>Ga0210400_10002237_pt1 | contig 18197 bp, 16 predicted proteins | sample IncBWH26MmetaG_FD_155456 | JGI IMG/M metagenome (GOLD analysis project Ga0210400, IMG submission 155456) | Forest soil microbial communities from Barre Woods Harvard Forest LTER site, Petersham, Massachusetts, United States - Inc-BW-H-26-M | ecosystem: Environmental > Terrestrial > Soil >...
CCGGGAATTTTCGTGGCCTTCATTACGGCGGTCTTCAGCCTCTACAATCCTGTCCGCAAGTTTGCCCTCTTCAACAACAACTTCCAGCAGGCCCTGGGAGCATCCAGCGAAATCTTCAAGTTCATGGACATCGAGGATGATGTCCGGGAAAAGCCACACGCCAGGCGCCTGCCTGCATTCTCGAAAACGGTCCAATTCGATCACGTCAGCTTCACCTATGGCAGTAAGGACGAAGACTCTCGCGGAGTGCTGCACGACATCAATCTCGACGTTCGCCGCGGAGAAGTCGTTGCCATCGTGGGGTCCAGCGGCTCGGGCAAGAGCACCCTGGTTCACCTGATCCCGCGTTTCTTCGACGCCACTCAGGGCCGCCTGCTCGTCGACGGCCACGATGTGTGCGACGTAACGCTGGCTTCGTTGCGCGAGCAAGTTGGAATCGTCACCCAGGAAACGGTCTTGTTCAACGACACCGTTCGCAACAACATCGCCTATGGCCAGCCGCATGTGGCGCTGAAAGAGGTTGAGGCCGCTGCCCGGGCCGCCCTGGCGCACGACTTCATCCAGGCCCTGCCCGCGGGTTACGATGAAGTGATCGGGGAGCGCGGCGTGCGCCTTTCCGGAGGCGAACGGCAACGCATTGCTATTGCCCGCGCGATCTTGAAGAACGCGCCCATCCTGATTCTGGACGAGGCTACATCGGCCCTCGACAGCGAATCGGAGGCTCTGGTGCAGTCCGCTCTGCACAATCTGATGAGTGGCCGCACCGTGTTTGTGATTGCCCACCGGCTTTCGACGGTACGCCGCGCCGACCGCATTGTGGTGATCGAAAATGGCGCCATCGCGGACATTGGCGCTCATGAAGACCTGATGACGAAACTGGGTACGTACCGCCGTTTGTACGACCTGCAGTTCGCTGACTTCGAACCGAAACTGGAGCCGGCGCAGCCTAGCTGACATTGGCAATCGGAAACTCGGGAAATCAATCATGCCACTCCGCTCCATGACGGGATTTGCGCAGGTCAAAGGCGAACTTACGAGTGGGAGTCCTCCGCCAACTGGGCCGGCCTCCATGTCGTCGCCTTCCTCCATTCAAGGCAACGGCCACTCTGCCTTCGCGCTCTCGCTGAAATCGGTGAACCACCGCTTTCTCGATCTTCATTTTCGTCTGCCCTCGGGCTCCGACTCGCTGGAAATGCAACTGCGCCGCCTGCTAAAAGAAAAAATTGCTCGTGGACACGTTGAGGTCACACTCAGCCTGGAGCGCGGGGGCAGCGAGACGCTTGCGCTTAATCGCCCGCTGGTGAGCGCTTACATCGCGGCTTTTCGGACGGCGGCCGGTGAGTTTGGCGTGCCGGCCGAACCCGACCTCAACGTGATCCTGCGCATTCCCGGCGCACTCGATTCAGCCAGCGATCCCGAGGATGGAGCACTCGAATCCGCGGTGATGGCCCGGGTGGGAGAAGTGCTCGACCGCTTGAATCGGATGCGGGAGCAGGAAGGCCGCAGCATCGAGCATGAACTCCGCCAGCGCATGGGCCACCTGCTCGAAGCGGTCAAGACCGTGCAACTTCACCGGCGCACCGTGTTGCAGAGTTATGTGGAACGGCTCCAGTCGCGGCTTCAGGAACTGTTGGGCTCCAGTGCCGACAAGGAACGCGTGCTCCAGGAAGCGGCGCTGCTGGTCGACCGCAGTGACATCCAGGAGGAAATCGTGCGTCTGGAAAATCACGTCCAGCATTTCCTCGGCCTGCTTGACGAACCTGGAGAAGTAGGAAAGAAACTGGACTTCCTGCTGCAGGAAATGAATCGCGAGGCCAACACTCTGCTTTCGAAGACGTCGGGTTTGGCCGGCGATGCGCTAAAAATCACCGAAGCCGGACTCGTCATGAAGGCGGAGATCGAAAAATCGCGCGAGCAGGTGCAGAACCTGGAATGAGTTCTTCCGCCAATCGACCTCTCGTCTACATCATCTCGGCCCCCTCTGGTTCGGGCAAATCGACCCTTGTCAATGAACTGCTGAAGTCAGTGCGCGATCTCGATTTTTCCATTTCCTACACTACGCGGGCCCCGCGCGGCAGCGAGATAAATGGAAGCCAGTACTACTTTGTCTCACGTTCCGAATTCGAAAAGATGATTCGCGATGACGAGTTCCTCGAGCATGCCGAGGTGTTCGGGAAAGATCTTTACGGAACGGCGCGCCGCTTTCTTCGCGAGGCGGAACAAAAGGGCCACGATCTTCTGCTCGACATCGACGTGCAGGGAGCGGCGCAGATCCAAAAGAAGCTTCCCGACGCCACCAGCATCTTCATCCTGCCTCCAGATCGCAAGACTCTGGAAAAACGCTTACGCAAGCGAGGTGAAGACCGCGGAGAGGTCATCGACCGCCGCCTGATCGCGGCCAGTCGGGAGATTCAGAACTACGACCGGTATAACTACATTCTCGTGAACGACCTTCTGGAGGAGTCGAGCAAGAACCTGCAGGCGATCGTGCAATCCGAACGGTTGCGCCGCTCAGGGAAGCCGCTGTCCGAGGAGGAATCTAAGACGGTGGCTCTGGCGGACCGCTGCCGCCTGGCCAATGTGCGGGACCGCCTGAAGCGGATTCTAGACTCGTTTAAGCCTCCCGAGGGTTCGGGAGGGGGAAATCCTCCGTAACCATATTCAAGGCTGGCAGCCCCCGTAACCTTGAGTTTCGTGGGAAAATAGGGGAGCAGTTGTTGGCTTCCCAGGCGAAGAACGAAGCGCACCAACTTTCGGCAATCAAAATCTTGAATCCCGGTACCAGGGGGAGAGAATCCATGAAATTGATCGAAGGTTTCGACAGTAACTATCGCTACATTCTGGTCGCGGCCCGGCGCGCCCGCCAGCTACAATCCGGAGCCCCGCCGGTGGTCCAAACCAACTCCCGCAAGCCCTGCCGCATTGCGCAAGACGAAATCCGCGCCGGCAAGGTGAAATGGGAGATCCCCGAAACGCGCAGTGCTGCCGAGCAGGCTGCCGATGTTCTGGATCAGGCTTTCGGGCACGACGCTTAATCGCGCTGCGGTCGACTGCATCTAATAACCATGAAAGTTGCTCTGGGAGTGACGGGCGGCATCGCGGCTTACAAGGCAGCCGAGATTGTGCGCCTTCTGCAAGACCGCGGCATTCGCGTGCAAGTCATCATGACGCGCGCAGCTCAGGAGTTCATACGCCCGCTCACCTTCGCTGCGCTCTCCGGCGAGAAAGTGATTACCGGAATGTTCCCGCCCGGGGAGGAGCACGCGGCCAACATCGACTCTGCCATTGAACACATCGCCGTGGCGCAGTCGATTGACGCTCTGGTGGTCGCACCCGCTACTGCTGACGTTCTGGCGCACTTCGCGCAGGGCATTGCCAGCGACTTCCTCACCACGCTCTATCTCGCTACCACCGCGCCGGTCGTGGTTGCGCCGGCGATGAACGTGAACATGTGGAATCATCCCGCGACGCAGGCGAATCTGGAGGTCCTCCGTCGGCGCGGGGTGAAGATCGTCGATCCGGACTCGGGATATCTGGCTTGCGGCATGACCGGCTCCGGGCGGCTTGCCGAAAACGAAGCCGTCGTCACCGCCGTTCTCGAAACGTTGGGCGCGTCGCAGGATCTTAGCGGCGAAACCTTGTTGATCACCGCCGGACCCACGCGCGAGAAGATCGATCCGGCGCGCTACCTCAGCAATCGCTCCAGCGGACGCATGGGCTACGCCATGGCCGAAGCCGCCCTGCGCCGGGGTGCGCGTGTGCTGCTGGTCAGTGGCCCCACGGCGCTCACGACGCCGGGAGCGGCGGAAGTCACGCGCGTGGAATCAGCCGAGCAGATGCGCGACGCCGTGCTCAATCTCTTGCCCCACGCCACCATCGTGATCAAAGCCGCCGCTGTTTCCGATTACCGGGCGAAGTCAGCGTCTATACAGAAAATAAAACGCAAGGGACCGATCGCGCTGGAACTCGAACCTACCGCCGACATCCTGAAGGAAATTTCCCTGCGCAAGCAGTCGCAGATTGTCGTTGGTTTTGCCGCGGAGACCGACAACGTCCTCGAAAACGCGCGTCAGAAACTGGCGGCCAAACACCTCGACGCCATCGTGGTAAACGACATCTCCCGGGAAGGCATTGGCTTCGACTCCGATCGCAACGAAGTGACCATTATTACTCACGACGAGGTTGTTGAAGTTCCCGAGACCACTAAATGGGAAGTGGCCCAGCGCGTCCTCGACCAGGTTGTTCGCTTGCGCCAGCGGCGCAAGTCTCCGGTGAAGGCCTGAAGACCTTTTCTCTGCCGCGGGGTACAATCCCATCAAACCCTTTATCTAAGGAGCACCGATGACGCAGAAAGTTATCGAAGTGATTGGTACGTCCAAGGAAAGCTTTGCCAAGGCTGCGAAGAGCGCGGTGGCCGAGGCCGCAAAGACCGTGCGCGGGATTAAGTGGGCGCATGTGGACTCGCTCGACATGCAACTGGATGGAGCGAAAGTGCGGCTGTATCGGGCGACGACAAAGATTTATTTTGACGTGGAGCACTAAGGGGTGGCAGGCTCACTCGACCCCGAACTGCGGAGCGCTCTCGCCGCACGCCTCCGCTACTATCACGAATTAGGCATCTACGACTTCTACCAGCGCGAGCGCGTCGCAACCGACGAAAGTTCATCCTTAACATTCCAGCCGGAAATTCGAGAGGAAATGGCCGCCAGAAAATCCGCTGTCGTTGCAACCGTCGCCGAGGACAACATCCTCGAAATTGTGGCCCCGAAGCCAGAGTATGGCGTGGCCGACCCCGTCGCGGCGCTCAAGCTGATTCGTGAGGATCTCGGCGACTGTACCCGCTGCAAACTGCACAAGCAGGGCCGCAAGCAGATCGTCTTTGGCGTGGGGAATCCGCGCGCCGAGTTGATGTTCGTGGGCGAAGGTCCGGGCGCCGACGAAGACGCACAGGGCGAGCCCTTCGTCGGCCGCGCCGGCCAGTTGCTCAACAACATGATCAAAGCCATGGGCCTGCGGCGCGAAGATGTTTATATCGCGAATGTGGTCAAGTGCCGGCCGCCGGGCAACCGCACGCCGGAGCCCGATGAGTGCGAGACCTGCTCGCCATTTCTCATGCGGCAGATCGCAGCCATCAAGCCCAAAGTGGTGGTCGCTCTCGGAGCGACTGCGGCCAGGAATCTGCTGGCGATGAATTCATCTCTGGGCGATTTGCGCGGACGATTCTACGACTTCAAACCCGCAGGCAGCGATTCCGGTTGGTCCGGTGCGCGCCTCGCCGTGACTTATCATCCCGCCTATCTGCTGCGCGATCCGCGCCAGAAGGGCGAGGCTTGGAAGGATCTGCAGATGGTGATGAAGTATCTGGGGATCGAGCCTCCCAGGAAAGCTGCCGAATAGGTCCGCCATTCCCGTTCTTCCGGCGTCACTGCTATTCTCTGAGACTACGATTCCCTGAGAACGAATGCCCGAGTACTGCGACGTTGCCCTGCCCGTGCCGCTCGACATGGTCTTCACCTACCGTGTTCTTGCCGAGGCCACTCCCGTGGTTGGCGGCCGCGTGCTCGTGCCCTTCCGACAGCAGCGCTTGACCGGCATCGTGGTTGAACTGCATGACCGCAAACCATCGGTCGCAACTAAAACCCTCCTGAGTGTTCTCGACATCGCCCCTGTGCTCGATGAACAACTGCTCCGTCTCGGCCGCTGGATTGCCGACTACTATCTCGCTCCGGTCGGCGAAGTGTTCCGCACCATGCTGCCGCTCAATGCGGAATTCAAACGCACCATTGCCTACTGCATCACCAAGGAAGGCCAATTGGCGCTGCATCTGGCGGGAATGTCGGGCTCATCTGCGCGCTCGCGCCGCACTCCAGAACAGCAGGCCGCGGAATTCCGAGTGCTGGATTATCTTGCTGCCCAGGAGCCTGCGCCCGGAGAGACAATCCAGGTGCGCGAAGAAACCCTGCGTTCCGCCATGCGCGTGTCCAAATTGATCCTGACCGGGATGGTGCGTAAGAAGTGGCTCGCGCGTGAAGATGTCTCCGCCGTACGCAACGCCACCCGCACGATCAAGATCGCGGTGCTCAAATCCGCCGACGGGAAGCTGAACGACAACCAACGGCAAATTGTAGACACGCTCGCGGCATCCGGAGGCCGAGTTCCGGTGGAGACGCTGCAAGCACTCGAGGTCCCGCGAACGACTCTCAGCACGCTCGTCAACCGCGGACTGATCGAGATTATCGAAGAACCTGCCGCCTTTTCCGTCTCGCGCAGCAAGCCGCGACCATCCTTTGAGTTCGATTTCAACTCGGCGCAGCGAGCCGCGCTCAACCGCCTGACGGAAGTTGTCGAAGCACGAAAGTTCTCCGGCATTCTTCTGCACGGCGTCACCGGTTCGGGCAAAACCGCGGTCTACCTCGCTGGCATGCGCGCAGTGCTCGAAGCGGGACGCTCCGCCATACTCCTCGTCCCTGAAATCGGCCTCACGCCCGCGGTGGCTGCCGATTTGCACCAGGTTTTCGGCGACGAAGTCGCCATCCTGCATTCTGCCCTTTCCGACAAAGAGCGTGCGCAGCAGTGGCACCGTATCAAGAGTGGCGAGGCTCGCATGGTCGTCGGGACGCGCTCGGCCGTGTTCGCGCCCGTCGCCGATCTCGCGCTCATCATCGTCGACGAAGAACACGATTCCTCCTACAAGCAGGAAGAGACGCCACGCTACCATGCCCGCGATATCGCTGTGGTGCGCGCCAAGATGGCGAATGCGGTGGTCGTCCTGGGTTCGGCCACACCGTCACTGGAGTCATATTTCAACGCGAAGAAAAATAAATATACTCTGGTGGAGTTGCCCGATCGGGTGGAGCAGCGTCCTCTGCCGGAAGTCGAGATTATCGACATGCGGCAGGAATTCCAGGAAACCGGCCACGAGCAGGTCATCTCGCGCAAGCTGGCGGCGGAGATCAAAGAACGGTTCGACCGCAAGGAGCAGGTCATGGTTCTGCTCAATCGCCGCGGATATTCTCCTGTCGTGCTGTGCCGCACCTGCGGCAAGAAACTGGAATGCCAAAACTGCGCCATCGCCCTTACCCACCACAAGCGCGAGCACAAAATGATCTGCCACTACTGCGGCTACACCGCGCCCGTCCCCAAGGCCTGCGTGCATTGCGGCAGTGAATATGTATATTTTCTCGGTACCGGGTCAGAGAAGCTGGAAGAATTGCTGCACGGCATGTTCCCGCAGGCGCGCATTGCCCGTCTCGATCGCGACACGGTGCGCGGACACGAAGATTTCGAGAGAACTCTTAACGCCCTCAGCGAAGGCGACCTCGACTTGCTGGTCGGCACGCAGATGATCGCCAAAGGCCACGATATTCACGGGGTCACCCTGGTTGGTGTGGTCGGCGCCGACAGCGCGCTGGGCCTGCCCGACTTCCGCGCCGCCGAGCGCACCTTCCAGTTACTCACCCAAGTTGCCGGCCGCGCCGGCCGCGGCCAATCTCCCGGCAAAGTGATTCTGCAGACTTATTTTCAGGATCACTACGCGGTGCAATACGCCGCCCGCCACGACTTCACCGGATTCTATGAGAAGGAATTGCGCTTTCGCAGTTGGATGCACTATCCGCCATACTCCGCGCTGGCGAATGTGCTCATCCGCAGCGACAAACTTGACGAAGCGTTGAATTGGTCGGGCAAACTGGGAAAGTGGTTTGAGCAAAACCGGCATGAGGGCGTGCGAGTGCTCGGCCCGGCCGCCGCGCCCATCCTCCGGCTGAAGCGCGACTACCGTTATCATTTTGTGGTGAAGTCTCCCAGCCGGGAAAGGCTCAATGCGACCTTGCGCGCCATGTTGACCCATGCCGCAGGTCAGAGAATTCCGCGCACACAAGTGATTGTCGACGTGGATGCGCTGTGGTTGATGTGAGAAGAAGCTCTTAGCAATTAGCCTTTAGCCCTTAGCTTGAGGCCCATGACGTCCGAGTGAAGGCATCATTTCAGCGCGCTTAGGCTACCCCGAATCACTACCACCGACGCCGCTGGCAGATCGTACACGGTGTCTTTCGCCGCGGTCAGCTTGGCGTGAACGATCGGCCCGTCAGGATCGGCCGTGCCCTTGGTCGTGGCCACAATCGTTCGCTCGCCACCATTCTCCGCATGAGCCATAAAACGTGTCTGCGCGGGATGCCATTGATACTGTGTGCTCCCGAACGTTGAAACTTCCACTGGCCCGGCGAAGCTGCCGCCTTTATTCGGCTGTCCTTCAAATGCAATCCGAACCTGGTGCGCATTCTGCTGATCTCGATTCACCACCATCACTGCCCATTGTCCATCCGGACGCTTCACCGCATAAGCCGTAACCAGATCATGACCGGCACCATCCTGCACGTCACTCTTCGCAGCAAAGACTTGATGCTCGCTGCCGCCGGGCTGCACCCATTCCAGATTGATCAACTGCGTCACAAAAAACTGTGCCAGCGGCTGCTGAATCTGATAGTTGGCATCGACCGTAAACATCCCAAATGTTCCGGGCGAGCTGTTGCACCCCGGCTCCATCTGCAGCGGCAGATAGTGGAAGAAGTAGACGCCTTTTCCTCCCGAGTTCAAAAACGATCCAATGTAGTCGGCCAGCCAGACTCCGGCGAAAATATCCTCATAGGTTTCACTCGCGCCCGACGAAAGATTCCCTTCCGTGATGAACATGGGCATATCTGCCGGAACTCCGTCCTCATGCCACACCTGCATGATGTGGCTTACCAACTCGGGTTCGTCATAAAGCACGCCCCACGGCGTTTTGCACGGATCGTATGGATAGTGCTCGAACGAAAAAAATGCCAAATCATTCATGCGCCCACGCTGCTTCAGATAGTCGATGAACCGAGCGGTCCATGAGACTTTTCCATTCGCGTCCGGCCAGACTTCAATGTCCTTGTTCACGCCCTGGAACGACGGCCCGCCCAGCTTCAGCGCCGGGTCCACGCGATGAATCGCTGTCGCCCACTGCAGGTACAGTGCGGCGTAGTCTTCCGGCAGCATGTACTGGCCGTCGGCTTCCTCGCCCATCTCGACGTACGAGATCGGATAGTTGCGCTTCTTCAGATAGGCAATCTCCGCCGCTGCGTTGTCGGGAGTGTCATACAGCATCGCGACCGGCACCATCGCCGGCAGCCCGCGCGTCACGCCGCTGGTGAAGAACAGATCGAATCCCATCTGTGCCTGCTTCGTTGATCCCAGATCGGACGGCTGATGCCATGGATCGACCGACGAACAGTATGTTGTCGTCTGCTCCTGGTCGGGCGTGTGCCGTAGAATGTCGTGAAATTCGCCGTCCGCCGTGCTGGCGCCCAGGTAAATCTCGCGGATGGCATAACCCACGCAGTTCCGCGGATCAGCCGCGCCGTTCGCACCGCAGGTATTCGAGGACTCAGTCATCCATATCCGCACGAATCTCACTCCCACGGGAGTGCCACTCAAGCGAACCGTTTCAGTCCAGCCCTTTCCATCCGTAATCGTTGCTTGCGAGAATGTCTGCCAGGCCCCGCGGGTTGGCGCTCTAATGGGATCGTCGCCCGTCCAGTACTGCACCACGTAACGGCGAGCATAAGGTTCTCCCCACGCGATGCGGATGCTGTTTACCTGCTGCGCCTGCGCCAGGTCCATCACCACCCACTGCGGATGCAGCGCATCGCTTTCCCCGGTGAAGCGCTGCGTCAGATACGGATTGCTCTTCCAGAACGTGTTCAGATCTCCATCGGTCAGCCGGGAAAATCCGACGTTGTCGGTGCCGTCGTTGCGGGTGAATCCGCGGCGCGGCAGACCATAGCCGTACGAATAACGAAGCGTTTCCGTCGGCGTGGCCGAGCCGGTGAAATATCCCTTGCCGCTGGCATCGCTCCACGTTCCTTGCGGATTCCAATGCCACGCTTCGACCGCGAGTTCCGTGTTCTGGCGGTACGTAACCGGCTGCCAGCCCGAGGCCAGCGTCTGCTCGAGCGTTGGTTGCAGCAGATCTTTGTCGATCGCTTCCACCGCAATGCGATCGACGCCCGCACCCAACGTTTCCCTGGGCACGAAATGGTTCGAGGGATGCGATATGTCAACGGAGATGGTCTGACCCACGGCAGAAAACGCGAAAGCAAGAGCTCCGGACAGACAGACAAGAACAGCGGCCGGCCTTTTCAACGGAAAACCACCTCCGATTCATCCATTAAACCGATTGAATAAAGGAGTATACGAGAGAACAGTCTCGAGGGCGAATCCCTGGGATGGGCTTTCGGCGCCGCGTTTTCGTGTGGTTGAAGGGCGCACCTCCGGTACAATTCCCTGCGTCTACGGCCGGAATCACAGCCGTCTTAGAAAAATCCTAGGCGCACGGTAGTTTCGGTGAACTCGACAGCCGGCATGGTCGCGGGGCCTACCGCGACAAGTGCCGCACCGCTTCCCAAGACTGCCTCGCAGCATCCCGCAGAGGCGCGTCCCCGAGCGGCGCCGGCGTCAGCGTTAATGCCAGCAGCAGAAGCGCAAAAACCGCCAGCCCCAAGCGCGCGCCCGAAACCCGCGGCCACTCTGCCACCTGCGGATGGCGCCAACTGCTTACTTGCAGAAGAATTGCCCACAAAAACCAACCCGCCCACAGGTAGTACGCCATGGGCAGAAGAATCAGAATCGTCAGGCGCGACACCAGCTTGTGCGCTTGCGGCGCGATGGAAAAAATAATATGTCCGCCGTCAAGCTGCCCACCGGGCAACAGGTTAAGCGACGTGGCCAGCATTCCCACCCACGCCGCGATCGCCGTCGGATGGAGGAGCAGACGATCTAAGGGCAGGGTGGCAGGTCCGCGCAGCAGACTCATCGCCGCCAGTAAACGATGCACCAACTTGAAGATTAGTGGATAACCGAGCTCATATCCCGCCGAGCCAAGGCCGGGGTGCATCGGCTTCGACCATGCGAGCGAAACCACGAGCACGGCCAAAGCCACCACGAACCCCGCGATGGGTCCTGCAATTCCAATATCGAACAACGCAATTCGGAAGCGAATCCGGGAGCGGATGAGAATGACCGCCCCCATCGTCCCGATCGGAGTTGGCATTGGAATAAAGAAGGGCAGTGTCGCGTAAACACCGTAACGCCGGCAATACAGGTAGTGGCCCATTTCGTGGGCCAGGAAAAAAAGCATCAACGTGGCCATGAAGGGCAAGCCGCCCAGCACTCGTGCCGGATGCGAGTGTACCCACGCAGCCGGGAAGAATGGGACTGACTCACCGTCGATCGGCTCATCGCTGAGCGACAGTGCCGGGCGGTTGTGCTGGAAGTTGTACTCCATGCGTGAGCCCATCACCAGTGTGGTGAGGCAGGTAGCGAGTAGCAGCAAGGCATGCAGCCAGTAACGCGGCTTCGGCGGACTCGGCGCCCATTCGGGCATCGGCCGGTAGTATTCCAGAGTGGAGGAGGCTGTGGGAGGAGTAGGTTCCGACATGCGATTCTTCGGCCCCACGATTCCAGAGAGGCCTTTCTTTAGATGCTACTACGAGAAAGGAGTACCAGGTACCGAGTACCTGGTACCGGGAAAAGGAATGAAGGCCTGAGCCGAGAACTGGGAAGCAATCGGAAACCAGATAAAGTGGAGAAATTGCAGGCGGCTCTTCTTGGTACTAGGTAGTCGGTACTGACCTTCAATCGATCGACTGCAATTCCTTCCCTGGCTTGAACCGCACCGCCTTGCCCGGAGGAATCGACACCTCGGCTCCGGTGCGCGGGTTGCGTCCGATGCCGGTCTTGCGCGGACGCACGTTAAACACGCCAAATCCCCGCAGCTCAATGCGATTGCCGTGGGCCAGCGCCTTCTTCATGCTCTCAAAGACGGTCTCCACCGCCAACTCGGCCTTGGTCTTGGTAATGCCGGTTCTGGCGACCACTTCATTGATAATGTCGCGCTTAATCACGAACGGCTCCCGGATGCGCTGTCAGGATGATCCCTCAAGTGATTGATGCTATGGGAGATAAGGGAGATTGTCAACGGTGAGCATCTGGAGCGTAACCATTGAGTCATTGAGCGCTTGACTCATTGAATGATTGAAAAACCAAATTCTGAGTTCGATCACTCAATCACCCGATCGCTCAATGACTCAATTCCTATCGTCCGTTCTCGTCTTCTTTGAACATGTATTTAATGGCGGGCTTGTAGATCATCAGGTTCGGTCCGCCATCTTCGCGAATAACCTTGATGCAGGTCTTGTCGTACCATTCGATGATGCCGTGCACTTCCTCCCCGTCGCGCAGCACGATCACCATCGGCGTCCTGGACTGCATTTGCTTTTGATAATAGAAATTCTCGGCGTTGGTCTGCTCCGGAGGCGCTGCCTTGCGCCCGCCTCCCGGCCCCATCCCGCGGTCGCCCCGGTCGCCCCGGTCAAATCCGCGTTCCGGCCGGTCGTGCCGCTCCCGGCGTTCCATACCCTGCGGGTGATTCGTGTTGTGGTTGCCGTGGTTGTGATCCGGTCGCGGCAGGGCCGGACGGATCAACTTGCGGTTGGCAAAATTCTCCTCGTCCCCTGACGGCTGGGCGGCGGGAGTGGAATCGATTGCTTCCTTCATAGTGGCGCTACCCCACACGCATTCGCGCAGACCGAACTATTAAAGGGCCCTGAAAAATGTATTTACGAAGGCGTGAAATTTCACCTACCGTAACACAGGAAGCTTTCCCTGACAATGCCGCTGAAGTGCCATCCCGCGGATTATGCCAAATCTTGCACACCCCCTAGAATATCGATTCGCTAATCGCAGAACCGCAAGACAACCGGCCGAGATTCCCATCCAGGAGTTTCGCACAGGCTTCGCCCATAGATGGGCGTGCGGAAAGAAAAAGTACCGTTCGCTAGCTCGTATTGGACAGGTCCGCGCCTCTCCGTTCCCGTCCGCTGCCGGTCACGACCGCCACCAGGGTCGCAACGAGCAGAAGGGTCCAGGCCAGCACCGGTGCGAATATTCCACCATAGCGCTGCTCGGCTAGCTTGGCCTGCACTACCTGGTTGCGCGAGGAGAGCAGATTCCCCAGTTGGTAGGCCAATCCCGGAAACGTTCCTCGCACCGCTGGCGGCGAAAGCTCATTCAAGTGTGCCGGGATCACGCCCCACGCGCCCTGCACCATGAATTGCATCACAAAGCCGCCCAGCGCCAGCATGGGCACAGTGCGCGAGTACGCCCACAGCGGAATGACCGGAATCGACAACAGCGCCGCGATCACAATTGCCTTCCGGCGGCCGATTTTTTCCGACCATGTTCCGAAAAATATTCCCCCCAGCAGCGCGCCAATGTTGGCGATGACGGCGATCAACCCCACCGTCTGCGGCGTAAACCTGTGGTCCTTCGTCAGGAATGTCGGATACAGATCCTGGCTCCCGTGGCTGAACGAATTGAAGGCAAACATCAACACAACCAGGAAAGCAAAAGTGCCAAGATACTTCAGGATGTTCTCGCCCAGGCGACTCTCGGCTTCTTTCGAGACGCGTCCCTGCACCCAGGCCGGGGATTCATCCACTTTTGTACGAATGTAGATCACGAGAAATGCCGGCAGCGCTCCGATCACGAACATTCCCCGCCAGCCCACGAATCGGAACACCGTCCCGTAAACCAAAGCCGCCATCAGATAGCCCACCGCGTAGCCTTCCTGCAACAACCCGGAGAAGAATCCGCGTCCCTCCGCGGGCAGGGTTTCGAACGCCAGGGCTGCGCCTACGCCCCATTCTCCTCCCATGGCCACTCCGAACAATGCCCGCATGATGAGGAGAGCTTTCAACGATGGAGCGAAGGCTGACGACAGCTCAAACACCGAGTACGCGATAATATCGATCATCAGCGTGACACGCCGGCCAAACCGGTCGGCCATCAGTCCGAACAGAAACGCGCCCACCGGACGCATCGCCAGCGTCAGGAAAATTGCCTCCGCGACGGCGGAAACTTTTGCCTGGAATTGAGTCGCAATGGCGCTGATACAGAAGTTCAGGATGAAGAAGTCGAAAGCGTCCAGCGACCAGCCCAGAAAGCAGGCGATAAATGTATTTCGCTGCGCCGGGGTAAGCCTGCGAAAATGGCCAAGAAATTCCATTCAGGATCCCTGCGACGGAATTCCGTACGCGCTGAACGTTCTGCGGATGCTAGCATAGGTTTTTCATTCAACGGTCAGAAAATCACCGTCGGCAATTTCGAGCCCCATGCCCGAACTCGACTCTCCCCAACGCCAGGCGCCCGACTCGCTCATGCTCACCGGCTTTTGGTATCGCGCCTTGCCCGCCGACCACGTTCACCGCAACCAACTTCACAAGGCGATGCTGCTTGAGATCCCGTTGGTCATCGGACGCGACCGCGCGGGCCATCCCTTCGCCTTGCGTGACGCCTGTCCCCACCGCGGCATGCCGCTCCACTGCGGCAAGTTTGATGGGGAGAACCTCGAGTGCGCCTATCATGGCTGGACCTTCGACGCCCACAACGGCCAGTGCCAGCTCATCCCCTCACTCACCGCTGACCAGAATTTGAAGGTGGACCGCATCTATGCGGGCAGCTATCCCTGCGAAGAGCAGGACGGTTTTGTCTGGGTTTTCATTCCGGAGTCCGGTCCGCAGGGTGCGGGTTTCGCAAAACCAGAAGAGTCTCCTGAACCAGCTCCGCTGATCGAGAAATTCAGCGCCAGGTACAAGCTCGCCTACCTCACCGCCGACATGCCCGTCAGCATCGATCACGGCATCATCGGCCTCATGGATCCCGCCCACGGACCGTTCGTGCATCAGGCCTGGTGGTGGCGCAGCCGCCACAGCATCCACGAGAAACGCAAGAATTTCGAGCCCATCCCCAATGGTTTTCGCATGAGCGCGCACACGCCCAGTTCAAACTCCGCGCCCTACAAGCTTCTGCACCTCTACGCCGCCGCAGATTCGATCACCACCACCATCGATTTTGTTTTGCCCAACCTACGCAGGGAAACGATCCGGGCAGGGAAGTACTGGTTCTCCAGCCTCACCACCGTAACGCCCATCACCCGCAACCAATGCCGCATCGACGTGGTCGCTGCCTGGAACATCTTCCGCTGGCTGCCCTTCGGCCCCGAGTTGCTGAAATTTGTCTTTGCCAAATTTGTCGAGCAGGACCGCCACACTATGGAGTTGCAAGCCGAAGGCCTGAAGCATAATCCGCATCTCATGCTGATCGATGACGCCGACCGTCCCGCGAAATGGTATTTCCAGTTGAAGGCCGCGCATCTCGAAGCGAAACGGACGGGCGCGGAGGTGAAGCATCCGATGACGGGGCCGGTTACGCTGAAGTGGAGAAGCTAGACGAGACTCTCACCAGACGACGGTGATTCCTTCATACAGCCTGAACTTATCGTCCGGTGTCACAACCGAAATTCCCTCGCACAACGCCTGAGCAATGATCTGGCGATCAAAGGGATCGTTGTGCCGGCGAGGAAGCCCGAACATGCGGAATGCATGGTCGGCGGTGAAAGGCAGGACGCGAATCCCCAGGTCATCCATGGCCTTACGCAGAATGACTGCAGAAAACGCCAGCTTCCCGGAAGCGGCCTTGATGGCAATCTCAGTAATGGAGACCGCACTCAGCTCGATCGCATTATCCAGCTTACGCAACGCAGTGGCCGCACGCCTGCTAAGCTTCTCCGGGAATTCCACTGCGTAGATGACTACCGCGGTATCCAGCAGTAGGCGCATGATTGTCTTAATAGCGGCCGGCAAGGAAGTCGTCTACTTCCTTGTCCGTCATCGGCTTCCACCAATCTGGATCGATGATCTTGATCTGCCCCCGGAGAGTGCCTAGAGTTCGCTTTTTGCGAACCGGTTTCTTCGTGCGCACAATATCCACCACCGGCACACCCCTGCGGCAGATGGTCACTGGCTCACCGTCCTCGACCGCCTTAATCAATTCCGGCAACTTATTCTTGGCATCGGCCACACTGACCTGCATGATGTTATGATAGCTATCTCAGATAGCTATGTCAACGACTAACCGTGGTGCCGCCTCTTAGGGAGGTCCCCTAGAGTGCCTTCCGAGGACCGCAGTTCTTGGTCGCTCACCAGCCAGTCCATCGCTTCCTGGCGCGTCTTGAAGGCGGGCAGATCGCGCTGGGAGAAGTTCTTGATGTGTTCGTAAAATACTTTGGGCAAGCTCTCGATTCCTACCCAGGCTGAACGCTTCAGGTGCGGCCGGTCGAAAACGGCAGCTTCCTTGAGCCGGTCGATGGCGATGCGATCGAACTCCGCTCCCGTGAAGTCGGCGAGCAACAACACCGAGCCGCGAGGTTCGCTGGTCACATAAGAGGGAACCAGCAACGCAAGTTTTTCGACTTCTCTAGGAGTGCAGTGAGATATGTCCGCCAGCAGGATTTTCTTCCCGCGGTGTTCCATGAAGCGGATGCGGTCTTCCATGTGCACCTGCCGACGATGAAAGGCTAAGCCCCTAAAAGCGATTCCACGACGGTATATACCTCGTCCAGCGCGGCGTCCAGCGCGGAAGCGTCTTTCCCTCCGGCCTCAGCCAGATCGGGACGGCCTCCGCCCTTGCCGCCAACTTTCAGTGCCACCGGCCCAATCACCTTACCCGCCTGCACGCGGCTGGTCAAATCTTTAGTGACACCCACGATCAGCGAAACGCTTCCATTCGATGCCGAACCCAGCACCACCACGCCCGACCCGATCTTGTCGCGCAGTTGATCGACCAGCGTGCGCAGTTGCGCGCGCTCCAGATTGTCCACGCGATGGGCGAGCACCTTCACACCCTTCACATCTTTGATCTGATCGCCGATGTTCGCCGTGCCGATCGAAGCCGTCTTCATCCGCGCCTGATCCAGTTCCCGGGTGAGCCGCTTGATCTCGGAGTCTTTCTTGTCGAGCTCGGCTTTCAAGGCCTCGGCGGGAGATGCAGCCTCCGAATGTGCGTGACCCTCATCCGCGGAGGGTGCCCTATTCTTGCGCGATTTTTGGGCAAGAGCCTGCCCTGAGCCTGGCGAAGGGGTGGGAGATACAAAGGCCGACACAACGCCTTCGAGTTCGTGATCCTTCCGAAAGTGCTGTAACGATCCCAATCCCGTGATCGCCTCTACTCTCCGCACGCCTGACGACACGCTGCCTTCTTTCAAAATCTTGATCAACCCAATCTCGCCGGTCGCCCCGGTGTGCGTGCCTCCGCAAAGCTCGGTCGAAAAATCGCCAATCCGCACCACGCGCACCTTGTCGCCATACTTTTCGCCGAACAGCGCCATGGCGTGATAAGTATTGATCGCTTCGTCGATAGGGACATCAGTGATGGTCTCGACAATCTGATTGCGCAGCACTTCCTTGTTGATGATGTCCTCAATATCCTGCAACTCCTCGTCTTCCACCGCCGTGAAGTGCGAAAAATCAAACCGCAAATGATTCGGCGCCACCAGCGACCCCGCCTGCTTCACGTGCTTCCCCAAAACTTCTCGCAGGCCAGCATGGAGCAAATGCGTAGCCGTGTGATTGCGCATGGTCGACTGCCGAACGTCAGCATTGACGACAGCATCGACTTTATCGCCCACGCGCAGCGCCTGTTTAGCAACAACCTCGTGCGCCCTCACACCCTGAATCGGCGAATAGCATCCCGTAACGTCAGCAACGACGGTATTGTGATCGTCCGAGTAAAACCATCCCTTGTCGCCAACCTGCCCGCCGGATTCGGCGTAAAACGGTGTGTGATCGAGGATGACCTCACCGGGTTCGCCGGCCTTGAGTTCCCTCACCCCCTGCCCGTTATGAATGATGGCCAGCACCTCGCAGCCATCAGAGCGAGTCTGGCGGTAGCCCTCGAAGATTGATTTCGGAAGCTGCTGGTAGGCAGGATTGGCTGTTTGCTTTGCAGCGCCTTTCCACGAAGCGCGAGCGCGGTTCTTTTGCTCTCCCATCGCATGATCAAAACCGATTTGGTCGAACGCTACGCCCTGGTCGCGTGCGGCATCCTGCATGAAGTCGAGCGGCATGCCAAACGTGTCGTAAAGTTTGAAAGCTTCGGCGCCGACGAGTTGGCCCTTGGAGTTCTTGAGCAGCTCTTCCAGCTTTCCGAGGCCGACATCGAGCGTATGCGCGAAGCGAGTTTCCTCGATCTGCACAGTCTTCGATACTCGATCAGCGGTCTCGTTCAGTTCCGGATATGCGTCCCGCATCAGGTCGCGTACTGCGGAGACCATC
>Ga0210400_10002238_pt1 | contig 18195 bp, 21 predicted proteins | sample IncBWH26MmetaG_FD_155456 | JGI IMG/M metagenome (GOLD analysis project Ga0210400, IMG submission 155456) | Forest soil microbial communities from Barre Woods Harvard Forest LTER site, Petersham, Massachusetts, United States - Inc-BW-H-26-M | ecosystem: Environmental > Terrestrial > Soil >...
CGTACGCACAAGTTATTGGCAAAGGCTTCATGAAAGCATTCGGCAGGAGACGGACAATGACAACAAAACTGAAGTTGATACTTTTGCTGACCAGCATTCTGATGGCAGCGGCCCAGGCAAGCGCTGCCTACCAGGAGTGCACCAGTACGATCACGGGTAACTTTAACGGTACGGCCATCAACGCAGGCGACTACATCTGGTTCACAGGAGTTCTCACAGTTAAGGGCATGGGGTCCAGCCGCACGACGCTTTACGTAAGCCACGCCTCGGTTACATTCACAGCAAACGGTACGACCTATACAGTGAAGGTGCCCAGCTCGGCCATCACTTTTTCCTCGACCACAACAGTCGCAACCACAGATTACGTCCAACTGAAGCCGCTGTTTCTCGGCAAGGGATGGCGGACGCAGCTGCAATCGTCAGGATTGGCGGGGAACGATCTGATGACCGCCGTGGAGTTCGCGGTGCCCTCTGGCGGATTGCCGGGCGGTATCAAGGATGTCTCATTCACCGCAACCTTCTCCAGTTATGCCACCGGACTCACGGTGAATTGGCAGTGGGCCGCGGCCGTTTACACTTCCTTTGACACCGACTACAACGCCGTGGGAGTAAAGCCCGTCGACGACAACAAGGCGAGCCAGTACCAAAACTCAGACCACGCCGGCACGCCGGAGAATTTCAAGTCATTTGTAACAGGCGGAGCCACCGGAGGTGGTGGATCGAATTTCACGGGGTCTTACAGCGGAACCGGCAGTTGCGCCCTTACTCCGGACGGTTCGTACTCGACAACTTCTACCAAATAGCCAGTCGAGGCGGGGTCTGGTCCAAAGCTTGCGGGCTCGCTCCACGGGAGCGGCCCGCTTTTTTGTGTGCAACAGGATTCGCGGAATGCACGACTTGCACAAGGGCCTTTGGTAGTGTCCTAATTTGAACTTTTCAGGCATTGGCAGCGGCCCTCAGCGTGCTCCGAATCCACTCTGAAACGTTTTGATTGCTGGCCTTCGCCCGTGCCGCGATAGCCTTTAGATCATCTGGCGCGAAGCGTACAGGTACGATTCTGCCCTTTGCTTCGCCCTTTGGTAGCTTGGGACGCCCGATTTTAGCTTTCTTCTGTGCCAAGGTTCCTCGCCTCTTGCATGATCGCGGCTCTTACCGCATCCTGAGCCGATTTAATGGGATGAAGATGCAACACTGTGACGTGTCGCATCGGTTTGTCTGGGTTATCCGTCTCATGCGCCCATGCATAGACCCTGTGCGCCGTCGCGTGACCCGTTAAGTCGAATACCTCAACAATCCCCTCCCAGACCGTTTGCCCCTGAAAGACTTCTTTCACTGGCACGCTTTCGATGTGCGTAGCCTCTGCGCCGTGCAATCGGCGGATAATGTCTCGCAATTCTTCCAGATAACTCACGCGGTAGCCTCTACCAGATCGCCTACACTCCAAAAGTCACGCTCGATTCCCGCTGCCATCGCTGGCGTACAGCGCAATGTGTTGTGACGCTTCACGAAGTTGTAGTAAGCGAAGTGCAGCCCGACCGCTGCCTCAAAGTTTTCTAGCTTCTTACTGAATGCCAGCGTCAGGCGAGTCAGGCGGCGCATGTGAAGCCGTGTAGTTGCATTCAGGCGCTCAACGTGACTAGTGGAAACCAATTCCATCTCCGGGCTTCCAGTGATGGGCCTCCGTAGAGCAGACGCGAAGTGCGGGGCACTGTACTTGCGTTCTGGGTGTTGCGCGGCATCATGGACGTAAACCTTCACGCACTGGCCGTAATCTACATCGGCACCGAAAGCAAGTTCCATAGCCTCAGCGTACAGGTGCATCGCATCGCTGGAAACCTGCACCCGATTCCGCATCCGGCTGGCAACATCTTGGACAAACTCGGTGGTCGTGGCGTGGGTACGCTTTCCAACCTTGAATGACGGCACCAATTTAGTCTCGGAGTCTATCGCGCAGAACGTCCACACGTCGCCAAGTTCCGGGCTATCGTCTACGCTGACGTGGCGCTCTTTCTTGCCGATAAATCCCCACAGTTCATCGAACTGTAGATAGTGGCAGTCCAAGTCCTGCATCTTGGAATCCATAAGCATCTGGCAGCCTTTGCCTACCTTCACCCCTAGCCGCATGATCGTATCGCGGTGAACGCCCGTGATGCGCTCAATTGAGCGAATGCTAGAACCTTCGGCCAATGCTGCGATTATCGCGGTCTGCTTTTCGGCGCTGAGTACGTTAGCCATGTCATTAAGTGTATTACACAAAGTAATTCTTGTCAAGTCTTTTTGTGTTACAATTTCATGGCCCTATAGAGCGCAGAGCTAAATGAGTGAACGTCCACGCCAGCGTAATCAATATGATCCCGGCAAGCAGTTTTACCGCATTGATGAAACTTATGTCTTCGATAGCGCCAGCGGAATTTATAAACGAAAAGGCGAGAAGGCAGAGGATCGCCGTCACTATGATGACAATAACCGTTTGCGCGTTTCTGTTGCGAGAGATTGGATAGTACTCGGTATCAATATACTCACCCTCGCTGTAGTTCTTGCCTATACGTACTACGCCAAGCGCACGGTAGAAGTGATGAAAGAGAGCGAGGATCGGCCTTGGGTGCAACTCGGGGATGACGAGATGTTCCTGCAAGAACCACCAGAGTTTTACCACATCACTCATAATGGATTGGCTAACTTGGTCGGTACTGAGATGGAAGTCAAGGTCCCAATCACAATCAATAACGTTGGGGCGAGAATAGCGAAGCGATATTCGACTTGGGCAGAGCTGTTTCCTGATACGGACAGGGAGCCACAGGGAGCGGCACCGTGGGGCGAATGGTGGAAATCGACTTGCCAAACCGCTAGCGCCAACATGGAGGGAAGTACTACTTCTGCTCAGTCCCGTCCCCTGCTGCCCGGAGTCAAACGCAAAACCGTGACCGCCGAAGCCTTTTGGATGCAAGAACAGCCATTGTTGACAGCAGAACGCCCGCGCCATATCCGTAAAGTCTATATTGTCGTCTGTGTTACGTACCGCGAGATGAACGGGGACGATCACTTTACGGCAGTAACATTCTGTCCAAGTTCTTTTAGTGAACACCCCTCCAAGGTCCTCGATAATCCTGATACGTTCTACGACCTCAAACAAACCGAATTTTGGGCTTGCAACCACGAAGCTAATTAGGCCGTTTACTTTTTGTGATACGCTTTCTCCGCTATGGTGAAATATTTCAAGCTTGGGGGCAAGTTTCTCGTGGCCGGTGCCGTCGCCATCGGGGCAATAACGCTTGTGACCTACGAGGAACATAAGGCCAGTGACAAATATCAGCGCGATTGCCAAAGCCACGTCTCCGCTGTCCCATATGCGCCGAACAGCGATAATGCCTACCGCGCAGACGAATGCCAAGACCCCAAACAATACATTCCATGGTGGTACGTACTCATAGCATGGCCCGATGGGATTACGGTTTGGGCTCTTTTGGCTACGTTCGGAGCGATTGTATGGCAGGCCATGGAAACCAGAAAAGCGGCCATCGGGGCTATAAATGCAGCCGAGGCTACGCAACGATCCATTGAACTTACTATCCACATGCAACGGGCGCGGATGGGCATCCGCGTCAGACAAATAAAAGACATCCCGAACGCTTTTGATTTTCACGCTATCAATCTGGGGAAGACGAATGCAAAACTTATCTACGCACGCGGTTTTTTTGTAACACTCGAAGGCGGTCAACCTCTTCCAGCCACCCCACCCTACCTGACTGAAGTAGAACGCAAAAAATTCATCATTAGCTGGGTCTCCCCGGAAGATGAGTTCCCGCTCAGGATGCAGGAAAATCAGATTGAGCACAATATGGTTCTTGACCTTACAGATGAGGCAAAAAGGAACGACATTAGACTTCGTGGACATACCGTGTGGGCCTATGGCCGTATCTGCTACGAGGATGGGATCAGCTCCGAAATGCGAGAGAAGCGGTTTTGCTATTACGTCACGATCAATGAGCACGGGAACGCGGTACTTGTCGCGGGGGGGCCAGACTCCTACTGGATGGATACATAGAATTGCCAGCAAAAACCAAATTAGGACACCACCGGGCCTTTACCAAACTTGACAATTGGTCGCATCAAGTGCCCGCGGTCGCTGTACTTCCGGGCTTTCTGACAAACGGGAAAGGTCGCAGTCTTTATTTCCGTATCTGCTTGCGGCGGGTTAGAATTAAGGAACCCCACCCCCGGCGGTCTTGCATCCAATGATTATGTTTTCGGGAAGTGCATGAAGCTCCAACAGAATCGTTCTAAAAGAGTACGTTCCGGTAGAATCAATTCCAGCGTCGTAAGGTCGAGCATGAATCGAATTTTTCGCGGTCTCTTAGTATTGTCGGTATTGTCGTTGCTTGCAGCGGTCGCGGCCGCGCAGTCCAATTCACCTTCGCCTGCCGAGAAGCCAGCGGATTCCAAGGCTGCGTCGTCCAAGCCAGCGCAACCTTCACCACACAAAGTGGACCATGCCGCCGCTTATTACCACTACACGCTGGCGCATTTGTACGAAGAACAGGTCACTGCCTATGGCCGCAGTGAACTAGCCAACAAGGCCATGGAAGAATACCGGCTCGCCATCGAAGCCGACCCTGCTTCCGAATTCCTAACTTCCGGCCTGGCCGAGCTCTACGTGAAAACCGGCCGCATTCGCGATGCCGTGCTCGAAGCGCAGGACATAATGAAGAAAGATCACAACAACCTTGAAGCCCACAAGCTTCTGGGGCGAATCTATCTGCGCTCGCTCGGCGATATGCCCGGCGGGGGCAACGGTTCCGAAAACGTCCTGAAGCTGGCCATCGAGCAGTACGAGCAGATCGTAAAGATCGAGCCCAACAATGTCGATGACCACCTGCTGCTGGGCCGCCTCTATCGCCTGGACAATGACTCGCAAAAGGCGGAGACGGAACTCAAGACCGCAGTCAAGCTGGACCCCAATTCCGAGGAAGCCGTTACTACGCTCGCACTTCTTTACAGCGATGAAGGCGATACCTCCCACGCCCTGCAGGTGCTTAGCTCCGCGCCCGACACAGGGCGCTCCGCCAAGCTGTATGCAGCCCTCGGCGCCACTTACGAGCAACGTAAGGATTACAAGAGCGCCATCGACGCTTACAAGCATGCTATTCAGTTGGATCGCGACAATCTCGACGCCATCCGCGGCCTTGCCGAAAACCTTTTGAACGATGGTCAGATCGATGCCGCGCTCGACCAATACAAAGTGATTGCCGACGCGAATCCCGAAGACGCCCAGACCTATCTCCGCATCTCCGAGATTTACCGCCGCCAGGGCAAGTACGACCAGGCTCTGGAGAGTTTGAAAAAAGCCGAGACCATGGTCCCTGATGCACTCGAAGTCCCCTACAACATCGCGGTGGTCTATGAGGCCCAGGGCCGCTACGACGAGGCCATCAAGATTCTGCAGGATCTGCTGAAGAAAACCGAGAAGGCAGACACCAGCTACTCTCAGGCCGACCGCAACAATCGCGGGATTTTCATCGAGCGCCTGGGAATGGTTTATCGCGACCAGGAAAACTACACGGCCGCCGTGGAAACTTTCCGCAAGATGATTCCGCTGGGCGACGAGAACGCCCGCACAGGTTATCAGGACGTTATTGATACCTATCGCGAGGCCAAGCAATAGCCGCAGGCCACCGCTGCCGCCAAAGAAGCCGTCCAGAAACTGCCTGACGATCGCGAGCTTCGCATGGTGCTCGATGCTCAACTAGCGGATACCGCCGATCCGGAAAAGCCTCTGGCCGACGTGCGCTCTCTGCTGAAGGGAAAGCCTGAAGATCGTGAAGTCTACGTCCGCCTCGCCATCATGTACACGCGCCTGAAGCGCTGGAGCGATGCCGAAGAGTCGCTGAACAAAGCCGAGTTACTCTCCACCAAAGCTGAGGATAAAGAATACGTTTATTTCCTGCGCGGCTCGACATTCGAGCGGGAAAAGAAATATGACGAAGCCGAAGCGGAATTCAAGAGAGTGCTCACCGCGAATCCGCAGAGCGCCGTAACCCTTAACTATCTCGGTTACATGAATGCCGATCGCGGTGTCCAACTCGAAGAGTCTCTTAATCAGATTAAGTTGGCGGTGAGTCTCGACCCCACCAATGGCGCTTACCTGGATTCTCTGGGATGGGTCTACTTCAAGCTTGGCAAGTATGACATGGCAGAGGAAACGCTCAACAAGGCATCGCTGAGAATGGGTTCAGACCCCACCGTGCAGGATCACCTGGGCGATCTCTTCCAAAAGACCGGCCGCCTGAAGCTGGCCGCCGCGCACTGGGAGCGCGCCGTGGAAGAGTGGAATAAGACAGTCCCTGCCGAGATCGACGGCGACCTGTTCGTCGCCACGCAGAAAAAGCTCGATGCCGCCAAAGTCCGCTTGGCCAAGGAAGAATCGCAGAATCAGTAGGTCGAAAATTGAAGTTGTTGATTTCCGATTGATGACTAACCTGGAACTTTTTCCAAATCATCAATCAACAATCATCAATCAACAATGCTAGACTGTCCCCATGCTGGCCGGCTACGCGGTCCATGTGGAACAATCCCGCGGACGCCGCTTCCCTGAACCATCTCATCCCTATCGCAACGATTACCAGCGCGATCGCGACCGCGTTATCCATGCTCGCGCCTTTCGTCGCCTCGAAGACAAGACGCAGGTTTTCACGCGCCGTTATTCCGACCACTTCCGCAACCGCCTCACCCACACCATCGAAGTAGCGCAGATTACGCGCACCGTTGCCGGCGCGCTCGGCCTCAATGTGGATTTGGCCGAAGCCCTCGCCCTCGTCCATGACCTCGGCCATCCACCTTTTGGCCACGCTGGCGAAAAGGCGCTCGATTCCGCTATGCGCGAACACGGTCTCTTCTTCGATCACAACCTGCATGCCTTGCGCATCGTGGAAGACTTCGAGCAGCGCTACGCCGCCTTTCGCGGCCTGAACCTCACATTCGAGGTGCGCGAGGGCATCATCAAACACTCTTGCGACTATGACGCCGGGAAACATCCGGAACTGGCCGAATATCTCCTCGACGAATGCCCTCCGCTCGAAGCCCAACTCGTCGACCTGACCGACGAGATCGGCTACAATACCGCCGACCTCGACGACGGCTACGAGGCCCATCTGCTCACTCTCGAGCAAATTCGCGACGGCGTTCCGGTCTTCGAAGGATTCTTTCGTGAGGTCGAGCAGATCTATCCCGACGCAGCCGACAAGCTGAAATTCAACGAAGCTCTGAAAGGCGTGTTCAACCGTCTGGCTGGCGATCTGATCACGAACACACACGCCCGGCTAAAGCGAGCGGCTATCGAAACTCTAGCGGATGTGCGTGCGCACCGGGAGCGCCTGGCTGCCTTCAGCCCCGAAGTAGAAGCGGAGCGCCAGCAGATCAAAACTTTCCTATACGGAAATCTTTACTACAGCCCGTCGCTGGCCGGTGAAAAAGATGACGCCGAGCGCATCGTGACGGAACTCTTCGCTTTCTGGATGGAGAATCCCTCAGCCCTGCCGCATTACTACCAGAACAAAGCAGAGCAGGAATCGCTCTCGCGGGTGGTCTGCGACTACATCGCCGGCATGACGGACCATTTCATCATTGAACAACACGAGAAGCACTGCGGCGTGAATTAGGAAGAAAAGTCTTTAACCGCGTCTATGAAACCGTTGGCTGCGCAAGCACTTTGCGACACAGCGCCGCCACTCGGGACAGAACACCATTCTGCTCGATTAGAAGATTTTGCCATCGTCAAACCCTCGGGCTCGCCGCTGATCTGCGGCGCGGCCGGCTTGTCCTCGGCGTTGCGTTGTAGCAATATCTAGATTAATCTTGATATCGCCAGTCCAGCCAGCTAGAATCTACCCGAGAGCTACCGATGCCGCGCACCGTCAAGATCGCACCGGAAATTGATGCCAAACTTTATGAAGAACTCGTCTCCGTCGCCAAGGAGAACGGGCAATCGCAGCGCTTTGTGCTGGAGCGGGCGCTGGAGCATTACCTGCACAACGTCGTCCCCTCGCAGCGCATGGTAAGGCCTGAGGTAATGGCGGCCTATCGCCGCTCCAACGAAAAGTATCGTGAGCTCTACAAGCGGCTAGCCAAGTAAATGGCTGAGCGTGTCTATCTGACCGTGGCTGAAGTCATCGCCATTCACCATCACCAGATTGAGGAATACGGCGGCGCCCACGGCTTGCGCGATCAGGGCGCATTGGAAGCGGCTGTTTTCCGTCCCCAGACGGGTTACTACAACGACCTGAGCGAAGAAGCGGCTGCACTGCTCGAGTCGCTGGTAAACAATCATGCCTTTGTGGACGGCAACAAGCGAGTTGGTTTTGCGGCAATGCACACGTTTCTACTGATTAACGGGTTCGACCTGGTGGTGAGCGATAAGGCCGCTTACCAGTTCATGATTAAGGCCATGGAGCAGGGGACGTTTCGCTTCGCGCTGATTCGTGAGTGGATTGCCGCGCACCTCCTTCCCTTTCATGAATAGATTTCGCGGGCAAAGCCTGCCCTGAGCTCGTCGAAGGGGGCGCCCGCGCCACACAGGTATTGCCCATTTTGGGATGATTTCCACTGTTTATATTAAGATTCGCCTTTTATTCGCTTCAATCTGTATGTATAATCCGGCCAGATTAGTTTTCACATTTAGGTCGGCGATCTTAAAGGAGCCACACTTCCATGGCGGATGAACGGGGCAAGGCAATCGAGCTGGCGGTTTCGCAAATTGAAAAGCAGTTTGGCAAAGGGTCGATCATGCGGCTAGGGTCGAAGGAGGCCATTGTGCCCATTGCGGTGATTTCGACCGGCGCGATCTCGTTCGACGCGGCGCTCGGCGTGGGCGGCTTCCCGCGCGGGCGTGTGGTGGAAGTGTTTGGGCCGGAATCTTCCGGCAAGACCACCATTACGCTGCAAGTGATTGCCGAGGCGCAGAAGACTGGCGGCATGGCCGCGTTCGTGGATGCCGAGCACGCGCTCGATCCCGGTTATGCCAAGAAACTTGGCGTCGATGTGGACAACCTGCTGGTTTCGCAACCGGACTATGGCGAGCAGGCGCTCGAGATCACCGAAGCGCTGGTGCGCTCGAACGCCATCGACGTGCTGGTGGTCGATTCCGTGGCGGCGCTCGTGCCCAAGGCCGAACTCGACGGCGAAATGGGAGACAGCCACATGGGGCTGCAGGCGCGGCTGATGTCGCAGGCGCTGCGCAAGCTGACGGGAACGGTTTCCAAGTCGCGCACCTGCCTGATCTTTATTAATCAAATCCGCGAAAAAATTGGCGTTATGTTCGGCAATCCGGAAACCACGACCGGCGGCCGCGCGCTGAAGTTTTATTCTTCGGTGCGCGTGGATATTCGCCGCATCGCAGCTATCAAAGATGGCGACGTAGTCACCGGATCGCGCACGAGAGTAAAAGTGGTTAAGAACAAAGTGGCCGCGCCGTTCCGGGAGGCTGAATTCGACATCCTCTACGGCGAAGGCATTTCGCGCGAAGGCGACCTGATCGATATCGCCGTGAACAACAACATCCTTGAAAAGTCCGGCTCATGGTTCAGCTACAAAGGCGAGCGCATCGGCCAGGGCCGCGAAAACGCCCGTCAGTTCCTCAAAGACAACAAGGATACTATGGCCAAGTTGGATGCCGAAGTGCGCAAGACTCTGGGATTGACCGGAGCTCCCGCTGCGCCCCAAGCTCAGGCAGCGGTGGGATCGGCACAGACTCCACCGCAAGGGGCGAGGGTTACGACGATGCCGACTGCCGCCCCCGAGGCTGCCAGGGCACCGATAGCAGCCAAGCGTTAGATTGCATAGATTTGTCATCCCGAGCGAAGCGAGGGACCTTGGTGTTCGCTTGCGCCGTCAATGATTGGCGCTGCAGGCAAGAACCAGGGTCCCTCGCTTCGCTCGGGATGACAACCTATTTGAACGAACATCTCCCCAATTGCCATCTCCACTCCCGCCCGCATAGAATCTTCTATTCAGCCCGCCTGTTCCTTGTGAGGACGATTGAACAAAGGCATCGCTATCTATCCCGGCTCGTTTGATCCGCCGACCAACGGGCACCTTGATCTGATGGAGCGGGGGGCCAAGATTTTTGAGGAACTGGTGGTCGCGATCCTCCGCAATTCGGAGAAGAGTCCGATGTTCAGCGTGGCCGAGCGGCTGGAGATGCTGCGGGCTCTCACCGGACATTTGAAGAATGTCCGCATCGACACTTTTGACGGGCTAATGGTCGAGTACGCGAAGTCCATGCAGGCAATCTGCATCCTGCGGGGCATCCGGGCTATCAGCGATTACGAATATGAATTGCAAATGGCGCTGATGAACCGGAAGCTTGAGCCTACGCTCGAAACCGTCTTCATGATGCCGGCGGATAAATATTCTTACGTTAGCTCACGCCTGGTGCGAGAGGTGGCGCAAGCTGGCGGTCCGGTGAAGGGACTGGTTCCGGAAATCGTGGAGCAGAGACTTCGCGATAAGATCGTGACGGCAAAGCAGGCTGAGCCGCGTGCGATTGAGATTCTGGATCGGATCGATCTCGGCGGAAAAGAATTGGACCCAAAAGTAGCGAAAAGGAAAAAGAAGGCATGACCACTGCAACCACCGAAGCCCTGAAACTTACCGACCGGATCAATCGTATTGAGCCCTCCGCCACCATGGCAGTGGTGGCCGAGGCTGACAAGTTGCGCGCGCAGGGCATCGACGTGGTTGACTTCGGCGCCGGCGAGCCCCATTTTGCCACTCCCCAACACATCAAAGAGGCAGCCGTCGCCGCCATTCAGGGTAATTTCACCAAGTACACGGCGGTCGCGGGCACAGCAGAACTGCGCGACGCCATCGTCCACCGGCACGCTGCGGATTTCGATTCCGATTACCGCCGTGAAGAAGTGATCGCCTCAACCGGCGGCAAGCATGCGCTGTTCAACGCCATTCAAGTGCTTGTGGATCATGGCGACGAAGTGATTCTGCCGGTCCCCTACTGGGTCTCCTTCAAAGACATCGTGCGCTACGCCGGCGGCCAAAATGTATTGCTGACGTCGGATGAGTCGCAGGACTTCCGCGTTACGGCAGAGATGGTCACACGGCTGGTCACGCCGCGGACCAAGGCGATCATTTTGAATTCGCCCTCGAATCCTTCGGGCGCGGTGATGAGTGCGGAGGATCTGAGGGAAGTGGTTCGCCTGGCGCACGAGCGTGGAATCTGGGTGCTCTCCGACGAGTGTTACGTCTACCTGAATTACACTGGAAAGAATTTTTCGGTAGGATCGTTGCGCGAGTATAAAGAGCGCATTGTGGTGCTGGGGTCGCTCTCGAAAACCTACGCGATGACGGGCTGGCGCATGGGGTACGCGCTGGCACCGGCAGCGGTGGTGAGTGCGATGGCCAAATTGCAAAGTCAGTCGACTTCGAACCCAACATCGATCGTGCAGAAAGCGGCCGTAGCCGCGTTGAAGGGGCCGCAGGAGTGCGTCGAACAAATGCGGCGGGAGTATATCGAACTGCGCGACCACGTGGTGGAGGGTTTGCGCTCGATCCCTGGAGTGACTTGCACTCTGCCGGAAGGTGCGTTCTATGCCTATCCCAACATCTCTGCATTCCTGGGACGCGGCGGGGTCAAGTCGGCATCTGACGTGGCAGGAAGGTTGCTGAGGGAAGCGCATGTGGCCACAGTACCAGGAGAAGGGTTCGGCACCGCTGACCACATCCGCGTATCGTATGCGACCTCGAAGGCAGAGTTGGATCGTGGGCTGGAACGGATGCAGAAGTTCTTCGCTGCTTTGTAGTCGGTGATTGCAGCCATGTCGCGGTATTAGGTTTCGGCTAAGGCCGTCCGTTATCGAACGGCCTTTTTACGTGGGATCAGTCGTTATGAGCAGCCTCTATCCACTCCTGATGCTTCCGGCGTTCGATCCGCGCCCGTGGGGATCCCACGATCTCTCGCCGATTTATCCCAATCGAAAGTTCGAGGAAAAGATTGGCGAGTCCTGGCTCACCGGCGACGACTGCAAGATTGCCAACGGTCCCCTCACTGGGCAGACGCTGGCACAGGTCAGCGAGAAATATCAGCGGGAACTTGTAGGCGACGCGGCGCGCGATCCGCGGCGCTTTCCCTTGTTGCTGAAGTTTCTATTCCCTCATGAGAAACTTTCGGTGCAGGTTCATCCCGATGACGAGCAAGCTCGCCGCGTGAACCAGCCCTGGGGCAAGACTGAGTGCTGGTATGTGGCCCATGCGAAGCCGGGAGCGCAAATCGCATTGGGATTAAAGCCCGGCGTGACGGTTGCACAGTTGGAAAACGCCATCCATGAGGAGCACGCTGAAGAGATGCTCAACTGGCTCAACGTTTACACCGGTGACATGATCTACCTTTCCGGTGGAACCGTGCACACGCTGGGGCCGGGGTCAGTGATTGTTGAAACGCAACAGCAGTCGGACACGACCTATCGCCTGTATGATTACGGACGACCGCGCGAGCTGCATCTGAAAGAGGGTTTGGCCGCCGTGAAGGTGAAGATCGCTTCAGGGAAGGTGATGAGGCCGGCGCCGTCGCAGATTCGCGGCAGCAACAATCGGCAGGCTCCGCTGGTAGCTGCTCCTTATTTCGTGGTGGACATGTTTGAGATGAAGGACGCTCAGGATCTGAGCACGCGCGACGGTTCGGGCAAAAGTTCCGCGCAGATACTGGTGGCCGTCGAGGGATGCGGAGTGGTCGAAGCGGCCGGAGCCGAGCCCGTAACTCTGGCGAAGGGCGATGCCGTGGTGGTTCCGGCCACGGTGGGCAATTTTACGGTGCGCCCGCAGTGGACGTTGGAATTTCTGAGAGCACGAGTGCCCGGCGCCGCGCTGCCTGAGCCGGAAACGCGAATGTAGCGAGTGGAATCGAAATTTTGGCGAAAAACTCAAACTTCTATCCTGTGATCCTCGCCGGCGGCCGCGGCACCCGTTTCTGGCCACTCAGCCGGAAGAAGCGCGCCAAGCAGTTGCTGGCGCTCGACGGCAAGCAAACCATGATTCAACAGACGGTGGCGCGGCTGCTGCCGCTCGCTTCGCCGAAACAATTCTGGGTTGTTACGAATGAGGATCTGCGTCCCGCTATCTTGAAGCAACTCCCGAAGTTGCCAAAGACGCAAGTGCTCGCGGAGCCGTTAGGGCGCAACACCGCGCCCGCGATCGGCCTCGCCGCATTCCTTCTGCTGCGCGAAAATCCCGATGCGGTGATCGGCATGTTCCCTTCGGACCACGTAATCGCGGATGAGCAGAACTATCGCTCGACCATCGAACGCGGCGTGGAGATCGCGGAGTCAGGGGAGAATATCGTCGTCCTCGGCATACGGCCCAACCGCGCGGAAACAGGCTATGGTTACATTGAAGCGGGCAGTTTCTTTCGAGGCGAAGCTCTGCACGTGCGCCGCTTCACCGAGAAACCCAATGCGGAGAAGGCTGCGACCTTTGTGGCCGCGGGAAATTATTTCTGGAACAGCGGGATGTTTCTTTGGAGCGCCCGCACCCTGGCTAACGCCCTGCGCGAGCATCTTGCCCCCACCGCCTCCTTGCTGGAAGAAATCGCCACGACTTTCGGTACGACCAAATTTGCTTCGACCTTTCGCCGGCTCTATCCCAAATGTGAGAACATCAGCGTCGACTATGCCGTGCTGGAGCCGCGCTCGGCCAAGGGTGAGGAGGCCGGTCAAATCAATTGTCTGCCGGTGGATTTCGGCTGGAACGATCTGGGCTCGTGGACCGCGCTACACGAGCACCACACGGCAAAGAGTACTCCGCCGGAAGGTAACATTATTCATGGCGCGGGCGTTTTCGTTTTGAACGCGCACGGCAATTACGTGCACGCGCCAGGAAAGTTCGTTGCGACCGTGGGCGTGAACGATCTGGTTGTGGTCGAGACCGACGATGCTCTGCTGGTCACGACGCTGCAGCACGCGCAGGACGTTGGTAAAGTGGTGAAGTATCTGGACGAGAAGAAGCTGCACAAACTGACGTGAGTCTCTGGTCGTTGGTCGTTAGTCCTTGGCCCAGCGCGTCAAGATTCAGCTGTGAAACGAAGGGCAAACGACTAACGACCAGCGACTAACGACGATCTTCAATGGCTCAGCAAATCAAGTTCGGCACCGACGGATGGCGCGGCATCATAGCCGACGACTTCACGTTCGACAACGTGCGCCGGGTTGCCGGAGCGATCGCTTCCTATGTATTGAAATACGAGGACGCGCAACGCGGAGTCTTCGTGGGCTATGACACGCGGTTCGCCTCGCAGCGCGCGGCGCAAGTAGCCGCCGAAGTCATTGCTGCCGCGGGCATTCCGGTGAAGCTGGCCAACGATTACACGCCCACGCCAGCCGTGTCCTACGCAGTGAAGGACAAAGGCGCCGCGGGCGGCGTGATGATCACCTCCAGCCACAATCCATGGAACTGGAATGGAGTGAAGTTCAAAGGAAAGTTTGGCGGGTCCGCCACGCCCGCCATCATGGAGAGGATTGAAGAGGAGTTGAACGTCGGGGCGATGCCGCAAGGTGCGAAAGCGGCCATTGAGGAAGCCGATCTAAAGACGCCCTACATTGCCGCCGTTTGCCGTTTTGCGGACATGGATCTGATCGGCAAAGCAAAATTGAAAGTCGCCATCGATTCGATGTACGGTTCCGGCCGCGGAATTCTTGCAGGAATATTTCTTCAGCGCGGGGTGCAACACATCGCGATCCGCCAGGAAGTGAATCCGTTGTTTCCCGGCATTAACCCCGAGCCCATCCAGCCGCATATCGCATTTCTTCAAGAAACTGTTGTCCGCGAGAAGTGCGACGCCGGACTGGCTACTGATGGCGATGCCGACCGCATCGGAGCGGTCGCCGAAGATGGCAGCTTCGTCGACTCGCACAAGATATTCTGCGTATTGCTGCGCTGGCTGCTGGAGCGCAAGAAGTGGCCGGGAGACGTGGTCCGCGCCTTCAATACCACGCGCATGCTCGATCGCATCGCCGCGAAGCACGGCCGTAAACTCTACGAGACGCCGATTGGATTCAAGTACACCGCGGACTTGATGATGGAGCACGACATTCTGATCGGCGGAGAGGAATCTGGCGGCATCGGATACTCGCGCTTTTTGCCGGAACGTGATGGAGTGCTGAATTGCCTGTTGCTAGCCAATGTGATGGCAGAGGAAGGCAAGCCGCTCGGGCAACTGGTTGCGGACCTGCAGCGCGAGTTCGGTCCCCACTATTACGGCAGGCGCGATTTGCACATTCCAGAAGAGATCAAGCAGAGTGCAATTCAGCGGGCGCGCGCCGAGAGCACGCAAACCTTGGGACGATATCGTGTGCAGAAGAAAGAAAATCTCGACGGCATCAAATTTTTTCTCGATGCGCCGACGAATGGCAATGGAGCGGAGGCGTGGATCCTGTTTCGCGCTTCGGGAACAGAACCGCTGCTGCGCGCCTATGCCGAGGCCGCGTCTCCGGAGTTGGTGACCGAAATCCTGACAGCCGCGGAGAGTTTTGTGAGGAGCGGCAGTTAGAAGGCCGCGGTATTTGCGCGCAAGACTCCACATTTCACGCTGCCGTAGTGCGATACTGCTAGGCAAGCATGACTCTCTCTGGAAGCACAGCTTCGACTCCAGACTCGCCTGAGGCGCGCCGGTACAACAGCATCCAGCGCTGGCTGGGGATTGCCGATTTCGTGGTAGGCGCCGCTTTTCTGGTTGTCCTGCTGGTTACGGGGTGGACGGACTGGTTGCGCGATCTGGCTCTGCGCCGGGGATTCCAGAATTACACGCTCGCAGTTTTTTTGTATTTATTCTTCCTGCTGCTCATAAGCAAAGCGCTGGGATTTGGCCTTGACTACTACGGATTCCGGCTGGAAAGGCAGTTCCAACTCTCGACGCAGAAATTCCGCGCATGGCTATGGGATGAAACAAAAGGCTTTCTGGTGGGACTAGTCATGGCCGGGATCGTGGTGGAGTTGCTCTACTTCATGATTCGCCAGTCTCCACAGCATTGGTGGCTGATCACGTGGGCGTTATTCATCGGGCTATTTATCTTGTTAGCGCAGCTCGCGCCGGTGGTGCTGTTTCCGATTTTCTACAAGTTCGAACCGCTGGACAATGAAGACCTGCGGCGGCGACTCGTGGAGTTGGGAGAGCGGGCGGGCACGCGAGTGCGCGGCGTGTATCGCTGGAAGCTTTCAGAAAAGAGCAAGAAAGCGAATGCGGCTCTCACGGGGCTTGGAAGCACGCGGCGGATCATTTTGGCGGACACTCTGCTGGACCATTACGCTCCCGAGGAAATCGAAGCGGTGCTGGCTCATGAACTCGGCCATCACGTCCACAGGCATATTCTGAAGAGCATTTTTGTGCAGGCCGGAATCACGTTGTTGGGCTTCTGGATCGCCAATTTTGTGTTGCATTATGCGGTCGATCATCACATGTTCGAAGAACTTTCCGATTTCGCCAACTTACCTCTGCTGGCAATTACCGCAACCGTGCTTTCACTGCTTCTGATGCCGGCACTAAATGCCTATTCGCGCTACAACGAGCGGCAGGCCGATCGCTATGCCTTCGAATCAATCGCCAGTGTTGAACCGTTTATTTCGTCGATGAATAAACTGGCGAAGCAAAACCTGGCGGAGCGAACCCCTGCGAAGTGGATCGAGTTATTATTCCACTCCCACCCGGCAATCTCCCGGCGCGTGGCGGCGGCAGAAGCGTGGGGCCGTGCGCAAACTGCTAATCAGCAAGAATGATTCTTGTCGGGCCGCGACACGGCGAAAAAGAAGTTAGCGCTGGCGAAGAATTGCGGTTGCGCGCTGCAAGTCCTCTTCCGTGTCCACACCAACAGAATCGTAAGGCGTTTCACCGACATGGATCGGGATCCCGTTTTCCAGAAAGCGCAGTTGTTCCAGCCGTTCGCTTTTCTCAAGCGTTGATTCCGGCTGGCTCAGAAAAAAGTCCAGCGCGGACTTCCGGTAGGCGTACAGGCCGAGATGCTTGAAATAGCGCGGGTTGCTGCTGTCGCGGTCAAAAGGAATAGTGGCACGGGAGAAATAAAGAGCATGGCCATCTGCCGCAGTCACGACTTTGACTGCACTTGGATTACCGATATCTTCCTGCGGACAAGGAGTCTTCAACGTCCCCACCTTGATGGACGAGTCTTTCATTACCTCCAACAGGCTTGCAATTTGTTCCGGGCGCACCAGCGGCTCGTCGCCTTGCACGTTGAGATAAATATCCGCAGTCATGCGGTTTGAAATTTCGTGCACCCGCTCGGTTCCACTGCGATGAGCGGAGGAAGTCATTTGGGCGTTCCATCCGTGATTGTTGCAGACTTTCAGAATCTCTGCGGAATCCGTGGCAATGATCACGTCAGACAGAAGATGAGATGAGAGAACCGCCTCATAGACCCAGCCCACAAGGGGCTTACCCGCGATCTCGCGCAGCATTTTCCGCGGGAGACGAGTAGAGGCTAATCGAGCTGGAATTACGGCAATTGACTGCATGGATTGATCCGCCATCACAGACCTAAGGCAATCCTAACTTGCTCTTGGACTTTGCTGAACGTGGCTGGCGACAATCTACCGATCGCAGGGTACTGCAGCAGCGTTTTCTCCAAAGTAGTGACTTGGTCGCACTTAGCCCAGCAATTAGCCTTCAGCCCCCCGTCCCCAGCCCTTATAGGGACACGCATACTGAACTTCGCACGTTCGACTGTGGTAAGTCCCACAACGCAAACATCCAGGGCATGGCGGTTCAAGGCGTCTACGGAGAGGATCACAGCAGGCCGCCGCTTGGTTCCGAGGGACACCAGATAAACCTCTCCACGTTGAGGGTAGGCGGGGGAGTGTGGCATTAGTCCCGGTCAAAAGTGCTCAACGCCGCTTCTTGAAAATCGAGCGTACTCTTTCGGCGTTTTTCCTGCGCGGCCGAAAAGAAGGCAGCCGCTTCAGCTTCCAGCTTTTCGTTCCGCTCTTGAATCATGGCACGTCTGAGCAACGCATTCACGCGTTCACTTGCGGAGCGCCCGCCCTTGGTGGTTACAACATATTCGCCAAGTTCAGGATCGATCGTATAAGTCTTGATCATTCTAGTAACTGTCTTCATAGGTTATAACGTATATGCTATAATATTAATACTGTGATAATGTGTCAAGAGCAACTGCAGACGATCTTTTTCCG
>Ga0210400_10002239_pt1 | contig 18192 bp, 18 predicted proteins | sample IncBWH26MmetaG_FD_155456 | JGI IMG/M metagenome (GOLD analysis project Ga0210400, IMG submission 155456) | Forest soil microbial communities from Barre Woods Harvard Forest LTER site, Petersham, Massachusetts, United States - Inc-BW-H-26-M | ecosystem: Environmental > Terrestrial > Soil >...
TCTCTCCAGCGACCATGCGTCGCTGGCAGGAATTGGCACCTTGCTTTTGCAAGCAGGTTGCCAAGGTTTCACAGGGCCTGTCCCTCCACCTTTCTGGATAACGCGCTCTTGGGCTGGCAAAGATCAGCACCCAGAATGCATCCGGGGGGTTGGGAATGCAAGGGGGCGTGTCAGAGCCACCAAGGCTGACAATCGTTTGCGGTTAGGCCGTTATTCGATCGGCAATCTTCCCTGAGCTTGCCGGATGATCGCCGGCACATGGAGATCCTCCATGCCGACCACTTCACCGCTGGGCGTGGGGGCCTGGGGCAGGAGGCGCGTGGGGGTCGGGCTATGGCCCTGGGCTGGCATGGGCGTGTGGTCGGGCACTTCGCCGTAGACGGGACCGGTGCGGACGACAGACATGGAGGGCTCGAGGTTCAGGCTCTGGCGGCGCTCCTGCTCCAGCTCCGCGTCGCCATCGAAGCCGGAGGCCAGGACGGTCACATGGACGCGATCCTCCATCTCCGGCGCTTCCACGGTGCCCAGCTTGATCTCGGCCACGCCGTGGTAGTGGTCTTGCAGGAAGTTCATGGCCGTCTCCACGCCCAGGAAGTTCTGCTGGTCCCAGTTGGCCACGATGCTGACGATGACATGCCGCGCGGCGCCGGTCTGGGCGCGTTCCAGCAGCGGGCAGGCCAGCGCCTTCTTGAGCGCGTCGAGGACGGCCTCTTCGCCGCGGCCTTGGCCGGTGCCGATGAGGGCTTCGCCGCCGTCGCGGAGGATCGCCTCCACATCCGCGAAGTCGGCGTTCATGATGCCGGGGCGGAGGATGAGGTCCGCGATGCCCCGCACGCCCTGGATGAGGACGGAGTCGCCGGCGCGGAACATGTCCTTGAGGCTGGCGCGGGCTTCCACGAAGCCCTTGAGCCGCTCGTTGGCCACGACGATGACGGTGTCCGCCGAGCCTCGCAGGTTGTCGAGGCCCTGCAGGGCGCGGTCGCCCTTGGAGCGGCCTTCGAACTGGAAGGGGGTGCAGACCACGGCCACGGAGAGGGCGCCGAGTTCGCGCGCGCAGCTCGCCACCACGGGCGCCGCGCCGGTGCCGGTGCCGCCGCCCATGCCCGCCGCGATGAAGACCATGTCCGCGCCGCGCAGGGCCGCCAGGATCTCTTCGCGGCTTTCTTCCGCCGCGACTTCGCCGCGCTCCGCGTTGCCGCCGGCGCCGAGGCCGCGGGAGGACTGCGGTCCCAGCGGCAGCTTCACATGCGCCTGGCTGAGACCGAGGCACTGCTGGTCCGTGTTCATGGCGATGAGCTCCACGCCGTTCACGCCGCCTTCGACCATGCGGTTGATGGCGTTGCAGCCGGCGCCGCCCACGCCGACGACCTTGATGCTGGCGCCGGGCAGGTGGTGGAGTTCGGGCAGGAAGGGGATCTCTCGCATCGGTCCGTTCCTCCTAAAACATCTTCTTGATCCAGTCCACGGGGTTGCGGGCCGCGCCGCCGCGCCGCTCGCCCCCGGAGACACCATCGTTCAGCTCGCGCGCCAGGAACTTGATGGCGCCAAGGGCGTTCGTGCAGTGCGGGTTGCCCGTCACCTGGGGCAGGCCGGTGACGCCCTGGACGCGGCCCAGGGCCACGCGGGGGCGGCCGAGAATGGTCTGGGCCAGGATGGGCAGGTGCGTGAGCAGGCTGCCACCGCCCACGAGATGGACGCCGCCGTGGATCTCGTGCAGGGCGCCTGTGCGGCCGATCTCCGCCAGCACGAGGTTGAGCAGTTCGTGGGCCCGGGCCTGGAGCACCTCCGCCACTTCGCGGCGGCTCACCTGGCGGCCCTCTTCTTCGAGTTCGATGTATTCCTCGCCCTGGATGGAGCTGGGCAGGACGGTGCCGTAGCGGACCTTGATCTTCTCAGCGGCCGAGATGCCGCCCAGGTGCTTGGTGATCTCAAGATCCTTGGTGAAGAGCTTGCCGCCCACCTGGATGGCCGCGGAGTGGAAGAGGCTGCCGTGGAGGAAGACGCCGAGATGCGTCAGCTCCTCGCCGATGTCCACGACGACGGCGCCGTTCTCGCGGTCTTCGCGGCTGAGCACCGCTTCGGCGCTGGCCAGGGGCGAGTAGATGAGGCCCGCGCCATCCAGGCCGGAATCGTCCAGCGCCTTCTGGATGTTCCGCACGACGGTGTTGGGCGCCACGATGAGCCGGACTTCGGCTTCCAGCGTCTCGCTGTACATGCCCACGGGGTTGCGCACATCCCGCTGCCCCTTGAGGTGGAACATCTGGGGGATGCGGTGGAGGACCTTCTCCTCCTTCGCCAGCTTGCAGTTGGCCGTGGCCTGGTCCAGCACGCGGTCCCGGTCGCCTGCGGCGATGATGCGGTCCGTGTTGGAGATGGTGATGGAGTCGCGGAGGTTCTCGCCCTTGAACTGGACCCCGTCCACCACGACCTTGATGCCGCTCACCTTCGTCTGGCCCGCGGTGCGCATGGCTTCGTCCACCGCGCGCTGGATGGCGCTGGTGGTGAGGCCCATGTCGTTGACCTCGCCCATGCGGATGCCGCCCTGGGGGCTCACCATGCCCGCGCCGGTCACTTGGAGACTTCCGTCCTCTTCCTGGACGGCGACGACTGCGATGACTTTACTAGCGCCTAGATCCACTCCGAGCAGTACAGCGCGTTGAGCCATTGCGTCCCTTGAATCCCTGCCCAGAACTCTAGCGCAGTTCCCGCCGTGGTTGGAGATTCATCAAGGGGAAAAACCGGCTTAATTTTTCTGGATGGTCCTGGCAGGTCCGGTCCCGGTGGGACCCACGGCCACATAGCCTTCCGAATCGTCCCCCCAGCGCAGGTCCACATAGGGGATCTTCGCGAAATCGGGACTCTTTAGGAGTTCATCCACATAGATGGCCTGGAAGTTGGGGATATTCCGGGCGGCGTCGTGGCGGTTGAGGTAGATGGGCGCCTGGAAACCCTCGATGAAGGCCGTGGGCCCCTTGTCCGTCCACCGGAACTCGGCGATGCGGTCGAAGAAATCGGGTTGGGAGGTCTTGAGGGCCCGCGCGGCGTTGAGCACGCCCAAGAAGGCCTTGTCCTGTTCACTGCCCGCATCCACCACCACGGGCAGAGGCGTGGGATCGGCCGGATCAACCCGGCCCATGACCACGCCATCATCGCTCACGAGGAAGATGCCTTCGGGCCGCACGAGCCACAGCAACGGCCGCCGCTCCTGCACCACGAGCGTGATGCGGTCGGGCGGCTCTTTGCGGATGAGGAGGCCCCGCACCCAGCGCTTGCCTTCCACCGTGTCGCGCAGCCCCTCCGCGTCGAACCAGAAGAGGGGCCGGTGCAGGCATCGCTCCTCCGCGAGCTTCTGGATCTCCTGCTGGCGCTCGCCGCGGGTGCCCGTCACCACCACCTGCTCGATGACGAGGCGCTGCAGGCCCAGGTAGCGCTGGGCCAGGCCGAGCAGGCCCCAGGCGGCGCCCAGCACGAGCAGCAGGACGACGCCCGCCTTGGCGAAGGGCAGCCAGGGACGGCGGGGGCGGGTGCGGCTGGGGAGGGCCATGTCTTCAGGCTGGAGGCTGGAGGCTAGCGGCTGGAGGTTTGAGATTACGCCAGATCTCGACTTCGGGCTCCAGCTCGACGCCGTGCGCTTCCTTCACCTTGGCGCGGACGGTGTCCATGAGCTCGGCGAATTCGGCGGCGCTGGCGTGGCCCATGTTCACGAGGAAGTTGCCGTGTTCGGGGCTCACCTCCGCGTCGCCCACGCGCAGGCCCTTGAGGCCCGCCTGGTCGATGAGCCGCCCGGCGCTGGCCCCTGGCGGGTTCTTGAAGATGCAGCCCGCGTTGCGTTTCGAGAGCGGTTGGCTGGTGCCGCGCTTCTCCATGTTCACGGCCACCTGGGCCTTGATCCTCTCGCGGTCGCCCTCCACCAGCTTCACGGTCATGCCGAGCGCGAGGCTCGGCGAGTCGGCGAAGAAGCTCCAGCGGTAATGGAACTCGCCGGGCTCCGGCCGCTTCTCGATGAGCTCGCCCTCCGGTGTGAGGAAACGGAAGGTCGCCAGCACATCGATGAGTTCGGCTCCATAGGCGCCTGCGTTCATGCGCAGGGCGCCGCCCACGGAGCCTGGGATGCCGGCCGCGTACTCGAGGCCCGAGAGCCCGGCTTCAGCCGCGGCCTGGCTCATGCGGATGTGGCCGAAGCTGGCGGGCGCGCTCAAGGAGAGCCCTTCGCGTTTCAGCTCCGCGGGGAAACGCAGGCGCAGCACGGGCATCTCGATATCGTCGAGGATGACGAGATTGGATCCCATGCCCAGGATGCGGTAAGGCAGACCCTCGCGGGCGCAGGCGCGGATGAACGCTTGAGCCTGCGATTCATCCGTGGGCTCGAAGAGCCATCGGCAGAGCCCGCCCACGCCCAGCGTGGTGAGCTTGGCGAAGGGCACATCCCGCCGGTGGGGGACGCGTGTCAGGTCGTCGGGCCAGGGCTGCTGCAGAATCGCCTCCATCCCTGATTCTAAAGGCGATCCAGCTCCATGACCGCGCCTTCACATCGGGGCTGCCGAAGGCGCTCCAACCGCCGTCGTCTTTGGCGCCCACCACGCGGTGGCAGGGGATGAGCACCAACAATGGGTTGTCCCGCACGGCCCGGCCAACCGCTCGTGCGGCGCCAAGTCTTCCAGCCAGTGCCGCCAGATCGCCGTAGGTGATCGTCCCGCCTCGGGTTCGGCGCAGCGCGTCGGCCACGGCGCGTTGGAAGGGGCTGAGGCCGGAGAGGCCCAACGGCAGGCCCGACAGATCCTGGGGCTCGCCATCCAAATGGCGCTTCAGGATCACAGCCGCTTCGCGCACCCAGATCGGGGCAGAGGGGGGCATGCCAATCGCAGCTCCGGGCGCGGGCCGGAAACCGCATAGGCCAGCCCGCGTCCACCGCAGGTGCCAGGGCCCCAACGTTGTTCCGATCACCGCTTCGTCGTCCATGCCGTTAGCATCGTCCCATGCGCTGGCTGGCCATTGATCACGGGACGAAACGGATCGGCCTCGCCTTCTGCGACGAGCTGGAGATCCTCGCCTCGCCCTTCGAGGTCTGGCCCAACGACGCGCAGGGTCTCGACCGCCTCGCGCGGCTCTGCAAGGACGAAGGCGTCCAGGCCCTCGTCGTGGGTCTGCCCAAACACAAGGACGGCGCTGAGAGCGCCACGGCGCCGTTGGCCCGGGCCTTCGCCACGGAATTGTCGGCGCGGACAGGGCTACCCCATCTGCTATGGGACGAGCACCTCAGCAGCGCCGAGGCGGAGCGGCTCCTGGCCCAGCGCGGCGTGAAGGCGGACAAGCGCAAAGCCATGCTGGACGCGGCGGCGGCAGCGGTCATCCTCGCCGACCTGCTGGAGACCCGCCGGAGCCGCCGGATTCCGGTGGGGGTCTTCGGCGGAAAATAACCCGTCACATTCCCGCCCGGGCTACCATCCCAATCGCATTGCCTGGAGGAATCATGCGCCGCGCGCTCGCAAGCCTGCTTCTCGTCACCGCCCTCCCCGCTTTCGCGGGCGACAAGGTCTTCACACCCGACACCTACCACACGCACCTGGGCTTCAAGGCCAAGACCGTCCTCTTCGGGGTGGACGGCAGCTTTAAGACCTACAAGGTGGACATCAAGGGCGATCCCGACACGCTCAGCCCCGCCTTCATCGCGATGGAGATCGACGTGGCCTCCATCAACACGGGCATCGAGGCCCGCGACAACCATCTCAAGAGCGCGGATTTCTTCGACGCCGCGAAGTATCCGAAGATCACCTTTACCTCCAACAAGGCCTGGAAGCAGGACGACAAGGTGATGGTGGCCGGTACATTCACCATGCACGGCGTGTCGAAGGCCATGACGCTCGCCTTCGACCCCGCTTTTGGCAAGAACGGCGCGGGCACGGACACCTGGAGCTACGAGTCCGAGTTCAAGCTCAACCGCAAGGACTTCAACCTGGGCACCGCCGACATCGGCGCGAAGATCAGCCTGAAAGACGAAGTGAATGTAGACATCATGCTGGTTGGATTTTTCCACTGATCTGCTGAGACATCGAACGGAGAAGGCCGCCGCGGCGGCTTTCTCCGTTCAGCTGAGATGCACGATCCGTCCGCAGCGCGCGGCCAGCTCCGGGTTGTGCGTGACGAGCAGGGTCGTAGGCTTCAACTCGTCGTGCAGCCGCAGAAGGAATCCGAAGACCTCCTCCGCCGTCTGCGGATCGAGATTGCCGGTGGGCTCGTCTAGCAGCCATAACGCGGGTCTGCGCACGAGGGCACGGGCCAGGCCGCCCCGCGCGGCCTGGCCGCCGCTCAGCTGGTTGGGAAAGCGCTCGACGAGATCCGCCAGACCCACCACGGTCAGAAGGTCGCGGATCCAAGCCTTCTGAGAGGCGTCTGGCCCGCCATCCAGCATGAGGGGCAGGGCGAGATTCTCCTCCAGCGTGAATTCCGGCAACAGGTGCGGCTGCTGGAAGGCGAGACCGATGTTCGCGCGGCGGTGCAGCGACATGGCCGTGCGGTCCGATGGAGCCAGGGCCGCACCGCCCACGCGGATCGAGCCGCCCTCCCAATGGTCCAGACCCGCGATGCAGTTCAGCAGCGTCGTCTTCCCCACACCGCTGGGCCCCATGACCGCGCAGAGCGCGCCCGCTTCCACTTCCAGCGAGAAACCGTCGAAGACGGGATGCTCGGAGCCAGCATAGGTCTTGTGCAGATCCTGGATCGAAAGCGGCAGGCTCATCGGGCGCGCTCCACGAGCTTCCAGTAGAGGTGGTGCGTTGCGAGCGCGTCGCCCAGGGCCGTGTGCCGCAGCTCCGGCGCGGGCGCGATGCCGAAGAAGCTGAAGAGCGCGCCGCTGCTGAGGCGCAGGTCGGAGGGCAGCTTGCCCGCGTCCTTCAGCACCGCGGCCGCCGCGTGCGTGTCGATGCTGCGGTGGTTGAACCGCGGCTCGAGCTCCTGTCCTTGCGATTTCAGGAAGGTGCCGAGGAAGCCCTGGTCGAAGGCGATGTTGTGGCCCACGAGCGTGATGGACGCGCTGCCGAAGTGCTTCGCGCAGAAGTCATCGAACACCCGCAGCGCCTCCGGCGGTTCAAGCGCGGCCGCGTGATGCTTCACGAGGTCGATGCGGTTCACCTTCATCCCTCCCGCGCTCACCCGGTAGGGCTCGTGGCGGATGAGTATCTCCAGGGAATCGAGGATCTGCCCGTCCTCGCTGGCGACCAACCCCATGGAGAGCAGGTCGTGCGCCAGTGGATCCAGTCCGCCGGTTTCCGTGTCGAATACGAGATACCTCATTCCGACCTCAACGCGTCCACCGGATCCAGATTCGCCGCGCGCCTGGCGGGGCGCCGCGCGGAGAACCAGGCCACGAGCATGGGGAAGACGGCCGCGATGAGCAGGTCGGGCCAGTGGAGGCGGAAAGGGATGTAGGTGATGAAGTCGTAGACGGCGGCGGGCAGGTGGATCCACTTGTAGCGGTCCGCCAGGAGGCAGAGCGGCACGGAGAGGGCGAGGCCGATGGCCGTGCCCACGGCGCCCAGCCAGAGGCCCTGGCGCACGAAGATGCGGCTCACCTGGTCCGGCGTGGCGCCGAAGGCCAGCATGACGCCAAGGTCGCGGCGCTTCTCCGTCACGAGCAGCACGAGGCTCGCCACGATGTTGAAGGCCGCCACCAGCACGATGAGGGCGAGGATGGCCGTGAAGATCCACTTCTCCACCGTGAGCGCCGCGAAAAGGGGTTTGTTCGTCTCCCGCAGATCCGTGGCCACAAAGGCGGGGCCGAGGTGGTCCAGCACGGCCGTCTTCGCGGGGCCGATGGCCTCGATGCCGCTCGTGCGCACCTCGATCATCTCCGCCTGGTCCGTGCGCGCGAGCCGCTCGGCGTCCGCGATGTGGATGAAGGCCCAGCCCCGGTCGAAGTCGGAGATGTGGCTCTGGAAGAAGCCCGCCACCTTGTACGCCGCCAGCTTGGGCTGGGCGCCGCCCAGACTCAGGTCCAACCGCAGGTAGGCCACGGTGATGGTGTCGCCCGCGCGGATGTCCAATTTCTCCGCCAGCTCCTTGCCGATGAGGATCTGGCCTTCCTTCAGCTGCTCCACCGGCGCGGTGGCGCTGTCGAAGATGCTGGAGGTGCCGTGAGCGGACGCGGGATCCACGGCCTTGATGAGCACGGGCTCCGGAGGCGCGCCGCTGGCGGAGCTGCGGAGGAGGCCCTTGTCGATGCGGATGGGCGAGGCCGCCACGACGCCGGGCACGGCGCGGATATCAGTCAGCGTCTTCGCCGTGTCCGGGATGTCGCCCGCGAGGTGGGCCACGGTGAAGTGGGCCGTGGCGCTGAAGAGGTTCTTCTGGATCTCTTCCCGGAACCCGTTCATGAGCGCCATGGTGATGACCATGGCGAAGACGCCCAGGGCGATGCCGCCGGTGGCGAAACGCACCATCACACGGACGAACGCCCCCTTGCGCTGCGCGCGGAGGTAGCGTCTGGCCACGAAGGCGTCGAAAGTGCCCATATCTCAAGCCTAACGGAAGGATCTGGCGAATGGCCCGCGCCCACCTAAAATGGAGCCTGGAGATCTTCCCCGCATGACCTTCCTGCATGTCCGATAGCCTCCGCCTCGACCAGCGTCGTTGTTGCCTCATCGCCCACCAAGGGCCGTCGGACCGGGAAGAGCCCATCGAGGAGCATCTGGTCGAACTGGCGGAGCTGGCCCGCTCCTGCGGATTCCAGATCGTCTCGCGCCACAGGCTCAAGCGCGCTTCCATTGCCGCTCGCACCTTCTACGGTCCCGGCCAGCTGGAGGCTGTTTCGGACGAGGCCGCCCGCTGCGGCGCCACGTTCCTCATCTGCGATGACGAACTGAGCGGCAGCCAGGTGAACGCCATCGAGAAGCTCACGAAGCTGGTTTGCCTGGACCGCACAGGACTCATCCTCAACATCTTCGAGCAGCGGGCCCAGACCCGGGAGGCGCGGGCCCAGGTGGAACTGGCGCGCTGCGAGTACGAGCTGCCGAGGCTGAAGGGCGCCTGGACCCACTTGGAGCGCCAAGGCGGCGGCGTGGGCCTTCGCGGCGGCCCCGGTGAGACGCAGATCGAGGTGGACCGCCGCATGATCCGCACACGCATCAGCCAGCTGAAGAAAGAGCTGGCGCATCTCGAGCGCGTGCGCGAGACCCAGCGTCAGGGGCGGCCCGGGTCCCTGCCGCGCGTCGCTCTCGTGGGTTACACCAACGCGGGCAAGACCTCGCTGCTGAAGGCGCTCACGGGGGAGGGCGAGCCCCGGGATCTGCTCTTCGCCACGCTGGACACCACGACCCGAAAAGCCTGGCTGGGCCACGACTTCGACGCGGAGACCGGCGAGCCCACGGGCGAGGTGAAGCACTGCCTCGTGGCGGACACAGTAGGTTTCATCCGCAAGCTGCCCCACCAGCTCGTGGCGGCTTTCCGCTCCACCCTGGGCGAGGTCCGCACGGCGGACGCGCTCCTCATCGTGGCGGACGCGGCGGATCCCGATCTGGATGACCGCCTCCGCGTGGTGGCCAACACGCTGCGCGACATCGGCTGCCTGGACGATCACCATCTCCAGCCGCGCCTGCTGGTGCTCAACCAGGTGGATCGCCTCCATCGACCGCAGAAACTGGATCTCAAGCGCAAGTTTCCCCACGCCGCGCAATCCGTCGCCATCCATGGCAAGGGCCTGGACGAGATCCGCGCCTGGATCCGGGAACTCATCCCCGGCCCGGTGAAGGCCCGGGGGTTGGAGTGGTGGGAGCTGCCGGAGCGCGCTCTTCAGCCTCCAGCCTCAAGCCTCCAGCCTATTTAAGGACCTGCACCCGCAGCCCCACCATCGTCTGCCCGGGGTCCATGGCGGGGATGATGACGCGCACGGGGGCTTCGAGGCCTTGGCTTTCCAGGATGAGATCGAAGGGATCGCCTGTCGCGAAGCGGCTCGTGGGCACGGACCAGCGGGCCACGGGCGCGTTGCTTTCCATGGCGACACTCATGGCGAAACCTTCCTTCGATCTCACCGTCCAGGTGCGCGTGGAGCCGGGCTCCGCCAGATGCAGTTCCAGGCTCCAGGTGCCGCCTCTGCCGCGGGCCAGCGCGAAGAGGCCGGGCAGGCGCAGCGAGGGCTTCGGCGCTTCCTTGGGCCCGCCGGGAAAGCCCGGCGGCAGGTGCGTGTCCACGGGCGGCAGCACAGGCAGGGGCGCGGCGGTGGGAGCGGTCTGAGACGGCGCGGTGGTCGAGGGTTCCTGGCAGGCCAGGAGCATCAGCAGAGGCAGGGGGACGAGGAGGCGCGCACGCTTCATGGTTTCTCCTCTCGTTCCACCGGCAGGCGGACGAGGGTCATGGCGAGTCCCGCCGCCAGCAGCAGGCGCAGGAAGAAGAACTGGCGGCTGGCGCCGTGGGCCTTGTCGTAGGCGGCGCGGTCGGGATCAGTAGCAGGCAGGCTCTCCACCGGGGCGCTCATGCGGGCGCGGATCTCCCGGAGCTTTGGGGTGACGATGAAGGAGCTGGCCAGGCAGATGACGAGCGCCGCCAGGCAGGCCGCGGTCCAGAGGCGGATGGGGCCGATGGGCGCCTCGTCATCCACGCCCGCGAGCCAGCGCCCCGCGTAGACCAGCAGGAGCGCCGCGCCAAAGACGGCCCAGGCGGCGAGGTCGAGGTTGCCCACGGCGTTGCCCGCCACCTGCCCCGCGAGATCGCGGCTGGGCATGATGCGGAAGAGCCCAGGGGCCGTGAGGATCCCGAACCCGAGCCCAGCGCCCACCCACATCCAGAGCAGCGCGGCGGCTACGGCATCTAGTCGGCGGAGGAGCTTCGGCGTCATGGTTCCTAGTTTAGAGAGATCTCTCCCGCGAAGGGCCGCGAAGAAGAAAAACAAGGGCCGCGAATGATTCAGCGGCCCTTACTTCTTGATCCCCAGCAGCAGCCCGTCCGGCGTGGGGATGCAGACGGTGTCGAAGGCTTCTTTCGCCTGCTGGTGGAAGCGGCGCATGGCGGCGGCGTCCCTGTTGTCCTCCTCCAGCAGGTTGCCGAAATAGTAGGCGTTGTCGCCCAGGAGCAGGCCTCCTGGGCGCAACGCCTTGGCGGCCCAGGCGCCGTAGCGATCGTAGTTGCCTTTGTCCGCGTCGATGAAAGCGGCGTCGAAGGGGCCGTGCGCTTCCAGGCCTGGCAGCGCGTCCATCGCGGGGCCGACGATCACCGTCACCTTCTTCCCGAGACCCGCGGCTTCGATGTTCTCGCGGGCGATCACCGCGTGCCTCGCATCGAATTCCAGGGACCAAAGATGGCCGTCCTCCGGCAGGGCCTGGACCATGCGGATGGCGGAGTAGCCCGCCAGTGTGCCGAACTCCACCACCTTCTTCGCAGAGATCATCCGCAGCAGCAGGTTCAGGAGCTTGCCTTCGCCGATGCCCACCTGGATGGCGGGCATGTCGTTGAGGCCCGGGGCCAGGAAGGCCCGCTCCAGGCCCGCGTCGTGGGCGGCATGGAGCTCATCCAGCCAGTGGACGATCTCGGGTGTGGCGTACCGCGCGCCTGCTCTGGAATCCGCATCAGCCATGGACGCCTCGTCTACCACTCGTTGTAGGGGATGCCGTTCTCGCCCAGATCCGTGGAGCCGCTGCGGATGTTGTACACGCCCGTCTCCGCGTCCGGGTTGTCCGGGTCCGGCGCCTCGAATTCCAGCGCCCAGGTGTCGCGGGAATTCGTCATGGGGTCCACGGGGATCTCCCGCAGGTAGCCCAGGTCCTTGAGGGGTTGGAGGCTGCTGGGCAGCTTGCCCCGGTCCGCGCGGTACTGTTCCAGCGAATGGCGCACCTGGAAGAGATCCTCCTTGAGCACCGCCTCCCGGGCGAGGGTCGTCTTGTGCCGGTACCCCGCCAGGCCGATGGTGGCCAGGATGGCGATGATCGTCATCACCACGAGCAGCTCCATCAGCGTGAAGCCCTGCTGTTTCCTGGGGTCCTTGAGCATCGTTCCACCTTAGCATCGGGTGGTCCCAGAACGCATGAGGTGCCCGATGGATCGTGAACTCGCCCTGCTGGTGGACAACCTGGACAAGGCCTTCAACCGCCGCAGCTGGCACGGCACCAACCTCAGGGGCGCCCTACGGGGCCTGACGCTGGAGACGGCCTCCCGGCGCCCTGGCAAGGGCCGCCCCTCCATCTGGGAACTGGCCCTCCATTGCGCCTACTGGAAGCACACGGTCCTGAACCGCATCCAGGGCGGCAAGCGCGTCAGCTTCCCGCTGGAGGGCTCCAACTGGTTCCCGCGATCACCGAAGGATGGCGCCTCGCGCCTCAAGGCGGACCTGGCCCTGCTTACGAAGATCCACAGAGAGCTGCGCGAAACGGTGGCCTCCCTCAGCCCGAAGGATCTGGACCGCAAAGCCGGCCGCTGGACCTGGCGCGAGACCATCCTCGGCGCCGCCGCCCACGACCTCCATCACGCGGGGCAGATGCAGCTGATCAAGCGGATGAAGAGCCTTTAACCGCGAATGGGCACGAATCAGGATTCGCGCGTTCGTGGCTATTCGGGTTTTTAAAGCACGCCCCGCCGCTTCTGGTCGAGCTCGATCGAGTCGTAGAGCGCCTGGAAGTTACCTTCACCAAAGCCCATATTCCCGCGGCGCTGGATGATTTCGAAGAACAGCGGGCCGATCTGGTCCTCTGTGAAGATCTAGAGCAGGTAGGGGGTGCCGTCGCCGTCGATCTGGATGCCCAGTTCCTTGGCGGTGCCGAGATCCTCGCGCACGGTGTAGCCGCCCTTGGCGATGCGGCCGGGCAGCAGCTCGTAATAGGTGTCGGGCACGCGCATGAACTTGAAGCCCTGCTCGTAGAGCGTGCGCAGCGTGGCCTCGATGTCGTTGGTGCTGAGGGCGATGTGCTGGATGCCCTGGCCCTTGTGCCGGTTCACATACTCCTGCACCTGGCTCTTCTCGTCCGTGGGCTCGTTGATGGGGATGATGACGCGGTTGTTGGAGCTCTGGACCACCTTGGAGTCCAGGCCCGTGCCCAGCGCGCCGCGGATGTGGAACTCGCGGGTGACGACGAAGCCGTAGACCCGCTCGTAGAAGTCCACGAGGGCGTCCATCTCCTTGGGTCCCACATTGTTCGTGAGGTGGTCGATGCGCACGAGGCCCGGATCGCAGGCGGCAGGCGCGGGATCGCTTGTGAGTCCGGGCCAGAAGGCCGACAACTCGCCCTTCCGCTCCACGAGATAGTTCCACACATCACCCACGCCCTGGATGGCGGCGAAGCGGAGCGTGCCGTTGCCCAGGGTGTGGCTCTCGGGCTCCAGCACCACCTTGGCGCCGCGGGACCGGGCCCCTGCGATGGCCGCGTCCAGGTCCTCCACCTCGAAGTTGAGGGCGCAGGCGCCCTCGTCATGGGCCTTGAAGTAGCGCCCGGCGGGGTGCGTCTCATCGCACTCGAAGACGAGAATGTCCATGCGCTGCTGCTTGAGGTGGATGCAGCGGCCGCCCGGCACGGCGCCGCTGGCCACGCGGGCGAAACCCAGGCGGCGGTAGAGCCCTTCCAGCTTCTCGATGGAGCCCGTCAGCTGGATGTGGTCGATGCGGACGAGGCCCAACGGATTGGTGGCCTGCTTCTGCTCGACGGCGGTGAGGGCGAAACTGGGAGAGGACATGGCGACTCCGGATGACTTTACAGAGTGCCGCCGGAGCCCCGTGATCCCGGTCACGAAAACGGACCCCGAAGGGCCCGTTTTCGTCCGTTCAAAGCCAGGCCTCAGAGGCTCGTCTGGGCGACCTTTTCGGTGGTGAAGAACTCCATGACATCACCTTCCTTTAGCGCGTCGAAGCCGTCCACGCTGATGCCGCATTCAAACCCGTTCTTCACTTCGTTCACATCGTCCTTGAAGCGCTTGAGGCTGGAGAGGGTGCCCTCGAAGAGCTGGTCCTCGCCGCGCTTCACGCGCACCTTGGAGCTCTTCTTCACGAGGCCGTCCGTCACGCGGCAGCCCGCGATGACATTCTTGCCCACCTTGAAGAGCTGGAGCACCTCGGCGCGGCCTTGGTAGGCCTCGCGGTCCACCATGTCGAGCTTGCCGATCATGGACTGCTCGATCTCCTCGGTCACCTTGTAGATGATGTCGTGGAAGCGGATGTCCACGCCCTCTTCCTGGGCCAGCTCCTCGGCCTTGCGCTCGGCCTTGGTGTGGAAGGCGATGACGATGGCCTTGGAGGCCTCCGCCAGCAGCACATCGTTCTCGGTGACGGTGCCCGCGGCGGCGTGGATGATGCGGACGCGGATCTTCTCGGTGCTGAGCTTCTCCAGCGAACCCACCAGCGACTCCACGGAGCCCTGGGTGTCGGCCTTGATGATGAGCGGGAGCTCCTTCATCTGGCCGTCCTTGATGGTGCCGAAGATGTTCTCCAGCGTGACGCGCTGGCGGGCGAGGGCCGCGGCCTTCACCTTCTCCTGGCGGAACTGGGCGATGGTGCGGGCTTTGCCCTCGTTCTCCACGACCTGGAAGTTGTCGCCGCTCCCGGGCACTTCCTCGAAGCCGAGGATCTGCACGGCGGTGGAGGGGCCGGCCTCCTCGATGCGCTGGCCGCGGTCGTCGAACATGGCGCGGACGCGGCCCATGGTGGCGCCGGCGACGAAGATCTCGCCCTGGCGCAGGGTGCCCTGCTGGACGAGGACAGTGGCGACGGCGCCGCGGCCCTTGTCGAGGCGGGCCTCGATGATGGAACCGGATGCGGGCGCGTCATAGACGGCCTTGAGCTCCTTCATGTCGGCCACGAGCAGCAGGGTCTCGAGCAGGTCGTCGAGACCCTGCTTGGTCTTGGCGCTCACGGGCACGGAGGGCACTTCGCCGCCGTAGGCCTCGGTCTGCACGCTGTGCTGGAGCAGGCCCTGCTGGACTTTGTCCGGATTGGCGCCCGCCTTGTCGATCTTGTTGATGGCCACGACGAGCGGAGTGTCGGCGGCCTTGGCGTGGTTGATGGATTCCACGGTCTGCGGCATGACGCCGTCGTCCGCGGCCACCACCAGCACGGCGATATCGGCCACCTTGGCGCCGCGGGCGCGCATCTTCGTGAAGGCCTCGTGGCCCGGCGTGTCGAGGAACACGACCTGGCGCATCTTGCCGGTGTTGCGGTCCTTCACGTCCACGTGGAACGCGCCGATGTGCTGCGTGATGCCGCCGGCCTCGCCCGCCGCGACCTTGGCGGAGCGGATGGAATCCAGCAGCGAGGTCTTGCCGTGGTCCACATGGCCCATGATGGTGACGACGGGCGCGCGGGGCAGCTTCTCGCCCTGCACATCCGTGCCTTCCTCGGCAGCCATCTGCGCGTCCTCCTCGAAGGAGACGATGTCGGCCAGGAAGCCGAACTCGCGGGCGATCTCCTTGGCCAGCTCCGTGTCGAGGGGCTGGTTGATGGTGGCGAAGATGCCGCGGTGGAGGAGCTTCGCGACCACATCCTTGGCGGGGCGGTTGCATTTCTCGGCGAGCTCCTTCACGGTCACGCCCTCGGAGAGCATGACGATGCCGATCTCGTCCTCGATGTACTCGGTCGCGATGACCTGCGCGCGGCTGCGCGGCTGGCGCATCTTGATGTCGAGCTCTTCCTGCTCCGTGCGCTCGTGCTTGCCTTTCTTCTTGCCGCCCGCGGTGCGGGCCGGGCCCTTGCCGCTGCCGATGGTGGGCGTGCCGGTGGCGCCGCCGGGACCGCCAGGGCCGCCGGGACGGGGACCGCCAAAGCCGCCGGGACGGCCGCCTGGGCCGGTGCGGGGACCGCCGGGACCACGGCCGGGGCCGCCAGGACCGCGACCCGGACCACCAGGGCCGCGACTAGGACCGCCGGGACCGCGGCTAGGACCGCCGAAGCCGGGACGGCCGCCAGGGCCGCTGCTGGGACGGGCGCCGCCCGCGGGACGGGGCTGGGGGAGCTGGATGTAGCGGGCAGGACCGTCCTCGCGGCGGGGCGGGGGCGGCGTGTCGCTGATGCTGATCTTGGAGAAGCCCTGCTCCGTGCGGAGCTGGTTGGGATTCACCATGGAGGCGTAGCGCTGGCTCGTGACGGGCGGAGCCTTGGGCTCGTGCTTCACCTCGCCGCGGCCGGTGTTGGCGGCCATGGGCAGGACGGCGCGCTCGCGGGGTCGGTCGCCTGAGCGGGACACGGGAGCTTGGCCGGAACGCTGGAGCACAGGGCGGGCGCCGGTCTCAGGCTTGGGGCCCCCCTGGGAAGCGTTCTGGTTCTGGCCGCGGGGCGCGGGCGCCTGGGGCAGCTGGATGTAGCGGGCGGGCTTGTCCTCTTTCTTCGGAGGGGCCGACGGGGCCTGGGAGACGCGGAGGCGGCTGAAGCCGGGCTCGGACGAGGCCGCTTCAGGTTCGGGGGCGCTGGCGGTCGCGGACCCGGCCTTGGGGACATGGTCAACGGCGCCGTCCATCTTGGGCTCGGCGTGGTGCTCGGCCTTGCGCAGGAGCACGGGGGCGGGCTTCTCGGGCTCGGCCCGGGGGGCTTCCGGCGCCGGGTGGGCGGGGGAGGCCTTTTCGAGCTTCGGCCCCTTGGTCACCTTGATGGCGGCCGGCGCGGGCACCACGGGAGCTGGAGCCGGGGGAGCGGCCTTGGCCGGGTGCTTGCCGTGCGAGGCCGCCTTGCCGCCGAGGACGCGGCGGACCTGCGCGATCTGGTCCTCATCCAGGCTGGAGCTGTGGCTCTTGCCCGTCACCCCGAGGCGCTTCTCCACGACCTCGATGAGATCGTTGTTGCCTACCCCGAGTTCCTTGGCGAGTTGGTTGATGCGCATTTAGTGGATGTCCTCGTGTGGTGCGTTTGGAGCGGCCGGGAAGGGGCCTGTCATTCCCCGAAGTGAGCGTGCACCGCGTCCATGAGCCGGAAGGCCAGCTCCTGGTCCAGACCTTCGACCTGGAGGAGCTGTTCGGCTGTCACAGTGTAGAGCGATTTGGCGGAGCCGTAGCCCGCTTCCGCGAGACGGCCCGCCACCTCGGGGGTCAGGCCTTCGAGGGCGCCGATCTCCGAGATGAGGGTGGAGCTGGGAGCGGTCTCCGCTTCGGCGGCGGCCTCGGCCGGGACCTCGTCGGAAGTGGCGCCCAGGGCGGCGCCCAGCGCCACTTCGTTCTCGCGGCGCTTGTCGGCTTCGGAGCGGACATCGATGTTCCATCCCGTGAGCTTGGCGGCGAGGCGAACATTCTGGCCGCGCTTGCCGATGGCGATGGAGAGCTGCTCGTCATCCACCACCACTTCCACGCGGCGGTTGTCGGGGTCCACGATGCCCACGCGGAGCGCCTTCGCGGGGTTCAGCGCGTTGGCGATGAAGCGGAGGGGGTCCTCGTCGTAGCGGACGATGTCGATCTTCTCGTTCTTGAGCTCGCGGATGATGGCCTGCACGCGGGAGCCCTTGAGGCCCACGCAGGCGCCGACGGGGTCCACATCTGAGTCCACGCTCTGCACGGCCACCTTGGCGCGGTCGCCGGCTTCGCGCACGCAGTTCTGGATGATGACGGTGCCGTCGTGGATCTCGGGGACTTCATTCTCGAAGAGCTTGATGAGGAGCCTCGGGTCCGTGCGGCTCACCTGCACCTGGGCATCCTTGGCGGAGCGGTCCACGCTCACGATGACTACCTTCACGCGCTGGCCCTTGTCGAAGCGGTCGCCGCGCAGCGCCTCGTTGCGGCGCAACATGGCCTCCACGCGGTCGATCTCCAGGATGATGGCGCTCTTCTCGAAGCGCTTCACCTCCGCCACGACGACCTCGCCGATGCGGTCCACGAACTCGTTGTAGACGCGCTCGCGCTCGGCCTCGCGCACCTTCTGCACGAGCACCTGCTTGGCGGCCTGGGCGGCGATGCGGCCCAGGTGGGAGGTGTCCTGGGGCAGCCAGAGCGTGTCGCCCTCGGCGGCGTCCGGGTTGAGGCCGCGGGCCTCCTCCAGGCTGATCTCGAAGTCCTCTTCTTCCATCTCGGCCACGACCTGCTTGAGGGCGTAGACATGGAACTCGCCGGTCTCGCGGTCCATCTGGGCCACGAAGTTGCCATAGAAGTCCATGGCGTTGAAGTACTTCTCGGCGGCCTTGGCGAGGGATTCCTCCACGGCCTGGAAGACCTCCTCCTCCTGGATGCCCTTCTCGGCCGCGATCATCTTCACGCTGTCGAAGAAATTGCTCGTCACGATCGCCATGTCAGTTCTCCTCTTCGCCCTTTGGG
>Ga0210400_10002240_pt1 | contig 18191 bp, 13 predicted proteins | sample IncBWH26MmetaG_FD_155456 | JGI IMG/M metagenome (GOLD analysis project Ga0210400, IMG submission 155456) | Forest soil microbial communities from Barre Woods Harvard Forest LTER site, Petersham, Massachusetts, United States - Inc-BW-H-26-M | ecosystem: Environmental > Terrestrial > Soil >...
GCTCTGAGTGTGGTTTTGCATGGGGTTAGCGTTGTCTTGGTCGTGGCCATGGTGCAGTGGCTGCCTGCTCCGCATATAGAGTCGCGGGAATCCAGCGTAACGCCGTTGTATGCACCGCGGATGGATACTCCACAGGCTCCAAAGATTGTTCTGCCTCCACCGAAGGTACTGGCCAAGCTGAATCAGCCCAAGGTCGAGGTTCAGCCCAAGATCATAGCTCCTCCTCCGGAAAAGCCTCCAGTGGTGGAAGTTCCAAAAGCAGTTGAGATGGCCAAGGCGCCTGAGCGGACAGTGCCGAAACCGGAGCCCAAAAAGGAAGTGGTTACAGGCGTCTTCTCGACAAGCAATCCAGTTGTGGATCCGGTACGGCCCAAGAAAGAAGTCGTGACCGACGCGTTTGCACCGGGCAGCTCCGCGCAAGCAACGTTGCAGAAGTCTCCTCGCGCAGTTCAAACCGGCGGTTTTGGCGATCCCAACGGCGTGAAAGGTACCGCCGAAAGGAAAGGCCTGGTCACCATAGCCAGCCTGGGAGCCTTTGATCTACCGGGCGGGCCGGGCCACGGCAATGGAACCGGTGGCGCTCGGGGCGCCGTGGGAACGGTTGCCAGCGCAGGCTTTGGCGGCACAGCGGCAGGCACCGGACAGGGTGGCCGTCAACGCTCAGGCGGGGGCGAGGTGATGCGGGCAGGTTTCAGCGAGATAGCTGTTTCCTCTCCAGCACCGAAAATTCATGCGGAAGAGAAGCCGAGCGTTACGCCGGTGGAAGTTCTTTACAAGCCGCTTCCCGTGTACACCACCGAAGCGCGGCAAATTCACCTGGAAGGTGAAGTGCTGGTGCGCGTCACGTTTGGCGCGGCGGGCGATCTGCGGGTGGAGCAGGTGGTGCGGGGACTGGGACACGGGCTGGATGAATCCGCTCTTCGCGCCGCGCAGCAGATCAGGTTTCGTCCTGCCCGACGCAATGGACAACCCTATGATTCCACCGCGCTCGTCCACATTGTTTTCGAATTGGCCAACTAGCGGCGTTATGCGGTCAATCACGAGAGCTCTAGTTCTCGTTTGGTGCGAGCAATGTTCACGAGTTGAGAATTTGGTAATTGGGTAATTTGGTAACTGGGTAATTTCGGACTATCGCCCTGAAAATCTCAAATGGATTGCAGGCTTGGAGGCAAATGATGATGCGCTCTCTTTATAAGTTTCTTGGCATTCTCATGGTAGTGAGCTTGAGCATGGTGGCCTGGGCATGTTCAGACCGCGCAGAGTCATCCGCCGGCCCATCGTCCTCGCACGGCCAGGCGGCGGTGGAGCAGATTTTCCGCCAGGAAGCCAAACTGGTGGAGAACATGCGTGGCTATACGCCCATGGTCGAAACCTACATTCAAAGATTGAAGCCCGATACCGAGATCGGGACCCTGCCTGACAAAGACAGGTACTTCCTGGGCCGCCTGGTGCTCGGCAAGAAGGGCCTCAACGAAAATGCGTTTAAGGACAACAACAAAGCCCGCTTCATGACTCGGGTCCTGGACCGTCTGGACGGCTTTTACAGGCTCAATTACCGCAGCCTGGGCTTTATGCAGACGATTTTTCTCAATGACCGGTTCGATAACGACCATTACGAGCTGAAGTATCTTCGGCAGCAGTTCCTGGGTGAGGTCCGCACCATGGTCTTTGATGTCATGCCCCGCCCGCACGGCGATGACGTCTGGTTCAAGGGACGTATCTGGGTCGAAGACCAGGACTTCAACATTGTCCGCATTAATGGAACGTATGGGCCAAACACGGAAACCAAATACTACTTTCATTTTGATAGCTGGCGCATCAACATGCAGCCTGGACTATGGCTGCCGGCGTATGTCTACACGGAAGAAACGGACGCCCAACGCGACTCTACACGCAGGCTGGCCCTGAAAGGCCAGACGCGCCTCTGGGGATACGACCTGAAGCATTCCGGCCAGCAATCGGAATTCACCACCATGCAGGTTGATTCCAACGAAGTAACGGACAACAGCACTCGGGGCGCCAATGAAGTTTCTCCCGTGCAGAGCCAGCACCTGTGGGAACGCGAAGCGGAAGACAACGTTCTCGACCGCATGGAGCGCGCCGGTATCCTGGCGCCCGATGGAGATGTTTCCAAGGTGCTGCAAACAGTGGTCAATAACCTGGAGATTACCAACAGCCTGAACATTGAACCCGAGGTGCGCTGCCGCGTGCTCCTGACCACTCCGCTGGAGTCATTCACCGTTGGCCACACCATCGTGGTCAGCCGGGGATTGCTGGATGTGCTGCCGGATGAATCTTCCCTGGCCATGGTGCTGGCGCGCGAACTTGGCCACATCGCGCTAGGGCACCGTGTGAACACAAAATATTCGTTCAGCGACCGGATGTTGTTTCCGGATGAGCGGGTCTTCCGGCAGATTGATCTGGTTCAGAACGAGACCGACGAACAAACCGCCGATCAAAAAGGGCTGGAACTTTTGCAGAACTCTCCTTACAAAGAGAAGCTGGCCAGCGCCGGACTCTTCCTGCGCGCCCTGGGAACCCGTTCCCGCGATCTGACCTGGCTGGTCAGCCCGCACTTCGGCAACCGTCTGGCAAAGAACAGCCCCATACGGCTGGCTGCAATTCAGCAAGCCCCGCCACTGGAAGCCAGGAACATCGCTCAAATTCCGGCCCTGCCTCTGGGCAGCCGCCTCAAGCTCGATCCCTGGGATGATCACGTGGAGATGCTGAAAAGCAAGCCGGTAGCGCTTCACTCGGTTCGCGACAAGATGTCATTTGAGGTCACACCGGTATTCCCTAATCTTGTACCTTTTCGTTCTGGAGCTAATAGCGAGATAGCAGCCAAGCCGGCACGTTAACGTGCGCTAGCTTTGTTAGGTAGAGGAAAGAGAAAATCAATTTAGCCGCGAATTACGCGAATAAACGCGAATTAGAGCGTTTCAAAGTCGATGTAGCACGCCAACCTCTTTGCACCGGGGCTTAACCGCTGGCGAAAAATTCGAATGGCGAGCTTGGCTTGTGCCAGGATCTTTTGCGGTAGATCCTACCTTTGTATTCCTAAATTCGCGTTGATTCGCGTGAATTCGTGGCTAGCTGGCTTCGGAATTGGCCTGTAGTGTCTTCTCTGACACACCCGTCTACTCGATGACACGTTCCTTGGCAAGCTACATTCTTCTTAACGCTATTCATTTCCAAGCGTTACGCAATGGCAAGATACGTGCTCTTTGACTCTAGTTTCCGCCAAGACCGACGTTCCGGCGGAACCTCGACTTGGATGTCAATGATGAAAATACGTATCAGAATTCCGTACCCCAGGACAGCTTTTAAAATCTTTTCGAAGCCGTGGCTCGTCAGCCTGATTGCGGGCCTCGTTCTGTTTGGCATGGCGAGTTCAGCAGTGTTTATTTATGAGTACAACAAGTATCACGAGATTGTGAATAGCCGTATGCAAGGGCCGATCTTCGCCAATACGGCCAGAATCTATGCGGCGCCCCAGCTTGTACGAGTGGGCGAACAGATTGGACCCAGGGAGATCATCAACGCGCTTCGTCGGGCCGGTTATGCCGAGGCCAGCGAGACGGTCAAGTCAAAGATAGGAACTTATCGGCTTCAGGAAAATTTGCTCGTCGTGATGCCTGGGCCGGAATCTTTTTACAGCCCTGGCGGAGCCCGGATTTCATTTGTTCATGGCACAGTAGAAAAAATTACTCGCCTCGACGCAAAACCGGAAGAACCGGGCCTGGAAACTTATTCGTTGGAGCCGCAACTGGTCACCGGATTGTACGACCAGTGGGAGCGGTCCAAGCGGCGGCTGGTCACTTACGACGAAGTCCCCAAAACGCTCAGGGACGCTATTCTCTCGATAGAAGATCGCCGCTTCTTCGAACATAAAGGAGTGAATTATTTGCGGCTGGCAAAAGCCGCGTTCAACGATCTCCGCAGCGGGCAGAACCTGCACGGCGGAGGCGGCTCGACCATTACCATGCAGTTCGCCAAGGGATTCTTTCTCAGCGACGAGAAGACCATCAGCCGTAAGATGGCGCAAATCATAATCGCGCTGCAACTCGAACAACGGTTCTCCAAGCAGCAGATCTTTGAAACCTATGTAAATTGGGTGCCGATGGGCCAGCACGGCTCGTTCTCTATCAATGGCATGGGGGAAGCCGCCCAAACCTATTTTGGAAAAAACATTAAAAATCTGAACCTGGAGGAATGCGCTCTGCTGGCCGCCATTATTCAGCGTCCAAGCTATCTCACTCCCTTTCGCCACCCCGACCGGGCATTGGAGCGGCGCAACCTGGTCCTGGAAACCATGGTGGCAACCGGCTCCATCACTCGCGAGGCCGCCGACAAGGCGAAAGAAGTTCCGCTGAAAATTGCTTCACCCAACATCGACGCCAACGATGCCCCCTATTTCGTTGACATGGTGCGCGAGTCGCTGCTGGCGAAATATAAGGAAGACGAGCTGAATGAAAATGGCATGAGCATCTATACCACGCTTGATGCTGACCTGCAAAAAGCGGCTGCGGAAGCGATTGCGACAGGATCCAAAGAAGTTGACGAACTTATCCAGAGGCGCCGCACGAAAAAAGTCAAAACGGGAAGGGGCAAGAACCTCAAGACGGAAATTAAAGTAATGCCCGGCCCGGAGGCGCAGGTCGCCCTGATCGCCATGGATCCTCACACCGGCCAGATTCTTGCGCTTGCGGGAGGGCGGAACTACGGCATGAGCCAGTTGAATCACGCCGTAGCCCGGCGGCCTACAGGCTCTATCTTTAAGCCATTCGTCTATGCGGCAGCGCTGAATTCGGCCATCAGCGGAGCGCAGCCGGTCTATACCGAAACCACGGTGCTCGATGACTCGGCCTCCGTCTATCAATTTGGCAACAGATTTTACGCTCCGAAGAATTTTCACAACGAGTATCTCGGGCCGGTGAGCGCCCGCTACGCACTCGCCCATTCTCTGAACAATGCCACGATCAAGCTGGCCGAGATGGTTGGTTATGATCGCGTCACGGAGCTGGCCAGGAGCGCGGGAATCTCTTCCGTAAAACCCACGCCGGCCATGGCCCTTGGGGCCTACGATGCTACACCCCTGGAGATGGCCCGCGCCTACACAACGTTTGCGAATGGAGGCACGCGTGTAGAGCCCAGAATGATCAGCTCCATCCGCAACGCCCAGGGCGAGACGCTGGAAAGCTTTCCTATCGAAACAAAAGAAGTGCTTGATCCCCGCGTCGCTTACGTGACCACTCACATGATGGAAGAGGTATTGAATTCAGGCACAGCGGTGCGCGTCCGCTCCCTGGGCTTCACGTCGCCGGCAGCAGGCAAAACCGGTACATCTCACGACGGCTGGTTTGCGGGTTACACCGACAATCTGCTTTGCATCGTGTGGGTGGGATTTGACGATTACAGCGATCTTGGTCTTGAGGGCGCTCATTCGGCGGCGCCCATCTGGGCCGCGTTTATGAAAAAAGCCTCCACCCTGCGCCAGTATAGAGACGCAAAGCCATTTACACCTCCGCCCGGCATCGTGATGGTAAACCTTGATAAGGCGACCAATCTGATCTCGAACGCGACCTGCCCGGACTCGTATGAGGCGGCCTTCATTGAAGGAACTGAACCAAAGGAAAACTGCGACCACACTCCAGTGGAGCACAGGGATCTTCCCCGAACCGTTGCTGGCATGAATCAGATTGCAGGCAAGAATTCGCCTTTCGACGCTCAGCGACGCTAGTTGGTGAAACACCAAAGTGATATAGTCACGCCATGAGCGGAAAAACTGCTGGCGGTTTGGTTCTGATTGTGGCCGGCGTTGTAGCAGTGGCCTGGGGAATCAATCACATGAATGACCTGCACACCAAGCTGCTGAACGCGCTTGGCGGCCACGATAATAATGGGCCTCTGGCAATCGGCGCCGGAATCGTGATTGGGATTATCGGGCTGATGCTCATCGTGTGGAAACCCAAGTCTGCTGCGTGATGGCGTGCTGTATCTATGGTTGCCGCTGATTTCGCAGATAAAGCGCGAGATAAGAGGAATCTTCAATTCAACCAACGTGTGATCGCGCGACCAGCATTTCTCTTTCGATCTTACGGAGCTCGGAAGCATCGCTTCACACGCAGCTCAAATTTTTTGACCGAATGGTATAAAACTCAAAGGCGGCCCATGGGGCCGCCTTTGAGTCATTCAAAATGATTTGGTTACTGTTGTGTTCCGACTGTTGCTGACTTCTCCGAAGGTGTGTGACTGCTGGCAGCAGTTGCCGGATCGGTAAAGAATTTGTGGTCATAAAGGCCACGATAGAACTTTCCACTGATCTCTGCGGCCTTGGGGCCGAATGTGGGGCGGCCACCCCGCAGAAACACGACTGCAACAATGTGTCCGAACTGGGTGTTGGCATAGGAGGCGAACCAGCCGAATCGCGTTCCATCTTTGGAGCAGGTCCCGGTCTTGCCCAGGATCTGCTCTTCGTTGAAGTTGAGACGCAGGCTGCGGGCAGTGCCGTAATCAACGGCGCCCATCATGCCCAGCGAGATTTCCGGGATCAGTGGACCAATATCAAGTTGCCGTTTGATCTTGGGTTGGAAGTTCAGAATCTCTTCCGGAGCGCCGGGATGCTGAAGGTAGTAGAGCGTGCCTCCATTGGCGATAGCGGAAACCATGGCCCCAAGTTGCAACGGAGTCATAGAGATGCTCTCGCCGAAGGAGCACATCTTGCCGACTCCGCCAAGTTTGGCATCCAGTTCCTGGGATGGAAATACTCCCAGGTGCTCGCCCTCAATGTTGAACCCGGCCAGTTCGCCCAGACCAAATTGATGGGCGTAATAGCTGACCTTTTCAAATCCCAGCTTTCGGCCCAGCGCCTCAAAATAAGCATTGTTGGATTTAGCCAATGCCTCGGTCAGATCCACGCTGGAGCGCCTGCCTACGGGAACCAAGGTTGCCGGAGTCACGACCTGTTCACTGAGCGCAGCCAGGGCAACGGACAATTTTATGGTTGAACAGGGTTGAGCGCCCTCAGAAAGCGCCAGCTTCTGGTTCACCATGGCCAGGACCCGCCCGTTGGTGGGATCAATGGCCACGACCGTGCCATTCATGTTGCCCAAGGCGTCAATGGCGGCCTGGCGTACGACCGGGTCTTCGCCGGTTGTAATGTCGCCCGCGGTAATGTCATCGGCAAACGAACTGGTATAGAAGCGCTCGTAATAATGGCGGTGGCGTCTTGAGCGTGCATGGGTAGACGCGGTGGCGCGGCTGTGACGCAGCCGGGACATGCGCTTCCTGGCGCGGCTGCTCTCGGCTACCTTGCCATCCCGTTTGGTGGTCTTGCCGGTAGAAGGTGTGGACGTGCGGGCCAAGGCGGCGCTGGCGGATAACACAGCAAGGAGAAAAGCAATTATCGAAGACCTGAAAACCATTTTCGTCTGACTCACGGTAAGCCTGCCTCACCGGGGGAAACTATCGTTGATTCTTGTAGAATTCTTCCAGCTTGGCGGGAAAAACCGTCTCTGGTGCGCACTTTCACAGAATTCTGTTTTGGCGATACTACGAGAGTTGCGAACTCTGTGCAACCCCCAAATTTAATCAATGGTACTAAGGAGTACCTACACTGTTATACAGATGCAACTACTCTGCTCAAAGTTACTTTCCGGAAGCCATAACGGCAACCGTGCAATTCTTACATCGCCATTTCGGCGAACGAAATCAGTTGTTGTCGCCCCTCTTGCGAATAAAGGCAGGGACATCCAGATCATCCTTTTCTACCGTTCCTTTCACTGCCTCCTTGACGGACTCAATTGTGGGATTTTCCCGGGCTGGCGGGGCGGTCCGGGCCATGGCCGCGGCATAGCCGTTGCCCCGCTGGGCCGCTGTAACCTGGGATGATCCCTGGTAAGCGGAGACCGTGCGGGACGAGGAAATGGCTGCATGTGCGGAGGAAACAGCCCGCTCCTTGCGCTGGGGCTGGTCGGTCTTGAACCCCGTGGCAATCACGGTGATCTTGACCTCGTCCTTCATTTTCTCGTCGAGCACCGCGCCAAAGATGATGTTGGCGTCCTCATGGGCAGCGCTTTGGATGATGGTGGAGGCCTCATTGACCTCCGCCAGCTTGAGTGAGCTTGAGCCCGTGATGTTGATCAGGATGCCGCGAGCGCCATCAATGGCCCCGGCTTCCAGGAGGGGCGAAGCAATCGCGGCCCGCGCCGCATCGGTAGCGCGACGGTCCCCTCGGCCGGTCGAAGTCCCCATGACCGCATACCCCATGCCCGCCATGATGGTCTTCACGTCAGCAAAGTCGCGGTTGATGATGCCGGGAATGGTAATGATGTCGGAGATCCCTTGCACGGCCTGGCCCAGGATGTCGTCGGCAATGCGGAAGGACTCGAAGAAACCTGCGTCCTGCGCCACGGCCAGCAGCTTTTCGTTAGGAATCACGATCATGGTATCAACGCTGTCAATCAGCTCCGCCAGCCCGCGCTCCGCCTGGGAGAGCCGCCGCTTGCCTTCAAAAGCAAAGGGCTTGGTCACCACCGCCACGGTCAAAGCGCCCATCTCGCTGGCCAATGAGGCGATGATCGGCGCAGCGCCGGTCCCCGTGCCTCCACCCAAACCGGCGGTGACAAAGACCATGTCTGCGCCTTCCAGCACCTCAATGATCTTCTCGGAATCCTCCAGCGCGCCGCGACGTCCAATTTCCGGATTTGCGCCCGCTCCCAGACCGTTGGTGAGCTTGGTGCCCAGCTGGATCTTGATGGAAGCGCGCGACATCTGCAACGCCTGCAGATCGGTGTTGGCGACGGCAAACTCCACGCCCTCCACTCCGGCGCAGATCATGCGGTTTACGGCATTGCCTCCGCCCCCACCCACGCCAATGACCTTGATCTTGGCGTTGTTGCGGGGATCTTCGTTGAAGTGAATGCGAATGTCTTTTTCCGGCTCCTGCATCTTCTTTTTGTCGTCGATCATGGGCACCCCTCCTGGTCCGAAACGTGTTACCTCGGGGCTATAAAGCCCCCGGATATTTCAAACGACTTACGGCGCAGCCGAAGCTGTGCCACTTCAAATCAACATGCGGAAAATGATTATTTCCGCAAGCCGTGAAGCCCAGAACGTTCACCTTAAGCTCCCAGGCGCGCCAGTAAAGAGCGCAGCCTGGAACCAAGCCCGTTCTCCTGGGAAATCTTGGCTACCGTTGTCCGGTGGGCGTACATGGCCAGTCCTACTGCGGTTGCAAACTCCGGTTCCGCCAGCTGTACAGGCATCTTGGCGATCGTGCCGGGGACTGCCAGCCTTATGGGACGCTCCAGCACCCGCTCAAAAATCTCCGGCAGGCCGTTCAATCGTCCTCCGCCGCCGGTGATCACCACTCCCGCGCTGCACAACTCCAGCACACCGGCATGGCGCAGATGATCGCGCAGCAGTTCACAGAGCTCGGTCGCGCGCGGCTCCAGAATCTCCGCCAGAAAGCGCTGCGGCATCAGCCGTGAGGGCCGGTCGCCTACCGCAGGCACCTCAATTTCGTTGGCTTCCGGGACCTTGCTGCTGATGGTATTGCCAAACAGTTTTTTGATCTTCTCCGCCTCCACCAGCGGCGTGCGCAGCCCCACAGCCACGTCGTTGGTGAAGTGGTCGCCTCCGATCGGGACGACTCCGCTATGGGCCACCATGCCTTCACAGTAGACGATCAGGTCGGTAGAGCCGGCCCCAATGTCCGCGAGGCACACACCCAGCTCTTTTTCATCGGAGCGCAAGGTGCAGTCCGCCGACACCAGGGCTTCGTAAACCGTGTTGTCAACATGGAGACCCGCCCGGTTGGCGGCGCTGATCACATTCTGCGAAGCGCTGGCGGATGCCGTAACCATGTGAAGGTTGACTTCGAGCCGGTTACCCATCATGCCAGCGGGATCGCGAATGCCGGTCTGGTCGTCCAGGATGAACTCCTGATGCAGGAGATGAAGGATCTCCCGGTCCGGCGGCAGGTTGATGGAGCGGGCCTTTTCCACGGCCGCGCGAACGTCCTCGCGCATTACCTCCCTCGGACGGGCGCCCAGCGAAATCCCTCCCCGGCTGGTAATGCCCTTAATATGCGCGCCACCAATGGCGATCACGGCATTCCCTACCGTGCATTCCGCAATTTTTTCGGCGGCATCCACGGCCCGTTGAATACTTTGCACCGCTTTATCCAGCTCAACCAGGACGCCCTTGCGCGATCCCCGCGACTCGGTGGTTCCATGCCCGCGGTAGCGCAGGCCGGAGTCGCTCACTTCACAAATGAGCGCCACGGTCTTGGCGCTGCCTAAATCAAGGACGGCAATTATGTTGTTCCGGTCTTTTCCCATGGGTCCCATTACCTTCGTCTACGTCCTGCAACCGCAACGGGTTTTTGAGGACTGCGATTTGCGTCAGGATTTACGATGATCTGCCCTTCATAGCGCAGGTCCACCGATTGCAGGTTTTGAAACTGTTGCCGCCATTCGGCCACGTGGGCGACATAAAGCTTGTAGCTGGCCAGAAAATTTGCATTGCCCAAATGGATCACCACTGCGCCACCCGGATCCTTCGCGGTGACCTTTACATCTTCGGGGTCGGAGAGATCCACTTCGCTCAGGTCTTTGGAATATTGACCATGGGAGTCGTTCCCGCCTTCAGAGTCCAGTTCGCGGAGCAGGCGCGTGTATATCTTCATGGCGGCAGCGCGCGAAGAAAGCGGCTCGGTCTCCGTCATGCCCTGTATCACCGGAAATGAATACTTAACCTGACGGTTGGCAGGCAGTCCCATGACCACGCCATTCCCGTCAATCAGGCTGATCTTGGAACCAATCTGGACAAAGGCCACTGGCGTACGCTCCTGAACGTGGATGGCAATGCGGTTGGGGAGCAGGCGCACCACTGTGGCCGATTCAATCCATGGGATTGCTTCCAACTTTTTTTTGTGTTCTTCCAAAGGGACAGAAAAGATGTTGCGTCCAATGTCGTCTCCCACCACGTCCATGACCTGGGCGCGGGTGGCATTCTGCACTCCAGCGATCTCGATGTTGTCACTGGAATCAATGCGAAAACGCCAGGTCTGAGTTCCGTAACGATGCAAAGCCCAGGCAACAATGTAAACCCCGGCCACGACAACAGCTATGATCAATACTTTTTTGACTTGGTTTTGGGTCTTCTTAGGAAGCGGACTGCGACGGACTGGAACACGCTTGGGGGTGCGCAGGAACTGGGCCTCATCTTCATCATCCAGATCGTTGAGTTCAATGGCACGAGAGGAAAGGCGGTCAGAATAGTCGACCCCCTCGCGAGCAGCCACCGAGGAGCGAGGCTCGTCCTGTCCGGTCAAGTCAGTCAGCGACATTAATAATTTTGTTTAACGGAGTCGCGCCAGGATTCAATATACCTGTTTTCTGCCGATTTTCAGAGAAGTTTTATGTGGAAATCCGTTTTTTATAGGGTCAACGACGATACCCCCTGACTTGCGCGAAACAAACCCAGACCTTTACGACACTGAAAAACCAAAGTCAAAACCTCAACACAGAGGCCACGGAGGGAATGGAGGACACAGAGGAAGATTTGAATTTGATCTTTGCGGCCCTAGAATTCACAGAAAAAGGAAATACTAAGGAAGACCAAGCCAACAACCTACCACAGAGGTCGCGGAGAAGAGTTAAAGAGGAGGCAGAAGGAAAATAGGCTCTATGACCTTTGAGGGCAATTCTTCTTTGGCGTTCTCCCTTCTCTAGTGTTCTCCCTTCTCTAGTGTTCTCCCTTCTCTGGTGTTCTCCCTCCTCTGTGTCCTCCGTTTCCTCCGTGGCCTCTGTGTTGAGGTTTTGACTTTGGTTTTAAACCATCTCCCTGCCGAGGACGGTTGCGTGGACCTGAGACTCTAAGCATCCCATTCGTGTTTATTCGCGTAAATTCGCGGCCAAACCGGTTTTCGCTCTTGCAGGAACTACTCGATGAAGGCGGGGTCAAGCCGGAATGGGCCGAACCCTCTGCCGGCCTTCAAGTGCTGTCAGAATCTGGCTGCCAAGCTGCGAAACGTTGCCGGCCCCCAGCGTCAGGACCATATCACCATCGTTTGCAACCACTGCCAGCTCGCGTACAGCATCGTCAAAGGAAGCCACGTAGCGGGCGTTCCTTCCGCCCAGTCTTTGGATGGTCTCCGCGACTTGTTCGCCACTTGCGCCGGGGATAGGGGCCTCGCTGGCGGCGTAGACATCCAGTACCAACACGTTGTCCGCATCGGAAAAAGCTGTGCCGAACTCTCCCAGCAGGTCCCGTGTCCGGGTATAGCGATGAGGCTGGAAAACCACATGAATGCGATTGGGACCGCATTGACGGGCAGCCGCCAGGGTAGCGCGAATCTCAGTTGGATGATGGCCGTAGTCGTCGATCACGCTGACGTTTTCAACCCGGCCTTTGAGCTGGAAGCGGCGGTCAACGCCCCGGAAATTTTCCAGCGCTTCGCGAATGCGGTCCGGATCAATATCCAGCCCCACGCCCACGGCCACGGCAGCCGTGGCATTCAATACGTTGTGGTTGCCCGGTACCTGCAGGTGGAAATCACCCAGGGATTTTCCCCGGTACTGCACCGTGAAATGCGAGTAATAGCGGTTGGCGCTGCCACTCTGGACCTCGCTGCTGAGTATGCGGAAGTCGGAATCGCTACGTTGGCCATAAGTAATGGCCCTGCGCGCCAGCCGGGGCAGTAGGGTGCGCAGCCGGTCATCTTCATTGCATAGCACTACCATGCCGTAAAACGGGACTCGATCTACAAAGTCGATAAATGCCTGTTCCACATCCGCCATGTCGCGGTAACAATCCATATGCTCACGGTCAATATTAGTCACGACCGCCAGGATGGGCGAGAGTTTGAGAAAAGAGCGGTCGCTCTCGTCGGCCTCCGCCACCAGGTATTGCGACTTGCCCAGTCGGGCATTCGACCCCATGGCATCAACGCGCCCGCCAACCACGACCGTAGGATCAAGTCCGCCCGCAGCCAGCACTGCGGCCACCATGCTGGTGGTTGTGGTCTTGCCATGCATGCCCGCTATGGCAATGCCATACTTCAGGCGCATCAGTTCAGCCAGCATCTCCGCCCGCTGAATCACCGGAACATGCTGGGCGCGCGCGGCGGTGACCTCAGGGTTCTCGCGGGAGATGGCGGAGCTGGTCACGACCACCTCCGCGCTCGTGATATTTTCCGCCCGATGTCCTTCAAAAATGATGGCTCCCAGGTTGGCCAGCCGGTCGGTAACCGCGGAGCTCTTCAGGTCGGATCCTGAGACTTTGTATCCCAGGGTCAGCAGAACTTCGGCGATACCGCTCATGCCGATTCCGCCAATGCCTACAAAATGGATGCGCTGAATTTTCGCGAACATGATTTACTTTTTTCTCTGTGCTGCCAGCTCGGCGGTCATTTGGGCGACTTTCCCTGCGGCGTCCTTATGACCTAGCGCTTTCGCTTTTTCCGACATCGCCCGCAGCCGCGTCGGGTCCCCTAGCAGGCCGATCACGGCCCCGGCCAGCTTTTCCGGTGACAGATCCGATTCCGCCATCAGGACCGCGGCACCCGCGCTGGCAATCGCTTCCGCATTGCGGCGCTGGTGATCGTCAGCGGCCCGAGGAAACGGAATGAAAATTGCCGGTTTCCCTGCGGCTGCCACCTCTGCAACGGTGCTGGCTCCGGAACGGCATACCAGCAGGTCGGCCCGGGCAAATGCCTGGGGCATGTTATCGATAAAGGCAGAAACTTCCGCCGAAGCTCCCGCGCGCTTGTAGGCTGCTTGGACGTCATTATAATCCCGCTCACCTGTCTGATGGATGACCTGCAGGCCCGGAATTTGTCGTAGTACCGCGGGAATTGCCTCGGTCATTGCCCGATTAATGGCGTGCGCTCCCTGGCTGCCGCCAAAAACCAGTAGTGTGGGAGGATGGCCTGTTTCCAGTAGAGGCACGCTGAAGAACTCAGTCCGGACCGGAACTCCCACCACCTGGGCATTGCGGAAGTACCTCTGCGTCTGTGGAAAGTGGACAGCGGCAGCCGAGACCCATCTGCCAACGATCTTGTTGGCGAATCCCGGAACATAGTTCGCCTCAAAGGCCAGCGTGGGAATGCCGCCCATAATGGCAGCCGCCATGGCCGGACCGGAGGCATACCCGCCCACTCCTATGACTGCGTCGGGACCAAACTCGCGGATGATCTTGCGGGAATGCAGAATAGCCAGCGGCAGGTCAAAAAGCGTTCGCAGGCGGGTGGCCATGCTTACATTTTTGAGCGCACCCACTTTAACTAAAGCAAGCTGAAAGCCGGCCTGTGGCACCAGCCGGTTCTCCATACCGCGGACGGTTCCTACGAACAAGACCTCGGAGCCATAGCGTGCTTGCAGCTCACGCGCAATTGCCAAGGCCGGAATTACATGTCCGCCGGTTCCACCCCCGGCGATGAGTACCCGCATGGTTCGTTTCCCCAGGCTAGGTTAAATGATCGGAAGAAAAGAGATTTTCGGCCGCCTCCGCAGTGCTGTTGCTTATGTTGGTTCAAGGTGGAAAACTGGCGAATATGTGCCTCAAAAAAGGCAACTGTAGCCAAGCGAACAGCCAATAACAACCGGGATCGTTACTGATTCTTACTCAGGACCGCAATATCATTGCGCGCCTTTGGGAATGGATGCTCTCCGGCTGCAATTTTGGTTGAGTTCTCTTTTTTCCATTGCTCATCAAAACCATGGCCAAATATCTCCGATAGCTTGGGCTCGCGCGTTGCAAAGCCATGGCCGGTATGAGCACCGCCGAATCTTGGATAGGCGAAAATCATCTCCTTCACCGTCTGGCTTCGGCGTATCATCCAGAAAGATACAAGGTTGGGGTTAGGGTTGTTAATCGTATGCACTTCGATAGGCACTTCGCCACCGGCAGCTGATGTGAGCCGAGCGCAGAGGTGGTCTTGGATATACAACGCAACGGTGAAGAATTCATTGCGTGTTTTAGGAACCTTGTCAGTGACATTCTTGTAATAATCGAGATAGGTTTTTAATGTGGAAGAGGCTGTCTTGAACTGATCATCGGGATACTTGTCATTTGGAAACTGGTCTTCCAAATTCTTTCGAGCCATATCCTCGGGATACATCAGAATACGCACGACTGTTCCATTATTTCTGACCTCTTCTAATTTAGACAGATATTCCCTAAATTCTCCCGGTATTGAGTAATGACCATAACCGATCTGGTCAACGAAGATAAGCAGTTCATCTCCTTTTTCGGCGCTCGCCACCAACTTCGTAATGTCCTGCAAGTGATCTGGCCAGCTTCCGAGATAACGTGTGTAGATCGACTGCACAATCTCTTTGATGTCGTCTTTTTGCTTTTCGAATCCACGATGCAATTTCCATTCGTAGATCACTGCGATCAGGCCAAATAAGATCGCGACGACGGCCAGAAGGTGGTCAAGAATACGCGAAAGACCTTGGAGGGTTCTGAGATCCCAGCAGACTAGCAGTGCGCCACCACTGACCGCAGTAATCAAAAGCAGAGCGAGAACCGCGTTTGGTGCCCGATCAGGGAGCTTCATGATCTTTCTCTTACACTGAACAATTAAGAAGATGACACTCTATCGGCTGGGCAATGAGCCGTCAAGAACAAAACCGGATGAACTACTCATTGGTACTCTCACTGACTGCCGGGCAGCGCAGGAGGCATCCCACTATGAGCTTTTTCACAGCATCCACCAGAGCGTGCCCCCTGGCATCGGAGCGGGTGTAGCGGGTATCTTCGGAAACTAATGGCATCATGGGATAACGCCTTATACTACGCAAGTGCAGGAGGACAACCTGACTTCCCCGAAAGAAAAGAAACCAGCGCCATGGCAATCCTAGATCCCTGGGAGGAAAGGAAACGGCTGGCAGAATCCTATTCTCGCATGGCCGATCGAGAATTAGAGAAGCTTGCGGAAGATTCAGCTTCTCTAACCAGCCTGGCCCGTCAAGTTTTGAATGACGAGATGATTCGCAGAGGGCTTGGCAGGGCGGAACAAAGTCCTCCTCCTGCAGAAACCGCAGACTCCGTGGAGTTCCGGAAGTTGGTGACGATCCGTAAATTCAGGGACTTGCACGAGGCCTGGTTGGCCAAAGGCAGCCTCGAATCGGCGGGCATTGAATGCTTCTTAATGGACGACAATATGGTGCGCCTGGACTGGTTCTATTCAAACCTTGTCGGCGGGGTCAAGTTGCAGGTACGAGCTGAGGATTATCACGCGGCGATGAGACTGTGGATCGACCTCTCCGAAGAAATCGGTGGAGTTGAATCAGAAGAATGACAATGGAATTGAGATGCTGAAGAAGTTGAAGCAAGGTAACTAGAGCACTTATAGACGGTGTGAACAAAATATAAGCTGAGTGCTGACGGCTGAATGCTGAGTGCCAACTATCCCACCTCCACCAACCCATACCGCCGCTGCCAGTGGTTTCTCATGTGGTCCATGACCCGCTCCCGGTCCGCGGGCGTGATCTCCGCATCCGAGTCCGCTACAAATCTTGTGGCCTCGGTCTTGGCTACCTCCAGCAACTGGCGATCGCGCACCAGGTTGGCGAGGCGCAGGCTGGGCATGCCCGCCTGCCGTGTCCCGAAGAACTCGCCCGGACCGCGCAGCTCTAAATCGAGTTCGGCAATTTCAAATCCGTTCTGGGTGCGCACCATTGCATTCAGGCGCTGGTCGGCCTCCGGCGACACTTTGCCGCCCGTCATCAGAATGCAATAGGACTTGGCCGATCCACGGCCAATGCGTCCACGGAGCTGGTGCAGTTGGGCCAGACCGAAACGTTCCGCATGTTCAACCACCATCACCGTGGCGTTGGGAACATCCACACCGACTTCAATTACGGTCGTGGCCACCAGCACATCGATCTCTCCTGCCTGAAAGCGCCGCATGGTCTGGTCTTTTTCGTCTGGGTTGAGGCGGCCATGGAGTAGACCCACTCGCAGCGTAGGAAAGGTCTTCTTTCGCAGCTCTTCATACATGTGCATGGCCGCTTTCAGGCCGCTCTTGGAGGTGGCGGGCGCGCCGGTGAATTCCATCTCGGGCTGGTCGGAGGGAACACCCTCAATCACCGGATACACCACATAGGCCTGGCGTCCGGCCGTGATCTGCTTTCGCACAAATTCCCAGACTTCGGGCGCGCGCTCATCAGAAACTTTGCGCGTGGTAATCGGCGTGCGCCCTGGCGGAAGCTCATCGAGCACGCTCGTGTCCAGATCGCCATACAAGGTGAGCGCCAGGGTCCGGGGGATGGGGGTAGCGGTCATAACCAGGGTGTCCGGCTCGGCACCGCCTTTCTTCATGAGCTTGAAACGCTGCATCACCCCAAAACGGTGTTGCTCGTCGACAATCACCAGTCCAAGATTATGAAACTCGACCTTCTCCTGGATCAGCGCGTGGGTCCCGATCACCAGGTGCGCGTCTCCCTGGGCAATGTGGCGGCGTGCGTTGCGTTTGCGCTCTTCTTCCAGCGACCCGGTCAGCAGCACCACGCGATACCCTGCTTCTTCCAGAATGCGCCGCGCCGAGAGGTAGTGCTGTGTGGCCAGGATTTCTGTGGGCGCCATAAAGGCCACCTGATAGCCATTCTCGCAGGCGATGACCGCGGCCTGCAGGGCCACAATGGTTTTGCCGGAACCCACATCGCCTTGCAGCAGGCGGCGCATGGGTGAAGGATGCTGCATGTCGTGCGCAATCTCTTTGAGCACCCGCTTCTGCGCCGTTGTCGGATGAAATGGCAGAATCTTCTTGATTGCGGCCCGTACCTTGTCATTCAGTTCAAACGTAATGCCGGTCCTCTGGCGCAGCCGCTTGCGCCTCCATTCCAGGCCGATCTCCAGGAAGAACAGCTCTTCAAAGATAAGCCGCCGGTGAGCGGGCGTCCTGAAGGCCTGGAGGTCGGCAAAACTTTCCCCTACTTCAGGAAAGTGCGCAAGCTGAAAAGCTGTACGGCGGTCCAGCAGCTTCAAGCGGCGACAAAGTGAGGGCGGGAGACCATCGGCAATGTCAGGCGAAAGATTTTGCAGAGTGCCGTGCATGATCCTGCGAAACCATCGCGAGGTCAGCTTAGCATTGGCCGCGGATTCGTAAATGGGCACAATCCGGCCCACCTCCAACGACTCAATCTCCTGCGGTTCCTCTCCGTCAACATCCTGCAAAT
>Ga0210400_10002241_pt1 | contig 18187 bp, 14 predicted proteins | sample IncBWH26MmetaG_FD_155456 | JGI IMG/M metagenome (GOLD analysis project Ga0210400, IMG submission 155456) | Forest soil microbial communities from Barre Woods Harvard Forest LTER site, Petersham, Massachusetts, United States - Inc-BW-H-26-M | ecosystem: Environmental > Terrestrial > Soil >...
TGATCTCGAATGGCGGCTTCACGGATTCACTTTCGCAACTGGGGGGCTTCAACTTTCCTACCTATGGCATCAGCCTGCAACTGCGTTTCCCCATCCATAACAGCGCCGCCGCCGCCGATCTGGGCACAGCTCTGGTCTCTAAGAGGCGCAGCCTCTACCAGATGCGCAGCGTGCAGCAGGGCATCAGCACGGAAGTAAAGAACGCGGTTCACGATCTTGAGCAGGCCGAACTGGTCATCACAGCGGCGCAATCTTCGCGCGACCTGGCAGCCAAGAACCTTTCGGCGGAGGAGCGCAAGTACCAGCTTGGCGCGCAGACAATCTTCTTTGTGCTCGACGCACAGAACCAGCTCTCCCTGGCCGAGCAAAGCCTGGTGCAGGCTCAAATCTCTTATCAGAAAGCGCTGGCTGAGGTTGATCACGCCACCGGCAGCCTCTTGGCAAAACGTAAAATGCTTCCCGTTTCAACCGCGCCGTGAGGTTTCGGTTGATTAGCGGTAAAACTATTTCTAGCTCGTAATGGTCAAAAACTCATCCGTGGTCCGTTTCGTCAAGATCTCAAGCTTGAATTCAAGTTTCCCAACTACTTGTCGATGCGAACACTTATGCTTGGATCAACCCGAAGGAAATATCTAAGGCTATCGGGAGAGGTTTTTAGCTGGTAGACGGTTCACATATTAGGCCAAAGCGGCTTGGATCCTTATTGCGCAATTTGCTGGGCTCACTAAACCTGCCGTCTAGTGATCCTTCCCGGCGTGTCAACGGCGTGGCAGAGCAGGGAGGTCGAGAGTGCCCCCTCTGTCACGCGATCTGGCCGAGGTCGTCACGTTCATCGTCACAGTGAGTCGTTACTCTCTTCCACTCAAGATACGAAGTAACTCCACATTTGGGCTGTCCTGGCTGAGCTCCCAGAACATCACGCCGCCTAGATGATGATGTCTGATATATGCCATTTTCTTGTGGAGCGCTTGTGGGCAGTCATAGGACCAAAAAACTGAATTCATCAAAACACTGCAAGCGACCGCCCTGGCGAAATATTTCCGATCGGCCTCCGGCGGCAGGTCCTTCAATTCGCGATAGCTCCCGCCTGGCCCAGCGGGGGCGGCCGCAGTCTGATACAGTCCGTGATTGGCCTCCTTGACGCCTTGCCACCCTTTGCCATAGAAAGGCACGCCAAAGACGATCTTTTTTGCCGGCACGTGCGCCCGCAAAAAGCCATGAAGAGCGTAGTCTCCATAACGTTTGTCCAGTGGAGCCGTAGACGGATCAGCCGGGTCATGGAATAGAGCGCTATGAAAATTTGTGGTGGGCTCGCTGTTCCAGTGCAGATCGTAAGCCATAATCGAAATGTAATCTAGATATCTGCTGATTTCCTTCAGCTCAAAATTCTTGTAGTACTCCTCTTCTGCCGGCAGCGCTGCAGTCAGCAGGTATCCGGGTCGCAACTCATCCAGTTGACGCCGGAATTCGGCCGCCAAGGTGGTGAAACCTGCTTTGTCCCCCGGACGCCCCTGGTGGATCCCGCCCTCGACCGGATACTCCCAGTCAATATCGATACCGTCAAAAATCCCTGGTTCATCAATGCCGGGAGCGTAATGGCCCGCAATGAAGGTTTGCACGCAGGAGCGAACGAAATCGCGCACATGATCAGGCTCGGCCGCGCTGGTGAAACCCTCCGACTGTCCCCAGCCCCCGAAGGAGATGAGGATTTTCAGATTGGGATAAAGATGCTTCAACTCCTGCAGTTGATGAAAAGTTCCCCGCAACTGGTTCGGGCCGGGCTGGTCGGCGCTGCCGTCCACGCTGCTGGCAGCATCGTACTCATGTTCAAGAGCCACGTCACGATTCGCGATCTGGCACTGTTCATCCACTACGCGGCCAAAAGCATAATCCAGTTGAGTGAGCATACCCGCCGCCCCGCTTGTCACAATGTTTTTTACCGGATACTTGCCTGACGCGGCGCCAGACTCAGTGAAGTAACCAATGACCTGTCCCTGATGACGTTTGTTTTTCGCGTGGAGTGTAGGACACAAGGCGATCCATACGATCAGAACCAATAACAAACGTTCACACCGAGTATCAACGAGCGTTTTGTTGTTAGCGGAATTCATCAATTCGCAATCTCCCCGCCAATGATGGTGTGAGCCACCTGTCCTTCTGGCGTAAGCACAACCAAATCAGCGCGCCTTCCCGGCGCCAGCAGTCCTCGACGGTCAGTGATCCCCAGACGCTGGGCCGGATTCAATGTAGCCAGCTTGACTGCCTGCTGGAGCGGGTATCCGGCGAAAGCCATCACGTTGCGGATTGCTCGATCAAGGGTCAGAACGCTGCCAGCCAGTTTGCCCTGATATTCGCAGCGGCCGTTACTCACTTGCACCTCGAAACCTCCGAGTTTGTAGATACCATCCGGCATACCTGTTGCACTGATGGCGTCAGTGATGAGTATGGCCCGGTCCGCACCTTTCGCGCTCAGGAACAGCTTCAGCACGCTTGGGTGGACGTGAATTCCGTCGGCGATGATGTCCGCAGTCAACTTGTTGTTCTCCAGAACCGCGCCCAAAATGCCCGGATCGCGATGATCGAGCGGGCGCATGGCGTTAAAGGTGTGCGTCGCATGATCTGCCCCGGCGGAAATCCCTGATTGCGCCTCTTTGTAAGTAGCGTTGGAATGTCCCAGGCTGGAGTGCACGCCCAGCTTGCGAGCGTGTCGAATTGTTTCCACAGCGCCCGGAAGTTCCGGAGCAATCGTCATCATGCTGATGTTTCCGGCGGAAGTCTGCCAGAAGCGGTCAAACACCTGCGGAGAAGGCTGTAGAAGATTCTCCGGAGGATGCACGCCTCGTTTTTCGTGGCTGATGAACGGGCCTTCGAGATGAATGCCAAGTGGACACGCGCGGCCGCGGTTCCTGTTTGCCGTGGTGATCGATTTGCCCAGGCCGTCTAAAGCCCCAAGAATTCTCTCGTGAGGCGCTGTGACTGTGGTCGGCAGATACGCTGTAACGCCGTGTTTGACGAGTTGGAGTTCAATCTGTGCCAGGGCGGACTCACTGGCTTCCATGGCATCTCTGCCGGCGCCGCCGTGGATGTGGATATCGATGAACCCGGGTGCCAATATCAAATCTGGAAAATCCAGCAGCCGGCCCGCAGGAATTTCGGTGGCGCGGCGAGACTCGAGAGCGGTGATATGCCCATCTTCCACAGTCACTACCGGCGATTCAATCCATTCGACCGGGGTAACCAGGCGCGCGGCGGTGATGACTGTGAACATGAGCTCAATTCTGTTTACACGTTCTCCGCTGCTGCTGCAAGCACAAAGCGGCGTGTAAGCCCCCCGCAACGGCCTTTTCGATTCAGATCGGCCGAGAGAGGCACTTGCTCATCTCAACAACGCTCATTGCGGTTGCCATCTTGAAATACCAGTGTTGAATCGATTTGCTAAAGTCATTGAATCGTTTCATCTAAACGTGTACTGTGTTTAGGTTTTTTGGTGGGACCAAATGTTCCTTGTTTTTTAGGGCACGCTCTTGACACTTTGCGGAGAGGCATATCTTTAATGATGAGCGATAATCAGCAACCGGACTCTCCTGCACGCTGGGTACCGACACTTTATTTTGCCGAAGGCTTGCCCTTCTATACCGTGAGTCTGATGGCGCTGATTTTTTATCAGCGCGTGGGCGTCAGCAATGAGGTCATTGCCCTGACGACCAGCCTGTTGGGCCTGCCCTGGTCGCTCAAGCCCTTGTGGAGCCCATTCCTGGAGATGTACAGGACCAGGAAGTTCTTTGTTGTGTGCTTCGAGTTTATCGCCGGGCTCAGCCTGGGTCTGCTGGCATTGTGTTTGCCGCTTCCGGGCTACTTCCGCTACTCGATTGCGTTATTGTCGATTGTAGGCTTCTGCTCTTCGTCTCACGATATTGTCGCCGACGGTCTTTACATCGCCAGTCTCAACACCAAACAGCAATCAGCTTATGCTGGCTGGCAAGGCGGTTTCTTTAACGTCGCACGGTTCTTTTCCCAGGGCGGACTCATCATCCTCGCTGGATTTCTTGAGGCACGGATGCCCATCTTCCGCGCCTGGATGATTATCTTTGGCAGCCTTGGCCTGATCCTTGTGTTGCTGGGCCTTTATCACGCGCGTGTGCTGCCCAGCGGCGGCGAAGATCGCCATTCCGGCAACATAAAGGAAGCAGCCAGGACTTACTGGGACGTTGTCGTGCGCTTTTTCCAGAAACCCAACATCGTTCTGTTGCTGATATTCATTTTTCTGTACCGCGCGGGCGAGGGACAACTGGTAAAAATCGGCCCTCTTTTCCTCAAGGCGGCACGCGCAGAACACGGACTGGGGCTGAGCACAGCACAATTTGGGACCATTTATGGCACCCTTGGGACGGCCGCTTTTATAGCGGGCACGGTGCTTGGAGGCTACTTCACTTCGTGGCTCGGTTTGAAGAAGGCCATTGTTCCCCTGATCATTATCATGAACCTGCCGAACGCGGTGTACGTTTACTTAAGCATGGCGGCGCCTGCGAATTCTGCACTGATCGCAACGGCGCTCGGGGTAGAAATGTTCGGCTACGGTTTTGGATTTGTCGGTGTGATTCTGCTCATGATGCAGGAGATCGCGCCCGGAAAATATCAGGCCGCTCATTACGCGTTTGCTAATTCACTGATGAATCTTGGGCTCATTGTGCCTGGCGCAGCGAGTGGCTATATTCAGAAATGGATTGGCTACCAGAAGTTTTTTGTCTGGGTGCTGATTGCAGCGGTTCCGGCCCTGGTGATGGCCCGCTTTATTCCGATCGGCGGCGCAAGCGCAGAGCAGCAACGAGCGCAGACCAAAGCCCTGGCAGGGGAGCCATAGGTCAGCATGCGGGATGCAGTCTCGAGCAATTCTATGACGCTGGAACAAGCGGTGGGGCAGCAATTTCTGGTCACCTTTGAGGGCAGGGAAGCCCCGCCCAACCAATTCCTTGAGGTTCTGCGGCGGCACCGCGTAGGTGGCGTCGTCCTTTTCCGCCACAAGAACATGGGCAATCTCGCCGAGTTGCGTGGGTTGACCAAGGCTTTGCAGCGCGCCGCGGCCGAATCAGATCAGCCTCCTTTGCTCATTGCCGCCGACCAGGAAGGAGGCCAACTCATTGCCGTGGACCACACCACGCCCTTTCCTGGCAATATGGCCCTTGGTGCTGCTGGGTCAGACAAGCTGGCCTACAAAGTGGGACGTGCGCTGGGGAGAGAGCTTTCTGCCGTTGGCATCAACGTTGATTTTGCGCCTGTCTGCGACGTCAACAGCAATCCTCTAAATCCAGTAATTGGCACGCGCTCTTTTGGTGAAGCCCCGGAGTTGGTGGCACGCCTGAGCTCCGCGCTCATTCGTGGCCTGCAAAGTTCCGGAGTGGCCGCAACAGCCAAACATTTTCCGGGGCACGGCGACACCTCCAGCGATTCGCATCGGGGCGCTCCCATCGTGACGCACGACGCTAAACGGATTCGTTCTGTCGAGTTGGTTCCATTTCGCGCTGCCGTAAAGAGCCGTGTTCGGCTGGTAATGACGGCGCATATCGTGATGCCTGCGTTGAATGGTGGATCGAATGAATTGCCGGCCACGCTTTCCCAGAAGATCCTGCGCGATCTGCTCCGCCACAAGATGCGGTTTCAGGGCGTAATTGTGTCTGACGCTCTCGATATGCACGCCATGGAACAGGGATCCGGCTATGTGGCTGAAGCGATGGCGGCTGTTGCCGCGGGAATTGATCTGCTTATCTTCAATCACGATCTTTCCCGGGTGGAGGCGGCCTGCAGCAATCTGGTGCAAGCCGCGCGGAGAGGGCTGCTTTCAGCCAATGAGATTCGCGCTTCAGCGCGGCGCATTCTCGCGCTGAAAAAATGGACCAAGCGGCAGCCGCAGGAGTCTTTATCTGTGATCGGCTGCCAGCAGCATCTTCGCCTCGCCCAGGAGGTGGCGCGCAAGTCTGTCACGCTGGTGCGCGATCGCGCTCGACAGTTGCCACTACGCATCCGCCCCGATGAGAAGATTGCGGTTGCAATTCCGCGTCCGCAAGATCTGACTCCGGCCGACACTTCGTCGTACGTGAAGCCGATACTCGCGGATGCGCTTCGCCGCCACCATCCGCGGGTCGAAGAGCTTTCCTTCGCCCTCAACCCGCCATCGTCGGAGATCGGAGCGTTATATGAGCGGCTGGCAAATTATAAGGTTGTGATTCTGGGAACCATCAATGCCACTGCCCACCCGGGTCAGGCGGAGCTGGTGCAGAAGCTCGTCAAGCAGGGCACGCGCCTGATTGTGGTGGCACTGCGCATGCCTTATGACCTGGCGGCGTATCCCGACGTTTCTACTTACATTTGCACATACAGCATATTGCCTCCTGCCATGGAGGCGCTTGCTGAAGCGATTTTTGGGCGCATTCCTTTTACCGGTATTTTGCCTGTGACCATTCCCGGAAGATTCGCGAAGAAATGAAGTCCAGTGAGGCCCTGGCGCGCGATCAGGGTACAGCTTGCGTCGATTCACGAATGACCAGCTCAGCTGGGAGCTTGCGATGAATGGCCGAGCCGCTGCGGTTCTCGGCCGCGGCGCTGACACCCTCAAGGAGAATGCTGACCGCGCTCGCGCCCATCGCCTCCATCGGCTGGCGCACCGTCGTCAGGGAAGGCACAAAGAGTTGCGATGGATTGATGTCGTCAAAGCCGATGATCGAACACTCTTGCGGTACCTTGATGCCTGCCTTCGCCAGGGCGCGCAACGCGCCAAAGGCGGTCATATCGTCGTAAGCCATGAGCGCGCTAAACGAGCGTCTTTGTTTTAACAGCTCTTCGGTGATCCGGAAAGCATCATCGACCCCGGCGATCAGGTTCACCTGGTCCGGCAAATCAACAACCAGTTTGGGATCAAGTTCGAGCCGGGTGTCCCTGGCAAAGCGTTGTACTCCTCGCCACCGCGCCTTGCTGCTGGCGAGCGCCCGTGGTCCACGCACAAAGGCGATCTTGCGGTGTCCCAGCGAATACAGGTGCGCTACCGCGGAATAAGCTCCGCCCTCATCGTCGACGGTCACCGAACTGGTCGCGTTCGACTCTAGTTCGCGGCCGATGATGACGGTGGGAATTTTGCCACGTTCCAGGTCGGCAAGCAGATTGATGTCTAGGTACAGCCAGTTCGCCAGCACCAGCAAACCTTCCACCCTGCGCTCCAGCATCATCTCCAGATATCGTTCAAAGCGGGCGCGTTCGTTGTTGGCGTCGGCGAGGATGGAGAGATACGATTCCTGGTACAGCGATTTTTCGATCCCACGCAGAATAAGCGTGCAATAAGGGTCAGTGATATCGAAAAGGATCACGCCGACGGTATGATTTCTCTTGCTGCGCAGCGACTTGGCAAAGATATTCGGGTGGTAACCGAGCTTCTTGGCCGCTTTGTGAATGCGCGCCTTGGTAGCCGGCGGAATATACCGGGCCAGTGGCGCGTTGTTCAGAACAATGGAAACTGTGCTGGCGGCAAAACCGCTCTCCCGGGCCACATCACGGATGGTGACAGACACTTTCCTTAAGCCCTGCTTTTTCATTTGTCTCGCTTTCCCTAGTGGTGGTAGGCGTAGGAGCTGGACCCGATACCTATTCTCGCATTGATTGCCCATGAATGTTCATTAAAATTCAGACACAAAGCTATCTACTTTTTCCAATTGTTTTATTGAAACGATTCGTTATAATTGCATTCCGGTTCTGTTTTTCGCAGGAGGCGGGCCATGGCGGCATTCTCCATTGGGGTCGACCTGGGAGGCACTAACCTGCGCATCGCCGCGGTAGAAGAGAGCGGCACGCAGCTCGAGGGCGTGAACGCGCTCACCGAGATCCACCGGGGGCGCGAAAAAGTCGTCGATGAGATCACCGAGGCAGTGCGCTTTCTGACCAAAAAGTATTCTCATTCCCACAGATTCCTGGGGCTGGGCATCGGTGTTCCCGGGATTATTGACTTGCAGAGCGGCACCGTTCATTCGGCCTCCAATCTTCCCGATTGGAGCGGTTATCCTGTGCGCGATGATCTCGAACTGCGGTTGGGGACCTCCGTGATCCTGGAAAATGACGCAAACTGCGCCGCGGTGGGTGAAAAATGGCTGGGGGCGGGGAAGCATGTTGAAGACCTCTGCATGATCACGCTGGGTACCGGCGTGGGCGGTGGTTTTGTTGTCAATGGACGCCCATGGCATGGAGTTATGGGGATGGCAGGCGAACTCGGTCACATGACCGTGATAGCGGAAGGCAGGGCATGCCCGTGCGGCAACCATGGCTGCCTGGAGCAATACGCTTCCGCAACCGCTATTCGTCGAGCTGCGGTTGAGGTCGTGGATTCAGGCAAATCGCCCTGTTTGGCCGCGGCCAGGGAGCAGGATCCAACGTTGAGTGCGCGAACCGTACACCGGTGTGCGCAAGCTGGAGATCCAGCCGCCCGCCATATCTTTGCTGCTGCCGGGACGGCTCTGGGAATCGCCTTGGCTAATCTGATCAATGCTTTTAACCTTCCCGCTTACGTGATCGGCGGCGGCGTGTCCCGCGCCTGGGACCAGTTCTCCCCGGCCATGTTTGGGGAATTGACGGAGCGCTCAATCGTCTTTCGTGCCGGGGAACAGCAGAAGCAGAGCCATCGCGCAACGGAGGTCAAGTCTGCGCAACTGCAGGACCGCGCGGGATTGATCGGCGCCGCGCGTCTTCCGATGATCCTGCGGCCTGGGCGTTCTTGCTCCCTGGCAGTCTAGACTACTTCGACTGGTTCGCGGCCGTCCGACCCGGGCGATCGTCCCCCTTCAGAAGACTCGCGAGTTGCCGAAGTCGTCAACTCGCAAGCTCAGCTAGAAAAAAAACCTGTTCGACCTATTGACACGCGCACCTCCATTTGTGACAATCTCGCCCGTGTTTATGAAATCGTTTCAATGAACGCTAAAGAAGTTCAATAAAAGGTAAGGTGCTCTCAGGGTGTGCTTCTTGCCCTGGACTTTTGGGAGGTCACATGCTGCGTTTGATGATTTCGCAATCAGGTCTCCACTCCAACGGCTGTCGAGTGGCAGGTGTTGGGCGAACCAACTTCCACAGGGCGCTTACCGGAAGCGTCCTCTTATTCCTGGCGTCCATGTTTCTGCTGTCCTCCTTCACATGGGCGCAGGAAGTGACAGCATCCATTGTCGGAACGGTCCTTGATCCCAATGGCGCCGCTGTAAGCGGAGCCACGATAACCGCGAAAGATCTTGACCGGGGCACCATCCTTACCACCACCACCAACGACTCCGGAGCATTCAATATTTCCGGCGTTCCAGTTGGCAAGTACCAGGTAAAGGCGGAAGCCAAGGGTTTCCAGAGCGCGGTCAACCCGGCTTTCACGCTCACTCTTAACCAGACAGCCCGATTGAATTTCCAGCTCCGAATCGGCCAGGCAACCGAGACGGTCGAGGTCACGGCCATGGCGCCCCTGTTGCAGACCGACACTTCGCTCCTCGGCAATTTGGTAGATTCGGTTACGGTTTCATCGTTGCCGCTCTCGACCCACAACACCAACCAATTGACGCTGATATCAGCGCCAGGTGTGATTACGCCCAACCTTTTTGGCTTCCAGGCGGCGCAAAACAGCTTTGGTACAGGACGGCCTTACGTGAACGGCGCGCGCGAACAGGAGAACAATTTCCTTCTCGACGGCATGGACAACAACCAGCCGGATAACAATGACGTAGGTTATGTGCCGGCTCCAGATGCCGTTCAGGAATTTAATCTGATTACCGGCAGCGCGCCGGCGGATTTCGGCAACTATCTGGGCGGAGTGGTGAACGTGACCGTGAAGTCCGGGACTAATGACTTTCATGGCTCTCTGTATGAGTACCTTCGCCGCGGCGGCTTGAACGCCAATAGCTGGCAAAACAATCATGCCTGCGCTCAGAACGCTGACCACAAAACGTTCAGTTGCGGGAGAAACCAAGCCGGCCAGCAGATCGCTCCCAGGGCGGCTCTGCATTACGACGATTTCGGCTTCACCTTTGGTGGACCGATCATCCAGAATAAGTTGTTCTTTTTCTCCGATTTCGCCGAGTCACTCTTTTCTCAACCGGCGACGGTTGCCCAATTGAGTGTGATTACTGACGACCAGCGCAAAGGAAATTTTGCCGGGCTCTGCCCCGAGGGATTCTCTGGAGGTGTTTGCAACAATCCGGCACATCAGCTCTTCGATCCGGCATCCAGCGCAAACCCAGCAACGCGCACAGCGTTTGCCAATAACCAGATTCCGATAGGGAGGTTCAATTCCGCGGCCCAGGCAATTGTTACCTCTCCCTTTTATCCGGGCGGCACGGTTATTAACAACGTCAACCAGTTCAAAACTAACTCCTATCAGGGCGATCTCAAGATTGACTTTGTTCCTTCCGGCAAAGACCACGTGATGGGCAGGTACTCGCAACAATTCATCACCGCGCCCTCAAGCAACAGTGTCCAACTGCTGGGCAATGCCGACCGCACATTTCCCTTAAAGAACTTCGTGGTGGACGAAACACATACTTTCTCCGCGTCGCTGCTCAATGATGCTCGCCTGGGATTCCAATATTTTCCTGTGACGGAAGGATTCTCCAACCCTACAGGACAAAATTTGGGAGCAACATTCGGTATCGCAGGCGTTACCACGAGTTTCCTGCCACAAATGGTCTTCAACGCACCGGGAGCGAGCGGTCTGGGAGCGCCGGGCAACTTTGGCAATAGCGATCTGGTCCAGTCCTTTCATGATACGACCTGGCAGTTTGAAGATACCGCTACCTGGACGCATGGCCGGCATGTGATTCACGGCGGTTTTCAGGCCTATCACTACATCATGAATGACCTCTATCCAGGCAATGCAGGTTTGGCTGGAGCATTTTCTTTCACTGGCCAATTTACCGGCAACAATGCCGCTGCCAGCGGCAGTCCTGCTGCCGATTTTCTGCTCGGCCTTCCCAACGATGTTCAGCAGGGAAACGGCGGCGGTGGAAACAAGTACCTGCGCAACAGTCTGTTTGGGATCTTCGCCCAGGACAACTGGCGTATCAAAGACAATCTGACGTTGAACCTTGGGCTTCGCTATGAGCTGACGACCGCGCGCCAAACGAACAACGGCCAAGATGTGAATTTCGATCTCATCACCGGGAAACCGACAATTGGCTCTGGGTACAACACCTACACCGGCATCGGCAACTTCCAGCCGCGCGTCGGCTTCGCCTGGCAGCCGCACTGGAATTCGGTGTGGACCAGAAATACGGTGATTCGCGCCGCGTATGGTATTTCCAGCTTCATGGAAGCCAACGGCGTCAACAATTTGCCTTACCAGAATCCTCCCTTCGTGGAAGCTCACGAGGTTATCAATCCGGCCACGCAGGCTTTGCCGAGCAGCACATTGAGCCAGGGATTCAGCGGGTTTCCGCCAGCCGCCTGTACCGTTGCGGCTTTGCAGGCATTTTCGCCGGCTTGTCTCAGTGGTTCTACTCTCCACCTGACTAACCCTAACCTGCAACCGGCAATCGATCAGCAGTGGAATCTCACCATTCAAAGGCAACTGGGAAGCAAAACGTCAGTATCAGTTGGATATGTGGGCAACAAGATTGATCACATGTCTGATATTTTCATCTTCAACCAGAGCTTACTGAATGCGAATGGTACTGTTTCACCCGGACCCTTCGCCCAGTCCCTGCTCAACTGTAATGCTGCCGGCAGCCCGAACCTGTGTCCTTTGGACGGCAATGGTAATCCAATTCGACCAACCATACGCTTTAACGATTCCAGCGGCATTCAGCGCTATAACGCACTGCAAGTCAGCCTGGAACAGCGCGCGTGGGAAGGCCTGCAATTCCGCACGAACTATACCTGGTCAAAGTGCATGAGCAACAGCCTGGGCTACTTCGGCCCGTTCGGCGACGAAGAAGCGCTCCCCGGGACTACCAGCCAGACCGGCTTCGGGTTCTTCTTCCAGAATGCCTACAACGCAAAAGGCGACTACGGACGCTGCATCTCCGATGCCGCCGGTCTCTTCAATGGGTTCATGATGTATGACTTGCCCTTTGGAAAAGGCCGCATGTTTGGCGGAGGCGCGGATCCCGTGGTGAATGCGGTGATTGGCGGGTGGAGCATCGCGTCAGACTTTACCCTGCATACCGGCTTTGCTCTTTATCCTCACGGAGTCGACAAATCTGGAACAGGCAGCGCTTCGCCTCGTCCAAACTGCATCCCTGGCGTTTCGCAATCTGGGAGCGGCCAGTTCACGAACCCCAATGATCCAAACACTCCCGGGGTATTCGGCCCCCATTTCCTCAATCCTGCATCAGTAACTGATGCGACTCCTGGAACGTTTGGCACATGCGCCGCTGGTGCGTTCCGCGGACCAGGATTAGCCACCTCTGATCTGAGCATCGTTAAGGCATTCCAGATTTCGGAGAGGACGAACTTCCAGTTCCTGACCCAGTTCATCAACCTCACGAATACGCCGATCCTTGGTGCTCCCAGCACGAGTACTGGCCCCACCTTCGGGGTAATTACATCGTCTAACCCAGGCCGGCAGGTGCAGTTTGCAGTGAAGCTCATATTCTGACGTCGCTCAAGGTGTAACTCGCTCAGCCCCGGCATCCTGTCTCTCCAGGATGCCGGGCCGAATACCAGCGTCGCGGCGCCGTCAAATCCGAGCCTGCGCCGGTGCCTTTCACCGATGACTTGCGTGCCACAGCATCGCAGAGAAGACAGTAAGCACTTGTCTCAACGGGCGAGGAGCGGAAAGTGAATCGACCAGGAAAGGCGCGAACTGGTTTCCCGCACCACATGATCCGGGAAATCTATGAGCAGCCCGACGCTGTTCACCGGGTGCTCGAGGACCATATAGATAAGAACGGCAGGATCCGTCTGCCCCAGCTACCTTTTACTTCAGGTCAGATTCGGTCTTTCTCGAAAATCACAATCGCTGCCAGCGGTTCCAGCCGCCATGCCGGAATGGTGGGCGAATTCATGTTCGAGCGCATGGCGGCCATCGACGTGGAAGTTGATTTCGCCAGCCAATATTGTTATCGCGACCCGGTGGTTGCGCCTGAGGAACTGACGGTTTTTCTGTCTCAGTCCGGGACTACGATCGACACGCTAACTGCATTGCAAGTTGCCCGGCGCAAGCATGCCAGATCGCTGGCAATCTGCAACGTACCCGAAACTCCTTTGACGCAGCTTGCGGATGCGACTTTCCTGACCCATGCCGGCGAGGAGGTGGCCATTGCCGCAACCAAGAGCTTCACCACACAGTTGACGGCCCTTTTCCTGCTGGCTGCATATTTTGCGCAAGAGCGTGGAACGCTGAATGCGCCCGCGCGCCTGGCGCTGGATGAGCTACAGAATCTTCCTGCTCGCATGGAAGAAGCTCTCCAGACCGACGAGCGCAGCCTCCAGTACGCCAAACAGCTATACCGGTTCAAGGACTTCATCTTCATCGGACGGGACATCGACTATCCCATCGCACTGGAAGGCGCGTTGAAGCTCAAGGAAGTTTCGTACATTCATGCTGAAGGTTATCCCACTGGTGAGCTCAAACACGGTCCCACAGCGTTGGTCAATGAGCAGCTCCCGATTGTTGTCCTGGCGGCTCATGATTCGCGGGACCCGGATTCAACGCTACGTTATCGCCGCAGCGTCTCCAATATCCGCGAATTCATTGAACGTGAAATCCCCGTGCTCTCGATCGTGCCTCACTCGGACAATGAAATTGAGAAAATCGCTCCCAGCGTGCTGCGCGTCCCAGATGTGCCCCTGCTGCTGCAGCCGATTCTGGAAGTGATACCGTTGCAACTGCTGGCGTATCACATCGCCGTTCTGTGCGGGCGCGACGTCGATCGCCCGCGCCATCTTTCTAAATCAGTCGTAGTGGAATAGCCGGACCCGAAGAAAGTTCCAGAAGCATGGATTTTGGAACACGCGAACACATTGTTCTCCGTCTATCAAAATCAATTGGTTGAAGACTTGCGGGTAGTGGCGATTTTGGAACGGCTCAGTTATGTATGCTGGGTCTCGATGCAAGGTCACTAAAACTGTTCATCTGGCGATCCTGCCCGGCGCGTTAGGCGCTGCATTCCTTCATGCTCTCTCGCACCGGCAGGAGGGTGGCATGGCTCGGCGGGAACACAAAATGGTCCCGCAAGTCGGATACGACGACGGCCATCCGCTACGCGCTCGGACTGTGGGAAGCATTGATCCGTTACTGCGACGACGGTCGCCTAGCGATCGACAACAATACCGCCGAACGCGCTGCGCGTAGCCCAGATCCAGATGTGGAAACAGAAGCAATGGATCTCGCCATACTACCCAGACTTCTTTGCCGTTAGCGCAAACCTCGTCGCTGACTCGGGGATTCCCCCCAGCCCCAAATTCATCTACAGGAACGTGCTCAGCGCGCAGCCGCCATCCGTGGCGCTCTCGCGACGCCGAGTCATTGCTGGTTTACCTCAAGCAATCGGCGGGTCAGATAGCTTCGTTCAACCTGATTTGTTGCCAGGGCAAGGGCCCGCCGGTATGCATCGCCAGCTTCGTCGCGATGGCCCAGCCGTCGCAGGATGTCAGCACGGGCTGCGTGGAACAGATGGTAGCCATCCAATTCGCCCGAGGCCCCAAGATCGTCGATCATTGCGAGGCCCTGTGAAAGCCCTTCACTCATCGCGACGGCCACGGCGGGTTCAGTACTACAACGGGAGTGGGTGAAAGCCGCACGAGTTCGCCGTACAACGACGCGATTTCCCGCCAGTCAGTGCCTTCAGGTGTTTGTGCCTCGCCATGCACCGCCGCGATTGCGGCCTGCAATTGATACGGCCCGACCGAGTGCAGATGCAGCGCTTCTTCGACAAGCCGGACACCTTCGCAGATTTGGTCCCAATTCCAGAGCGAGCGGTCTTGCTCTTCGAGTGTCACCAGCTCGCCCGCGGAATTGACGCGCGCGTTGCGGCGCGAATCGTGAAGCAGCATCAGCGCCAGCAAGCCCCGGTTCTCAGGCTCCTTGGGCAGAAGCTCGCATAGCGTGCGGCCCAACCGGATCGCTTCTGCGCAAAGGTCGGCGCGCACCAGGTGCTCGCCCGCGGTTGTTGCGTAGCCTTCATTGAATATGAGATAGATTACGGCTTGCACTGGCCTGAGGCGTTCCTGCAGCACTTGAGCCGGCGGCACCTCGTAAGGAATATTCGCATCGCGAATTTTCTGCTTTGCTCTCACGAGCCTTTGCGCCAGCGTCGGCTCAGCCACCAGGAAAGCTCGCGCGATTTCGGTTGTGGTCAATCCCCCCAGGGCCCTCAACGTCAGCGCAACTTGCGCCTCGCGGTTCAGCGCGGGGTGGCAGCAGGTGAAAATCAGACGCAAGCGGTCGTCGGGATATGTCACGGACATCTCGTCCGCCGATACATGTTCATCGTGTGCCGGGCTCCGGGTTTCGTGCTCAAGCGCATCTTGCTTCTCGATCCGGGTGGTCTGGCGCCTCGCGTAGTCGATCAGTTTCCGGCGGGCAACGGCCATGATCCATGCGCCGGGCTTTTCAGGAATTCCGCGCATCGGCCAGTTAGCCAGCGCCGAGGCAAACGCGTCCTGCATGGCCTCTTCGGCCAAATCGAACGAGCCGGAGAGCCGGATCAGGGATGCAACGATCCGGCCCGCCTCCTCTCGAAAGACCGCTTCAGCTATGGTTTTGGCATCGGTCACGAGAACTTCATGATCGGCCGCACCTCGACTGATCCGTAGCGCCCCGCCGGAATTTTCGCTGCGATGGCCATGGCCGCATCGAGATCGCGCGCCTCCACCAGGTAGTAGCCGCCGAGCTGTTCCTTTGTCTCGGCGAACGGCCCGTCGATGGTCAGCGGCTTCCCGTCGCGGACGCGCACGGTCCTGGCGGCACTGGTGGGCTGCAGTGCGTGCCCCCCCTTGATCGCCTGCGCGAATTCCTTGCCGAACGCCTTGTACTCGCCCATCTCGGCTTCCGGATAGCCCTTGCTGAAGCGCTTTTCGTTCTCGTAGAGCAGCAGTAAGTATTCCATTTTTGTTCCTCCTATCGATACGACGTATGACTCGCTAAAAAGTCGACATGTTGCAACATCTCAAAAAACTCGCCTCAGGCTGCGCCCGTTTGCGCGGGCTGAGGGATTGCGACGATTGGCCGAATTTCGATGCAGCCGTCGCCGCCTTTGCAAGCGGTCGGAATTTTCGCCGCCCAACTGATCGCTTCGTCCAGATCTTTACAGTCCAAAATGTAATATCCGGCCAACTGCTCCTTGGTCTCCGCGAACGGCCCGTCGGTAATCAAAGGTTTGCCGTCCTGCACACGAACCGTGGTCGCAGTTGCCGTCGATTTCAGCGGCTCGGCGCCGCGAAAGACTCCTCGCCTCGACGTTTCCTCCATGACCGCCCAGTGCGCAGTAGTGATCTTGTCTTTCTCTTCCTGCGACATCTGGGCCATTTCCGTCTCTTTCGAATAAATTAGCAGCATATAGCGCATGGTGAGCCTCCTGAAATGGTCTTAATGTCTCCGCCCTGCGTAAGTGCGACGTTCAAGCCTGGAGAAACCGACAGTTCCCTACAGCTTTCTCGCTTTTGGCCTGAGAACTGCGGGCCGCATCGCACCAATGGAGATTGGCCTTGTGAGCGCGACGCGGCCGGCAGAGAGCGTTCGGGACAACTTTTCAATCTACGCGATGATATAGCAGAGGTACTGTGAACCCGGGCTTGCCGCCCCGGTTAAATGTCCAGTCTTCAGCTAGCTCGCTCGGCCCATGGAGCTTGATTACGACGCGATGCATGTGTCCTGCGTCTGGGCTTGGCAAGTTTGTGGCGTCCAGAAAGTGAAAATCAATCTCGTCGGTCTTCGGATCGAACGACGTAGCCTGCATACGCGGCTGGTTTCCTGCCTCGCAATAGTGTGTCAGAAGCAGGCGATTTCCATCGAGATAATACACAGTAATCATTTCCTGCTCTCCCGGCATGTTCATGCGTTCGAGCAGCGCGGTTCCCCCGGACACCAATTGAAAGGCAGCTGAGGCCTTTCCTTTGTCGGTCGTTGCTTCCCAACGTCCAGCGAGCATTTTTAGCTTGTCAAATGCCTGAGTCGCATTGGCCGGGTCCTTCGGTGTCTGCGGAAAGGCCGTGCCCGCAAATCCAAAGCAGACTGCAATAGCTAAAGTCAATGCCATCAAGCTGATCCTCTGATTCCTGTTCACGTCTTCCTCCTGATAAGCTGCGATTTGCCCCTACTGCCGGGCATAAATACGACGTTCGACCAGCGAAAAATCGACAGCTTCGCGGCGAAAATTTTCATTCGCTTTGGGGCGCGGACCAGGAAAGTTCTGCAAACACTTTCGCCATCTAGACAGTTCACAGCCCCGCGCAGCGAGCCGCGACCAGCGTGACATCGTCCTGAAATTCCTTGCCAGCAAAGTACTGAACACCTTTGACAATTGATCGGAGCAAGACAGAAGCCGGAAGGCGGTGATGAGCGCGCAGTAGCTCGGCGAGGCTGCGGTCGCCCGAAAGATTCCAACCGCTTGGCCGGATACTGCCTGAGAACGCGCATTCAATGAGAGTGGGTGGGGGCATCGGGATGGCCCGAAAGCACTTGTCCGAATTCTCCGATAACAGGACGTGTGTTCCACGTGTCACTTCGGCGATTGTGCCCGGGTGACGGCCTACTCGGAAACAATCTCCTGCTTCGGGACCAGGAGTCGGAGGTTCAAATCCTCCCTCCCCGACCATTTCCTTCTCTCGGGAAATTGCCCGTTATTTAGTTCCGACCTATTCAGCCAGGCGTCGCTGCCAACGGCGATTGCCCGGTTACGCCGTATATAAACTTACGGATTCAAAGGGGGCACGTTGCTATCGTCTCTGCATCTGCCAGAGAAGCCGTCAATTGATGCACCGCGTCGGAACGGCCAGCCTGCGAATCCGCCTCTTGAGCAGTTTTTCATATTTGGCCAGGCCTGCCATGCCTTGATGAAATTCGGCGCTTGCCTCGGGGATTCTCAATTGCAGGATCTTGACTTCCTGCTCAGGAGTGGGATGGTCTACTCGCAAATAGAAGCTTCTTCTCCGCAACAGCCCAGGCGTTGCGTGCTGCTGATCGACGAACTTGACAAGGTTGACCAGGCATTTGAGGCCATGCTGCTCGAGTTGCTCAGCG
>Ga0210400_10002242_pt1 | contig 18184 bp, 9 predicted proteins | sample IncBWH26MmetaG_FD_155456 | JGI IMG/M metagenome (GOLD analysis project Ga0210400, IMG submission 155456) | Forest soil microbial communities from Barre Woods Harvard Forest LTER site, Petersham, Massachusetts, United States - Inc-BW-H-26-M | ecosystem: Environmental > Terrestrial > Soil >...
TGACACGAGCATAGTGCGGAATTCCCGCGTGCCATTTCTTTGGGTCGTTGCCTAGGAAATAGCTGGTGATACCGGCCTGTGGGTCAAGTCCGTCCCCGTGTGCCGGTCGCGCTCCGATCAGGCTCATCACGACCGGTTTGCTGCCGATATGAATGGCGACCCTAGTCGAATCAAGAGACGCGTCACGTGACACGAATTGAACGCTCGGATGTGCCTGGCCCCGGTTGGGCTCAAACCACAATGGGAAAGCCTGTGCTGAACAAACTACGAACAAGAAAACAAACGCTCTCATCAAAACACCAGCCTCAGTGCCAATTGAATGGACCGTGGACCGCCAATCTGGTACAGCGGATTCAATCCAGCGTTTACGCCACCACGACCCAAATCGCGCCCTAACATCTGCACCGAATAGCCGAACTGCGGACTCTGCAGCAGCCCGATTGGGTCGGCAAAATTCGGATGATTCAATGCGTTGAACATCTCCGCACGGAATTGGAGCTTGGCCTGTTCGACGAGTGGAAACTCGCGTCGGAGAGTGAAGTTCAGCTGACTGAGCGAGAAACCACGCAGAACATTTCGGCCGAGCGCACCCTGGCGTCCGGGATAATCAGACTGCAAAGTGAATGCGTCCGGGTTGAAGCGGCGGCCTCCCGCGACGGTTGAATCGTCAATGTAGATTGGCGTGCCAAACACGATATCCGGCCGAAAAGTGTAGAGGCCGTAACCGAGATCGCGTGAGTACGTTACGTCGACCGGCGTGGCAGTCCGGAATGTGAAAACGCCATCTACTCCCCAGTTTCGGAGGGGGAAGGCCAAGTGTTTGCCATGCGCAACGTCGTAGGTGAACGCTGCCGAGAGTGTATGCCGGATATCGAAATCGGACGGGCCGCGATCGCTTTGAGGGTTCACGATGATGGCGGCAAGATGTGAGGCCGAATCGTTGGATGCATTGTCGAGCGAATGTCCCCAGGTGTAGGAAGCCAGCGCGGCAAGGCCGCGAGCAAGCCGCCGTTGAAATTGAGCCTGCAGCGATTCGAAGTCGGAGAATCCAGTGTTGCGAAGCAGGTATGCGTACGTGAAATTGTCGTTCGGATTGACGAAATAGTCCTGGCGAAGCAGATTGCGACCGGCGGCTCCTACCCAGGAGACAGAGAGAGCATTGCTTTGCCCGAGGGCGCGCTCAATTGCAATGTTCCATTCGTAGGTGACGGGCATTTTCAAGCCGTTTACTGCACCGTAGATAGAAGCTACGGGCGGCGAGAGCGAAAACGGTGGCGGATGCGCAGCCTCAGGTGGCAACGGGAAGAAGATGCCGTCGTAAAAGACGATGGAGCGATAGTAAGGGAAGCCGCTAGCGCTTTGGCCGATGATTCCTGCGCCCAGATCATAGAAGAGTCCAAAACCTCCGCGCAGTGTGGTCTCGCGACCGCGGGCTCCCGACAGTTGATAAGCGATACCTAGGCGGGGAGCAAAGTTAGTCCAGGTGGTATTGTAAAGCGGAGTTCCCACCGGCGCCAGTTGTATCTGCTTCGAGTTCTGATAGCCGGTGAAGGTGTAAAGAGGATGATTCGGACCGCCCTCGGGCGCCGGATTAATCTCCCAGCGCAGTCCGTACGTGATCGTCAGGAGCGGATTCACCTTCCAGATGTCCTGCGCGAAAGAAGAAATATTGCGGAAGAGAATTGATCCTGCATCCTGCGCTTCAATGACGACTTCTGACGATCGACCGGACGTCGCGCCGGTTGCGCCGGTGAAATAGGCAAATTGGTCGTAGGCACGCGGGCCGTTATAGGTGCTGATCCGCCGATAATCGACTCCAAACTTGATCTGATGCGAGCCAGTGATGAAGGAGACCGTGTCGACAAGGTTGTATTGCCGCTGCGCGTTGGCGACGTTCTTGCCCAGATACCAGCTCGAATTCACACCACCAGAGAGAAAGAACCCACCAAAAGAGTTTTTCGGATCAGCAAACGGAGGGAAGAACAGCGTTGGGCTAATGGGTGTAGCGCCACCGAATGTATCCAAGCGGCTGTAGCTTTCACCCGTGGTCTTACTGAAGTTCACACGTAGGTCGTTGTTCAAGCGCGGCGAGATCAGCGATGTTGCCCCCAAGGTCAGCGTGGTTGTGTTGGCGATCGTGTCGATCGGATTGTTAATCGCAAAGAGTCGCGCGGTGTTGTTGGAAGGTGCGTAATTGTAGCGGCCGAACAGGGTGAGCCGGTTGCCAATCGAGTGATCGATGCGGAGGCTGGTGGCATCGAGCGTCGCCGAATCCGTGAAGCTCGCAACGAATGGCGCAAAGCCATAGCGTGTGTCAGGGCGATTGGGCAGAGGGAAGGAATTGAGATAGGGCTGGAGGTTATCTGGCGAGTCCTTTCGCACGCTAAGAGACGGAACATCGGTCGACTCAACCTGCGGCTGGCGGAGTCGCAGTCCTTCATACGAGAAAAAGAAGAAGGTGTGATCCCGGCCGTTGTAAAGCTTGGGGATAAAAAGAGGCCCACCGAGTGTGCCGCCAAAATCGTTCTGTCGCAATTCAGGCTTGGGCAGACTGTTAGCATTGGCGAACCAGTCATTGGAGTCAAGTGCATCATTGCGGAAGAAGTCGAACAAAGCACCGTGAAGCTGGTTTGTGCCGGATCGTGTGACGATGGAAATCTGCGCGCCCGGCGTTCTGCCATATTCGGGTGCGTAGCCGGACGTTTGCACGCGGAATTCTTGCATGGCTTCCACCGCAACGAGCGTGTTTGTTCCACCTGTGGCTCCGAGCCCCGGTAGCGAGCCGGAGGATGATTGCACCAGTGTGAGACCGGCGCTGACCCCGATATTGGCACCCGCGCCATCGATGGTGAAGTAGTTCCCATTAGCCCGCTGGCCGTTAACGCTGAATTGGCCCTGTTCTCCGAAGGTCGCTTTGGTGAGGACCACGCCTGGCGTTAATGCAATCAGCGATTGGAAACTCCGACCGTTGAGCGGCAGATTCTCGATCAGATGACGATCGATGACGGTACTCACGGCGGCAGAGTCCGAGCGGAGGAGCGACGCTTCTGCATTGACCTCCACTCGCTCGCCTGTGCCTGGGATCTCTAGCGAGAAGTCCAGGCGCGCCGATTGTCCGACGTCGAGTTTGACTCCTCGGACGATCGCGGGGCGGAAACCTGTGCTTTCGGCTGTCAGGGTGTAGCTGCCAGGCTCAAGCAGCGGTAGCCGGTAGAAGCCCTCATTGCTCGCCTTCGTCCCTCGTTTGTTATGTGTGCCTTCGTTGACGGCAGTAATGATCGCGCCGGGAACAAGTGCCTGGGAAGGGTCGCGGACAACGCCGGCCAATTCCGCCGTTTGACCGTAAGCGGCGGAAATCATGGCTAAGGTCGCTATTATGCGCAAAAAACAACTCATTTGGGGGATCACCTAGTTGCGGGCGCGGGTTGAACACAGAATACCACCGACGGCGTCTTCAAGCCTCGAACACTGAATACGGACGGTTCTATGAAAAGGACGGATGAGGGTCCGTTTTTTGTGACACAAGATTCAAAACTGGAGCTTCAGCAGTAACTGAATCGAACGCGGGCCACCGATCTGATAGAGCGGATTCAAGCCTCCTAATGCTCGGCCAAGCATCTGGATCGCCTGTCCAAATAGAGGATTGGGATAGAAAGGTGAGATCTCAGCAATTAGGCCCGTCGGATCGCCGAAGTTCGGATGATTAGTCAGATTGAAAGCCTCAACGCCAGCCAAGAGCGAGAGCTTATCGTTCAACGAGAAACTGCGCCGAAGGGAAACATCAAGCTGATAAGAGGGGAAGCCCCGCAGTGAGTTCCGCCCAAGCGTTCCTTGCACGGACCCTTCGGGAATGAGGAAGGCTCCGAACTGATTTGGATCGCTGGGGTTGGGGGTTCCGTTGATGCGCCTTCCACCGGGGACGTTGGGGTCGGAAACATAGAGAGGAACGCCCAAGATTTGGTCGGGGTGAAATTCGTAATACCCGTAGCCCAAATTGCGAATGATCGTCACGTCCGCCGGCTTGGCGGATTGCGCACGGAACATCGTATCGAATGACCAGTTCTTCGTGATGTGATTTACCAGTCGGCTACCGGCGAGACTTTGTGGTTCCCACGAGAGTGCAATTGCAAAATTATGGCGAACATCGAAGCTGGATGCGGCACGGTTCTGCTCCGGATTAATTCTTACGCCAGGGACAAGATCGTTCGAGGAATCCTCCGAGGCCGTGTCGAGCGATTTTGACCAGGTATAGGAGGCCAGCGCCTGAAGGCCATTCGATAATCGTCTCCGATATTGAAGCTGCAAGGCATTGTAGTCCGATTCGGCAGTATTCCTCGTAATGTTGACCGCGATGAATTGGGGCACCTGGTTCTGGCAATTTCCGTCTGAGTCACACAGTTGCGGAAGGAGCTCGCGGCGCAGTAGCCGGCGTCCTGCCGCACCGACGTATGCGGCACTAATGGCTTGTTTTCCTTCGATGGATTGTTCCAGGGAAACGTTCCACTGCATCGTGTAAGGCAGCTTCAGGTGGCGGTCAAAGAATTCCCCGTAGACAAAGTTGTCATTGACTGAAAGAGGAGGGCGCTGCAGTAAAGCGGCGTCTTCCGGGAACGTGCCAATGAATGGATCAATCGCTCGCGCGTAAGGTGCACGCGCCGCGGTGTTCGCAACCAGACCACTGCCTAGGTCATAGTAGAGTCCCCAACCACCGCGCAGCACTAAATCACTGCTCGATCTGCGTCGCAGATCATAGGCGGCCCCGAGCCGAGGCGCAAAGTTACCGTAGGTCGTTTCCCACAGAGGCGTTCCGGCAGCTGCAAATCGCAACTGGGAAAGATCGTTCATGTTGTCGGCAGTAAATAGCGGCTTTCCATTTCGGCCATGCGGCGGAGGAACAAACTCCCAACGCAAGCCGTAGGTGAGGTTCAGCCTACTGTTCACGCGCCAGCTATCCTGGCCATATATGGAGAGATTCTGGAAGGTGACGCCGATTCGGTCTTGCGCCGAAGTCTGAATTTGAGCTCTATCGGTTTGGACATCCTGGGGCGTGAAAAACACGTAATTGACTCCATATTGCACGGGACCGAACTGCGGAAATAGATAGCGGTAATCAAACCCTAACGATAGTTGATGGTTGCTTCTAGTAACGGACAGCGTATCCACAACATTGATTTGGCGTTGCAGATTCGCCGCAAAAGTACCGGCCTCAAACGACCCACCGGGGAAGCCGGCGAAGAACGCTGAATTGGACAAGCTCGCAAAGGATGGCAGAAGAGAGGTGCTCGTTGGCGGCGTCGCGCCACCAAACCGGTCGAAACTGACGTCCCCACCACCGCTCACCCGGCTCCAATTGACGCGCAGATCGTGAGTAATGGTGCTTGAGGCCGCCCAGGTCGCGCCCAACGTAAGCGTCTGCGTCGATGAGAATGACCTATTCAACATGCTGGTCCAGCGGGTGAGATTCTCAGACGGCGCATAGTTATATCGCGCAAAAAGTCGCCAACGGTCACCAATGTTTTCGTCAAGCCGTCCGCTGGTTGCGTTTAAGGTCGAAGGATTGGAATAGGCGGCCGTGAATTGTGCTTCACCGTTGCCCAAATCGGGACCCGTGGGAAGAGGAAACGCGGCAAGGAGCGGCTTCAAAGGCCCTGCCGCAGTCTCCCGCTCCTCGAACGAAGGCACGAAGCCGACCGCCGTCTGGGGCAAGCGTAGTTGTAATCCTTCGTAAGACAGAAAGAAAAAGGTTCTATCTTTGCGGATCGGCCCACCCCACGTGCCGCCAAAATCGTTTTGGCGCATGGGCGCCTTTCTCAGACTCTGCTGATTCGCAAACCAATCGTTGGCGTCTAAAGCGTCATTTCGGAAGTAGTCGAACAAGCCTCCGTGCCAATCATTTGTGCCCGAACGTGTAACGATCGAGACCTGCCCTCCCGGCATCCGTCCGGATATTGCATTGGATGAAGAAGTGGTGATTGTGAATTCTTGGAGGGCATCGATCGAAACGAGGTTATTCGTTCCGCCGCCCGTCGTCAGCGCAGGGAGCGACCCGCTCATGGGCTGTCCGGCTAGACTCCCTGTGGGAACTCCGATGTTAACGCTTACACCATCGACAGTGAAGTAATTCGCATTGGCCCGTTGCCCATTCACGCTGAACTGACCTTGCTCACTGCCCGCCGCCACGGTCAACACAACGCCCGGTGCGAGAGTGATCAGGTTTTGGAAGGTTCGTCCATTAAGCGGCAGCTTTCTAACGAAGTCCCTGTTCACCACAGTACCCACCGAACCATCTACGGTGTTGGTGCTGATCGACTCCGCGCTGATGTTGATTACTGTCGTAACGTCGCCAACCCTCATTTCGATCGTCAAAGTGCGATGTTGCTCCGCATTCAGAACGATGTCCCGGACCTCGGTTATTTGAAAGTCCGGCTTCATAACAGTCGCAGTGTATCGTCCAGGCGGCAACAACGGCAGGAAAAATAACCCTTCAGCGTTGGTCAGTGTCGTTCTGCGAACGTTCGCGTTTGGCTCAACCACGGTCAGTCGCACGCCAGCCATCAAACCGCCCGAGGAATCGACCACGGTTCCGCTCAAACTTGCCAGGGACTGTCCGGCGAGTCGCAGACACGCTACTGCTAGTAGGAGTGTTAACGCGCGGCGATAAATCACCATGCCAGTTCACTATACGTCATCGATCAGGACTGTAAAGCGCGGCGGCCAGCGATTCGGATTTTCGCAGGTCCTGCCAAAACCCGGCGCTCAGAACGTCGGGTGGTGCAACGTCCGATGTTAGGGTGAAAGCAGCCCGCACGGCTTCGTCGTTCTGCTTCGCAAGTTGGAAAAGTTCATTGATCGTGCTAATCGTTGAGTCCGGAACTGCAACCGGAGCGGCCTGCTCTTTTTGTCTCGCAGTGGGGAAGACCGGGATCAATTCCTCCTGCAGTCGGTACGTTACAGACGAAAACGCGCGAGCATGATCCTGGACCAGTTGGTTCCACTGGCGGCGCGCTGGGGGTGCCAACTCTTCCGGGTGAAACCGGATTCCTAGGTCGTGAAGAGCCATCGCTCGGACCAAAGCAGTCTCCGAAGTATCCACTATTCTCTGGCAGAACTTTCGGATCTCGGCATGAACGCGCTCTTGAGGTGTACCTCGGCGCGAGAAATACGTTGAAAGGAGCGGCTCGGCGGGAATCGCGCCTGAGACCGGGCTACCTGTCGCGCCTATCGGCTCCGACGAATGAGCGGGCGGCAAGTTCTTGAGGGCGTCCTGTGTCGTCAGCAACTTGATTTCAACTTGGGGGTTTCCGGCGAGCGGCGCGAGTGCCGTGAACAATTCGGTCCGCCGTGACGGCTCGTCAATCACACCAGCAATCTGCAAATGGCCATTACTGAGGTGGCTTATACTGGCTTCCTGCCCGAGATCACCCCCCACCGAGTGCAAGAGCGTCAGCGCTTCCAATTCCAGTTCTGGCCCAGCGCTGGTGCTCTTCGGTTCAATTGCCGGTAGCGGCGAGCGGGAGTCCGCCACTCTGTTCGGAACAGTCGGCACTTGTGCAACGACTTTTGTATCACCCTCTTGCGGTGACGCGGTCGAGAACACCTCCCGCACCTCGATTTCGAAATTTGCGAGCGACCCTTTGACCCATAGGGCTTCGCGCACGCTATGGTAGTCATCCTTTCGCACGCCCAGTTCCGCTCTCATGATCGTTCCCGGCGCGACCGCGGCCTCGTTGATTGTCTGGAGCGTGATCCCGTCAGCAGTGGTTCTGATCGAGTCCAGCTTCCTTGTGAGGCCGTCGTGCCACCGGGCGAAGGCGGTTGCAGACAGGGGATCACCCCAGTCGAGCTGATTGGCTTCGTAGAGCGATTGCAGTTCGTTTTCGAATCGAGAGTCGTCGGATGGCACGATTGCGGGCCTCGGATGGTCCCTCGCGATCGTGCGGACCACACGCCGACCCCGGCTGACCATTGATACCGTCCGCACAGATTTCGTTGCTGTGCGTTCGCTGCGGACGGCCCGAGTGAGGATCTCCTTTGCGGATACTGCTGGGATCCGAGTCAGGTATACAACCAAAACAACGATCAATCCGGCAATGGCTACAGCTCGGAAACCGAGCGAGGAGAGGATACGGCGTACAGCTGGTCGATCTGCAGCTCCCAGTTGCGAAAGCATGGGAGGGAAGCGATTCCAGCCATGTGGCGGCGGGGAGAGGGACGGCGTGTATTCGTTATCCAGATAATTGACGAAGCCCGAAATCGTCTCTTGCATTTGCTGGACGACACGTCGGCAGCGCCAGCACTGATCGATATGCTTCTTGATCCGAGTTGTCTTGGCGGAGCTAAGTTCCCCATCGATGTACAAAAGCAGGTCTGTATCCGATGGATGTTGGAACAGACCGAGTGGATTAGGCATCGGAGTCCTTCATCATCCGCCGTATCGCGCGTCTCAGCGATTCAGCTACCGTCGAGATCGTCACGCCTAGAATCTCGGCGATCTCTCGATATCGGAAGCCTTCTGAGCGGAGTAACAAGCACGCGCGCTGCTGTTCCGGCAAACTTGTCAGTCCTACGTGCCACCGTCTGGTTTGCTGTGCTTCCGCGGCCGATTCCTCAGGGCCCGGTGCAGTATCTCGCCTCGATTCCTCGAGTTCCAGCCATTCTTTCTCATCCAAGGACCGGCGGAATTTCCGGGTGCGGGCTTCATCCACGGCCATGTTGTGGGCCACTCGGAAGATCCAAGCTCTGGGATTCTTCACACTGCGCCCGGCTCGATGTTGGCGGACTAGGCGCAAGAACACCTCCTGCGTGATCTCCTCCGCGGCGGCCGGTTCGCGGAGAAGAGTCAAAACATATCGGTACACCGAATCGCGCATAGATTCGAAGAGCTGAGTAACTTGCTCTTCTCGCGTAAGCGGAGTGTCATTTGACACTGTGTACTGAGCCCATGCGTCTTCAGCAGTCATCGATGCGTCTGGCCGGCGATACTCTTTGTCGTCGATACCTTCTATTGTCTAGAACGGATGAAGGGCCTGTTTTTGTGACAAGGGCGGCGGCCGATGAATACATGCTTCTCTCCGGAAGCTGTTGAAACAGATCCAGGGGAGATGCCGTAGAAATAGCCGTCCCGCCATTTTGTCGGAACAGTTCATATGGATGGCTGCTACGTCACGGCAGCAAGCCAAGGAGACCGCGCGGAATGGCCACGGCGCCAAGCTATCACTGATTCGCTTGATCAGTGATGGCGGTTCCGCCGCCCTCGCGTTTTCTTGTATCTGCGACAAGAACAACTAAAATTAGTGTGCGGCATGTGTGCCGCCGTCAACGCTCGCAGAAATAAGAAGTACAATCAACTCTGACAGCGGTAAAACGCCGCTCAATGAATCTAGAATCCCGTCCAGAGACGGCTCAGTCGGCATGGCATCTGGCATTTGCGGGAATCGGGACAGACAATGGTTGACTTCAAAAAACTTCGGGCGGCCAAGCCTCAGACAACGGTCATCGATCCCGTAGAAATTTTTCGCCGACTGCCAAAACCGCCGGGTATCACAGATCTGTACGTCAGTCAGGCCGAAGTGCTCACGGAATGGTTTGCTCGACGCAACGAGCGAGATGTAGTCGTCAAGCTCCATACCGGGGGTGGTAAGACACTGGTGGGTCTCCTTATTGCCCAGTCAATCCTAAATGAAACTAAGGAACCGGTATTGTACGTCTGCCCCACCGTGCAACTCGTGGATCAAACCTTGGCCAAGGCCGGAGAATACGGTATATCCGCAGTGCCCTACGTCAAGAAAGAGGACTTTGCAGAGGAATTCACCGGCGCCCGAGGCGTGATGGTATGTGTCTACCAGGCCCTCTTCAACGGCAACAGTCGTTTCGGCATCAGAGGTGGCGGTCGCGAAATCACCAATGTGGGAGGGATCATTTTAGACGATGCGCATGTGGCCTTTTCAACCGTACGGGATCAGTTCACGTTGCGGATCGAGAAGAAGACCAACAATGCGGAGTACGAGGAAATTACAGGGATGTTCCGCTACGACTTCCAGGAATTGGGGCGCGGTGGGACGTTCGATGATGTTCTTCGGGGCAGTGACCGGCTCAGTATTCTCGAGGTCCCCTATTGGAGTTGGCGCATACGTGCGGAGCAAGCTCGCGAATATCTCCAAGGCCGCGATGCTGGCGGTACGCTCCAATGGCTTTTTCTCAGAGACGCATTTCAGCAATGCCATTGCTTAATTACATCTACGGCGATCGTAGTGACCCCGATATTTCCGCTCGTTGATCTGGTGCCGACTTTTGCGGACTGTTCTCGGCGGGTCTTCATGTCGGCGACCATCGGTGACGACAGCGCGATTATACGAACCTTTGATGCGGATCGCGATTCCATAGGAAGACCAATAACGTCCAAGTCCCTTGCTGGCGTTAGCGAGCGCATGATCCTTATTCCAGAATTGACAGCACTTGACGGCGATGCGGTTCGCCCGATTGTGGATAAAATCGTGGGCCACATCGCGGGAAAGCGCAATGAGGGCGTCGTCATTCTTGTGCCATCGGAGCACGCCTCTTCCGCATGGGACAAAACAGGTAAATTCGCATCCTCGACGGACCAGGTGAGCAATGCAGTCGCTCAGCTCCAGCAGGGGAAGTCCGCTGGACCCTTTGTCTTCGCCAATCGTTATGACGGTATTGACTTGCCGGGTCCCGCCTGCCGGCTCTTGATTATGTCCGGACTCCCCCGAGGCGTTGGAGAATACGAGCTCCACCGTGCCAATACATTTCTCGGAGGCAGCGAACTCGACAGCACGTTGGCGCAAAGATTGGAACAAGGAATGGGTCGCGGCGCACGCGGCGCCAGCGACTACTGTGTGGTCCTGTTATTGGGTAAAGACCTGATTGCTTGGTTGAGTCGATCGAAGAACCAGGCCCTACTCACGAGTAGCACGAACGCACAGTTCGAGATCGGCCGGACAGTCAGCAAGAACGTGAGCGACGCCGAAGACTTGTCGAAAACGGTAGGTAGGTGCCTCAAGCGAGACCGTGAATGGATGGAGTATCACGCCGAGCAACTCGCAGAATTGGCTTCGCCAGTCGAGGCCAAAGCTGGTGCGCTTGACACTGCTGCGGTTGAACGTGCAGCATTCCGTCTTTTCCGGGAAGGGTATCTTGAGAAGGCGATCGAGAAGCTTGCGGCTCATATCTCCGCAGCACCAAAGCTTGATCCGAAGAGCAAAGGTTGGCTGCTCCAGATCGCCGCGAGGATCGCCGATGCATGGGGTAATCTCGATAGAGCCCAACAATTGCAGCAACACGCTTATTCGGAGAACAAGAATTTGTTGCGGCCCAAAGTTCTGCCACCCTATGTGGCAGCACACGTATCTGGGAAGCAAGCACAAGAGGTCGTGCGGAAAATTGCGGAGTTCGGGTACCGGCGCGGCTACCTGGCCTATTTCGATGAGACGGTCTCCAACCTAACCGCGAGCAGTTCAGCCAACCAATTCGAGGAGGGGCTGGCCGAGCTTGGCCGAATTCTCGGATTTTACGCGGAGCGGCCCGAAAACGACCATCAGATCGGCCCCGACGTACTTTGGCTACTTGACGGCACGACGGGGTTGATCATCGAAGCCAAGAGTCGCAAGAACGAAGGCAACGCCCTTACCAAGGACCAACATGGACAATTACTGAACGCTGCTGAATGGTTCCGAGCGACGTACCCCAGCTATACGGGAGTCCGGATTTCCGTCCATCCGAAGCCAGTCGCTTCGCCGCGAACTGTGACGGGTGCCTCCAAGGCCCTGACCCTGGATCGCCTAAACGGACTCATTGCCGATGCCAGATCCTTATTGGAAACCTTATGTACGTCGGCGGCACCGGATCAGGATCTCGTGCCGCGTGCTGAAACCTTGTTGGGAAAAACCAGACTCAACCCCACTGGTCTCGTTGAGAAATACATGGTTCCCTTCGAGTCAAAATGAGGAGCGCCAACACCAGCGCACCGATCCCGCTTCGTCGCCGACGGGAACTGAGGTTCATCCGGAAACCTTCCGGAGATGCCGCGCTAATCTTTGTAACGGACGCGCCGGAATAGAACAAGCCGTTACTCTTCTATATCTTGCAGCGCAGCCGATCCTCATCGGGCGGGGTTTCGAGCGGGTTCCAATCGGAATTTGACTGACTTTCTGCCGCCCTGTTGCGGACGAGGACTATTGTTCGGGGGACTAATTCAACGTACCCAACCAGCCCATGTTGGGATGGCGGCGAAGCGAATCCCTCAGACGAATTGCATGCGAGACGATTTCCTGTTTCGCGTGAGGACTATTAACTGAAGGGAAGAGTCGGAGAAAGCCGCCGGCGAGCCCTGAATGAACGAGAGGCTAGTTCGTGGCGGATACAGCCGACTTACGCGAGGAAAGTCGCGATGGAAAATCCACCGCCGAAGCGTTTTTGGAGGTAGCCCGGCAAGCCGCAGCCGCCGGACGGCCCGATCGGATGCTGGCGGCTTTGGTCGCCAGCAGGTATCTGGATGGTCTTACGCGCCGGCTCGAGAACGATTGGCGGGGGCGTCTTCCTCGCTCGGAAATTGAGGACTGTGTCGCCATCGCAGTCGACGGCGCGTATGATGCCGTCGCGCACGGGCGTCTTGTTCGCAATCTCGGCGCCTGGATCTGGAAGGTCGCGTCGAACAAAGCGATCGACCGCTGGACTGACGATTACCAGCTGCGGGCCGTGATGGAATCTGACACGCTCTCGGATTCGCGGGCAGATCCCGAAATCGATTCCGACTCCGCGCAGCGGCTGGCCGAGTACCGGGCCAAGGAGGCGTCGCGCGTCGCGCGGTTACTCTTGCCCAGAATCGGCCAAGGACAGATTGTAGACGTGATGACCATGGTGATCGACGCCGTGGAGCAGGGTCTAGAGGATTTGTCGCCGAGCGCCATCGGTGAAACCCTGGCCCTATCAGCGAGTGCTGTGCGTTCATTGCTGTCACGTGGTTTCGAACGGCTCGAGCGCGAAGCTCGACGCGAGGGCATAACGCTGCCCGAGGCGGTACCGGGGATTGTCCGTGATGATGACTCCGAGGATTGCGAAGAGCTCTGACAAGAGAGAGTGAGAGGAATCGAATGGAACTGGACGTTTCGAGTGAGTTCAATCGGCTAATTGCTGCTGCGCGGAGTGTGTCGCGAGAGGTTGGAGAGACGGTTAGTGACATCCTTAAGCGTGGCCTAGAACAGCCATTGGCCCGTGAAGAGGCCTGCGCGCTCCTCACCCGCGTTGTAGAAGTAATGCGTGAAGGCGCGGCGCGGCGCGGTGATGTTCAGGCTGCAACGGCGCTGTCCGGTGACATGGATGCGTTTATCAAAAGCGTCACTGACGAACGAGAGCGCGTCGGTGCGCTCCATCAGCCGAGCAGTGCCCGTCCAATCCTGGAATTACAGCCGTTCAACGGTATCCAGCCTCACCCCGTTCGGCCAAGTCCAGTTTTCCACGAGCGAGAGGTCGCTGTCCGCGAAGGTTTTGTGCGGACCAAAGATATTCAACTGTGGGACGAAAACGAACGGTTGGACATCCACCTGAACCAGTTCCGGCGAACCCATGGACGAGGCCCTACCGGTGATGAATTACTCGACATAATGATGGGGCAGTTGCCCCTCCCGGGTGCGACAAAGGATCAGTTCGAAATCCGGCAGTTGGCCCAGAGCATAGCAGTGAATGGTGTTCGCAAGCCTCCGATCATCGATGTGGACGGCACCTTACTAGATGGCAATCGGCGCGTGACAGCCTGTCACCTGATCCTGAACAGCGAAGAGTTCGACGCGGGCGAGAAACGTCGGGCAGAATGGGTGCAGGTTTGGCAACTAACTGAACATGCTACTCAAGCTGACCGGGAATCCGTCATCGTGTCCCTCAACTTCGAGCCCGACTACAAGCAGGACTGGCCCGAATATGTAAAGGCGCGTAAGGTACATGCGGAATGGCAAGCAATGTTGGCTCTGGAGTCTCGTGCTAATAGCGTTCGTCAGCGCGATCTGAAACGTCAGGTATCGAAGAAATTTGCCCTAGGTCCCGACACACACCACGTCACTAGATACATCCAGATGGTCGAGCTCGCTGATGAGTTCGAAGATTATCACGTTTCGGAGCGGACGCGTGATCGGTATGAGGTCAAACATAAGGCCGAACGCTACTTCCAGTATTTCGACGAGCTGGGCAAAGGCAAGGGTGCGGGCGGCGTCAATTATTCGTTAAACCAAGACGAGCCCTTCAAACATCTGGTCTATGACCTTTTGTTCGAAGGAAAGTTCAGCAACTGGAACAAGATCCGCGATTTGAAGTACGTCGCCAACAATGAGGAGGCGCTTGCGTTCCTGCGAGAGGCCCGAGATGAGCACAACGTTGACCGAGCGCAAAGTCTCGTGGATGACGGGTGCTCGGCCGCGCGAACGGCGCGCGCGATTGAACGCTCGGTGGCAGGCAACAAGCGCATCGAAGTGTTCGTTGACTGGCTTGAGGGCGCACCGGTCAGAATCTTTCGACCGGGTGCCCCAGACTCCATCAGGCCGGAAAACCTACAGCGGCTCTACCGCGCCTTGAAGCTCGTTGAAAGCTACCTCGACCCTTCCGGGACGAATGAGAGCGTGGCATGAGCCTCCACGACCTCAACCGCCATGTGGTCGACGTCAGAGTGTCAGAGTCGTTCGATGCCCTTTTTGCAACCCCGCGTGACCATCAATCGGGCAGCGAAGTCTATTCGGCAATACGGCGTTCCCTTGGTTCACGAGTCCCGCTACGTCGCTCAGCGGACGGCGTTCGGGTTCCCGCGGACTGCGCAATGGCCCTCGTTGACACTCCAGGGCTCGATCTGAGGTGGAGCGGTGATGCGCAACGATTCTGTGACAACCGTCGGCATGTCGCGCACCACTTCCCAGAGCAATTCCGCGTAGTGCAGGAGATCAAGGCCCGTGGCGCAGACTATGCCCGAAAGCTGATCATGGACTCGGCTGGACTTGAGATTCTAGATCCTCACCAGATTGTCAATGTCGCCGCAATGACCACAGCGGGTGGATTCGGGGTATGCGTCTTCGACGAACAGGGGGCCGGGAAGACGGTAACAATGATCTACTCGTTCGACCTTCTGGTAGCGCGAGACGAAGTTGATCTCATGGTTATCATTGCCCCGAAAAGCATGGTACCTGAGTGGCCTGCGGATTTCCGACGGTTCCGCGGGGATCTTTACCGAGTAGCGGTCATCAGCGGCTCGCCCCGAGAGAAGCGTAGAGCGCTCGAAAGTGGTGCTGACGTATTTGTGACGAACTTCGAGACAGCGGTCAGCCTTGAACCCGAATTTCGGGCCTTGTTGCGCACGAAAAACCGCCGTGGCCTTCTGGTGGTCGATGAGTCTTTCTTTATCAAATCACTCGATGCAAAGCGTACACGGGCATTGCGGCGACTCCGCGAATGGTGTGGGCGTGCCTTCGTGCTCTGCGGAACGCCGGCTCCTAACGCACCGGTTGATCTCGTGCAACAGTTCAGCCTCGTTGATTTTGGGTACACATTTGAGAATGTCGCCACTCCAAAAGACCGGCAGGCTGCTCAGCCCGTCGTTCAGAATGCGATCGAGACGCGTGGCCTCTACGTGCGTCATCTCAAAGCTGATGTGTTACCAGAGCTACCCGAGAAAAGGTTTCAGAGACTCTACGTACCGCTAGAGCCGGCCCAGCGGCGCGCGTACGAAGGTGCGTTGCGCGATCTTATTGTCGATCTCGAGTCGATCAGTGACCAGGAGTTTCAGAGACGCATTCCCAACTTCCTTGCTAGAAGAGCCGCCCTCCTGCAGATTTGTTCAAACCCGGCGGGTCTCGTTCCGGGCTATCGTGAGACACCAGCGAAACTACATGCCCTGGACGCTCTTTTCCAGGAGTTAATACTCAGGCAGCGCGAAAAGGTAGTGCTGTGGTCGTTTTACACCGCATCAATAGACGGCATTATGGCGCGGTATGGACCTTATGGTGCAGTCCGCTACGACGGTACGATTACAGAGGTAGCAGCACGGCGAGATGCGGTTCGGCGGTTCCAAGAAGATGATCAAACAATGCTGTTCGTCGGAAATCCGGCGGCGGCGGGCGCTGGGTTAACGCTTCATCGGGCCAGATTCGGTGTATACGAATCCTTTTCAAATCAAGCAGCACATTATCTTCAGAGCCTTGATAGGATTCATCGGCGTGGGCAAACCCGCCAAGTCGACTATATAGTGCTCCTTGGGGAGGGGACTATCGAACTCAGCGAGTATGATCGCCTGATTGCGAAGGAGACTGCATCGCAACAACTTCTCGGTGACCCTGCTGTTTCACCTCTAACACGTGAGATCCTTTTGGCGGACGCCAGGGCTGCAGCCAGCCTTTGGACCGTCGCGAAGGACTAGCGGAATGCACAACAACACCTGGCGAGGTAGACCGATGAGCATGCATCAATACCGCTCCGACATGCTTGAGACGATCGCGGTTCTCGCTGGCTTTCATATAGAGATTATTTTTCCGGATGGTTGCAGGCCTGACGTGGCACGCGTGTCGGTGACGCACGGCGTATTTCTGGGCGATGCTAAGCACTCCCGAGGGTCCAGATGATGAGGCATCGCTACGACGACTCAAGCATTATGCCCTTTGGCTAGTGTGCCCCGGGCGCCGTGCCGAGTATGTTTTCGCTGTGTGCCACCGAATCGGCCAAGGAGGCGCTTGGCGTCTAGTCTTGAACGACATAGCGAAGGAGACATGCCTAGACTCGGTATCGACGGCGCTCTCTAGGCGAGTCGCCTCGGATACTGAAGTCACTCGGCTGGTAAAGCGGAGCCATGGCTTCCTTATCTAAGAAACGTCAGTGTTGAATGGATCTTGTGCTCAGAAACGCGAGTTCAGGCGCGCCAGGCTTCGCTCACGCAACTCGCCGATTGCTAGCGTATTTCAAGATTTCGGACCGCCTTCCGTTGCTCTTGCTCATCCATTTCGCGGAGGCTTTCGTACTCTTGACTTTGCGCATTCGGATAGGGTTAAGGATGGTCTTGGGTCGCTCGGAAATGCGCCTGATGAGATCGTCGCTCGCACAGACGAGCGTGTGTTTGACCGAGCCGGGGCGATTTCGCTTCATTGTCGTTTTTAGCATTCGCCCTACCGCTTTGCCGATGCCCGGCGGTACCGCGTTACCTACCTGCCTATATTGCTGAGGAAGGCCGCCAGAAAATACCCAGCTGTCTGGAAACTGCTGGATTCGGCTGTACTCACGCACACTCAAAACTCGCAATTTCTTGGGGTGGCACATCATCGTCGCTTTTCCGTCCGGCACCGTCGTGAGGGCCGGGCATGGGCGTTTCCATCCTAGTCTTCGAAGGAACCCGGACCTACCGCCCCATGAGTCGAATGCCGCACCCAGAGCCTTCTTCTGCATTCGCCGCGGTAAACTCCTCCAGTTTCCGCCAGCGGGTATCAGAGCGAGGTACTTTTTGGTTGATGGGGTCAACGCCAGCGTCTGAGGGTTTCGATCTCGAAGACCTTTCAGTCCCTTGCGCAGCGTTACCCACGGCAGTTCCCCAATCCTCGCGTCACGGCTGTGCGTGGCTCGCGGAATTGTCACTCGCTCTCCGTCGCGAGAACCGATGAACAGAACCCGCTCGCGCGTCTGGGGCACACCGTAGTCCGCTGCGTTGACGACATCGAACGTGACATAGTAGCCAAGTGTTTGCAATTCCTTCAGTATTAGAAGAAACGCTGAGCCAAGCTCTTCGTCGGAACCGAGAGCTGGAAAGCCGGGGCCTCGTTGACTTAGCGGACGGTGCTTAATCGCAGCAGAGAGCACTCCTTTTACGTTCTCCATTACAAAGAACCGAGGCCGTGCCTCGCGGACTACCCGAAGGAAGTGCCGGAACAACATACCCTGAGGGTCGCTGACGGAACCACGCGAGCCGAGCGTGCTGAACGCCTGGCACGACGGGCCTGCAGTAATGATCGTTGGCTCACCCTTGCGGAGCCCCGCTGCTCTAAGAATCTGTTCAGTCGTCAGTTCCTCGATCCTCTTCTCTAACACTGGCAGGTCCGGTCGATTTTGACGGATCGTTTCCGCTGCAAACTTGTCACATTCTACAGCTACCCGAACTTCGAACCCAGCCTGTTCGAGGCCCAGATCAAGCCCTAGTGCACCAGAGAAA
>Ga0210400_10002243_pt1 | contig 18182 bp, 16 predicted proteins | sample IncBWH26MmetaG_FD_155456 | JGI IMG/M metagenome (GOLD analysis project Ga0210400, IMG submission 155456) | Forest soil microbial communities from Barre Woods Harvard Forest LTER site, Petersham, Massachusetts, United States - Inc-BW-H-26-M | ecosystem: Environmental > Terrestrial > Soil >...
TCCTCGAGCGCGACGGTCGTGCGGATGCGAGACAGCGCCGCCGGCTTCTCGTCCTCCTTGTAGAAGCCGCGCCCGACGCCGCGGTCGAGCACCCGGGCCAGCCGCTCCAGCGCCGTCTTCAGCTCGGCCTCGGTGCGGTCCGACAACAGCACGTCGTGCCCGGCCAGCGCGAAGACCAGCGCGATCTCCGCCCCCATCAACCCCGCCCCGACCACCCCGACCTTCTCGCTCATGTCACGCTCCTGCTTCGCGCAAATCGTTGCTCATCTTGCCCAAAGACCGCGTCCCGGCGAAAGCCGGGACCCACCCTTCAGCCGCTCGTGCCTCGGACAAGTGGGTCCCGGCTTTCGCCGGGACGCGATGTGGTTTCAGCCGCCGAGCGACTCCGCCAACACCCAGGCCTGTTCCGCCAAGGGCCGCGCCAGCCTTCCCTGCTCGGTCGCGTCGGCGCCGGCGGCGGTGCCGTCGATCGCCCGTTTGGCGATGCCCTGCAGGATCGCCGCGATGCGGAACAGGCTGTACACCAGATAGAACTCCCAGCCCGCGATCGCCTCGCGCCCGGTGCGCCGGCAATAGGCGGCGACATATTCCGCCTCGTCCGGGATGCCGAGCGCCGCGAAATCGACCCCGGCGAGGCCGCGGAACAATTCCGGCGTCACCCGCCAGGTCATGACGTGATAGGCGAAATCGGCGAGCGGGTCGCCGATCGTCGACAATTCCCAGTCGAGGACGCCGATGACCCGCGGCTCATTCTTGTGAAAGATCAGATTGTCCATGCGGTAATCGCCATGGACGATCGCCGGCGGGCCTTCGGGCGGCAAATGCTCCGGCAGCCACTCGATCAGCCGGTCCATCGCGATGATCGTCCCGGTCTCCGAGGCGCGGTATTGCCGGCTCCAGCGCGCGATCTGCCGCGCCATGTAATTGCCCGGCCGGCCGAACTCGCCGAGCCCGACCGCGGCATAATCGACGCGGTGCAGATCGGCGATGACCCGGTTCATCGAGTCGAACATCGCCGCCCGATCGGCCGCGCTGGCGACCTCCGGCAATCGCTGATCCCAGAAGATCCGACCGTCGAGATGCTCCATCACATAAAAGGCGCTGCCGATCACGCCGTCGTCCTCGCACAGTGCGAAGACCCGCGGCACCGGCACCGGCGTATCGGCCAACGCGCGCATGACGCGGAATTCGCGGTCGACGGCATGCGCGCTCGGCAGCAACGGTCCCGGCGGCTTGCGCCGCAGCACGTAGTTTCCCGATGCTGCCGCGAGCCTGTACGTCGGGTTCGACTGCCCGCCGGCAAAACGGTCGGCGGCTGCGAGCGGGCCGCGAAACCCCTCGACATGACCGCGCAGCCACGCCTCCAACCGGTCGAGAGGAAGCTCCTGCGCCGCCGCGGTGCTCATTCCATGACTCTATTCGATTTGCCAATTAGTGCACCGACCGCGCCCCCAAACCGTCGTCCCGGCGAAAGCCGGGACCCACTCCTCAACCGGCTCGGGCGTCGAAGAATGGATCCCGGCTTTTGCCGGGAAGCGCCTGATGGGGTGCGGCGAGCCCTACTCCGCATCGGGCTGCTTCGACGGGTGGGCGTCGGCGAAGGCGGGGATCGCCATGCAGCTGTCGTAGATCCGTATGACCCGCTTGTAGGAGGCGAGATCACACTCGAACGTCCTGGCCGGGGTCACCTGCGTCACCAGCGCGATATCGGCGATCGTCGGACGCTCGCCGTGGCAGAAATTCCCGCTCTCCTTGTGCTCGGCGAGCAGCGCCTCCATCGACGCCAGCCCGGCGCCGAGCCAATGCTGGATCCAGCCCAGCATCTTCTCCTGCCCGACCTGCAGCTCGTCCAACAGGTAATGGCGGATGCGCGGCACGATCAGCGGATGGCTGTCGGCGATATTGATCAGCGCCAAGCCGCGCACCCAGGCGCGCGCCGCGGCATCGCCCGGCAGCAGCGGCGGCTCCGGGTATTTCTCGTCGAGATACTCGAGGATCGCCAAGGACTGGAACAGCTTCACATCGCCGTCGATCAAGGTCGGCACCACCATCTGCGGGTTCAGCGCCTTGTACTCCGCCTTGAACTGGTCGCCCTTCTCCAGATGCAGAAACGTGTCGTCATGCGCCAGCCCCTTCAGGTTCAGCGCGATGCGCACCCGGAAACTCGCCTGCGAACGGTAATAGGTATAGAGCTTCACCGGTTCCTCCCTGTCTGGCCGCGATCACCCGGCCTCTATCGCGTTTGCCCTCTGTCATGCCGCCGATGGTGCCATTGTCATGCCCGATGCCTCGCTCGACAAGCCGCCGCAGCCGACCCGCCTCGCCGATTACCGGCCACCCGATTTCCTGATCGACACTGTCGAGCTCGAATTCGACCTCGGCGACACCGAGACAATCGTCAAATCGCACCTGACGCTGCGCCGCAACCCGGATGCAGCCGCCGGCGCGCCGTTGCATCTCGACGGCGACGAATTGGAGCTTGTCGCGATCGGCATCGACGGCAAGCCGCTCGCCCCCGGCGGCTACCAGCTCGAACCGGACGGCGCGCTGGTCATCCCGCAGACCCCGGATGCTCTCGCGCTCGACATCACGACGCGCATCCATCCGGAGCGCAACACCGCGCTGTCCGGCCTCTACATGTCGGGCGGCAATTTCTGCACCCAATGCGAGCCCGAGGGCTTCCGCCGCATCACCTATTTCCTCGACCGCCCCGATGTGATGGCGCGCTATGCCGTGACGATCCGCGCCGACAAGGCGCGCTTTCCTGTGCTTCTGTCGAACGGCAACCCGTCAGGCAATGGTGATCTCCCCGACGGCCGCCATTTCGCCAAATGGGTCGATCCGCACCCCAAGCCCTCCTACCTGTTCGCGCTGGTCGCCGGCGACCTCGTCGCCTTCCGCGACGAGTTCACGACCAGCTCGGGCCGCACTGTGCCGCTCGCGATCTGGGTGCGCCGCGGCGACGAGGACAAATGCGGCCATGCGATGGCCTCGCTCAAAAAAGCAATGCGCTGGGACGAGGAGACTTTCGGCCTCGAATACGACCTCGATGTGTTCAACATCGTCGCTGTCAGCGACTTCAACATGGGGGCGATGGAGAACAAGGGGCTCAACGTCTTCAACACCCGCTATGTGCTGGCCAAGCCCGACACCGCGACCGACACCGATTACCAGGGCATCGAGGCGGTCATCGCCCACGAATACTTCCACAATTGGACCGGCAACCGGGTCACCTGCCGCGACTGGTTCCAGCTGTCGCTGAAGGAAGGGCTGACCGTGTTCCGCGACCAGCTGTTCTCGGCTGATCAGGGCAGCGCCGCGGTGTGCCGCATCGGCAATGTCCGCACCTTGCGCGCGATCCAGTTCCCCGAGGATGCCGGCCCGCTCGCCCACCCGGTGCAGCCGCAGAGCTATCTGCGCATCGACAATTTCTACACCCCGACCGTCTACAACAAAGGCGCCGAGGTGATCCGCATGATCCACACCCTGCTCGGCCCCGAGGGGTTCCGCCGAGGCATGGATGTGTACATCGAGAACAACGACAACCACGCCGCGACGATCGAGGATTTCGTTTCCGCGATGGAGGAGGGGAACGGCATCGATCTCTCGGATTTCCGGCTGTGGTACCATCAGGCCGGCACCCCGGAGATCACCGTCGAGGATCGTTACGACCCCGCGGCGCGGCAATATGAGCTGACCGTGGCGCAGCGCGTACCGTCGACCCCCGGCCAGCCCGACAAGCAGCCGATGCCGGTGCCGTTGGCGATGGGTCTCCTTGGCCCGAATGGCGACGAGTTGCCGACCCGCCTCGACGGCGAGACCGCGCCGACAAGCGGCACGCGCGTGCTGATTTCCGACAGCCAGCGCCAGGTGTTCCGCTTTGCCGATGTCGCGGCGCCGCCGGTCCCGTCGGTGCTGCGCAATTTCTCGGCGCCGGTCAAAATGCAGGGCGTCCCGTTGGAGCGCCTGAAATTCCTCGCGATCCACGACACCGACCCGGTGGCGCGCTGGGATGCCGGGCAGCAGGTGGCTATCCGCGTCTTGCTCGACCGCGTCGCGATGAATCAGCAAACGGCGGATACCGGACCGCGGGCGTCCCGCCCGCACGCGGCCGAGACGGCCGTGCTCCAAATGCCATCGCTCGATCCCGACCTTATCGCGGCGATGCGCCAGACCCTGGCCGATGCCGACCACGACCCGGCCTTCGCCGCCGAGGCGCTGCTCCTGCCGGGCGAGGCCACCCTCGCCGACGAAATGAAAATCGTCGATCCCGAGGCGATTCACGCCGCCCGCGACACCGCTCGCGCCGAGATCGCCGCCGCCTTGCGCGAGCCGTTCGCCGCCGCCTATCGCCGCCTCGCCGATCCCGGTCCCTACAAGACCGACGGCATGTCGATCGGCCGCCGCGCCCTGCGCAATGTCTGCCTGGCCTATCTCGCCGCCGCCGATCCGGCATCCGGCGCGCGTCTCGCCAAGGCGCAGTTCGACGCCGGCGCCAATATGACCGATGTGCTGGCGGCGCTCGGAATCCTGGTCGACATCGCCGGCCCCGAGCGGACGGAGGGGCTCGACGCCTTCTATCGCCGCTGGGAAGCCGATCCGCTCGTCATCGACAAATGGTTCGCGTTGCAGGCCCGCTCGTCGTTGCCCGGGACGCTCGACGCGGTGCGCGCCCTGACGCAGCATCCCGCCTTCAACCGCGGCAATCCGAACCGGGTGCGCGCCTTGATCGGCGCCTTCGCGCAGGGCAACCAGCTGCATTTCCACACGCGGAGCGGCGAGGGCTATGCCTTCCTCGCCGACGAGGTCATCGCGCTCGACAAGGCGAACCCGACGACCGCGGCGCGGCTGGTGCAGGCCCTCGGCCAGTGGCGGCGCTTCGACGCACCGCGCCAGGGGCTGATGCGCGCCCAGCTCGACCGCATCCTCGCCACATCAGGCCTCAGCCCCAACACCTACGAAATGGTATCGAAGAGTCTGGGCGATCCGGATTGAGGGCTTGCCATTTTTTCGCCGGGACACCGATTTCTACTTCTAAAGATCCAACTCCAACACCGCGCTTTTGGCGCGCGAGCAGCAGATCAAGAGATGCGTCTTGCGTGCCGCCTCGTTGAGGATCGGGTCGCGGTGATCGACCTCGCCGTCCAAATATCGCGTGAGGCAGGCGCCGCAATAACCGAGCTCGCAGGAGCTGCGCGCCTCGATGCCATGCCGCCGCAGCACGTCCAAGATTGTCTCGCCCGGTGGCACCTCGTATTCGCCGCCGCGCTGCGCGAGCCGCACGATGAACGGCCGGTCGTCCTCGAGCCGCGCCGGCGGTGCCGCGGCGGGGCCGGAGAAATATTCGCAATGCACGTTCTCGGCCGGCCAATGCGCCGAGGCCGCTTTCGCGGTGGCCATCATGCCGGCCGGCCCGCAGTAATACAGATGCGTCCCCGCCTGCGGCTCGCGCAACAGCGCGGCGATGTCGAGCCCCTTCGCCGGGTCGCCGTCATCGTAATGGAACACCACCCGGCCCATCGCCGCGAGCAGGTCGAGCTCGTCGCGGAACGCCGTCTTCGCCGGCGTGCGCGTGCAGTAATGCAGGACGAAATCGGCACGCCGGCGCCTCAATTCGGCGACCATCGCCATGACCGGGGTGATGCCGATGCCGCCAGCCAGCAGCAGGTGCCGTTCGGCCGTCTCGGAGAGCGGAAAATTGTTGCGCGGCAGCGAGGTCTCGACGCTGTCGCCGACCCTGATCTCGTCATGCAATCGGCGCGAGCCCTCGCCGAGCTTCTCGCGCAATACCGCGATGCAATAGCGCCGCCGCTCCGCCGCGTCGTTCCACAGCGAATAGTCGCGCCAAATGCTATCCCCGAGCCGCACCCCGATATGCGCGCCGGCGGAAAAGCGCGGCAGGTCGTGCCCGTTCGGGTCGACAAGCTCGTAGCCGTTGATGTCCTCGGCCAGATAGGTGATCGAGCGAATGCGCAATTGCATGTCCCGTTATCCGCCGAACCAGGCTGGAATAAAAGCCCATTCGGCTAGGCTGAGCGCCGCTCGCGTAGCGATTTTGCGATGCCGTACAGGCTGATCACCGCCCAGAAAATCTCGATGACGACGGAGGGGAAATTCCACTCGTAAACCAGCGACACCAGGATCAGCACGGCGCCGATCAGATTGGCGAACGGGTAGCGCCAATCCTCGGAAGACAGCCAGCGCTGCTGGTTGGCGAAATAGACGGCGACGAACACCGCCGCACCGGCGAAGCCGACGATGTCGTATGGCTCTATCCCCATCGGCTCCTCATGTTCCTGTGATGAAGCCGGCGCAACTTGCAGCGCAAAAAGGCGGTAGCGCCACCCCTAAACCGTCATCCCGGCGAAGGCCGGGACCCATCGATCAGCCGCTCAAGCGTTGGCCAACATGGGTCCCGACCTTCGCCGGGATGACAACTTAATTGCGAATACCTAAGACGCTGGCCCTTCGTCAGATCCAAGGAATGTCAGTTGCCCGGCAGATCGTGCGCCTCGGGAAAGAACACATCCTTCCAGGACGCCGGCAGCTGCTTCAGCCGGCCGATGCGCTGCATGAATTCGGCGAGCCGCATGACCCCGGTCGGGGCCGTCATATAGGCGAGATCGGGATCGCCGATCATGTCGCTCAGATCCTCGAGCGCGATGTCGTGGTCCTTTTCGGCGCCGACATAGATTTCCGCCGCCTGGCCGGGATTGTCCTTGATCACCAGGTCGGCGTCACGCAGGCCGGCGAGGATCGCGGCGCAGAGACCCGGATTGGCGTCGTGGAAGCGCGCATTCGTCGCCAGCACGCTGGCGCTGTGCGGCCCGGCGATGTCGAAGGAATCCATGATGCGGCGGATTTTCGGGTCGGCGAGCTCGTCATCGGAATAGGGGCTGCGCGAGAAATGCGATGCGATCTCCCCCTTGCCGGATTCGATCGCCTCGGTCGCCGCGTCATCGGAACGCGCCACCATCATCGGATCGAGCTTGCCGTAACTCTCCGGGCCCCATTCCTGCGCCGCCGCCATCTGCAGCAGCAATGCTGGCCCGCTGCTCTTCAGCGCCGGCACAGCAATGCGGTCGGTCTCCTTGAAATCGCGGATCGTCTTGATCGCCGGGTTGCGCGTCACCAGCACATAGGGCCGCTGCGCCAATGCCGCGAGCCCGCGCACCTGCTGCGGTGTCGCGGCCGTGGTGTCAGCCGCGATCAGAAACGGCACGATGTCGGTCGCGGCGAGATCGGCCTGCCCGGCGGCGAGCGAATCGAGCGGCCCCGCTTTGCTCGGCGCGCTCCACCGGATCGTCGGCGGTTTCAGCCCGCGCTGCGCGGCCTGCTTCTCGATCAGCTTTTCGTGCTCCGCGACCAGCAACGGCAGGGTGCTGAGGTCCACTGGCCGCAGGATGCGCACCGTATCGGTTTCGGCGAGGACCGGCCGGCTCAGGCTGAACGCCACGGCCATCGCCACCCAGCCGATCGTCCGCCACATAGCCGGCATGACCAACCCTCGATGCTCATCTGCGATTGCCGAGCTTACCGGATTGCCTCGCCGATAGAGCGGCAGCGCGGTATTGTCGCACCCTTCAGTCTGTGATCCGAGAACGCTATGGCCGGGATTGTCGAGGGAAAGGTCGCGCTGGTTACCGGCGGGGGCGGCGGCATCGGCCGCGCCGCCGCGCTGGCCTTCGCGCGCGAGGGCGCCCGCGTCGCGGTCGCCGATTTCGCCGCTGCGGCGGCGCGTGACACGGTGGCGCTGATCAACGCCGCCGGCGGCCAGGCGATTACGCTGACCGGCGACGTCACCCGCGCCAAGGATGTGCGCGCGATGCTCGACGACACGGTCACGGCCTATGGCCGGCTCGACTGCGCCTTCAACAATGCCGGCATCGCGCCCTACCAGGTCGACGCTTCGGGCAAGAAGACCGCCGATTGGTCCGAGGCATCCTTCGACCGGATGATCGCGGTCAATCTGAAGGGTGTCTGGCTGTGCATGAAGGAGGAGATCCCGCGCATGCAGAGCCAGGGCGGCGGCGCGATCGTCAACACCGCCTCGATCGCCGGGTTGATCGGCCTGGTGACCTCTTCGGCCTATGTCGCGGCCAAGCACGGCGTGATCGGGCTGACCAAGACCGCCGCCCTCGAATACGCCGACGCGAAAATCCGGGTCAACGCGGTCTGTCCCGGCTTCATCAAGACGCAGATGACCGAGGAGACGATGCGCCGGCGCGGCGAGGCGATCATGGCGCAGATCCCGGTCCGCCGCATGGGCGAACCGGGCGAGATCGCCGAAATGGTGGTCTGGTTGTGCTCGGACCGCGCCAGCTATGTCACCGGCGCCGCCTACAATGTCGACGGCGGCTGGATGGCCGTGTAGCGTGCTGGGAGCTGCTCCGGAGATCGGCCTCGATGATGCCCGCCTCTCCGATATCGCCGCGGTGGTGCGGGCGGAGTTGGTGCAGGAAGCCGATGCCGCGTTTCCCACGCTCAGTCGCATCCCGTGCATCGGGATCGTCAAATTTCTCGACCACTTTGCGACCCTGCCACCGGCCGACCGGATTGCCCTGCTCGACGCCCGGGTGCGTCTTGGCGCGCTGCATTTCTTTCCGGCGCCGCTGATCGCGAAAGCGCACGAAGAACTGCGAACAACCGATCCCGCGTTGATCCGCTTTCAGGAGGCAATGCGGGATCGGCCTTTTTCGTACGGCCTTCGCTATCTGGACCTGCGGATGGCGCGGGCCGCGTTGCGTGATCCGGAGAGTATGGCGCATATGGCGCGGACCCGCGCTGCGCTCGATTTTCAGCCGCGCGACGATCCGCCGGAGCTATTGGTCGGCTCGACCCCTCTTCGCGATATCCAAACCATTAGAGCGCCGCAGCTCCGCAAATTGCTGAACCCGATGCTGGCGAGGCGGCTGGGTGGCAAGCCGCAGAAGCGCCCGGGTGGCGAACTCATTTACGAGGGCACGATCGGCGACATTGCGCTGCGCGTCTCGATCATCTTCTCGAACCTTTATGCGCAAATGCATTATGCGGTTACCTGGTCGGTGCGCGAGCGGACCTTGCTCGCCCAGCGTCTCAGCTACGAGGCGTTGTGGGGCGCCCATACCGGCTAGGACTACTTGACCGAGGAGAATGCTGCGCGGTCGATCGATCTGCTCGACGAGCTGCTGTTGCGTCTGGCGCGGCTGTTTGAGCGAGTCCTGGCACTGCCGGCATCGCAATAGGCAAAGCAAATTATGCTGCTGCTTGGGCGTTCGCGCGTTTGAAGCCGGCTCCAAAGGACACCACACGAGCGAGGGCACTACCGCAACGGGGTTGAGCGGATCTGAAAATTAGGCTCAACTCCCGAAACAAAAGCGTCCGGAATTCTGCGGGTTTGCAAGGGAGAGACTGCCATGCCGTTCTACGAAAAAGGCGACGTCCGCATCCGCTACGAGGAGGTCGGCTCTGGCTTCCCGTTGCTGGTCACCCCCGGCGGAGGCTTGAACTCCCGCGTCAGCAATTGGCCGACCGCCGCGATCAACGCGATGGAGGAGTTCAAGAACGACTTCCGCTGCATCACGATGGACCAGCGCAACGCCAATGGCGGCGAGTCGACCGGTCCGGTGCCGACCGAGAACGCCTGGGACGCGTTTGCCGATGACCAGCTCGGCCTGATGGACCATCTCGGCATCCGCGAGTTCTTCTTTATGGGCTACTGCATCGGCGGCTGCTTCGCGGGCAAGTTGTTGCAGCGGGCGCCCGACCGGGTCGTCGCGGCGGTCTTCCATCAGACCGTCGGCGATCGGCCGGAAGACCCGGGTGTCATGTACCGGCACAGCACGGACAACTGGCTGCCCGATTTCAAGAAGCGCCGTCCCGAGGTGCTGCAGGACACGATCGACAAGTATTTCCACAGCCTGTGGCGCGTGCAGCCCGATTTCCTGTACAGCGTGCCACGCGACTTCATCAAGAACTGCCACACGCCGATCCTCGTGCTGCCGGACGACACGCCGTCGCACCCGCTGCAGACCTCGATCGACGTGGCCTCGCTGGCGCCCAACTCCGACATCACGGTGTTCCCGTGGCGGGAGCCCGAAGAGCTGCGGCAGCGCATAATCAAAAAGGTGCGCGCTTTTCTTAAATCGCATGTGCCGATGCGCGCCGCCGCGCAATAAGACGGGGTGTCCCTATGAAAGCCCGTAGGGCGGAAGAGCGAAGCGTATTCCGCCGCCGCGGCGTGACCCGTCATGGCGGAATGCGCTCCGCTTTTTCGCCCTACGCGCGCTTGCGAGGAGGAGGGGGCATATGCGCGTAAGCACGATGATCCGCATCGGCTCCGGGGCGACTCCCGGCGCCGGGTTGATGGATCGCATCACCGACTTTGCGCGCCAGGTCGAGGCCAGGGGCTTTCCCGGGATCTGGATCGGGGATTCGCTGGGCCGCGGCCGGCCCACCCTGGACTCCCTCCAGGTATTGACGGCAATCGCCGCGGTGACCTCCAAGGTCGAGCTCGGGATCAGCGTATTGCAACTGCCGCTGCGCAACCCGGTCGAGCTCGCCCATCGGGTGCAGTCGCTGCAGGCGATGTCAAACAGCCGGCTGATCCTCGGTGTCGGCAGCGGCTCGACCCGCGACGATTTCGAGCTGCTCGGCTACGATTACGATCACCGGTTCCGCACTTTCAAAAACGACCTCGAGATCATGGGTCGCGTGTGGAACGGCGAGCCGGTCAACGGCGGCACGCTGGCGACCTGGCCGGGATGCAAGGGCGGGCCGCCGATCTTGATCGGTGCCTGGCGCAGCCCCCGTTGGATCACCTACGCCGCCAAGGAAACCCAGGGCTGGACCCCGTCCGGCCGGTACAGCAGTTGGGACGACCTCGAACACGGCATGAAGATCTATCGCGAGGCCGGCGGCACCAATGCGGTCCTCGCCAATTGCTCGGTCGACCTCGCCGAGCGGCCTGAATCGGCGGAACTGGCGAAGCTTGCCTCCGTCAATTTCATCTGCCCGCCGGAGGAGGCGCGCCGCCGCATCAAACAAGTCGAGCAATTGGGCTTCGAGGAGATCCTGATCGGCTCGCAATTCGGCGCGATCGACGAGATCGAGCGAGTGCGAGATTTCCTTTAAACATGACTCGCAGCAGCGCTGCCGCGTACAACCGACCCCGAGCGCCAAGGAGAGACTGCCATGCCGTTCTATGAAAAAGGCGATGTTCGCATCCATTACGAAGAAGCCGGGTCCGGCTTTCCACTGTTGATCATCCCCGGCGGCGGTCTCAATTCGACGATCGAGGGGCTGAAAACCCACCCGTTCAATCCGCTGGTCGAGTTCAAGGACGAATTCCGCGTCATCGCCGCCGATTTGCGTCACGCCAAGGGCGGCCAGTCGACGGGGCCGCTCGAAACCGACCGGCCGTGGGACGCATACACCGACGACCATATCGGCCTGATGGACCACCTCGGCATCCGGCAGTTCATGGTGCTTGGCTTCTGCATCGGCGGCCCGTTCATCTGGAACCTGCTGAAGCGCGCTGGCGACCGCGTCGTCGCGGCGGTGCCGGTGCAGCCCAGCGGCTATCGTCACGAGATGCCCGAGCTCTCCTACAAGAACAACATGAAGGGCTGGGGGCCAGAACTGTGCGAGCGCCGGCCGGACATCACGATGGCTCAGGTCGACGCGTTCCTGAGCAACATGTACCGCGGTGAGCGCGCCGACTTCGTCTACACCGTGGCGCGCGATTTCGTGCGCCAGTGCCGGACGCCGATCCTGATCCTGCCCGACGACGTGCCCGGGCATCCCTATGCCGTTGCGCTGGAGAGCGCCTATCTCGCGCCGAATGCGCAGGTCAGCCTCTATCCGTGGAAGATGAGCCCGATCCAGATCCAGATCGCGCTGCGGCACGTACGCGGCTTCCTGAAGACCAACCGACCGGCCGCGGCGGCACAGCCGTTGGCGGCGGCGGCCCAGTAGCGTCGGACTCGAGAAGATTTTGCCGAGGAGAAACCCCATGCCGTTCTACGAAAAAGGCCAGGTTCGCATCCATTACGAGGAGACCGGGTCCGGCTTCCCGCTGCTGGTCATCCCCGGCGGCGGTCTCAATTCGACGATCGAGGGGCTGAAAACCCATCCGTTCAACCCGCTCGACGAGTTCAAGGGCGAGTACCGCGTCATCGCCGCGGATCTGCGCAACGCCAATGGCGGCCAATCCTCCGGCCCGCTCGACATCGAGCGCCCGTGGGACGCCTACACCGACGACCATCTCGGCCTGATGGACCACCTCGGCATCGACAAGTTCATGGTGCTGGGTTTCTGCATCGGCGGCCCGTTCATCTGGAACCTGCTGAAGCGAGCGGGCGACCGCGTGGTCGCCGCGGTGCTGACGCAGCCCTCCGGCTATCGCCCGACGATGCCCGACCTGTTCTACCAGAACAACATCAAGGGTTGGGCGCCGGGGCTGTGCGAACGCCGCCCCGACATCACGATGGCGCAGGCCGGCGCCTTCCTCGAGAACATGTACCGCAAGAACGCCGATTTTGTGTTCACCGTGACGCGCGATTTTGTGAAGAGCTGCCGGACGCCAATCCTCGTCTTGCCCGACGATGTTGCGGCGCACCCGTATGCGGTGGCAATCGAGACCGTGCACCTCGCGCCGAACGCGCAGGTAAGCCTCTATCCGTGGAAGGCAAACCCGGAGCAGATCACGATCGCGCTGCGCCACGTCGGCACCTTCCTCAAGGCCAACACTCCGGCGGCCGCGGCGCAGCGGCCGATGGCAGCCGCCGCACAATAAAACGCCGGTCCTGAGATGATGGGGCGGCAGGGATCAGCCCTGCGGTCCTACATCTCGGCGACACGCAAACAATACCGAACACCCCAGGAAACTGGGAAAATTGGTTCATTGGTGGAGGGACGCGATGTTCAGCCGCAGAACGTTTCTGTCGATCGTCGCGGGCAGCGTCGCCTCGCCCCGATTGTCTTTCGCCCAGCCGGCGTCCCAGAAGGTCGCGCTCTATGCAAACGTCGGTGCCGATCTGACGCATTACGACGTCGATGTAGCGGGCGCCGCGTTGATCAAGCGCGCGACGGTCACGTTACCCGCGGCGGTGCAATATGCCTGGCCGCATGCATCGCGACGCTACCTTTATGTCGCGAGCAGCAGCAGCGCTCCGGGATATGCTGCCGGCGGCACCGAGCATCACGTCACCGCGTTTGCAATCGACCCGGTGAGCGGCGCTCTGACGCCGCACGGCGCGCCGATAAAGCTGCCGACGCGCCCGATTCACCTCAGCACCGACATCCCATCGGAGCATATTCTGGTGGCGTTCAACAATCCGAGCGCGGTGCGAATCTACCGAATCAACAAGGACTTCACTCCGGGCGAAGAGGTGAAGGAGCCGGAGATCGACGCGGGCATCTACGCCCACCAGATACGCGTGACACCGGATAACCGGTTGGCGATCCTGGTCACTCGCGGCAATGAAGGCACTCCCACCAAGGCGGAAGACCCGGGCGCGTTGAAAGTCTTCGACTACAAGGATGGCATGCTGTCGAACGAAGTGTCGATCGCGCCCAACGGGGGCAAGGAATTCGGACCGCGCCATCTCGACTTTCACCCGACCAAGCCCTGGATGTACGTGTCGATCGAGACGCAGAACAAGATGTACATGTATCGAATGGAGGGCGGCAAAATAAACCCGGACATCGCATACCGCGCGGAGACGCTGGCCGAGCCCAACAACATCAGGGCGCGTCAGGCCGCGGGCACGGTCCACGTACATCCGAATGGCCGTTTTCTATACGGGGCCAATCGCGCCGAGGCCACGACCGAGTTCCAGGGCAAGCAGGTTTTCAAGGGCGGTGAAAACAGCATCGTCGTGTACGCGGTCGATCAATCCACCGGCGAGCCGAAACCGATCCAGCATATCGAAACCCAAAAGCTTCACCCGCGCACCTTTCACATCGACCCGAGCGGACGCATGTTGGTTGCCGAGCACAATGCGCCGGTGAATGTGAAAGACGGCGATGCGGTCAAGACGGTACCCGCGGGGCTGTCCGTGTTCCGCATCGGCGATGACGGCAAGCTGACGTTCGTGCGCACCTACGATGTCGATGTCGGCGGCAAGACGATGTTCTGGATGGGCATGGTGCCGCTGTAATCGGCAGATCGGGCTTTCGCGCTATTTTTTCCGGGAGGAGACGGCAATGGCACAACTCGGCACCGGCAAATACACCTACGAGCTGATCCCCGATTTCTTTAAGTCGCCCGACGGCGAACCGTTCGGGCTGATCAGCCGCGTCGCGGCCGACGCTCAGGACCGCATCTACGTCTTCCAGCGCCGCGACCCGCCGGTCGTCGTGTTCGACCGCGACGGTAAATATCTCGGCGCGTGGGGCACGGGCGAAGTCACCGACCCGCACGGGCTGAAGATCATCGGCGACACGGTCTACACCACCGATCGCTCGGACTCGGTCGCGAAATCCTTCACGCTCGACGGCAAGGTCAAGCTCGCGCTCGGCACCCCGGGCAGGCATTCCGATACCGGTCAGGTGAAGAACTGGCTCGTCGAGCGCGCCGCCGGACCGTTCAACCACCCGACCGAAATGATCAAGCATCCCAACGGCGATATTTACGTCACCGACGGCTACCGCAACGCCCGCGTGCACCGTTTTACCGCAGACGGCAAGCTGAAGACCTCGTGGGGCGCGCCCGGAAATGCTCAGGGCGAATTCCACCTGCCGCACAGCATCGCCTTCGACGATGACGGCAAGCTCTACGTTGCCGACCGTTCGAACAAGCGCATCCAGATCTTCACGCCGGAGGGCGAGTTCCTCGGCCAATGGACCGGCATGGGCGGGCCGAACGACATCAGCCGCGGCAAGGACGGCAATTACTATATTGCCGAGCAGGAAGACGGCGACAAGCCCGCCCATGTCTGTGTCCGCGATGGACAGGGAAATGTGCTCGCCCGCATGGAGAGCCGCCACGTCCACGGCGTCGGCGTGGATTCGCACGGCGACATCTATGCCGGACTGACCCAGGACCGCAGCGTTGACAAGTTCGTGCGAACCGGCTGAGTGCGTAGCGCTAACAGCATGTCCGCTCGCCGTCCTTAGCCGGGTTCGGCCGCGCATCCTGCGAACCGGCGCGTTTGTGAGGCGACGATCCAAAGCGGTTGCGCGGCTTGGATTCCTGCGACAGGCTGCCCGCGCAATGGGCAGCAAAGGAAGCACATATGGCTAAGCGATCGGAAGGACGGGTCGCGCTGATCACCGGCGGCGCCCGCGGCATCGGCGCGGCGACCGCCGAGCGGCTCGCCGAGGATGGTGCCGCGATTGCGATCGCCGATCTCGACGGCGCCGGCGCCGAGGCGACCGCGAAGGAGATCGCGGCGGCTTATGACGTCCCGGCGATCGGGCTCAAGACGGACGTCTCGCAGGCCGCCGCGGTCGACCGCACGGTGGCGCAGATCGTCGAGCGGCTCGGCTCGCTCGACATCCTCGTCAACAATGCCGGCATCACCCGCGACAATCTGATCCACAAGATGACCGACGAGGATTGGGATCTCGTCGCGGCGGTGCATCTGAAAGGCGCGTTCTTGTGTTCGCGCGCCGCCCAGCGCGAGATGGTCAAGCGCAATTGGGGGCGCATCATCAACCTGTCTTCGGTCTCGGCGCTCGGCAATCGCGGCCAGACCAACTATTCGACCGCCAAGGCCGGGTTGCAGGGCATGGCGCGCACCCTGGCGATCGAGCTCGGTCGCTACGGCGTCACGGTCAACGCGATCGCCCCCGGCTTTATCGACACCGAGATGACGCGGGCGACCGCAATCCGTCTCGGCCGAGACCCCGAGGAGTGGAAGGAGGAGCGCGCGAAGGAGATCCCGGTGCGTCGCGCCGGCGTGCCGCGCGACATCGCCAATCTGATCGCCTTCCTGTGCAGCGACGAGGCCTCGTTCATCTCCGGCCAGGTCATCTACGTCGCCGGCGGGCCCCGCAGCTAGCGTATGGCCGACGCCCTGGGCGCGATTCCGAGCTACGACTTGCTGACGCTGGGCGAGACGCTCTTGCGCCTGTCGCCGCCCGGGATGCAGCGCCTCGACCAGGCACGGCTGTTCGACATCGGGATTGGCGGCAGCGAGCTCAATGTCGGTTGCCTGTTGTCGCGGCTCGGCCGGCGGGTCGCCTGGGTGTCGCGGCTGCCGGCGGGCCCCCTCGGCCGCCTTGTCGATGGCGAGGCGCGCCGCCACGGGGTCGACACGCGCTGGGTGCGCTGGATCGATGGGGCCCGGCTCGGCCTGATGTTCTTCGAGCCCGGCCCGGCGCCGCGCAATGCCCGCGTGATCTATGACCGCAAGCATTCCGCGGCGTCCGAGCTTGGCTTCGAGGACGCGCCGTGGGAATCGCTGATCGCGGCGAGCGCTCGAGTTCATCTATCCGGCATCACCCCGGCGCTGGGACCGAGCTGCCGGGCGCTTGTCGCTCACATCGCCGCCCTGGCCGCAGCCGCCGCGAAGCCGGTGTCCTACGATCTGAACTACCGCGCGACGCTGACCACTGCGCCCGAGGCGCGTGCGATGCTGGAGGCGGTCGCTCCCCATCTCGAGCTGTTGGTTGTCGCCGAACGCGATGCCGGCGCCGTTCTCGGTTTCACCGAGGCGGCCGAACGTATGGCCGAGGCAATCTCGGCGCGCTACGGTGTCCCGCTGGTCGGATTGACCCGGTCCCCGGGGGAGGAGCCGGGTGATCTCCTATTGGCGCACGGCGACATCCATTATGCGCCGCGTTATCCCGTCGAGATCGTCGATCGCATTGGCGCCGGCGATGCGTTTGTCGCCGGGCTCATCCACGGGCTCCTGGACGGCGATCTCGATCTCGCCGTTCGCCTCGCCGCTTATGCCGCTGCGATCGCTCTCGCGACCCCGGGCGACATCAATTATTTCGCGGCCGAAGATCTCGCCGCCTTTCACGCCGATGCTGTCGGCGGGCTCCTCCGCTAAAGGCTCAGCAACCGGTCGATTGGCAGGTCAGGAACCCGCTGACGACCGGACCCGTAACTTTCGATAATGCCGAGAAGAATTTGTAGACCGCCCGGCCTTCGGCGTTCGCGACGAAGATGACGTCCTTGTCACGAACCCTGAATTCGCGGGCGAGCGGGTAGGATTTGGCGTCGCCGAGATCGAGCCGGTAGACGACCGGTGAGACCCCTTCGGGCGCCGCGCTGGCAATCGGTTGCCCGAGCGCGCGCACCAGCGCCACCGGCTCGTAGCGGAACAGAAAAACCGCCTGCGGATCGGCGCGGTCGTCGAGCAGCCCGCCCGCTTTCGCCAGCGCCTCGGCCAAGGACAGCTTCTCGCTGTCGAACGTGATCGCGGTGTTTTTGCCAGTGGCGCCGAAGGTGCTGAAGGTTTTCGGCTGCCGCACCAGGGTCAGTACATCGCCCGGCTCGGCGAAGATGTCTTCTTCGGGATGTTCGACCAAGGTCTTGAGAGGTACGGTTTCTGTGGTGCCGTTGCGCGACAGTCGCACGAACAGCTCATGCTGCGGTATCGCCGCTCCGCCGCTGGCCGTAGCAATGATCTGCAAGAGCCGGTCGCCGCCGGCCGACAACAGGACCCGCCCGCCCTTGAGCGCCTCGCCGGCGACCGAGACTGAATTGGCGACGCTGCGTCGGATCACGACGATCGCGTGCGGCTCCAGCGCCTTCGGGCCGAGCTCCTTCTCGATCGTGCGCTCGACCTCGCCGGTGGTATGCCCGGCCGCGGCGATTCGGCCGGCGTAGGGGATGCTGATGGCGCCGTCCGGACCGACCTGCTGGTCCGGGATGCGAGTGCCCGGCCGCCCGCTCTCAACGGCGTGTTGCAACAACTCCTGTACGTTCCGTGAGGGTAGGCTTGGCGTGCCCAAAGATGTCCGGGACTGCGTTGGAGATGCCCCGCCAGCCGGCGCCGCCCCGAACGGTGTCGCCTGCTGTGCCCCGAGACCGAAGCCGCTCAGCCCCAGCGCCGCTCCGCCGGCAAGCTCTTGGCCAGGCGTGGCCGCGAGCCCTGGCGTCACCCCCGGCGTCACCCCCAGCGTCAATCCTTGCGCCGCGTCGGATGCCGCCAATCCCTGCGCCGCTCCGGGGAGCGCCGTCAATCCTTCCACCGCTCCTGGTGTTAAGAGCCCTTGCGCCGTACCGGCGGGGGTCGCGGCGCCGG
>Ga0210400_10002245_pt1 | contig 18160 bp, 16 predicted proteins | sample IncBWH26MmetaG_FD_155456 | JGI IMG/M metagenome (GOLD analysis project Ga0210400, IMG submission 155456) | Forest soil microbial communities from Barre Woods Harvard Forest LTER site, Petersham, Massachusetts, United States - Inc-BW-H-26-M | ecosystem: Environmental > Terrestrial > Soil >...
ATGCGCGATGCCAGCGCCGGGCAAGGCGAGGCGGACAGCAACGAGATGGGCATGTATCAAGACATGTTCGACAAGCAGGTCGCGCTCACGCTGAGCCAGCATCAAGGGCTGGGGATTGGGAGCGCCTTGACCCGCCAGTTATCCGATGCGGCGGCAGCGACCAAGGCAGGCACGCCGGCGGCGGGAACGCCGCCCACCGGCGCATCTCAAGGAGCAGCGGCGAGCGGCGCTGCCGCTGCGACGCCCGCCACGGGCGGTGCCGGGTTGCCGGCACCGCCGGCATCCTCGAGCGCGTCCCCCTCAACCAGCATGCTGCAGAACGCAACCCAATTCGTCGGCGAGGTCCTGCCGACGATTCAGCGCGCAGCCAATGCACTCGGCGTCAGCCCCTTGGGAATGCTGGCGCAAGCGGCCCTGGAGACCGGCTGGGGCACGCGCATGCCGCACACCGCCGACGGCAAGCCGAGCCTGAACATGTTCGGCATCAAAGCAGACGATGGTTGGGCCGGGGCGCGCGCCGTGGCGAATACAGTCGAGTTCAGCGGCGGCGTGGCCACGCAGCGGCAAAACGCGTTCCGCGCCTACGGCTCCATCCAAGAGAGCGTCAGCGACTTCGCCAATTTACTGAAGGGCTCGCACCGTTACCGCAGCGCCGTCGCAGCCGGGGGCGACGCGCAAGCGTACGTCAATAGCATCGGTCAATCCGGCTATGCGACCGATCCCGAGTACGCCAATAAGTTAAATGACATTCTGAACGGCAGCACACTGCGCATGGCGCTCAATGTCGGCGCCAGAAAATTGTAGAAATGAGAAGCCCTGCCGATACCCCGGGATGAGTTGACCTGTCGCGATCGGCGTTGCGGAGAAGCATTGTGTCAGATGTGTTTGGAATCAGTATTTCGGCGCTGCAAGCCTTTCAGACGGCGCTGCAAGTCACGAGCAATAACATTGCCAACGCGAATACTCCGGGTTATGACAAGGAGAACGTCGAACTCACTTCTGCGATACCGCAATCGGCCGGCAGCGCGCCCATCGGCGCGGGCGTCAACGTCGTCGGAATCAGCCGCGCCTACAGTCAATTGAGCGCGAATCAGCTCAACGTCTCGCAGAGCAATCTCGGCCAGCTCAACAGCCTGCAGACTTACACCAGCCAGATAGACAATATCGTAGGCACTACGGCCGGGGGCTTGAGCACGGCCATTCAGAATTATTACAGCGCCTGGTCGACGCTGTCGAACGATCCGACGTCCACCGCCTCGCGCCAGGCGCTGCTCAGCGCAGCGCAGAGCGTCTCTGCCGCCTTCTCGTCCACCAACGGTCAGCTGCAGAGCCTGAATTCGAACATCAACTCGGCCATCACGGCTGACGTCAGTCAAATCAACTCGCTGAGTACATCCATTTCGGCTCTTAACCAGCAGATCGTCGTCGGCACGGCCGACGCCGGCGGCCAGCCGCCCAACGATCTGATCGATCAGCGCGATCAACTCGTGTCGAACCTGTCCAAGTTGGTGGGCGTTACGACCACCGCGGGTTCGAATGGCGCGGTGAACGTCTTCGTCGGCAACGGCCAGCCGTTGGTGCTCGGGAACGTGACCACGGCCTTGACGACCATCCCCAACCAGTTCAACGCCTCACAAGTCGAGGTGTCGATCGCGAGCAACGGGACAAATCCGATCAGCAGCCAGATCACGTCGGGAGATTTGGGAGGTCTGTTGGCCGCGCGGACCCAGGCGGTCGATCCGGCCATCAATCAATTGGGGCAGATCGCCACAGCCTTGAGCCAGACCGCCAATGCGCAACAAAATTCCGGTCTCGATCTCAACGGCCAACTCGGGGCGAACCTATTTTCCGTCGGTGGACCTCAGGCGTTCTCCTCCGCGAGCAACACCGACGGCACAGCGGCCACGGCCACTATCGCCAACGTGGGTGCGTTGACCACCAACGATTATGTGCTGAGGTACCAGGGCGGTGCCTACAGCCTGACGAATGCCAGCGACGGCAGCGCCGTCGCCTTCACCGGCAGCGGCACGGCGTTGAGTCCGATCACTGCCGCGGGGCTGTCGATCGTGCTGTCCGGAACGCCGGCTTCGGGAGATCAATTTCTGATCAAACCCACGGCGCAGGCCGCCGCGACCTTCAGCGTGGCCTTGACCGGTACCTCGCAGTTGGCCGCCGCCGGCGCGATCCGAGCCTCGGCGGCCAACAGCAACGCCGGCAACGCGACCATCAGCAGCGGCACCGTGATAACGGCGTCCAATCCTGCGTTGCTCAACCCGGTGAACATTCAATTCACCAGCGCGACGACTTATACGATCAACGGCGGCGCTAGCCAGCCGTACACCTCGGGAAGCAATATCACGCAGAACGGCTGGCAGGTGCAGATCACCGGGACTCCGGTCGCCGGCGATACCTTCACTGTGCAAAGCAACGCCGGCGGCACCGGGGATAATCGCAATGCCTTGGCCAGCGCCAATCAACAAACCCTCGGCGTGCTGTCGAACGGCACCGTCAGCGTCAACGGCGCCGTCGGCGCACTGATCACCGGTATCGGCAGTCAGGCGCAACAAGTCAACACCGCGCAGACCGCGCAGACGGCGGTCAACAGCCAGGCGCTGCAAAACGTCCAGTCGACGTCGGGCGTCAATCTGGATGAGGAGGCAGCCAACCTGCTGCAGTGGCAGCAGGCCTATCAGGCTTCGGCTCAAGCGCTATCCATCGCCAACAGCACGTTCACGTTCTTCATGGACTCGATCAACGGTACGTATTCGTAGGATATCGCATGCGCATCACGCAAAGCCTCAATCAGACGCAGTTCATCACCGCGCTCGACTCGCTCGAGTCCGGTCTCTCGCAAACTCAGAACCAGGTTTCATCGGGGCTCGCGTTCACGACCCCGTCGCAGGATCCCATCGCCGCGGGCACGGTCAGCAACTACGATCAGGTGCTGGCGCAAAGCAAGCAGTACACGGCCAATGGCAATAGCGCGCAGACCGGCCTGCAGACCGAAGATACGGCATTGACGCAATTGCAGAACCAATTGCAGACTCTGCGCAGCCTGGCGCTCGAGGCCAACTCGGGCACCCAGACGGGCGAGGACCTGAGCGCAATCGCGGCGCAGGCAACGCAGATCCAAAACAGCCTGCTGACCATCGCCAACACGCAGGACGGCAACGGCCAGTACATATTCAGCGGCTTCGCAACTCAGACCCAACCGTTTTCACTGACCGCGACGGGCGCCACCTACGCCGGCGATCAAGGCCAACAGTTCGTGCAGATCGCAGCGGGGCAAACGGTTGCCGCCGGCGACAACGGCGATGTGGTGTTCAATCAAATCAAGACGGGGAACGGCGTCTTCACCGCGGCGGCAAATGCCGGCAATACGGGTACCGGGGTCATCGGCGCCACCACCGTAAGCGGGGCTGCGGGTTATACCGGCGGCACGTTTTCAATCAATTTTACCGCCGCGAATACCTATAACGTGGAAAATGCCGCCAGCGTGGTCGTCGGCACGGGAACCTATACACCGGGTCAAACGATTACCTACGGCGGCGCGCAGATTGCCTTGAGCGGTCAACCGGCCGTGGGCGACTCGTTCGACGTGGCGGCGAGCGGCAATCAGAACCTGTTTGCCACGGTGCAAAATCTGGTCACCGCCCTGCAAGCGGGCGCCAACAGCTCATCCGCAAAACCCGCGCTGAACAATTCGATCGCCACTGCCTTGAACAATATCGACCAGGCGATCAGTCAGACCTCCACCGTGCAGGCCAACGTCGGCGGCCGGCTCAATACGATTACCACGCAGCAATCGCAGGCGACCAGCCAGCAAGCCCAGCTGCAGCAATCGATTTCCTCCCTGCAGAGTCTGGATTACGCCAGCGCCATCACCAGTCTTGATTCGCAAAACACCACGCTGAGCGCGGCGATGCAGGCCTACACCCTGACGCAGGGTTTGACCCTGTTCAAATATATTCAGTAGGCGGCCACGCGGAATACCCAGACGGGCGCCTAGTGGTGATGACCGCCGGCGCCGTGTACGTGGCCGTGTTCCAATTCCTCGGCCGTGGCGTCGCGAACGCCGACGATTTGCACGTCGAAGTGCAGCGTCTGGTCCGCCAACGGATGGTTGCCGTCGAGCGTGATCATGTCGCCGATGATGGCGGTCACCGTAAACAGGCGCATGCCGTCGTCGGTCCGCGCCTGAAACTGCATGCCCTTCTTGATCTCGCCGGAGCCTTGCAGGGAGCGCTTCGGTACGCGTTGAATCAGCGCCGCATCATGCACTCCGTAGCCATCCTGGGGCGCCACCACGACGGCCAGCGCAGCGCCTTCCTGTTGGCCCTCCAGAGCCTTTTCCAGGCCGGCCACGAGATTGCCGTGGCCTTGAATGTAGGCGAGCGGCTCGCCGCCGGCGGAGCTATCGATGGTGGCGCCCTGGTCGTTTTTCAGGGTGTAGTGAATGGTGACCACACGGTCCGCTGCAATGTCCACGCGTCAATCTCCTCGTTGAAGTAATTTTGCCTCGAGATCATAGTCGCTCGCCTCGGTGATCTTCACCTGTGCCCAATCGCCCGCCGCCAATTGTTGGGACGGCGATACTCGTACCACGCCGTCTATTTCCGGCGCATCGCTGCTCGAGCGGGCGATGGCGACATTGCCGTCGATCCGGTCGACCAGCACCCGCATCGTGCGGCCGATTTTTTGCGCGAGCTTGCGCGCGCTGATCTCCTTGCTGAGCTCCATGAAGCGCCCGCGGCGCTCCGCTTTCAATTCCGCTGCAACCTGCGGCTGGCGCAGCGAATTGGCCGCCGCGCCCTCGACCGGCGAGTATTCGAAGCATCCGACTCGATCGAGCTGGGCTTCCCTGAGCCACCCGAGCAGCTGCGCGAAATCTTGCTCGGTCTCGCCCGGAAAGCCGACGATGAACGTGCTGCGGATGGTGATGTCAGGCACCACGCGCCGCCAGGCAGCGATGCGCTCCAGGGTGTTCTCGGCGGCGGCGGGGCGCTTCATGAGTTTCAGGATGCGCGCACTGGCATGTTGAAACGGGATATCCAGGTACGGCAACACCCGCCCGTCGGCCATCAGTTCGATCACTTCGTCGACGTGCGGATAGGGATAGACGTAGTGCAGTCGAATCCAGGCGCCGAGTTCGCTTAAGGCCGCCGCAAGATCGAAAAAGCGCGCGCGCCTCTCCTGGTCCCGCCACGGCTGCGCGGCATACTTGAGATCTGCTCCATAGGCGCTGGTGTCCTGTGAAATGACCAATAATTCCTTGACGCCCGCCCGCACCAGCTGTTCCGCCTCGCGTAGCACCTCGCCGATCGGCCGGCTGACCAGACGCCCGCGCATCGACGGAATGATGCAGAAGCTGCAATGATGATTGCAGCCTTCAGATATCTTCAGATAGGCGTAGTGACGCGGCGTGAGCTTGATGCCCTGCGCGGGCAGCAGATCGAAAAACGGCTCATGCTGCGGCGGCAGGTGCTCATGCACCGACGCCACGACTTCTTCATAGCGCTGCGGGCCGGTAATTTTCAGAACCTGCGGATGGCGATCGAGAATCTTTTGCGGCTGCGCACCCAGGCAGCCGGTGACGATCACCTTGCCATTTTCGGCCAGCGCCTCACCGATCGCCTCGAGCGACTCGTCCACCGCCGCGTCGATGAAGCCGCAGGTATTGACGATGACCAGGTCGGCCGCGGCGTAACTCGCGGCGACTTCGTAGCCCTCGGCGCGCAGGCGCGTCAGGATGCGTTCCGAGTCGACCAGAGCTTTTGGGCAGCCCAGGCTGACAAACCCGACTTTGGGCACCTTGCGAATTACGGTTTTCAAGCGACTGATCGACCTCGACAGGAAGCCGCACAGTTTACTCCAAAATGGCGGCCAGGCGTCCTGGAACTAGATATCATCGATGGGAGGCGTCTCAAATGGAGGAATCCCGCATGTTCAGTGAAGCACCCGCCACTGCGCAGCATTTTTACAATTCAATGCTGACCGAATCGCTCGCGGCATTGAAGCTCAATACCTTTCTCGATAATTTCGACGCCGAGAGGTTCAATTTCGACGGTGTTGATCGATCGAAGGAATTCACGGCGGCTCAAAGTGCGTTTTATTTCGATTGGTTCGTCAAGAATTACGAGAATCTTTTCTCGGCCTACTCGTTGCTGGCGAACGATGCGTCGAGAGCGCTTTATTTGCATCTCATCGCCTTCAGGCTGGCAGGTCATTTCAGCGTGCGACTTCCGGTGGGGTTCGCGGACAAAGCCCAGGAGCTCGAAGCCTATGGCGCTCTGGAAAAATCCACTGCGAGCCAGTTGGCGTCGAGGGGCATGTTCGGCAAGCTGAAACATTTGGATTTCGAATACAAGGGTCAGCGGTATGTAGTCGATTGCCTGGGCTTGGAATACTATCTGGTGAGAGGCCAATATTTTTACTGCAAGGATGGGGTGAGCATAATGCCCGCAACCGATGACACGGTGATCGATGGCGGGGCATGCACGGGAGATACGGCAGCCGTGTTTTCCAATGCCGTCGGACCCGGCGGTCATGTCTTTTCTTTTGACCCCGTCGCAGATCACCTTGCGATACTGGAGCACAATGCCAAACAGTTTCCGCACCGCAATGTGACGGTCATGCCCTGCGGGCTTTCGGACAAAAATGTTCTCGCGCAACCCATCCAGCTCAATCACTACGCTCCGGGTTTCAGTACGGGAGGCGCCAAGGTCCCCTTGAGGTCAATCGATCACTTGGTCAGCACCGGGGACATTCAAAAGATCGACTTCGTGAAATTGGACGTGGAAGGCGCGGAAATGGAAACCATCCGCGGTGCGCGCGAGAGTATTCAACGTTTCAAGCCAAAGCTGGCTATTTCTCTGTATCACAAGCCCAACGACATTTTTGAGATCGTTCTGTACATCAAGGAGAAGTTTCCATTTTATTCGTGCTACGTGGATCACTATACGATTCACGGTGAGGAGACGGTTCTGTACTGCCAGGCCTAGCGGAGATCCTGGCTCAATGAACCGGATGCACAGCGTCGCAGAGATTTTCCGTGCCATACAGCAGACCAAGAGCAATGCACCGGCATTTCGCACCAACTTTTTTCCGGTCGAGGAGAAACTGCAGGGTGGTCTCGACCGTGGGGAGTGGCTGGGTGCGAGCGGCGCGGCAACTGCCTTGTTCTTGCGGCAGGATCGGGATTTTTGGCATCTGTATTTCAGCACCGCCAGCGTGGCCGCCCTGCGAATTGACCTGGCGGCATGCGTTGAACTGAAGGCCAAACCGGTGACCGTGGACCTGGTCGGCCGCGAGGCCGTGCAGGAGTTGTCTCCCATATTTGAGTTAGCCGGGTTTCGCTCTCGCGCACGATTGTTGCGTCTCGTGAGCTTGGGCCAGCCGATCTGCGGGACCGCGGTCCCGGACCAGCGGGTGGCGCCGGCCGAACCAATCGATTGCCCCGCCATCGTGGATCTGTTGTTGCGCTCGTTCGACCGCTACGCCGAACAGATCCCGGAATTACACGAGTTGGAAGCGGCGGCTCGCAGGCAGCAGGTGTTATTGGTAAAAGATGGCGACAAGGCCATCGCCGTGCTTTACTTTGAGTCGCACGGAGTTACCTCGCATATCAGATATTGGTTGGTGGACGAGCCGTTTCGCGCCGCGGGCTACGGGTCTGCCTTGATGCGCCGCTACGCTGCGATCCAATCGAAGGCCAAGCGATTTATTCTGTGGGTTCTTGCAAATAATGAAGAGGCTCTGCGCAAATACCGGCATTACGGTTATGCACCGGACGGGTTGGTGGACCACGTACTGGCGAATTCGTTGATTGACCCTCCATCAAAGACCGGCTACCCGGCGATCCCCGATGACTCATCACCCGAAGGTGCCTAGCCAGGCAACTGCGACGCCGGATTCCCGAACACCTTGGCACCCGGCGCCACCCGGCGCAGCACCACGCTGCCGGCGCCGACATACGCCCAGGCGCCGACCCGCGCATCCGGCAGAATCGTTGCATGACTGCCGAGGAACACCCCTTCCTCCAATTTCGCTGCGCCGTTGATTTCACATGAGCCGCATATCTGCGAATAATCGCCAATCCGCGTGTCGTGCGCGGTGTTGCTGTGGGTGCCGAATGACACGTGTCGGCCCAGGCGGATATCGCAGGACAATTGCGTGAAGGGCCCGATAATGGAACCCTCGTCGATTCGCACGTCATGCCCCACCAACGCGGTCGGATGGATCAAGGTGGCGAAGCGGCCGCCTTTTTGACTCACCAGCGAGCAGTAGTGTTCCTTCTCCTTTGGCGTGCCGAGGGCGCATAGAAAGACGTCATCCGGATCGGGTTCATAGGCCTCGGGGCTGGCAAGTATCGGCGTGTCATACGAGAACTGCGCCAGCTTCTGGGCGCGGCTGTCGAGAAAACCCTTCATCTTCCACGGGGTGCCGGCGCGAATGGCTTGTTGCGCCCAGGTGTAGATCTCGCGTCCAAATCTGCCTGCGCCGATGATGATCAAATTGCTCTTTGACGCCATGCGATGCTCCCTCAGGTCGTGATGTTCACGCTTCGCCCGCCGTCCACGACGAACTGTTGACCCGTTATCCACCGCGCCTGATCCGACAACAAAAACTCGACGGCCGCGGCAATGTCGGCGGGTTCGCCGATGCCGAGCGGATATTCGCTCTGCATTCGTGTTCGCACGTCGACGTCGTCGAGCATTGCCTCCGTCATCGCGGTGCGGATGGCGCCGGGAAGTACGCTGTTGACGCGGATATCCGGCGCGAGTTCGACCGCCGCCGCGCGCATGAACGCATCCAGCGCACCCTTGCTCGCACAGTAAACGCTGAAGCCGCGCGCACCAAATTGGCTGGCCGTGCTGGAGATGAAGACGACGCCGCGAAGATGCTTGCCGTTAACTTTTCTGCGCACCAATAGCCGCAGGATGTGCAGCGCGCACATGAAGTTCACCTCCATGATCTCATGCGCTGAGTCGCGTTCGACCAGACGCAATGGCTGGATATCCAAAGTGCCGGCGGAATGGACAAAACCTTCTATTGCGAGCTGATTCAGGTCGATGAAGCGCGTCAGCGAAGCCTCGAGCTCATTGCCCTGCCGCAAATCGAAATTCCAAAGCAAATGCCTGTCCGGGTTCTGACACAAGTCGCGGGTCTCGATGAGACGAGCGGGATCGCGACCATGCAGAATCAGCCGTCGCGACCTCGACAGGTGCTCGGCTGTCTGACGGCCCAGCCCCGAGGAGGCCCCTGTGATCAAGGTGTAGGCGTCCGAGTTCATTGCGCGCTGTAGCCGCCGTCCAGCGTCAGCACGGACCCGGTAATCCACCGCCCGGTGTCGGCCAGCAGGAAGACGACGCCGTTCGCCACATCGGCGGGCGCGCCCAAGCCGAGCGGATGGGCCTGCTCCACGCGATTTAGTTCCACATTGTCCCATTGCGCCGCCATGCGCTCGAACATCGGAGTTCTCACGAATCCGGGAGCAATGCAATTCACCCTGATTTTCACCGGTGCAAGTTCAACGGCAAGCGATCGAGCCAAGCCGTGCAGCGCCGCCTTGCTCAATGAATAGGCGGCCGCTCCAGGTGCTCCCACCAGGGCCATCACGGACGAGATGAACACTATGGAGCCGCCCCGCGGGTCGCCGACCGCCTTTTTCTGAAAGCCGCGCGCCAAGGCGAGAGCGGCCTCGGTGTTCAACAGCAACACCTTGCGGTACACCTCCGGCGTGAGCAGACGCAAGGGACGCACGCAGGGCAATCCGGCCGCGTGCACCACGCCGAAGATTGGGCCGCCTGCAAGCGCCACCTCGGTCATCCAGGTCGGAATCCTTTCAACATCTTCCAAGTCGAAACAACTCCGTGCATGCCCTTCCCCCGCCAAGTCCTTCTGCAGGCCCTCCAAACCGGCTTCATCGACGTCCACTGCGACGACACGCGCCCGCAGTTGGCTGAGTAACGTGCATGTGGCGCGGCCGATCCCCGAAGCCGCGCCGGTAACAAGAATCCGACGGGCGTGCAAAGACAGCGGATTGTCGAATGCCGTTTCGGACACGGCGCTCATTGTTCCCGGCGGTGCTGTACGGCAGCCACCAGATCACCCGCACTGGTCATCCCACGCACCTCCGTCGCCGTCAGATGAACGCCATAACTAGCGCCCAGCATCGCGATGATGGACAGCACCGTTAGGGAATCCCAGTACTCGCACTCGGCCAGCACGACGTCGGCCGTGAGCTGCTCGAGTTCCAAGATCTCAGCCAATTGGGCGTAGATATGTTCCATGGCATGGCTACTGGAGGCTTTCATTCGGGTAATCTATCAATTCGCAGAAGTTCATGTTGCCGAGTGAAAGTAGCATGGATCCCCAGGTCAATCCCACACCGAACCCGGCAAAGCAGGCACAAAACTGCTCTCCCAACATGCGAGCGGCCAGGTTTGAGGCGATCACCATCGGAATGGTCACGCCGCTGCTATTGCCGAATTGTTCGACGACATTGCTGGGCATTTTCGCGTAGGGAATGCTCATCCTGTCCGCCAGCTTATGCAGCATGAAGCGATTGGGCTGGTGAAAGAGGAACCAATCAACGCTCTGCATCGACACGCCGGCGGCAGCCAGCAAGGTTTCGATCATGGGCGGCACTTCAACCTGAACGAAGTTGAAGACCGCAGAACCGTCCATGCACAGATGATCCTTGGCCCGCAAATTCTTATCCCCCACGTCCTGCAATACGGCAGTGGCAGCCGTCGCGGGCATGCGCATGCCGCCGGCTGGAATCATGAGCGCCTCGCGACGCGTGCCGTCCATTTTCAGATTGGCATAAATGGCGCAATCGTCATCGCTGCGCTCGACCACCGTGATAGATGCGGCGTCGCCGACCAAAGGATAGCTGTTGCGATCCCGGGGCGAGGTCTTGCGGCTCAGCACATCGGCGTTGACTAGAACAACTTGGCGGATCGCCGGTTGCTCGAGAAGCAAAAATGCCTCGATCAACCCAACGATGAACCCGGCGCACCCTTGGTTGATGTCCACGCAAAACATGTCGTGCTGCAAATTCAGCCGCCCTTGGATGATGCTGCTCGTTGGCGGCATCAGGTGGTCGGGCGATTGCGTAACCAGGATGAGCGCATCGATGCGGTCGCGATCCAGCACACCCCGGTTGAACAGATATTCCATGCCATAGACCGCTAGATCCGAGACGCAAATGCCCTCTTGAACGAGCCGGTGTTTGTCGTATCCCATCACCTCTTTGAGCTTGAGCGACCGATTCACCGGAAAATCAAAATTTTTCATCTCATCGAGAAACGAGCTTTCGTTGGCCGGCGCTATCGCCAGCAAGCCCGAGATGCGCTTGCCATGAAAAGCGAAATTCATGGGATTACCGCGTATTTGCGCAGCAGCGCCGCGATGGTGTCGAGATCTTTGAAATGCTCGGGCAGGATGTCCACCCCTGCGATCGATATGCCGTAGGTCTTATCGAGCGTTGCGACCAAGGTGACCATGTCGAAGGAATCAAGCATGCCGTCAGCCAGGAAGTCATGCGACTTCGTGAAATCAAACTCGGGGCGGATTTCCCGCAGCAGCTCGGCAAGCTCCTCCATGGTCGTATTATGCGCCATCGAATGACCTGACCCGGTTGTTCAGCAGGTGGCGATCGATCTTGCCGTTTGGGTTGCGCGGCAGTTGCTCGACGCGGTGAAACACCGTGGGCAGCATATATTTTGGAAGAAACGCAACCAATCGCTCGCGTATCAGGGCGGTCGACAACTCATGGGCGGACTCGAAAAACAGCGTGATTTCCTTCCTGTCTTGGTCGTACACCACGCATGCGTTGCCGATCGCCTCCAGCTGCAGCGCGGCGTGTTCGACCTCGCCCAAATCGATTCGATATCCCTGGTGCTTGATCTGAAAGTCCTTGCGTCCAACAATCATGATCTCGCCGCGGGAGTTGCGATTCACCAGGTCACCGGTACGGTAGATCAATTCGGGGTAGTGCGGGTTCAGGGGGTTTTGCACGAACGCCTGGGCGGTGCGCTCGCGGTTGTTCCAATAGCCCAACGCGAGCGAACTGCCACGCACGCATAACTCGCCCACCTCGTCCTTCTGCACCGGCTGGTCCTGCTCATTGAGGATGATGATGTCCGTGTTGCGGCACGGAACGCCGATGGGAAGTCTTTGATCATCCGGTATCTCGCGGTCAACCACGAAATACGTGCAATCGACGCTGATCTCGATGGGACCGTAGAGATTGACGAACAGCGCCTGCGGCAGATGTCGGCGCCAGTAATTCAGCGACTTCGACGGGAACACTTCGCCGGCAAAAAAAATCTTGCGCAGCGACTCCGGTTTCATTGTCGCCAACAAATCCTGAGTGGCGATGTTCACCATGATGGTCGGCACCCAGAAGACGAAGTTGATGGCGTGCTCCCTGACAAATTCCAGCAGCCTGACGGGGAAAACCGCGCATTGCTCGGGGATGATGACCACTGTGGCTCCTTTGGCGAGGCACAGGTACAGCTCGAGCGTGTATATGTCGAAGTAGAATGGCGACAGGCTGCCGATGATTTCGCCGCCGTCGAGGCCCAATCGCGAGAACGCCCAGTCCATGAAGTCAATCGTGCCGCGGTGATTCAACACCACGCCTTTGGGAATACCGGTCGACCCGGAGGTGTAAATGATGCAAAGTGGATCGGTATCGACGACGCGATCCAGCCGCGCCAGCAGTGCCGCGTTGTCATGGGCGGCTTCCGGCCGCATCGCCGCGTCCACCAAGAGTATCTGATGTTCCGGCACCCCCAACGCGCGCAGCGCACCGCCATGAGTGCCGGTGGTGATGATGCACATCGCACCGAGGTTCTTGAGGGTTGCCTTGAGGCGTTCGGGCGGCGATTTCACGTCGAGATTGGCGTAAAAGTTGCCCGAGTACAGGATGCCCAGATCGGCGACGACGGTTGCGGCGCTCTTGGGGAGAAAGACGGCAATCGGCTGATTGAAAGCGGCACCGCGCTCGAGAATGATCGCCGCGCAATTTTTTGCAAATCGAGAAATTTCGTCGAATGTAAACCGACGACCCTGATCAACGACCGCGGTCTGGTGGCGGTGGGTAGTCAGCGCGCCATGCTCAAAATACTCTAAGACATTGATTTGCATTATAAATGCGGGCCTTCCCAAGGTTAGTCGAATGGACTCAAGCGTTTATCCATGGTTTGCGAAGCTCGAACTCAAAAGACATTGATCGGACAGATTATTTTTTTCGCTTTGAGCGACAACAATTTACCGATGATCGGCCGGCTGGCTTGAGGGGCGGTGATCAACACCGCCGAAGTGCTCCAATCGGCGACATTGTCGGAATTGACTATCAATGGCTTTAGATGCGGGATAAATCGGTTCTGCTTATAAGGCGTGTCGTCGATTATGTGGTGCAGTCCGGAGAAATCCGATTTCATAAAATACGCCAGATTTGCCGTGATATCCGATGCGCCAAAGCCGTAAATGCGCTCCGCTGTGCCCTGACGGATGAAATCGTTCACACCGGCAAGATTGCTCTCGAATACCGCGAAGTTGCCGCGAAACTTTGTCAAGAAATCCGCTGCTTCCAAAGAAACGACTTTGTCGCCGGAACCGCATGAATTCGTATATACCTGCAACAACAGGCCGACGGTCTGCTCATTGTTGAGTTCCGAGTAGCGCAAATCGAAATTGCATTTGTCAAAGAGTTTGGCGAGTACCGCGGCGGAGAAATAATTCAAATGCTCATGAATTATATTGTGAAACGAGAAATTATCGATCAGTAGCTCCAGGCTTGGGACGCAGACTATGAAGATCGAATCGGGCGCAGCCGCTTTGGAAAACGAACTCAAGACATCGTTGGCCGACGGAACATGTTCAAAAACCTGATCGGAAATGATCAGATCGGGCCGATCTTTATCCAGAAATGGGATGTCGATGTCTTGGAAATATCCTTGGAGGAAGAGAATGTCCGCAGCGGCGCCGGCATTTCTCAGGGGGACGGGGTCGATGCCAATCCAGTGATCGGCAAGGAGGCCATTGGCCTTCAATTTCTTCAATAACGACAAGTCGAAGCATCCCAGTTCTATTACTCGATTGAATCGCCTGCCTCCCGCAAACTGCAAAACCCGGTTGACGAAGAAGTCCTGACGGCCGCGGGCGCCCGAATTATTCACCGTGTAGCTGTAGTTCTCATTGTAAAGATCATCGATCGACAATGCGGAAGTTCCCTGGACGTGAAGACAACGCCGACAGCTATACAAATCAAAGTCGCTCAGATATTTGTCGTCATCATCGTAGGAAGGCAGATACAGGCTATTCAAGGGGTAGCCCGGCAGCGAAAGCATGAGAGACAAGTCCGAGGAGCCACAAACGTTGCACGAGTGGTTCACAGGGTTTGCGGACCGCGAAATCATAAGGGTAGGCCAGTCCGCGTATATTCATCACGCAATTCATGCGCCGAGAATTGAGGCGCAAGTCCGCTGCGCATGTCGCGCATTTCGGCCAGATTATCCCCAGGCGGCTGCTGTCCGGAGATTCGGGCCCAGGGCGAGATGTCGCCGAGATCGAAATAGTAACTGATGAAATAGCGCAGGCCGGCGACGGCGGGCTTGAACGGCTTGAGCTGACGATTCACGCACATCGCGAATAAATCACGGCGCAACAAGCGCCCTCCCAATGTCTCGAGCCAAATGCTCTCTGGCACGATGATTTCCTGGTCGCAATCCATGTCGATCGGCTCGCCGGCGCTGATCGACAATTCGCGACCGCGCACGCAAAAGGAAATGCGAGCGAGCGGATCCGCATCAAGACCAATGATGACGAAATCAATTCGTACCGTGGCGACAATGGGAAATGCGCGGGGAAAATACTCGCGCAATTCAACCAACAGCAGCGACAGCACGCCGGCATCGAATCCGCTGCAGTCATTATATGAATCATAGGCGGCCACGAGTTTCTCGTAGCGCAACATCTTCGCGCGCAGACGGCGGCGGAATCCGGCGTACTTCAATGTCCCGTATGGTCGCTGAACCTGCAATGCGCCGATGTCGAGCGAGTCGCCGGGGCCGAGTTCGAGGTACGCAGTTTGCGCCAATAGGCCGCGTTGCTTCAGGATCGGACCGAATCGCGATGGTGTGGGCTTGTCGGAATAATTGCGATAGAGGTCGGCGCGCCGATGCCAGGCGATGTCGCAGGCAATGGGAGTCACCGAGCGCGGCGCGAGTTTTCGAATGACCATTTCGGCCTGCTGGACGTTACCGCGCTTTTGTCTGCCGATGCGGATCTTCTCCTGTACCGTGAAATCGAAACTACCGGGAAACTCGGTAGAGGGGAATCCCTGCACGAACACCGCGTCGGGCCGGCCGGCACGAAGCTGGATCTGATCAAGAAGCGTGTCGTCGACCAGGTTGTCGTTGAGATTCAGCGCGGTCCAGTCGGAGGATTTCAAGATCAAGCCGCTGTTTTCCCAGTCGTGCCAGCGACTTTGCGCGCTGGGAATCAGCGTGAGCTCGAGGCGTTCGCCGAGATCAATGACAATCGTTTCCCAGGACTGAAGCGTGATCACTTTGCTGAAACCGAGTTTTTCGAGCGTGCGACGCATGCTCTCGGCGCGCGCGTGACGCACGTACTCGAATGCGGGGATTAGCAGCGTCGTGTCGCGCGGATATAGGTCCAGGGAAGGGATGTGAAAATGATCTTCGTGATGATGGCTGATATAGACATGGGTGACGTTCAGGGCGGCGGCAAGTTCATTGTGCGGCAAAAAGGGATATTTCACCGCCGTATTGCCGTAAATTGGCACGGTCGCGAGCCACGGATCGCAAATGAGCGCGCCCTTCGACCCGCCGAAGCGCAGACACGCGTGACCGAAAAATTGGGTTTGGATCATGGACCGGCAGCTTGCGATCAAAGGCCCTGCTTGCGCAGGAGATCAAGGACGCGATCGACCTGTTCGGGGGGCAGATCGGGATAAATGGGCAAGCACAGAACCTGCTGCGAAATCCTTCTGGCCACCGGCAAGTTGTCATGGGCCGCGGAGGGCAATCCTCGGTACATCGGAAAATCGCTGATCAACGGGTAAAAGTACCGGCGCACAAAAATGTTCATGTCGCGGAATCGTCGATAGAGCGCGTCGCGACTCAATGGGTAGTCGGGTTGGATCAAAATTGGAAAATAGGCATAGTTCGACTTGATCTCTCCGCCTGGCTGCACGCAGCGTATCCCCGGCATTTCCTTGAGCCCCGCTCGATAACGCTCGTCGATGGCTTTACGGTTGGCAAGTGCCCGATCCTGGCCTTTGAGTTGCAATAAACCGAGAGCCGAATTGAATTCGCTCATTTTGCCGTTGATGCCGGGTGCCACGACGGTCACTTCGTCGGCAAAACCGAAATTCTTGAGGTAGTTGATGCGCTGCCGGGTCTTTTCATCGGGACAGATGATGGCGCCGCCTTCGAACGTGGTGAATACCTTGGTGGCATGAAAGCTCAGTACCGACAAATCGCCATGCGTGAGAACGCTGCCACAATGGCACTGCACGCCGAAAGCGTGCGCGGCGTCGTAGATAACCTTGAGGCCGTAAGTGTCCGCGATCGCACGGATCCGGTCCACATCGCAGGGGTGACCATAGCAATGCACTGGCATGATGGCGGTGGTTTGTGGCGTGATCGCGGCCTCGAGCTTGGTTGGGTCCAGATTGAGCGTAACGGGATCGATATCGACGAAAACAGGCTTGATGCCATTCCATAGCAGCGAATGCGCGGTCGCGACAAACGAGTAGGGCGTGGTGATCACCTCGCCGGTGATGCGCAAAGCCTGCAGGGCCGTGACCAGCCCGATGGTGGCATTCGCAAACAGCGCAATATGATTGACGCCCAGATGTTCACACAGCTTCTGCTCAAATTGCTGATGAAACGGGCCGCCATTCGTCAGAATCTTGCTGTCCCAGATTTCCCGCAGGTACGGAATGAACTCGTCCAGACTGGGCAGGTCCGGGCGCGTCACGTATATCGGGGGTGGCTTTGGACTATTGATGAGCGGATCCTCAGTTGATGGATTCAGGGATCGTCACTTCGAAGGACTCCGTCGGCAGTCCGTTGCACCACCGGCCCCACATGTGTCGCAGGGCACGTTCGATCGTGACGGCGATGTGCTGCGCACTGCGATCCGGCGATTCGACCCACCGGTCGCGCAATCCTGCGCGCAGCTCGGCGAGCGCCGCCAGCTGGTCCGCCCAATAGACGCCCTTGGCGACAAAATCAGCGGTATCCCCCGCAATGAACTGATCGAGCCCCAGCTGCGCCATGATGGCCGCGCCCTGGCGAGAGGCCGGCGTCCGCCCGGCGAGAGTCAACGTGGGCACTCCCATCCAAAGGGCATGATAGGTTGTGGTGCCCCCGGAGTACGGTGCCGTGTCCAAACAGATATCCACTTCATGATGAAGCGCCAGATATGTCTCCATCTTGCAGCGCGGCTGAAACTTCACTCGTGCGGGAGAAACGCCGCCGGCAGCGAATTGCTCCAGCAATAGATTCACCTGGCCGCTCTGCATCGCAATACCCGCAATGAGCATTGTTGCATCGGGCAAAGCGGACAGCAGTCGTGACCAGAGACTGATGGTGGCTGAATTGACCTTTGTCATCCGATTGAAACTGCCGAATCTCAAGTGTCCGGTTCGCATTGCGGGCAACTCTTCGATCGGCGGTGCCGCAGGGTAGGGTTGGAAGATTCCTCCGCAGCACGCGTAAACAAGACGCTCGGTGAAATACTTGTCGAACTCCCCCGGCGGCAACCAATCTCGGTCCGTCAAGTAGTAGTCCATGGCGGTAAGCCCCGTCGTGCCCGGGTAACCGATCCAGCTGACTTGTACCGGAGCCGGCTTAAGCGCAAACGCGCGCAAGCGATTGAGTGCGGTATGGCCCGATAGATCGAACAATACGTCGATTTTGTCGGCCATGATTTGTTCGGCCAGCTGCTCCGCAGAGAGCGAGCGAACCTGCCGCCAGTGCCGCATGTATCCACGTAGGCGCAGGGTGACCGCATCCGTTTGGTCATTGTTGTAATACGCATGCAGTTCAATGGCGGGAGAATTTTGCAATTGCGCCAATATGGGTTCGATGAAGGTCGCGACCGCATGGTTGCAGAA
>Ga0210400_10002246_pt1 | contig 18153 bp, 10 predicted proteins | sample IncBWH26MmetaG_FD_155456 | JGI IMG/M metagenome (GOLD analysis project Ga0210400, IMG submission 155456) | Forest soil microbial communities from Barre Woods Harvard Forest LTER site, Petersham, Massachusetts, United States - Inc-BW-H-26-M | ecosystem: Environmental > Terrestrial > Soil >...
ACGCATCCCCAGCGCACCGAGAGCCGCTATCGTCTGTACACCAACGACGATGTGCGCCTGCTGAAAAAAGCGCGCTACCTGCGCAAGGTCCGCGGATTGAACGCCGCTGCCATCGTGCAGACACTGAAGCGCGAGGGCGTCATCAAGCCGGCCGCCGGCAATGGCCCCGCTTCCGTTGGCCCTCGGCTGCGGCGCTTGCGCGCCAAACGCGGCGTCAGTCTTGCCGAAGTCGCGGCCGCAGCCGGTATTTCGATTGGCTTCCTCAGCGCTCTCGAACGTTCGCAGATGAGCGCCTCCGTCGGCACACTGCGCAGGCTAGCACGCTACTATCGCACCAACATCCTTGATTTTTTCGATGCGACGGAATTGAATACCAGATTGGTGCGTCCGCCCAAGCGCAAGGTGCTCGAAGCCGGACCCGGCGTCCGCATGGAGTTGCTCGCCTGGGGCAACAAAGTAATGGAGCCACACCTGTTCCGCATCGCGCCCAAGGCCGGCAGCGGCGAGTCCTACGCCCACGAAGGCGAGGAATTCCTCTTCGTGCTGCGCGGAGAACTCAAGATCGCGCTGGACAGCGAGGAGTACCATCTGAAGCGAGGCGACAGCTTTTATTTTGAGAGCGCCACGCCGCATCACTGGGAAAATCCCGGCCGCAGCGAGACCTGGCTGTTATGGGTCAACACTCCGCCGACATTCTGAGCGCCACAAAGAATCGAGACTATGCGCCATCCCCAACCGCATCTCCGCATTGCACTCCTGCTCGCATCCCTGTTCTTGATGCTCTTCTCGACTCCGCCGCTAATGGCGTCGAATGCGCCCTCGCAATCCGCCGACGTAATCATCACCAACGCCCGCATCTACACCGTCAATCCGCAGCAGAAATGGGCGGAGGCGATCGCCGTTCGCGGCGACAAGATTGTCGCGGTCGGTGATCGCAAACGGATCGAAGCGCTGCGTGGCCCCGCAACAAAAGAGATTGACGCGCAGGGCCGCCTCCTTCTCCCCGGCTTCACCGACTGCCACATTCATTTCATGGATGGCTCCCTCGGTCTCACGCGCGTGGATCTCAATGGCGCGACCACCGTCGCCGAAATCCAGAAGCGCGTCAAAGCCTACGCCGACGCTCATCCAGCCCAGCCTAACGACGCCTGGATTCAAGGTATGGGCTGGACCTATCCCACATTCGCCCCCTCCGGACTTCCAACTAAAAAAATCCTCGACGATATCGTTCCGGATCGTCCTGTGTACCTGATTGCCTTCGACGGCCACAGTTCATGGGCCAACAGCAAGGCGCTCGCCATGGCGGGAATTGATCGCAACACTCCCGACCCACCCAACGGAAAAATTGTGCGCGACGAAAACGGAGACGCCACGGGAGCGCTCAAAGAGGCGGCCGGCGATTTAGTAGGATCGAAAACCCCCGTTCCCACGCGCGCCGAACGCCTCGACGCGCTGCGCAAAGGCATCCACGAAGCCAACCGCGTTGGTCTGACGCGTGTGCACAGCGCCGGCCAGGACTTCGAATATCTCGATCTCTACAACGAACTGCGCAACCATGGCGAGTTGACGCTCCGCTTTTACATCGCGTACTTTCTCGACCCCCCAGGCCTGACGCCGCAATCAAATGCGCTGATCGAAAACGCCCGGCGGCAATATAATTCCAATGACGACTGGATCGAGGGCGGCGTCGTGAAAACCATGCTCGACGGCGTGGTCGAGGCCCATACCGCCGCCATGCTGGAGCCCTACACCGACGATCCGGCGCAGAGCGGCAAGCTCTTCTGGGATCCCGACAAGTACAAAGCCACCATCGCCAATCTCGACGCACGCGGCCTTCAGATTTTCACCCACGCGATCGGCGACAAGGCAGTGCGACTCGCGCTCGACGCCTACCAGAACGCCGCCGCAGTGAATCACACAAAGGACGCCCGCCCGCGCATCGAGCACATCGAGACCATCACCGCCGCCGACATCGCCCGCTTCGGCAAGCTCGGCGTCATTGCCAGCATGCAGCCCCTGCATTCCTATCCCGACGACGACACACTTGGCATATGGTCGCGCAACATCGGACCCGAGCGCGCCTCGCGTGCATGGGTCTGGCGGAGCATTCAGGAGAAAGGCGGAGCGCTAGCCTTCGGCAGCGACTGGCCGGTGGTCACGCTGAATCCATGGCCCGGCGTGCAGACCGCACTCACCCGTCAAACCTCGGAAGGCAATCCACCCGGCGGCTTCATTCCGCAGCAGCGATTAAACCTCGAAGACGCCATCCGCGGATACACGCTGGGCGCGGCCTTCGCCGGACGCCGCGAAAAGACCGAAGGCTCACTCGAACCCGGCAAGCTAGCCGACTTCATCCTGCTCGACCGCGACCTGTTCAAGATCGAGCCCTCGGAAATCGACAAGACCGAAGTCCTGATCACAGTGGTCGGCGGCAAAGTCGTTTACCAATCACCGAATTGGAAAGATTCCGCACGCACCGACAAAGCCACGGAAAAGAAATGATGTGCAGCCCATGCTGCAAGCACGATCTGTATCAAGCACGATCCGTATCAGGTACGATCCGTTTCAGGTGCGATCTGTATCAAGCACGATCCGTATCAGGTACGATTCGTATCAGGGTATGCCTTCAGGCATACCGCAAGTGTCGTAGCATGAATGCGCCTTTAGGCGCCGGTGCCCATGTGCGCAAGATGAGCATCTCCCTCCGGAGCATCCAGCCGATCGTACGGCCGAAACAGGACAGCATAAAGCAGCCCAGTGCCAACCACCGCCACCGTCCCGACAATCATTCCATAGTTGCGATACCACGGATCCTGAGGCGTACGCGGCCACACCATATTAATGATGGCCAGCACGCCATAAGTGAGAGCCGCAATATTGACTGGCCAAGCCCAGACACCCAAACGAAACTCCCCGCTAGGTTTCCAACCTTTAGCGCGCGCAACCAGCGCTCCCAAAACAATCATCTGGAAGGCGACGTAGATTCCGGCCGACCCAAACACAATAATGGTCTTTATCATTTCCTCAAGAAACAAACCTGCAATCGCAATCAGCGCCGGCACCGCACCGGCAACCAGCAGCCCAATGACCGGAACTCGAGTGCGTTTGGAAAGCGTGCTGAGTTGAGCGCCGCCAAAGATCATGCGGTCGCGCCCATAGCTGAACAGCAGCCGGCTGGTAGCCGCCTCCAGACTGATCAGGCAGGAGAGGAATGAAACCATGACGACCCCAATCACAGCCCGCAACCCGATCTCTCCCACCGCCGCGCGCAGCGTAGTAGTCACCGGATCCGCATCTTTCCCAGACAGCACCGCGCCCAAATCCGGGATCGCCAACACCAGCGCCAGACAAACCAGCATAGCGGCGAAGCCACCGATATAGATGGTCATCCTCATAGCCTTGGGAATAGCGCGGCTCGCGTCTGGAGTTTCCTCAGCAACATCCCCGCATGCCTCAAATCCGTAATAACAAAACATAGCAGCGACGCTCGACGCCAGAAACGCCGGCAAATAGTGCCCATTGCTGCCCAGGCCGAAACTCTGAAACAGGACTCGGAAGCTCTGGTGACGAGCCGCGACAAGCAGGTAACTCCCCACCACCACAGCGCCCAGCAATTCGCAAATGAATCCAAACATCGCAACCCGAGCCAGAAGCTTTGTCCCGCTGACGTTCAGAGCGGTAGTCAAAGCGATCATCACCACCGCGATCACGACTTCTCCCACCTGCCCTGCCTGGATGCCGAAAAGCTGCGCCAGATAAGGAGCTCCTCCCACGGCCACCGCCGCAATCGTGGTACACAACGCCCACATGTACACCCATCCTGCCATCCATGCCCACCGCTTTCCCACCAGCCGCCGCGCCCATGGATAGAGACCGCCGGCAATGGGAAACTGAGAAACAATCTCTCCAAATACCAGCGCGACCAGCAACTGTCCCAACCCGACAAACAAATAACTCCAAAACATCGGAGGACCGCCCGTGGCAATGGCAAACGCGAAAACGGTATAGACACCGACGACCGGCGATAAGTAGGTGAAGCCCAAAGCAAAGTTCGACCACAAGCTCATGGAGCGATCAAACTTGGAGTCATAGCCAAGCGCTTCAAGCTGAGCAGAGTCTCGCGCGTCTGTGGTTGCCTTAGTCGTCATAGCGATCCTTCAGCGTCACTTGGCATCGGCGGGAGGAGTTGGCAACAGCCCGACCTGGCGCATGACTGTAGCCACATCGTAGAAATCGACATTGCGGAATATTTTGCCATCGCGCATATCGATCACGCTGACGCCTCGGACAGAAAACTTTTTCCCCGTCTTGAACACGTCCTTGTCGGTGCCGCTAAACATCCATTCGATGGTGCCGTGGCCGTCGTGGATATCAGCGCGCATCAGCTTGAGTTCGAGATCGGGAACGCCTTCCAGTTCGGAGAGGAAGAACTTGCGCACTTCAGCCTGACCGTGACTAACCTCGCCAAAAGCCACGTCCTCGTAGAAGATATCGTCAGTGAACAGGGGGAGCAACTTATCCGGGTTATGGGAATTCCAGCCCGCAATCCACTTCTCCGCCACCGCAGCATCCCGATCCGTAGCGGATTTGCTGTCTGGCGGTGCCGCGATCACCGGCACAACCAGCATGGCAACTAGGATGGCGGCAGTTAGAACTTCCTTGCTCTTCATTTTCATTTCCCTCGAAACGTCGTGCATCAGGTCGTCCATCGGAAGTTGACGCCGACAAACTTTGCGCGATTATAGCAAGGTTTTCGAAGAGCGCAAGCGTTCTCTGACTCACCGTCAACTCTAAGTTGTCATCCTGAGCGGAGCGAGAACTTCACGGAAGTGAAGGTCTCGCGGAGTCGAAGGACCCCATACCCGCGTGAGCTACGAGGAACCCGGCGAGGCGTTCTCACGATGCTGGCCGGGTGGGCCGCACGAACGGGAACGCGGGTTTATCTCTGAGCGAAACAACTGTGGGTGCGCCCCTTCTCGCGCGCTTTTCGAGAAGGAGCCCTGCCGAACCGCCAACACGTAAGTTACACCGCACTGCCCCCTAAGCCAGCAGTTCCCACCCCACATCAAGCGCAGCCCCCAGCTTCTTCCGGGTGCTGACAGACCCAGCCTTGCGCTTGGTCTCAATCGCCGCAATCCGAGCGCGCGATACTCTTGCCTTCTTCGCGAGTTGCTCCTGGGTAAGCTTGCGATGCTCACGCCAGATACGGAGCGCGGGCGCTCCGTTAAGTCTGCGCTCGGTGATCTCCAGAGGTACGAGCTCGTCCGAGCCATCGTCCAGGCGCGCTTTGGCGGCATCGTACGCCTTCACATCAGCAAGCATTTCCGCATCTTCCATAAGCTTCTGCAACTGTAGCGTAGTGGAATCGAACTTCTGCTCCCTCAACGCTCGCCGGACACGAAGTCCGAACCTCACGACCCGCCTTTTTCATCACATTTTTCTTGTGCTGCCGTCACAGACACCCCAATCGCTATCGTGAAACAATTCCGCGACAGTGCAGCATCGAGAACTGCGACCGTCTCCAGAGACGGACCCAAAATCCGCCGCAAAACCATCTTCGGCGACTCTTTGACAAACTCTTTGACAACATGACGACAAGCAGTAAAAGCGGTGACCCCGCACCCCGAAAAGTGCACGCCAAACCGCAGAATCCACCCCTAAGTCCTTATTCATGTAGAGGATGGAACTAAGTACTTTAATTAGAATAGCTTAGCGGGAATTGTGTGTGGGGGGGGTACCAAGAGCCTTCCAAATTCCACCCCTGCCAAAACCGATTTAATAACACCCAGGAGCAATCATAATGTCATCTTCTTCAGATTCTTCAGACAAATATTCAGACAAACTTTGTGAACAGCGAATAGCCAATGGAGATCCCTCCCAGTCTCCCGCTCTCCGCGACAAGAAATGATTCAAGTCCCGGAGGGACGCGCCGCAATCCTGGAGTCGCTCGGAAAGTCACGCTCGGCGGTCCAAGCTTTTCTTCATTCAATCTCCAAAGCTCCTCGCCATAGTAAAGTAATACTAAGCCCCAATCCGTAACCCTGAGGAGTTTTCCATCTGAACCCAAGTATTCGCAACATCGCCATCATCGCCCACGTGGACCACGGCAAGACCACGCTGGTTGACGCCATGCTCCGCCAGAGCGGTACCTTCCGCGACAATGAGACCGTAGCCGAGCGCGTTATGGACTCGAACGATCTCGAACGCGAGCGCGGCATCACGATTCTTGCCAAGAACACGGCTGTGTTCTATGCCGGCACAAAAATCAATATTGTGGATACGCCCGGACACTCCGATTTCGGCGGTGAGGTGGAGCGCGCCCTCAAGATGGTCGACGGCGTCATGCTGCTCGTTGACGCGAGCGAAGGACCGCTGCCGCAAACTCGTTATGTGCTTAGCAAGGCGCTTGAAGCGAACCTGAAGCCGATTCTGGTCATTAATAAGATCGACCGGCCGGACGCTCGTCCGCAGGAAGTTCTCAACGAGGTTTATGACCTCTTTATTGATCTCGACGCCAAGGAAGAGCAGCTTGATTTCCCCGTGCTCTATACCAACGCCAAAGCAGGAACGGCTGCCGTGCATCAGGGAGCGGCGGGCGAGGATCTGCGTCTTTTGTTTGAAGCGATCGTCGACACGATTCCCGCGCCGCAAGGCGACAAGGACGGGCCGCTGCAAATTCTCGTCGCGAATCTCGACTACAGCGACTATCTTGGCCGACTCGCGATTGCCCGCGTTTTTTCCGGAACTATGAAGACTGGTGAAGACGTGGCGATCGCCAAGCGCGATGGGTCGTTTCAGAAAACAAAAATTACCAAGCTCTTCAGCTTCTCCGGTCTCAAGCGCACTGACATTACGGAAACTTCGCTCGGCGACATCATCGCCGTGGCTGGCGTTGAAGGCATCACGATTGGCGAGACGATTACCAGTGCGGAGAATCCCGCGCCGCTTCCCCCTATCATCATCGACGAACCTACGATTGCGATGCTGTTCACTATTAACACGTCTCCGTTTTGCGGACGCGAAGGCACTTATGTTACTTCGCGCAATTTGCGCGAGCGCCTGGATAAAGAGCTGCTCACCAACGTCTCTTTACGCATGGAAGAGACCGGCAGCACCGACTCGTTCAAGGTTCTTGGGCGCGGCGAGCTGCAGCTTTCGATCCTGATCGAGATGATGCGCCGCGAAGGTTATGAACTCATGGTCGGCAAGCCCGAGATCGTCACCAAGCGCATCGACGGCAAACTGATGGAGCCGGTCGAACACCTCACCGTCGACGTCCCCGAAGAATTTGTCGGCGTGGTCATGGAGCATGTCGGCTCGCGCAAAGGCGAAGTCGCCAACATGCACAATCACGGCTATGGGCGCGTGCGCGTCGAATTCCGCGTCCCCAGCCGCGGACTGATTGGACTGCGCAGCACTCTCCTCACCGACACTCGTGGCACCATCGTCATGAATGCGCTCTTTGATGGATACATCGAGTGGCAGGGAGAGATTCCGCATCGTCCGACGGGCGCGCTGATCGCTGACCGCGACGGGGTTACGACTTCTTACGCTCTCTACAATCTGCAGGAGCGCGGTACGCTTTTCGCTGGCCCTGGCATCGCCGTTTACGAAGGCATGATCATCGGCGAGAACGCGAAAGATACAGATCTCGACGTAAACATTGTGCGCGAGAAGAAGCTGACCAACATGCGGGCTTCGACTTCCGACGAGGCGATTCGCCTGGTGCCTTACCGCAATCTCAATCTCGAACAGGCGATTGAATTCATTGCCGACGATGAGTTCGTCGAGGTCACGCCGAAATCTCTGCGCCTGCGTAAGAAGGTTCTGCAATCGAATAAGCGGAAGCGAGGTTCGATGGCGGCGGTCGAGGGCTAAGCGTTGCTGCGACCGCGGCAACTACCGAGCTTCGCTCGGCTTGGACCCTTCGGCTTCGCTCAGGGCAGGCTCGCGAGGCGCCCGTCCCCGCACATGCTGGTGCGACTTTCTCGCCGCCATTGAGACGCCTGTGCGAGCAATGTACACTAGATGAATCCGCAACGCGCCCGTAGCTCAGCTGGATAGAGCGGCAGCCTCCGGAGCTGTAGGTCGGGAGTTCGAATCTCTCCGGGCGCACCATTTTTTCACCACAAAATGCATCTGGCAATGTTTACACCGATATCATAGATATGCTCGCGTTCTGGAGGGTCGGGCGTCGCAGAAGCTCCTGCTATAATTCGACAACAACAATTCAGGAAAGACGGGCGTTGGCAGTGCTTCCCCCTGACGCTCGAATGTGCGGAGCGGCCGCAGTTGATTCCGCAATCTCATAATTCGGAGACTCTATGAAATTCGCAGCAGCTCTACGATCCGTGGCCATCGCAAGCCTCGTCCTGGCGTGCAGTCCGGCGGTTTTCGCGCAAAAGGACAAGGGAACTGCATGGGGGAGCGATTTACCTGATTTCACAGCCACGGAAATCAAGGGAAGCCTGCGTTGGAAAATCGAGCACTCCGGCTCCAGGCTGCGAGTGGATCCCAGCTCGGCGGGCGCTACCATCTGGGTGCCAGAGGAAGATAAGGTGTATAACCTCCTCATTCTTCCCGAGAAGACCACCTGTGTCGTAATGAAGACCGCGGAAGCCAAAATGATGCGGAGTCCCGTGCAGCTGGTTTACGGACCCAATACCACCAGAACCCCGACCGCAGCCAAGGAGGTTGTGGATGGTCACACCTGTACCGTCCTGGACGGGTACACCATCTCGCCCGACGGCCACAAGTTCAATTCCAAAATTTGGGCAGCCGACGATCTCAAGGGCGTTCCTTTGCGAATTGACATATACACCGATCCGGGAATCGTGTCCACCACCTATCACGATGTCGTCGTCGGCACTCCCGATCCGGCGTTGTTCAAACTGCCCAGTAAGTGTATCCCGCAAGAGAAGATGTATCAGATAGCGCCTAAGAGAAATCAGCTTTCCGTTAAGCCGCCTACGGATAAGAAAACGCCCGGTGACAAACCTCAGTAGTTGTTGGACAGTGGAGTAACGGAGTAGCCCGACGGGTTCGCCGCGGACATCTGGTCCATGCCCGAAAAACAGCTGGACAGAGCCCGTCTTAACGGCAGCCGAGGGGACGCCCGTGCCAGGATGTCCATTGAGCCCATTACTTCGCCTCTTTCAGGTTTGGATCGATAGCGTTTCGTGCGAGCTGAAGGTGCCGGCCAAATGCGGCGGCTGGACGCGAACACTCTCGTGCCGTTCGTCAGCTTTCCAGCTCAACACAGACTGCAATCGGGCTCGGAATCTGAGCACAATAAAAAAGAGGCCCTGTAAACCAGGGCCTCGTCAGTTCTACAGAAACATAGCTACTACTTGCCTAGCAACGCGCGCGGGCTTCCTACACCGGTGCAGTAATCCCACCCTGCGCCTACCGCACAGCCGTTTGAACCGGTTTTCACGTCGTAGAAGTTCTTGCTACGCGCCGCGACCGCTCCGAGCTGCGAGTAAAGGAGGTTATCTTCCTCGGCCGTGTAGTACCCATTTCCGGTCGTCGGGTTGGTATGCCCCGTACCTAGCTTATTCGCGGCATTGTTGACAATGCCAGCAAGCGAGGGCGAGGACACGCTGGTTCCGCCGACCTGGTAGTAGTGGCAGGTTCCGCTGGCGTAGGCGCAGTCGTAGACTACGACGCCGCTGTTGGGATCGGCATTGAACGACATGTCGGGCGTGGAGCGGTTGGACTGTCCGAAGATCGGATACTGGTAGTCCGCCCACGGTCCAGTGTTTCCCCCCGTGAAGCCGGTGACGTACGTTTCCTGCGAACTGGTACCCCCGCCGGAACCTGCCCAGCAGCTTTCATCGTGAAACGCCAGGGTTGCGGTACGGTTGACGGTAGTGCCGCCTGCGGAAACCAGCCAGGGTGAAGAGCTGGGATACGCTGCGCCACAGCCCGAGTCGCCGGCCGAAGCGAAGTAAGCGGTCTTAAACGGGTAGTAGTAGCCGAAATACAGGTCGTATGCTGTCTCACCGCCGAACTCGCCGCTTCCCCAACTATTGGTAACATCGCCACCGCCGTAGCTGTTTTGTACGAGGTTTCCGGCCACAGCCTCGGCATAGAGGAGGTCGGTATAGCTGTTCGAGCATGCTTCCACGAGAATGATGGTAGCCTTGGGCGCCATCACGTGTGCCCACTCGATATCCAGGGACTCTTCCAGACCCCAGCCGGCATTGAACGGGGGCGTGGTGCAGCTACCATTACCATTGGCATAGACCTGAACAAAGTTAGCCGCCGGCAAACCGAAATGGGCGTCGAAAGTCGCTAATTCGCCAGCCGCATACGGGTTGTCGAAGGCGTCGACGATGGCGATCGCTCCCCAACCACCGTTTTGCGGTCCGCCCGGTGAGTTGATGTTCGGGACGCACGGACCGTTGTTAGTCGGTATCTTGTACACGCAAGCCATCGAACTGGGCGTCTCGTAATGCGTGACCGTGGCGAGGGGCCCGACACCCGCCGCATCTGCTTGGGCTATTTGACCGTTAACGGTGCCGAAAACCCAGTTGGTGTGGGCGTGACGACCCGCATCCGCCGCCCGCTCAATGCTGGTTTCGGGCGTGATCCAGTTGTGCGGTCCAGCCGGAGCCGCCGTGGCCGCCGCTCGGCTGCCGGGCAGCTTTTGCGCGCCCGCCATGATGGAAACGCTTACGACTAATACTGCCACTGCCCCTACCACGATACATCGATTCAAGAATTGCCACTTCTTGTTTTGCATCAGTTTTTCTCCTTCCCCTGAAGGGGAACATTGTGAGGCCAAGAAGATCTCTCCTTGCGAATTGATGCCGGCGCGGCTTCCTGTCTGGGCCGGACGTTCAAAGGAGTTCCCTCCCGGGAGTTTTGGTCAAAATTTCGAAGGTTTGCGAACCTGAGCTCGGTGCGGCTCCACAGGGGAAGAGTGGGCCCTTCACCGACTGGGGAAGCTTAGCGCATCCCGAAACTAAGTCAAGTTAAAAGTTGGGGTCCGGGCAAAAAAATTTTAGGAAGCGGACAACGAAGGTAAAACTTTTGCGATGTTGATGCAAAACATCGGCAGCGACGCGAATGACGTTTTGGCAGAGACGCGGCGAGCCGCGTCTCCCGGGAAATCAGTCGCTTAGAAGATGATCCGTACTCCGAACTCCATTTGCCGCGGAGCGCCGTTTGCATAGGTGCCGGAACCGGCCAGAACGCGATCCAGGCGCGAGGTGCAGAAGGTGGTTGAACTGCCGCAGAATCCGGCTGAACTGGCGTTATTCAACGACGTGCCGGGCGCGCCGTTCAGCACGCCGTTTAATTGATTTCCGGCGCCTCCAAAATTGGCGAAGTTGAAAGCGTTAAACACGGCGACGTTCGGCTCGAGCTTCACTCTCTCTCCGATGCGGAACGGCCAGCTGAGGCGAAGATCGATCGTCTTGAGCCAAGTCGCTTGCGCATAATGCCCGGGGAGTGCTTGACCCGGCGCCGATTGAATCAGCGGCGCATAAGCGCCCAGCGCAACCAGTTGCTGCCCCGTGAACAGACCGGCATTGGCCAACACCGAGCCCGCGGGCGTCAACTTCCCGGCGAAATTGCTGTTGTAAAACGTGATGGACTTGGTCAACTTGCTGGTCGAGTATTTTCCCGTGCTCCCAATAAATCCCGGTAACAGATCGCCTACGGTGCCATCACCCGTGATATCGCTGCGGAAGATTTCTCCCGCCACTCCGCCGCCGTTTTGTTGCGGAATGTACGCGGAGAGCGGGAGCGGCGACGCCAGATGCGCGATCATCGTAAGCCGCAGCCCGTGCGGCAACTCCGCTGTGGGAGTGAAAGTAAGCTGATGCGTGCGGTCGAGGCCCGAAGCGCCGAAGTGTCCGCGGTGCGGGCGGTTGTAATCTTCGGCAACGTTCATCAGTGAATAATCTCCGCCGCTGCCGTTCGGCTCGGCGATGTTGGTGCGATAACGGGAGAGTGCATACGCCATCGCGATGTCCAGCCGTCCGACATGCCGCGCCGGGTTCGCTATGCTGGTCTCGTATGCCAGATGCAGAGCTTGATACTGCGACTTCCCGCTCGGAAAGTACATGATGTTCGATCCTACGGCTGGGTTAATCCCGCCGAAGGACGCCTGCTGCTTGCCCAGGACGGAGCAGGGAAATGGTCCGCAGAACGCGTTTGAGGAATCCAGACCCTGGCGGGCGAAGTCGGTGATGGTCGCTCCCGGCACCGCGTTCAGATAGCAAGTCACCGACGCCTGCGAACTGCTTCCCGCGAACTTCGCCTGCGGACATCCCACCGACGCAGGGTTGGCGGACAGAGTCGCATTGATCGCTGACAACTCCGCCGCGTAGGTATTCTGGGAGCGGTCTAGATTGTGGCCATCGGTCAGGAAGCCCGCGTCGCCCACATGATTGGTGTCAATCCCCAGCGGAAACTGCGTACCGATCTCGCGAACATAGTCGATGGAGAACATGCCACGCTCCCCGATCTGATGCTGAAGTCCGAAGTCCATGTGGACAATGCGTGGCGTCTTGTAGCCGGGGGCCAGCATGCCTCCAAAATTCGCTATGCTGTTGGCGAGGGAGTAGACGTTCGGTCCGCTGGTCACTGCCGACTGCGCCGTCAGAAATTGCGACTGCAAGTCCTGGATGGCTTGCGATACAACCACCGGCTGATTGTTTGAGTTCAGAACCGTGCCTCCTATGGGCTGTCCGCAAATCTTCGTGGCGATATCAAGCGAGTCCACGGAACTCACGACCGATCCGTCCGGAAACAGCACCGATCCGGTCGGACACAGCGTCAGGCTGCGGTTATATTGGCCGTTCGACAGGCGATTGATGCGATCCTGATAGGCATTCTGCAGCAGAAAATTGTCGTAGAACATTCCGCCGCTCGCGCGCACCACTGTCCGCCCATTGTGTCCAGGATCCCAAGCCAGGCCGAATTGCGGAGCAAAATTCCAGCTCGGCTGATTCACGCTCTGGCCGAGCGACTGATGCCCGCCTCTGGCATCGTTTGGGAGCAGACCGAATTGATCGAGAATCAAACCAGTCGTGCACGGTGGCGTCTTCACGATGGTTGGGTTGATCGCCGAGCATGGCACGGCCGCCAAATCGCTGTTGGTGCGCCCGCTGTCGCGAACATAATTCACGCCAAAACTAATGTTGAGATTTGGAAACAAGTTGAAGGTGTCGCCAAGATAGCCCTCGACGCGGGTGTCGACGTGTCCGCCCGTCGAGCGGTTGAATGCCGACTTCTCGCTGAAATTTCCGAGGCCGTTGAAAATCGTGACCGTACCCACCGGATAGTTCAGCGGATTGTCGGCGGCTCCGCGGGGATCGCCGGGGAAGAGTGGCACGAGGTTCGGGTTTCCATTGATGGCGTTGATCACATCGAGCCCGTTCGAACTGGTCACCGATGGCCCAAAATTTCCCGGCGCGTAGAAATCGCCCTGGTCGATGCGATGAATCGCTGCCCCGAAACGGATGGTGTGATTCACGTTGTAAATCGTGCTGCTGTCGTAACGCCCGAAAAGATCGCGCTGAATCGTCTGCCGCGGACCGCTAACGCTCGGCCCCAGTGCATACGATCCAATCTGCATGTGGAATGGCGCCGCCGCCGAATCTTTCGCGTCCGGATTGATCGCATCAACCATCTTCTGATAGCCAAAGCGCGCGCTGTGCAGAAACCGTCCGCGGTTCCAATCGAGACCCAGCACCGCAGCGGGAACGTTCAGCTGATTGCGGAAATTCGATTGGCTGTCCGAAGGCCCGATCCCATTGGCGTTGTCATAGCTGAGACGCGCAAACCACTTCATGTTCTCGCTGAAGTTGTAATCCAGCCGCGCCGTCAGCATATTCTCGCGAAAATAAGCGCTCCGCAGGCTGGTCTGGTTGGCAGCGCTGGTGCCGCACAGTCCCGCGACGTACACCCCGGAGCATGGGAACCCGAGTTGGATCGGCAAAACGCCATCCTGCTTGGTGCGCTCCGCGCCAATAAATAAAAACGCCTTGTCTTTGACCAGGGCGCCGCCGGCTCCGAATCCATATTGTTGCCGGCTATACTTCGGACTCCCAGACGGAAAGCCCGCAAGGCCGGCGAAGCGGTCGCGCAGATTTCCAAACAGATTGCCGTGCCATTCATCGCCACCGGAGCGCGTGGTAACCCGCACCGCGCCGGTTGCGTTCAGCGACTGAAACAATTCCGGCGTAACCCGCGAGACGATCACTTCGCGGACCGCCTCAGCGGGCAGCGTCAGCGTGGACGCGCCCTTGGTCTCGTCCATCACCTCGACTTCGTCAACGTCGTAATGCGTCGTGCGTCCCAGTTGGCTGTTGATGGAGAGCGATTGGAACCCACTCTTGCCGTGATCGTAAATCCGTCCATCGACGACCTGTACGCCAGGTTCAAGCTGTCCGGCATTTAAATAGTTGCGACCGTTAATTGGCAGCGTGTCGGGAACATCACCAGTGAATTTACTCTCCAGCCGCGCCGGCCCTGGGTTGATCCATTCCAGCTTGAAATCCGCCGTGACCGCTCCGCCTGCCACGACGGTGACGCTGCTCTCGACCGGCAGCATGTCGTGGCCTTCGACGCGCACCACATAAACGCCCGGCGGCACGGGTTCGGAAACATAGGTGCCGTCCTTGCCGGAGCGGGTCAAGCCCTTAGTGTCGGTGGCCGAAGAGCCGTAGAAAACGCGCGCGCCTTCCACGGCGGCGCCGACGTCATCCCGCAACGTGCCTTGGATGGTGCCGGTTGCCGGATTTTCCGGCGTCGATTCCTGCGCCCCCAGGGGTGTGAGCGTGGCGATGATAATGAGCAATAGGCCAATTCCGATGGACAGAGGACGACGAACCAGCAAGACAGACCAATCGAACAATGTGCCACTCTCCTGGGGGCAGAACCTCAAGTAGAACCTGGCAGCGATTCCGCGTCTAAGGATCTTGGTTTCTAAACAGCAAATGGAATAGGACAGTTTACTAGATGCGGCTGGTGCGCTGGGGCGATGTATGGGATTTTTGGGGAGGCGGTGCCGAATCGCAGGATGGAGCTAGCGGATTGTTCCTCGGAGGATAGAAAATAAGGAGTCGAAGAATCCGGCGGAAAAAGTATGGGCTCTGCCGCAGTCTCACCGTGAAAGCAAGCCACTTATCGCAGCGGTGAACCGCTGCACCATCCAAAATCAAGTGCAACATCGACTTTCTCCGCAGCCGGCTGGAAGGTGAACTTCACCCCAAGCCGGATTGGAGAGCGCCCCTGAGAGCGTCAGAAAGTTCCTTTGCGCGTGTAGTATCCCGCGCGATAGTGCGATTGATAAGGACCTCCCGCCGGCAGGCTCTTCAGGTCTACCCGCAGTTGACGGAATTCAGAGTCGGAATAGTGCTGCGATGGATAGTACGCGAGCAGATACTGAGTGCGCAGTTCGTCGCTGATCTTGCGGAACGCTTCGTCCAGTTGCGGCAGCGACGTAGCATAGTAATACTTTCCGCCTGTGTCTGCCGAGATTTGAATCAAGGCGTGCTCGCCGCCGGTGTCTCGTCCTGCACTGGCTTCGATGGGTACGATGATGATGCTATAAATTATCGCTTCCGCCTCCTGCGCGGCGCGGAGCGCTTCTTTGTAGTCGACCTGGCTCACCGTGTCTCCGCCGTCGGTGATCACCACCATCACTTTCCTTCCCTGCCGCCGGGTCAGCGCCTGCGACCCCAGAAAGACCGCGTCGTAAAGCGCGGTCGCCGAGCCGTTGCGCACCCGGTCGATTCCGGCGTCGATCTTCTTCAAATCGGATGTGAACGGCACCAACTCACTGACTTCCTCGCTGAACTTGTACAACGCCAGTCCATCCTCGGGCCGTAAAATCGTGTGCGCAAACTTGCGCGCCGAGATCAACTCGAGCGGCAGATCTTTTCTGGTGCTCAGGCTCGTATCCACCGCCAGCACAATCGACAGCGGCAGCGCCGATTCCCGGCTGAAGATTGCGACCTTCTGTTCTTTGCCGTCTTCCTTCAGCAGAAAATTTTCTTTCTGCAGGTTCGTTACCGGGGCGCCGCGCGCATCCGTCACCGTCACGAACACGTTCACCAGCTTGACGTCGACCTTGAGCGTGGTTTCTGGTTCCTGGGCGATTAACCCGGCGGTCGTGGACACGACGAAGATGCAAGCGACGGGGACGCAAATTAACAGGATCTGGCGGATTCGCTTCATTTAAGAGGTCGTTGGGAACCAGTCATTTGGATGCAGGCTGCTCGCCCGCTGTGCCTCCCGGCGATCGAATTTCTTCGGGAAATGGCTCTCCGTCCGCCCACACGGCTCCATCTTCAAAATATTCCTTCTTCCAGATAGGCACCGTCTTCTTTAGTGTGTCGATGATCCACCGGCATGCGTCGAAGGCCGCGCCCCGGTGCGCGGCAGCCACCACGATCAGTACGCTCGTCTCCCCAATCTCCAGCCGCCCCAACCGGTGGACGATCGACACTCCGCGTATCGGAAAACTCGCCCGCGCCTCCACTGCCAGAGATTGCAGCTGTTTTAGCGCCATTGCTTCATAGGCTTCATAGTCCAGATAGAGCGTGCGCCGCCCGCGCGTGTTGTCGCGGACTACGCCGTCGAAGATCACCGCCGCGCCATCCGCCGGCTGCTTCAACCGGCCAACCACGGCCTCTGTATCGATACGCTCGTGGACTATCCTTACCTCGCCGCGGACCGCGCCCCGAACTTCGCCCCGGATTTCGCGGTCGCCTTGCGCCGACCCTCCGCTCACGGGCGGCAGTAGTCCGACTTCATCGCCGTCGCAAAGCGCCCGATCCGCTCCCGAATACTCCTGATTCACCGAAATCGCCAGCGACGGCACCATCGCTTCGAACCTCGGAGCTTCTCGCGCATAATAGAAGAGGACTTCGCGCACCCGTGCCCCATCCGGCAGATCAACGGTCTCGCTTGATCGTCCTACTACTTCCTTCAATACGCCAAAAAACAGCACGCCAATCTTCATCAGAATTCGTCTTTTCTTGTAGAGACGCCACCAGTGTAGCGCGGCCGCATACCAAAGGGGCCTGTCCTTCGGTGTGAGGGCCCGCCGGTCCGGTTCAATTACCTCCGTAATCGTGCATTCGGTCACTTTCCCGCTTAGTCTTATTGCCTACCGCTCCATAATCAGTGAGAGGAGGCTGCTATCGCTAACACCGTTCATACCGATTCCAGCCGCAGTGCGTCCGCTCGGTCGTTCCTCCACAGCCTTAATATTTTGATCAAGTACACCCGGCTGTATGGAGTCAATCACAAGCGTACCGAGGGCCAGTTTCAGACCGCCTGGAGCGAACTCCAACAGGCGCTGCCTAAAAGCGGCGACACTGGTTTTCTGCTCGGCGTCTCTGACAACAAACTCCTTCTCGATGGCATCCCGCTCGAAGCGGGACAGGCCGAGCGTAGTTTCGCACAATTGCTGACCGCCGCCGGACTCTCCAGCATTCTGTTTTCCAACAAGGTCACGCTCGAGGACTTTACCCGACTGGTCCGTGCATTTTCCATGGGCGGCTCCAAGGCGCAGGACTTCGCCAAGCAGATTAAGGAAACTCTCGGCGATAACAAGGATTCGTCGATCCGCATCAATGAAGTCAAGTTTGTCGCCGCTGATCCTGCCACCGGCGAATATTCCATTGCGGCCCAACTTGCCGCGCAGGCACTGGGCCCCGAATTCAAGCAGTGGCTCAATGATCCTCAAAAACTTCTGCAGTTGATTGCCGCCGCGCAGGGCGCGAGCAACAGCGGCGTGGGCGGACCGGGCGGCGCACCCCTCGGCAGCGTTCCGAGTATCGCCATTCCTGGCGGCGTGGCTACGGGCTCTGGCGTAGCATCTGGCGGAATTTGGACCGGCGGCGTCGTTCCGTTACAGGAAGAGGAAGTCATCCAGACCATTCGCCTGCTCACCCATTTTGGCCAGGCGATGCAGGACCCCAACGCTTCGCCGGAAAATCTGAAGGTGGAACTCGGCAAGGCTCCTGAAGGCGCGAAGGTCAATCTCGCTCAGTTGCTCGAAAGCCTGGCCGCGCAGGTTTCTCAGAACAACACAAACGACACAAACGACACAAACGACACCCCGCTGCTGATGAAGGCGGCTGAAAGCATGGCGATTAAATTCGCCCTCGACCGCTATTCGCGCGG
>Ga0210400_10002247_pt1 | contig 18148 bp, 10 predicted proteins | sample IncBWH26MmetaG_FD_155456 | JGI IMG/M metagenome (GOLD analysis project Ga0210400, IMG submission 155456) | Forest soil microbial communities from Barre Woods Harvard Forest LTER site, Petersham, Massachusetts, United States - Inc-BW-H-26-M | ecosystem: Environmental > Terrestrial > Soil >...
GGAGGAGGCAGAGCGCTTATAACGCTATTCCGCCTGGAAAAGGGCAAGACCGTTTGCTGAGGGACCAGGGAGTTGTTCATGAATTATTTGGGTGACCAGAAGGGGATGATTATGCCATGGGCGCAGGCTGTCCGGATTCGCGCCGCTCGGCTTTTCAAACTTTAGTAATTGTTAATGTGCGAATCTTTGAATGTGGCCAGGCAGGGCCGTCCACCACTTGCAGGTTTGCACAGCTACTGAAAGTGGAAAGGCTGGTCAAACTACATCTCCAGAACACATTCGTTTCGAAAGAAATTCTGAACAGCCTTGATCCGCGCTTTTGCCCTAAACTTTCAATTAGGAAATATTAACGGCTTTAGGGCAATTGTGATTAGTAAATACTAATAATAACTCCGTTTCGTGCCGGTGGATATTTGCGTAACTAAAGGGTAGGTCTTTTGGAACCGCTCCGCCAGTGAAATTTATTGTAAGCTTTCCCAAAGTGGGAAAAGACATCTCTAATCTTCTCTCTAATCTGTCACGCCATGGACTTCTCCAGCACTATTCATTAAGAAGCGGCTCGGCGTTTATCCAGACCGGTCCGATTCCAACCACTGAAAAGCGAGGACACAACAATGAAAGCGCAATTAGCAGCGGTTCTGTTTTTGACCAGCGCAGTCATCTTATCCGCGCAAACCTTTCGCGGAGGAATTCAGGGCACAATCACCGACAGTGGCGCCGCCGCCATTTCCGGGGCAGAAATCGTTGTAACCAGCCCTGAAACCGGCCTCACTCGGATCGCGCAGAGCGACGCGACGGGCAACTATTTCGTTCCCGAACTGCCAATTGGCTTATACGACATCACGGTTAAAAGCACCGGCTTTCGTCCTCAAACAGTAAAGGGCGTGAACGTTGCCGTTTCTCGGAGTCAGCAGGTTGACGTCCAACTCTCTCCCGGCCCGGTCACGGAAGTCGTGGAGGTAACCGCCCGCGCTCCGCTGGTCGAGACCACGCAAAATACCCTGGGCGGGACACTGGAGGCGGAAGAATTTCAGGCACTACCGGTGGGAGGGCGTGATTTCAGCAAGCTGCTGGTGATGGCGCCAGGCGCAGTGGGGGATTCTTCCGGCGGATCGGATTCGGCCGGCTCGTTTGGCCTCTTCAGCATTAACGGTAATCGAGGACGAGCCAATAACTATCTGCTCGACGGCACCGACATGAATGACGGATACCGAAATCTCCCCGCCATCAATGAACAAGGGGTGTTCGGGGTGCCCGCCACGATTCTGCCCCTCGATGCTTTACAGGAAATTTCGATAACCACGAGTACTGAAGCTGAATTTGGGCGCAGCTCCGGCGCAACCGTGAATATGGTCACCAAATCCGGCACCAATGCCATTCACGGTTCGGTTTACGAGTACTTCCGCAACAACGGACTGGATGCGCGCAATTTCTTTAATACCACCGATCAGCAGCAGAACCTTTTCCACAATAACCAGTACGGGTTCTCCGTAGGCGGCCCCTTCGTCAAAGACAAGACGTTCTGGTTTGTGAATTATGAAGGGGGGCGCGAGGGCGTGGGCATACCTACGCTGGCCCGAGTCCCGACTACCGCGGAGATCAACCAATCCATCGCCAACAATGGCGGTGTGGTCAATCCGGTGATTGCCGCACTCTTGGCGAGAAATCCCTGGCCTGCCCCCAATCGCGCGCCAGACAGCCAGGGTAACAACCTGCTCGCCTCAACCCAGGGATCAAACCGCGTGGACAGCCTGATTGCGAAGGTGGACCATCACTTCACCGAAAGCGACATTCTGACAGGCCGTTACTTCTACGGGAACAGCGATCAGAGCTTCCCACTGGGACTGACGGGAGGAGGCATCTTGCCGGGATTTAACTCGGTCGTGCCTACAAATATCAATATTGTTTCCTTGTCGTACACGCATATTTTCAGCCGCCAGCTCCTTATGGAAGTTCGTGGAGGCTACAACCGCCTTTCAAAGAACCTCTTCCCCCAGGACCGGGCGTTCGATCCGGGCTCGATAGGCTTAAATATGGGAACTGGCCCTCAGGATTTTGGATTGCCTTTTCTCAGCGTAGCGAATTTTGCAAAGTTGGGCGCGACTCTTTCCGACCCTCGGGGCCGGGTGGATACCAACACGCAATTCTTCAATAACTACAATTACACGGCAGGCCGCCACAATTGGAAATTCGGGTACGAATTCCGCCGGACTTTGATTGACGGCTTTTTTGACAGCGGATATCGCGGCAAGCTGACATTCAAGACCCTGGACAGCTTCATCGCGGGATCGCCCTCCAGCGGACGGCAGGCCCAGGGCAATTCCAGCCGGCAGACCTTCCAAAATAATCACTCCTTTTACGTTCAGGATAATTTCCACATGCTTTCTCATTTGTCGTTGAATTATGGCGTGCGGTGGGAATATTTCGGCGTGATTGGAGAACAACAAAACCGTTTCAGCATTCTCGATCCCAGCGGAAATCTGCGCATGGTCAAGCAGCTCTATCCTCGCGACCTCAATAACTTTGCGCCTCGAGTGGGCCTTGCCTGGGATGCATTTGGCAACGCCTCCACAGTGTTGCGGGCCGGATGGGGGTTGTATTATGACGCCTTCTCCCAGGATTTCTTCGTAGGCCAGCTGCCGTTTAATACCTTCAACGCGGGTCCGGCTTACAACGGAGCCGGCCCCGCTCCCATCACTTTCAGCTTCAGCCCGGCTAAGACCTTGCAGCCCGGCGTCAGAGTGTTCAGCCCTTCAAGTTTCTCGGCGACCGATGTGTTCACGGTCGACCAGAAGCTCCGCACGCCGTATATCCATGTCTACAACCTGAATCTGCAGCAGCAGCTCGGTAAGAACGTGGCGCTGGAAGTAGGTTACGTGGGCTCGCAGGGCCGCAAACTCTTCCGCTACCGCGACATCAATCAGGTCAATCCTGCCACTGGAACCGTGGCTTTTCCCAGCCTCATCGTCGTAAACCAGTTTGAATCTTCGGCGGCCAGCAATTACAACTCGCTTCAGGCTTCTTTGAGATTGCGCAATTGGCACAGGTTTACATCGTCGCTCAACTACAATTTCTCTCATTCCATTGATAACGCGAGTGATGGGCAGGACTTTGTTCCCAATGCAACGCAGCCGGACAACAGCTTCCAGCCTGGCCGGGAACGGGCCAGCTCTAATTTTGACCAGCGCCACCATTTGACCTGGATGATGAATTATCGCTTCCCGGAGTCAGACCGGATGCGCTGGCTCGCATCCGGATGGAGCACCAATGGCGTCCTCTCGCTCAGCGCCGGCCAGCCTTTCAACGTCAATTATTTATTTGAAGGCGACTTCAATGGCAGCGGAGAATTTTTTGGGCGTCCGGATGTGGTGGGTAACCCGTTTGCCGGAACCAAATCGCCAAACCAATTCCTCAATTTAAGCGCGTTTCAGGTCCCCTGCACGCTGAACGGCGGCGGGAGCTGCATAGCGGGAACACAGCATTTCGGCAATCTCGGTCGAAACGCCTACGGGGGCCCGAATTACAAAAATCTCGATCTCAGCCTGGTCAAGGAAAATAAGTTGACCGAGCGGGTGAAGATGCAACTCCGAGTCGACGTCTTTAATGTGTTCAATCATCCTAATTTCGCCAATCCCCTTTGGCCGAACTTTCTGGTTGATTTTGCTCAAAATGGCCTTGACGCAAGAGGCCGCGGCGTAGGGTTTCTGCCGGTGACCACAACTCCGGACGTGGGCGAGGGCAACCCCTTCCTGGGCAGCGGCGGCTCGCGCAACATACAGTTGGCTCTGAGATTCAATTTCTGAAAGAGCCTCAGGATCGGCGAACCTTCATTTGAATCGCGTAGCGGCTACCTTCGAAAGTAGCCGCTACTTTTTTGAGCAACTGCAAAATATTGCACAATGACCCTGCCGATTTAGCCACGAATTGGCGCGAATTAACACGAATGATCAACAACTGCTTTGAACTGAGACACTTGACCCAGTAGCCAATATTAAAATCGTCCAATAGTACAATCGATAGGTATGAATTCGTTCCACGATTTCCAAAAGCGGAAATTTTTTGGGAATCAATTTGGTTTTCATGGACGTCTGGGCTGCTCTGGAGACTTAACTCAATATCGCTCAATAAAACTGAATAAGTCTATTTTTTTCATTATCATACATGGCATACTCCCGGCGGTTAGCGAATTCCATTCTCCTGCCAAGTTACTAATTCCCGGAAAAATTATAAATTTCCTTTGATTATTTACCTTAGTTCGGCTAAGATCGGCCTCGCTTTTTGAATTAGAGAATTTTAATCTTAATTTCTGGGTATTTAACAGTGCTCGGGAGGGCCAAATGTCAAGCGCCGCTGCAATAGGTTCTGCAAAGATGGGTGAGATAGCGATCATCAATGGAAACGACCACGATATTTCGGTTTCAATGGTTGCCCAGCTCCTGGAGGCCGGCGAAGCGCTGCACGGAAGCGCCCTGGACGTTTATTTACAGAATTATCCGCAGTGCTTTTGGAAAGAGCCGATCCTGCCCAGTACGGATGTGGCTGTGGAGATGCGGAACTCTCAGTACAGCGATGTTCTCGGCCTGAATTCGCTGCGAAAGGCACTGGCTGGCAGAGACGCCGCAATTCGGTCCCAGCCTTTCCTTTCAAGCGACAACGTGGCCGTGACCCAGGGCGGAACGCACGCCATCAACACTCTCTTGCTGACATTCGGCGGACCCCATGCGGAAGTTGTGATACCCGTTCCCAGTTACTCCGGGTACCGCGACATCTGCAAGGTCTTGAAATTGCAGTACCGTCCTTATGGTATGGATGATTCAGGGGCATGGCTTACGGAAGAGCTGTTGGCCTCGCTGGGCCCCTCCTCAATCATGATTGTCAATACGCCGCACAATCCAAGCGGCGGACAGATACAGACTAGCCAATTGAAGCGCCTGGCGGAAGCGGCGCGACGCTCCGGCGCCACGATTATCTTCGATTGCGTCTATGACGAGCTTGTCTACGAAGGCGCGCCCCCGGAGTGGAAGGCGGTATTCAAGAGCGCAGCCGATCTCGGCTCCTTCATTTGGATCAACTCTTTCTCCAAGAACTACGGGCTTCCGGGTGTCCGGCTGGGATGGATTACCGCCTCAGAGACGACGATCAAGCGGATTGAGCCGATTATAGAAAGCAGCATTCTCTGCCTTCCCGATTTCATTCAACGCTGGGCCGCCCTCGCCCTGGGCCGCATGTCCGGAACTTTGGCCTCGGAAATGAAGGCGCGCCGTGATTATCTCTGCTCACGGCTCTCCGGCGTCGCAGGACTTGAATTCAAGCGGCCGGCAGCGGGCATAACCATGATGGCACGGCTGCGGAACGGAACGGGCATGGACCTGGTGCAACGGCTGCTGAAGAGCCATGCAACTCTCTTCCTGCCCGGTAGTGCATATTATGGTGGCGATCCACAGACAATTCGCCTCTGCTTTGGCTATCCTCAATCCGACATTGATAAATACACCTCTGTCCTTGCTTCCGCGCTGGGCCGCCGCCTGCGAGTGTTTTCGGGCGTGCAGCCTGCTGCGCAACGACGGCCGTTTGCAAGCATTTGAGCACTGAATACTGATCGTTTTGTACAAAATTTTGGCTCGTGAGGCGAAGATGAAAACAACACAAGAGTCCTATCAAGAGGTTTGCAATTCTCCCGTAACCGAAAGCTTCCTGGGCAATCTGCTTCCCTGCCTGGACCACATACAAAAATTCACCACGGCCTATGCCATATTTCATCTCTTTGATTTAGAGATCTACCGCGAACTCTTTACGGGCACAACCTCTGCAGAGACACTGGCCCAGCGCCTCTCTCTTAAGCTGGACCTGCTCAACGGGCTGCTGGAATACTGCAGGATCGAAGGGTTGGTTGAAAAGGACGAGGAGGGCTACAGGCTATCTTCCTATGCTCGGATGCTGGCGCCTTATCGAGGATGGTTTGAGTTCTTTATCGGCGGCTACGGGGGCACCTTCCGGGACATTGGGACGGCCATCAAGATTGGGGCAGGAGAGCCAGGCCGCGACTATCGTCACGTGAGTATTGGCAGTTGCGAAATCAGCCGGTACGACGCCATTCCTTTGACCAAGCGCCTGATGAGCGTGGTGCCGGGCAACCACAAACTGGTCATCGACCTGGGTTGCGGCAACGGCATGTATCTAACCACATTTTGCGAGGAAATTCCGGACATCCGGGCGATCGGGGTAGAGGCCCACACCGAAAGCTACGAGGCCGCCTCCGGTCACGTCAGGCAGCGGAAAATGGAGGATCGAATCAAGATCGTCTATTCGGATGCGGTGCCTTTCTTCAGGACCTATGAAGGCGAGACCCCCGATTTCATCCTGTTTGGTTTTGTGCTGCACGACATTCTGGGGAACCAAGGCCGTAGCGCCATCATGGAATTGTTCACGGAAATTGCTGCACGCTTCCCGGATACGCACGTCATCGTGGTAGAAACCGACTACGATCTCCGGAAGGAAGCGGTGCTGCAAACACCGGTGGGCAAAGGCTACTACAACCCTTATTTCCTCACCCAGGCGGTGACCAATCAGAAGCTCCAGACGCGCGATTCATGGAGAGAGATATTTGCCGAAAGCGGTTTTGAGATCATGGCGGAAAAGACGGTGGATCACCTGGTAGATCCCAGCGATCTGGAAGTGGGCTTTCTGCTCAAGGCGGCTTCAAAACGTTAAGCGGCTTGGACGGGTCCGGGAGAAACGGTTCGCAAACGCGGTGACAGCCGTTTCTTTCGGACCTCCATGCGCTGTTATGGAATGGGGTAATTCTGGAACCGCTCTAGTTCCAAAACGGATGCTAAGAACCCGTGAAGTCGAACTTTACTTCAAGAACGCTTTCCTTGTCGGCAGGTTCATATTTCCATTTCTTGACGGCGCGGATCAAAGCATCCAGAAGCACGGGATTGCCACCCAGCTCTTTTACTTCTTTTACAGTTCCGGCAGGTGCAACCGTTACTTGTACGCGGGCGACTCCCTTAAGATTCAATCTTCGCGCAAGCTCCGGATATTCGGGATCCACCTTTGTTTTGATTTTACGGGCTTCCTGTGCCTGGACGCCGTAGTGCACCGGCAAACACAAGAGACTGAGAAGCAGCAATCCAGCAAGAGCTATGAGCTTTATGGATCGATAAATCAAATGCATGACACAGAATTTGGCGTCCATTCCTGCTCCTGATCAACTGCCTCACTAACGTTGCGGACAAATCTTGTTTGCAATAATAGCGGGAACAACGGCGGTCTCAAAGAAAAATCCTACCGGGAGCATACGAAAGTAACTGAGTGATTATTAGCATCCTCAAAAGAAAATCTACCAGCATGAAGTTAGTGAATATTAATGTTTCGTGGAATAAATGACCATGTTACCGTCTCCACTCATGAAGGTTCTTATCGCTTATCATCACCCGTTTGAGCCATGGCGAGCGGCTCCCTGGGCAGCGAGCCGGCTGCAAAGCGATTTTCCTCAGCTTGAAGTGGTACAGCTCACAAGCGATGATCTCGACACCCGGCAAGTTGCGGATTTGGATGTACTGATAACCTGCTCCATGACACCGCAACAATTTCTTGCCGCGCCCAGCTTGAAGTGGATCCACGCGCCCACTGCCGCCGTCCATGAGCTCTTGTTCCCTGAACTCATCGACAGCGGCGTTGTAGTTACCAATTCCGGTGAGGTCCATGGCCCGCTGGTGGCCGAACATGCAATAACTCTTCTTCTTGCCCTGGCCAAGCGCATTCCTCAATCCGTGCGCCACCAGCAAAAAAGAGAATGGGCCCAGCAAGAGCTCTGGGATGGGCATCCGCGTCCCCGGGAAGTTGCCGGCGCTACCGCGGTGGTGGTGGGCATGGGCAGCATTGGCCGTGAGTTCACAGCGCGGGCCAGGGCGCTGGGTTTGAGGGTCGTGGCGGTGCGCAAGGACCCGGCGAAAGGCGCTCATGGCGCGGACGCTGTCTATCCCGCCACGCATCTGGATGAAGTATTACCGGAGGCCGACTTTGTCTTGCTTTGCGCTCCGCTGACTTCCGCGACCGCCGGACTGATGGACGGTCCCAGGCTTGCCAGAATGAAGCGCGACGCCTACCTGATCAACGTCGGCCGCGGGACACTCGTGGATGAACGCGCCTTGATCGAAGCTTTAGGGAATCGCGCCATTGGCGGGGCCGCCCTCGACGTTTTTGCCGAGGAACCGTTGCCGCCGTCTTCCCCGTTATGGTCGATGGAGAATCTGCTCATTACCCCACACAACGGCGCCTCCATCAACGGCTTGTGGGAACGTCATCACCGGCTCATCCAGGAAAATATGGCCCGGTTTCTCAGCGGGCGCCCTCTCTTGAATCAGGTCAACAAGCACCGCGGATACTAGCCGGGATTATTCATGAACCCAGATTATTCACGAAGAATGTGCAGAAGAAAACAGCTCGTCATCCCGAAGGTCTACCCGCGTGCCAGCGCGGGTAGATCAGAGGGACCTTGCGTTTGCCATTAGTCGCTGGGTCCTAATGGCCTTAATGCCCTGAAAAACAGTTTGCGGAGATCAGTGACCCGGCGCAAAATCGAATTTTACTTCGACCGTGCTCTCTTTGTCCGCCGGTTCGTATTTCCACTTCTTAACGGCCCGCACCAGCGCGTCAAGAAGCACAGGGTTACCGCCCACTTCTTTTGCGTCGGTTACGGTCCCGTTCGGCGAGATCCTGATCTGGACGCGGGCGGTCCCGCGGAGATTCAAGCGTCGCGCAAGTTCAGGATATTCGGGAGGCACGCTGATCTTGACTCTGCGGCTCTCCTGCGGGTCTGGCCCATAGTTCCATTCTGAAATCGCCGTACAGAAGAAAAGCAGGCCCACAAACATCATGAAATACAGGGCCCTATTGATTATCTGCTGGGGTCTGGAGGTTCTGTTCACTTTCTGCTCCGATATGGTTTTCTTTTTTCGATCCGCGACTCCGCTTTTCAACGGAGGCGCAATGATCTCGTGAGGATTTAAGAGTCCAGCTTCGGATCTCCGGTGGAGATTCCGAAGCTGGACCGGTTAAGAGACGGTAATGCCGCCTAGAAGCTGAAGCGCACCGCGAGTTGAATGTCTCGTGGACCGCCTCCAGCAAGGAACGGGTTACCCACGCCGACGTCAGGAGTCACCGTGCTTGACAGGAAGCCCTTGCCCCGGCCTTGTGCATCCAGGCCATTCTGGGCAAAGTCAACGAAGAAGTTCGGCCACAAAGGGTTAGCAAAATTGGGGTGATTGAAAGGATTGAACAGATCCACGCGAATCTGCATCTTCAGCCGCTCCGTCACATTGGTGTTCTTCGCCAGGCTGAAGTCAAGGTTGGTATAGCCGGGTCCGTTGAAGGCATTGCGGCCAAGATTGCCGAAGTGCTTAGTGCCCGGAATGCAATTTCCGCTGCCGTTCAGCGTGCAAGGCACCTGCAGCGCGCTGAGGTTCAGCAGCTTGCCGGGACCGCCTGTGCCGGCCATGGGATTCCCAACCACATCGGGACGCCCGAAGAACTCGCCGCTGCCGTTGAAGTCGCCTTCAAACAGGTAATTCACATTGTAGGGCTGACCGGCAGTCGCCGTCAGCACTCCGTCCAACGTCCAGCCCGAGGTGAGAACATGCAGCGTCCTGGAAGACGGTAAGGCATAGGAATAAGACCAGCTGAAATGATGGCGCTGGTCGAAGTTGGAGTTGGCGCGCTCTCCGCTTGGACGAAAACTATTGTCCGGCTGGGAGGCGTTGGGGACGAAATCCAGGCCGTCACTTGCATTGTCAATAGAGTGCGACCAACTGTAATGCACTGCAGAGGTGAGTCCGTGCCAATTGCGGAATCGCAGAGATGCCTGCAAGGCATTGTATCCGCTGCTGGAGGATGTCTGAATCTGATTGACAACGCCCAGAGCGGGGAAAGCTACGGTCCCTGTAGCCGGGTTTGTCTGATTGAGATCAACATAGCGGAACAGCCTCCTGCCTTGCGACCCTACATACCCGACCTGCAGCGCGACATTCTTGGTTATCTCGCGTTCTATATTCAGGTTGAACATCTGGACATAGGGAGTCCGAAGTTTCGGATCCACCGTAAAGACGTCGGTGGCTCCAAAAGAGGCTGGAGCAAAGACTCGCACTCCCGGCTGAAGCACGGCCGTCGGAGCAAAGCTGAACGTCACTGCGTTAGGCCCGATTCCGTTTCGTGCGGGACCGGAATTGAAGCTGTTGAACGGGATCTGCTCGGCGAATACGTCCTGAGAGAAAGCGTCATAATACACGCCCCAACCGGCGCGCACTACCGTCTTGGCATCTCCCTTGATGTCCCAGGCAAGGCTGACGCGCGGCCCAAAGTTTTTCAAGTCGTGCGGATAGAGTTGATTGACGATGTTGAGGTTTCCATTTGCGTCAAGAGTGCTGAAGCGATTTTTCTGCTCGCCAATCACGCCAAAATAATCCCAGCGAACGCCGTAATTAAGAGTGAGATTGGAGAGGAGGCTGAAGTTATCCTGAGCATAGAGCGAGTGGTTGTTCTGGAAGGTCTGCCTGGAGGAATTTCCCTGCACTTGCCTTCCGCTGCTGGGCGTCCCGGCGATGAAGGCATCCAGGGTGCGGAAAGAGAGGCTCCCGCGGTATCCGTTGTCGAAGAAGCTGTCGATGAGGGTCCGGCGGAATTCGTATCCGAACTTCCAGTTGTGCCGCCCGGAGGTATAAGTGTAGTTATTGAACAATTGAGTGTTGGTATCAACCCTGCCTCGAGGATCGGAGCCCGCCGAACCCAGTCTGGCAAAGCTGCCCACTCCAATGGAGGGCAGACCAAAATCCTGGGACGTGGTCCCCATGTTTAATCCAATGGAGTTGGGATCGAAAGTCTGGTCCTGCGCAAAATCTTTATGCACCAGGCGGTTGTAGCCGCCGCGGACCTCGGTCAGCAGATGCAGGCCAAAAATATGCGTATAGGAAACCGAAGCGATATTCAGCGTGCTGGGCGCGACGGTATTAAAACCGGGTAGAGTACCGCCCCCTGAGAGAGCCAACGGGGCGCTCTGATTGCCCTTGCCGAAAAAGTACCGGCCGGTAAGGAAATCCGTTTCGCCAAAGCGTTGGTCGATCTTGCCTATGACGCTCTCAGTATGATTGGGCGCCTGAGTGGAGGTCGCAAGGTTGTTCCCTGCACTGTCTGCAGGCCGATTGGCTGACGGCCATGCTCCATGCGCCAGCAGGTTGGCAATGACCGGGTTCACGACACCACCATTGTTGGCAATGGATTGGTTAAGCTCCGCAGCCGTGGGAACGCGGGCCAGGACCGGAAAACCGACGCCCTCGCGCTGCGCTTCATAAGCCACAAACCAAAAAGTCCGGTCCTTCACGATCGGTCCGCCTAGAGAACCGCCGTATTGATTATTGTGAAAAACATCTTGAGGAGAGCCCACGGGATTGAAGGCGTTGCGGGCGTCTAAGGCATTATTGCGAAAATATTCGTATACGCTGCCATGAAGGCTGTTGGTGCCGGACTTGGTTACAAAATCCACAGTAGCGCCAGAGCTCCGGCCGAATTCCGCTTCCGTGTTGCTGATGATGGAAACTTCCTGCAGAGAATCCAGAGGCAGCATGGTGCCAGGGGCCCCGAACACGCCCGGCAAATCCGTAGCCGGGAGATTTCGGTAGCTGTCGTTCATGTCGGTTCCGTCAATTAAGTAATTGTTGGAACGTCCGCGGTTGCCATTGATGCTGAAAGCTCCGAAAGAACCGGCTGCATCATTTTCCAATCCAGCATCACTGACTGCGCCTGAAGCCATGAGAAACGTCTTGAAGATGTCCCGGCCATTCATGGGCAGGTCCCTGAGCTCCTTAGAATCGACTCTCGATCCTAGGTTGTCCTGGGCGGTGTTGATCAGCGGAGTCTGACCCGTCATTTCCACGACCTGGGTCGATTTCTCTTCTTCCACAGCTTCAGCGCCGGGCTTAAGCTGGAAATCAACGCGCTGATTGGATGAAACTTCAACTTTGATGCCCTTCAGGGTCTGCTGACGAGAGCCTGTTTTCTCCACCTTAACGGCATAGGTGCCGATCGGCAGTTCCGATATAAAGTAAGTTCCGGCTGAGCTCGTCTTGCTGGTCCGCGTCAACCCGGTCTCTTCGTTGTTCACCGTAACGAGGACATCCGCAACGGGATGCCCGGTGGCGTCTGCCACGGTTCCCTGGATTCCGCCTCGGAATGTTTGGGCCGGCAAACTTGCTGCCGCGCACAAAATACAAATTACACAAAGTAGCGTTTTCATTGTTACTGCCTTCCAGTAAAAGTTTAGGGGGAAAGGTGAAGCCGGGCTGGAGTATAAGGGATCAGCCTCGCGCAAGTGTTAATTACGAAAGTACTGAAGTCGCAAAAACTGCATCTTTCTAGCAAATACTCAGGGTGGAAATCCGACCCAGGATGCTCTGCATTTATCACTGTGGAAGGTGGTGCTTCTAGGAGAATACTCTAGCCTACTTACAGCTAGCACGCAGTTTATATGCAGTTATATGCAGTTGCACTAATATGATTTGCTGTATATAGAACTTAATGATCTTTCATTATTCCATTTACGGAACTGGCCATCAGTCTGTTATGACAATTCTATTAGTGAATTCTAAAGATAAACAGCCTGAAGATAGGTTTATCGCGGATGCCAGAATAGCTACTTTGACGGCCTCTTAACTTAAGGTTATGGCCTTAACCTATGCAAGGGGATGAAGAGTGTGGCGGTGGAAACAGTGATCAGGGTGGGTGTGGCTTAGAGTGGATGTGGCTTGATTGAATGTGACTTGGTTGAGTGTGGCCTGATTGAATGTGGCTTGGTATGTGGCTTTAAGGAGCGTGATTGGTGAAATGTTATTTTCGTTTCACCACACTTTCAACCCCTTGTCATTCAAGGCCGCTCTTTGGCCGAAGAATCCCCACACTCTCTGATGCGACATGGGCGAGATCCCGCAATGCCCTTTCTCTTTATTGTCGTCCTGAGCAGCAGACTCGCGACGGCGAGTTAAGAGGAAATGAACAGGGTGCTTGTGCGGCGGTGCGTCCACTTTGAGACTTGTATCAGCCCCAACCATCCCTGCCGGGACGGTTGCGTGAACCAGAGACTCTCGCTACAGCATTCCCATTCGCGTTCATTCGCGTAAATTCGTGGCTAAATCGGTTTTCGTCTTTAGCCAGAACCGGCCCTTGCGTTTTCTACAACTTACAAAGGGAGTCTCTGGAGAGGGCACAGCTTGTCCTAGAAGTGAGTGCGCGAGCCGAAGGAACTTGAGCGTTAGCCCGTAGCGATCCCGCGCCAAGCGGGAGAGCGAGGGCTGCGCAGTCGTGCCGAAAAGTGCAAAAATAATTCGGCTCTAGCCGCTGGTTTTGCTTTTTCAAGCCACAAATGTGCCAATGAAAAGGACTTACAAGGTTGTTCATTAGCAGCCGCGTTTTGCGCCCGAAGGCTTGCCCTGAGGTCCTCCGAAGGGACCTATGCATTCGACTGCGCTGCCGAGTCTTTCCTGGTTAACGAACAAAACACCAACATCATTTTTTCGCCGACGACGCGACCTTCGCAGGCAACGGAGCACTTGCCCGGCTGAACAGGAACGAATAATCGGATGCCAATGCTTTGGTTTTACTTGCCGCGGCAATGGGAGCGCTTGCGTGGCAATCCAGGCAGGTGTTCGTATTTTGAAAATACGTTTCCATGGTTGTGTTGGCCACTTTTTGCGTGCCGGGATTGGGTACGGGATTCCCCGCAGTCAGTGGGATGTGCGAGCCGGGCGGAACACTGGCCGGCGCGCTTGACCACGATACATCCACAAGCTGGTAGTTCAGGAATACGGATTTAGGATTACTCTGGCGAATCAAGTCCCACACCCATTGATTCAGCCCCGCGATATCGTCAACTGTTGTGTTGTTGATGGGATTCTCGCGGACGACTTGCATGGCAGCAACATAAGGATCAACCGCTTGCTGGGGAAAGAGCGGATGTTCGGGTGATTTCGAATGGGCCTGAGCATTTGGGGAACAGTGGTAATGGTCCGTTCGTGGATCGCAGTTCCTGTTGTAATACGTGTACCACGCCAGCAGTTCGTTGTTTTGGATGTCGGCTGTGCTGGGGGCGTTGTTGACATGTTCAAAAGTCGCCCAGACAAACTGAGGCGCTTTAGCCGTCTTGTGGATGATGTGGAGACCCACCAGTCCGACAGTGACGAGTCTCGGCGGAGCCTTACGGTCCGGGCCAACAACATAGGCCTTGGATGTTTTGAAATACCGCCATTTTGAAGGATCGGGCAATTCGACCCATGACGCTTTGAATTCCATGGAGCCGGTCTTTCCATATTGCGCGAACTTCGCTGTCCCATCCGGGAGGTTGATCCCTGGTTCCTTGGCAAAGACCTGTTGAATGGGGGCGCTGTAAAGCTGATTGGTGTTGATGTAGTTGAACTCGTCTTTGTTGAGACGGATCTCGTAGAGCGTCAGATTCCCATTTTGGTCGGTCAACCAGGCCCCATTGGTGCCGGGCTGAGTAAACTCCGTGCCCAGGATTTTGTAGCCGGCGGGCATCCCATGACTACGATGCAAGGCGGACTCAGATCCCTGAGAGCACCATGCTGAGGGAGGGACTGCATTGTCCCGGAAGACCTCTGAGACTTCCTTGTAGGTTTCCCATACCACCGGTGCGGTATTGTTGGGCTGTCCAAACTTCGAAGCTGGAACTGCCGTATCCGCCTCACAGCTCGATTGAGATGCCTGCCAATTGAGAGCGATGAAATCTTGCCAGGCCATGCAATTTACATTGGCCTGCGAATTGTTGGCCGCTATGTCGGATGGAATAATGTAGGAAAGAGCAGGCGGAGCCTGGCATCCACCGGTGGACGAATTAGGTGCTGTTGAGGCGGCTACCACGCTGGTCACGCCGGCGGGGAAATGCGTAGTGCTGTCCAATGGAAGGAATAAAACCACGATTATGGCAATCAAAACGGTGAGTATCAGCGTACGCATTGTGCCTCCTCAACGATTACCTTGCCGTTCCACCCTCACTTTTGCCGGGAACGACATGTAAAAATGCCGGTCCCGGAATACCCTGGGATTGGCCAAAGTTGGTGACCACAATCTCCCTCAGGCCTGGCCGAGCGGACTTCGAAACGTCCACTTTCAAGGTCAGAAGTTGACACTCAGCGGGAAAACTATGTCCCGGTTGGGCGTAGATGATGTTTTTTATGCTGGTTGCTTTGATCGTTATGTCAGACTCCGGGACAGTGACGATCGGAAGTTCTCCGTTCGGCCCCAGGGTCACGGTGTGGCAGACCAGAGCCATGGAAAGGTCAGTTGCTCCCCGCTGGACCTGCGCAGGGATGATCACGGAGTTGCTCGCCAGGTTCATGGGCACGCCCACCGAATTGCCCACGGGCGTGTTGTAGCAGGCGTTCCACAGGGACTCATACATCAACTGGATAGGTTGCGCCTGAGGTGTCTTGAGATCTTCCACACACGCCTGGGGAGGCTCTGGGGCTTTTGCGGGGATACGCCAAGCAAAGAGCCCGATCTGAAACGTCTCTGCGATCTGGGCGCCGTATTGAATTGGAGTGGCTACGCCATTGTGCTTGATGGTGATGTCACCGATCGTGAATGAGACTCCGGCCTCAATCCAGGATGCGGGAATCTGAAAGACCGCGTGGAGAATGAAATTGCCCGGGAAAATCTTCCCGGAGACCGGATCCATGAGCGTCTCGCTGCCACGGACAATCTGCCAGCAATCCGCAACGGTTGCGCCTTTCGGCAGCCTGGGATCCTCGGGCAACGCGTAGCCGCCGAAATACGGCTTCTGTATGTAGAGTCCAACCGGATTCGCCACGGAGACCATGCTGCCTGTGGGGCCGGAGGCGGCAAGTTGATTGATGGTTTGCGCGATGTGGGGATCGCTGTTCCGGTATGGCAGAATGTCCTGACTGCAGCAACCCAACTCTTGGGAGTCATTGTTGCCCATTTCCCGCAGGACGGTCGCCACCGCAGCCAGGCTTACCAGCTCCGTTTGCAGCGTGTTGGGCGTGCTGGTCAGATGCATGGCCCCGCCCGAAGCGTTGGCGCCACTTCGAAGCGCCACAGGTCCGCGGTTCCATTTATTCAGAGGATTGTAGGCGGGCGATCCGGTCGAAGGATCCGTGACGGGCTTTCCGGTCGTGGGATCCACCAGTTGCAAGTCTTCAACCGTAACGGTGACCGCATTCGAGCTGCCTTTAGGAAGTCCAAAATTCAGGGTGTCCTGATACAGTTGCGCAACCCTGCCGGGGCTCACTCTCCAGAGCGCATGCCAATACTCGGGATTCTCGCAAACAAAATCGACCCTCGCGATCTTGCCTTGCGAATTCCTGGTTACATTCCATTCACAATACTCATCTTGCCAGCCACGCGGACCATAAGGGCCGAAGGGATGAAGCGCGCCTCGCCAATCCGCCTGCGGACAAAGCTTTTTGGGAACTAGCGGAAAAGACTGCTTCTTGCCGTATTTGTCCGTGTAGAAGCTCGAATCGGCCAGCTCCCACACTGCGTTTTGCGGCAGGTTGTGTGGGTTGAGAGGCAACGCCGTAGCCGCGCCGAAGTACTGGTTGATCCGGTTCGGAAACGCATTCCACGATACGAGGGTAGGCTGCGTACCATCGGGAGTCAGAGTGCGAGTTGGATCGTAATAATAGGTCTCATTGGCCATCCCGGACTTGTTCCAGGGATTTCCGCAAATGGCTTGCTGAGTAAAGGCATCCAGGTTTGCCTGCCACAACTCATCAAGCCGTGCCTGTTCCTCGCCCTGCAGATCTTTGATGTTTGCTGGAGTCGAAAAATGGCTTAGCAGTCCACCCTTGGCGGTCCCCGAAAAAAGCTCTGTCGAAAAAGCGAGATTACGCGAGAGCCCTCTGCTAGCAAGGAATGGGACTGAGAATCCCCAAGCAGCCGTCTTAAGAAAAACCCTTCTGTCCATAGGCATAGTTGCTCCCCGGCTCATAGCCGGAACAACGCAACAGCAGTTTCCACAGAACGGTTAGGGCACTACTTACCACAGAACGGTTGCGGCATGATGTCTTGCATCAAATCTGGGACTTACACTTCTAATGCTTCTAATATTAGAGTGCTATTTGGACGAAAACGTAACAAAAAATCTTCATATTATTTTTACATTAATGGATATTTACTATCATTATTAGTAATGACTAATTTATATGAGCGCTAGAGTTTCAAATACGACCTATCGTTAGCAATTTATAATTTTTAGTTTTCCTGTGTGATCCACTTCTGGGAGCCAATTAGGCGATTTTCTGCCGATTGATATCCATAAATGATTGGAAAAATCTAATATTAAGCCCTATGACAGCCATCACCCCCGAGGTTAGCCCCAATACTGAGAAAAGGGCTCGTCATCCCGAGGGTCTACCCGCGCATCAGCGCGGGTAGATCAGAGGGACCTTGCGTTTCGCAATTAACCAGAAAGATTCTGAACCACCTAACTGAACAGTATTGAGGTTAGCCCCAGCGCAGTTCACTTGAGAAATTCGAGAATGTTTGGCGTTGCTCTCTGACCTGGTCAAGGGCTTGCCCGCCCAGCGCAGTTCACTTGAGGAATTCGAGAATGTTTGGGGCTCAAACGGTCAGCGCCGGAGGCGCGTTAGGAAGTTAGCCCAGCGTGTAAACGCTGGGAAAAGAGTAGAAATAAAGGTCAAGCCCCAGAGGGCGACACATGCTCCTCTCTTGTCTCGTCATCGCAGTTCAATCCCAATATGGTACTGAGCGGAATGTTCCTGAACTGCTGTAATTCGAGATTGCGGTTTCGTACAGAAGCTCAAGGAAGACAGCGATGTGGGAATATCGAGGCTCCAGTCCGGCAGGACGGATGAAAGTAGCCCAGCACAGCCCGTCCTAGAGCGGAGCGAAGGACTGAGTCAGCATGTGCGCGTCTGGCGCACATGCTGACTCATAAGTGCTGGGTAGCAAAAAGAACAGGCCCTTTCCTTACGCCGTAGGCTTGCGAGCAGCGAAGCGGAGCGCATATTAAACAATGCACTTATCGATAGGGCTATCTTAAAAGTGCTCTCTCCCTTACTGTGACTTTCGAGAGAAAGCTTAAGCAAACTTGTATTGCTTA
>Ga0210400_10002248_pt1 | contig 18144 bp, 13 predicted proteins | sample IncBWH26MmetaG_FD_155456 | JGI IMG/M metagenome (GOLD analysis project Ga0210400, IMG submission 155456) | Forest soil microbial communities from Barre Woods Harvard Forest LTER site, Petersham, Massachusetts, United States - Inc-BW-H-26-M | ecosystem: Environmental > Terrestrial > Soil >...
TCGCGCGCCACTGCTTGAGCTTTGGCCTTGGACGACACCTTCATGTTGCCGAGCGGATCACCTTTGTCCGCCGGCACACCGACGCGGCTGGAGATGACGTCGGCAACGCCCGGGATATTGGCGCAGCCGCCGCAAATCAATATTTGATCCGGCTGCGCGCGGCCGCTGCCGGAGGCCAGATAAAACTGCAGCGAACGGCTGACCTGCTGAGTCATGTCGTCGATGAAGGGATCGAGCACTTCGGGCTGATAGTTGCTCGGCAAGCCGCCTTCTTTCTTGGCGCGGCCCGCTTCTTCCATGCTGAGGCCGTAGGTGCGCATGATCTCTTCGGTCAACTGCTGCCCGCCGAAAGCGAAGTCGCGCGTGTAAATCACGCGCATGTCGCGCAACACGCTGAACGTCGTGCTGCTGGCGCCGAAATCAACCACTGCCACGGTGCGATCGACGCCGCCGTCCGGCATCTGATGGCGCATCAGTGCGCAGGCATTTTCCAATGCGAAGGCCTCGACATCGACCAAGTGCGCGGTCAATCCTGAGGCTTGAACCGCAGCCTGTCGCTGTTCGACGTTCTCGGTTCGCGTGGCGACGAGCAGGACATCGAGCATGTCGGGATCTTTTTCCGATGGGCCCACGACTTGATAGTCGTAGCTGACTTCTTCCATGGGGAAGGGAATGTATTGGTCGGCCTGCATTTCGACCTGACCTTCCAATTCGTTGTCGCCGAGACTCTTCGGCATTTGAATGACTTTGGTGATCGCGGCATCGCCGCTGATCGCGATCGCCGCGAGCCGGCTCTTCGCGCCGGAGCGTTTTACAGCGCGGCGAATCGCCTCGCCGACCGCTTCCGCGTCGACGATGGCTTTTTCGTTGATGGCGTTGTGCGGCGTTGGTTCCGCAGCATAAGACTCAACGCGATATTGGCCACCCGACATCGTGAGCTCGATGAGCTTCACAGACGAGGTGGTTATGTCAAGTCCCAAAAGCGGACGATATCTTTTTCCTAACGACCACACAAATTTTTTCCCTTTTTGCTCAATACCTTGCAGGTCGCAACTGGTGCATGAGATTAGCTTTGACGAGGAAACTTAGCAAGAAACTGTTAAATGGAACGTGAAGCCACTCACGGTAATGACCGCCTCCGTCCCCGAAGTCGGCAAAGTGAGACGTACGGCTGTTTCGTACTTCCTTTCGGAGGCGTCGATTCATTCTTTCAGACCTCATGGCCTAGGGGACACCCCAAGGCGTTCGGTTAATCCTGGTCTGGCAACCCCGCTGTCCCTTGGTTGTCAAACCGAAGGATCGGTGGCTTTGCGTCCTCATCTTTCAATGAGTATGCCCATGTAACCGGCGGTAATATGCTGCCCATGTCCGCCGACGCAATAAGTTAGAACGGTTTTCTGTGCCCAAACGTTATCTAGTTCTCATCTCGCGCATTTGTGCAGTTTTAGTTGGCCTAATAGCGTTGGTCGTCTTCGCCAATGTCTGTGCTTTTGCTTATTTAAGGCCCGCCCTGCCGGACGTGGCCAGCCTTCGGGAGGTCCAGCTGCAGGTCCCGCTGCGGATCTATACGCGGGACGGCAAGCTAATCCAGTCAATCGGGGAGCAGCGCCGCATACCGGTGCGCTACGACCAGTTGCCCCCGAAACTGATCCAGGCCTTCCTGGCGACCGAAGACGACCGGTTCTTCCGCCATCATGGGGTGGATTTCCAGGGTATTTTGCGGGCGGCGGTGGCTGATTTACGGGCCGGCGGCATCCGCCAGGGCGCCAGCACCATCACCATGCAGGTGTCGCGCGACATGTTCCTGACCCCGCGCCGGGACCTGAAGCGGAAAATGAGCGAAATCTATATTTCCTTGCTCATGGAGGCCGAGTTCACCAAAGAGGAAATATTCTCCCTGTACGTCAACAAGATCTTCCTGGGCCAGCGGGCGTATGGCGTCGGCGCCGCCGCCGAGGTCTATTTTGGGAAGAGTCTGGACCAGCTGACCGTTGCCGAGATGGCCACACTGGCCGGCCTTCCGACTGCGCCTTCGACGAGAAATCCGGTGGCCAACCCCGAAGCAGCCAAACTGCAGCGCAGCCATGTTTTGGGCCGGATGCTGGAACTCGGCTACATCAGCCAGGCTGAGTACGATCAGGCCAAGGCAAGCCCGATGGAATCACGCCTGCACGGCGCCTCCATCGAAGTCGACGCGCCCTATTTGGCGGAAATGGTGCGCAATGACATGCAGAACAAGTACGGGGATGCGGTCTACACGGCTGGCTACAAGGTCTATACCACCTTGGATTCGCGTCTGCAGGCGGCAGCTACCGTGGCGCTGCGAACCGGCCTTCTGGAATACGACATGCGCCACGGCTACCGCGGGGCGAGCGTCAAAGTCGACGTGTCGAAGCTCGCTACGCCCGCCCAGTTCGACGCGCAGCTCGAGGAATTTCCGATCATCGGCGGCCTGAAACCCGCGATCGTGCAGCAGGTCGAAGCCAGGAGCGCCAAGATCTATGTGAAGGACCTCGGAGTCGTCACCTTGCCTTGGGAAAAGCTGGTTTGGGCCCGGCGCCAGTTGCCGGACGAGAAGGTCGACCGCGCACCGGCCCAAGCGTCGGAAATCTTGAGCCGCGGCGACGTCATTTACACCGTGGGCCGCATGCCCGAATCGCTGCTGTTCGTGCAGGTGCCTGAAGCCCAGAGTGCGCTGGTGTCGGTCGATCCCAAGGACGGCGCGGTCGTGGCCTTGGTGGGCGGATTTGATTTCTTCCAGAGCAAATTCAATCGGGTCACCCAAGCCCGGCGCCAGCCGGGTTCGGGCTTCAAGCCCTTCATTTATACGGCCGCCTTCGACAAGGGGTTTACGCCCGCCAGCGTCGTGCTGGATGCCCCGGTGGTCATCGACGAGGAAGGCAAGGAACAGGCGTGGCGCCCCAAGGAATTCGAGAGCAGATTCGCCGGACCGGTTCGGCTTCGCGATGCACTGGCGCACTCCAAAAACCTGGTTTCAGTACGCTTGATGCGCGCCATCGGCGTCCAGTACGCCCGCGATTACGTCACCCGCTTTGGCTTCGATAAGTCGCAACTGCCCGATGATCTGACGCTGGCTTTGGGAACCGCGGAATTGAGCCCGCTGCAGGTGGCCATCGGCTACTCGACCTTCGCGAATGGTGGCTTCAAGGTCAGCTCGTACTACATCGATCGCGTCGAGGATGCGAACGGCAAGGTGCTGCAACAGACCAACCCTGCGATCGCCTGTGCGCAATGCGGTCGCGGGAGCGATGGTCCCAGCCCTCGAAGCGCGGCGGCCTCAAGCCGGACCACGCTGGATGAGGCCCCGCACGATGGTAAGACCCTGATTCCTGTGAAGAATCTGGCGCCGCAGATCATCCGGCCGCAGGTCGCGTTTTTACTGGCCGACATGATGGCCGATGTCATCAAGCGCGGCACGGGTCAGCGGGCGCGCACGCTCAACCGCGACGATATCGCCGGCAAAACCGGTACAAGCAATGATGCGCATGACACCTGGTTCAATGGCTTCAATGGCGACGTGGTAACGACGGTATGGGTGGGCTTCGACTCGGATCGTTTGCTAGGCGAGGGCGAGCAGGGCGGTCGCACGGCGATACCGGCATGGACCTATTTCATGAAGGAGGCGTTGGCCGGCACGGCCAGGCATGGCGTCCCCATTCCCGATGGCATCGTCAGGGTACGTATTTCGCCGACGACAGGCTTGCTGGCGGGCGCCGACAACCCCAACGGCATGATGGAATATTTCATCGAGGGGAATCTGCCCAAGGCCGAGCTATACGAAGGCCAGAACCCGAACAGCCCAGAAGCCGATAAACCGATATTCTAGTGACCGATGGCTAAGAAGTTTTCGCAGCGTGCCGAAGATCTCCGCCGCGCTCTCGCACAAGAGGCCGCGAGAATCATGGCCGAACACGGCATTGCAGATTTCCTGCAGGCCAAGCGCAAGGCGGCCGATCGACTCGGCGTCAATGATGTGGCGGTACTGCCGAAAAACGTCGAGATCGAGGACGCGCTGCGCGCGCATCAGCGCCTCTTTGGACGCGACACCCATGATCACACCCTAAGGGAACAGCGGCGCATCGCACTCGACACCATGCGGATTTTGGCGGAGTTCCAACCTCGCCTGGTGGGTTCCGTTCTCACCGGGACGGCGACAAATTACAGCGACATCAATTTGCATTTGTTTGCCGATGCGTCCGAGTCGGTCGCGATTCGGCTTCTGGAAATCGGCGTGCCGCATGAGTTCTATGAGCGGCGCGTCAAGATGGACGCGGAGCGCAGCGTGAACTACCCGGCGTTGCGATTCGAGGCCAACGGCCGCACGGTTGATGCGACGGTGTTTCCCATCGACGGCATCCGTCAATCGCCCTATTCGCCGGTCGATGGGCGACCCATGAAGCGCGCCGATGCGCGCGAGGTATCGGAACTGGTCGACGCGAACTAGACCTCGGCACTGTGAAATTGACCGGGGCCTGCATGGCCTGGGGGGATGGGAAGCTTCAGGGCACGGAGGCCCACAGTGCCCTGAAGCTTCCCATGCCCCTAAGCCTTTCACGCCGGACGGTCAATCTCACGGCTGCTGGAGGACGAGTTTCGAATCGCTACCATCGGTAGGGTGGTCTTACGCGCACTCGTCGACCGCTCAACACCCACTGGTAGCGCGGGCATGTGACATTGATCGGCTCAAGTATTCGTCGGGAAGGGTGAGAAGACTCAAGGCACTGTGCCTTCGTGCCTTGAGTATTCTCACCCTCCCAGGCGAGTGGTAGAACCGGTCAAAATCACTGGGCCGAGATGCTAGCCTTCGCCTGCCACACCGCCAGCATGTCCGGCGAGCCCTGCGCCCGCACGCCGTTGTCGGTCAGAATGTCATCCGTGGCCGCAATTAGCGCCGGGCGCGAGAAAACCAACGCTTCTCCACCCTTGCTGCCGAATTCAAGCGTGACGAAAGGATCTTTGAGGTCCCGCAGCAGCGCCACCAGGTGCGTGAGGCTTTTCACCTGGGTGCCGTTCACGGAATACACCACCGAGCCCGCCGGGTTCGAATAGCCGTTCGCGAGTTTGTGCGGAAAGAAGGGCGAAGAAATGATCACCAGTTCCTGCAGGTCATCGCTGGGGGGATCGTAGGCCCGGGTCACCAGCGGACTTTTCACATAGCCCAGGACCCGCAGCAGGTTGGCGTTGTTTTCGAAGGCGCCCAGGAATTGCCGGGTCGCGCGCGAAAAGACCATCGGTCCATAGACGAAGTACGACGGATATTCGCCGTGCAGATCGGACACCAGCGTCGGGTACTCGGCCAATACCGGAAGCTCGACTTTGAGCGGCTTGCCGGCACGCACCACGGTGAGCGGCAGCTTGCCGGCCTTCGTCTCCTTTTGGATCATGTAGCCAAAACTCACGCGCAGATCCTTGTCGATCTTGACCATGCCTTGATTGTCGATCGGCGTGTCGCCGACCCGCGTGATCACGTCCCACTCCTTCAAGGGATACGAAGCGTCGGATTTGTCAGGCCGATGCACCACCATGCCTTCCACGCTCTTGTCCAGCTTCAAGTATTCGCGCAGCGCCGGATTTTCCAGGGTCTGCAGGTCGTCATGCATGCTCGCCTTGCCGACGTAATGGCCGCCGGCAATGTCCTTCAGGAATAGATCCACTTCCTCGTTCGGAATGATGTAGCCGATGTTCTGGCTATCGCCACCCAGCCGGCTGAAAGCGAGGCCGATCATTTTGTCGCCGGCGATGGCCGGACCGCCGCTGTTGCCGGGATTGATGGCCGCATCGATCTGAATGCGCAGGCCCGATACCGGATAGTTGTAAGACGCGAACTCGATGCGCGACACGATGCCCTTGGTGATCGACAGCGATGAACCGCCGGTCGGAAAGCCATAGGCGAGCACGGGATCCTTGATTTGCGGCAGCTTGCTGGCGCGCGCCACCGGCGGATGGGTGTCGAAGAAACTCGGATCATCGAGCTGCAACACCGCCAGGTCGATGCCGGGGGCAATGGCGAGCACGGACGCCGACAGCTTGTCGCCGGCCGCATTGGCCTGAATCTGCACCTGGCTCGCGTACAGCACGGCATGTGCGTTGGTCAGGATGCGCCTGCCCTCGATGACCACGCCCGAGGCAGTGGCTTCGCTGGGCGCCTGTTTGGTCCAGGGCTTGAAGGGATCCGGATAGCGCATGGTCGAGAAAATCTTGACCACCGAGTTCTCCAGCGCCGGTGCCGCAGCCTGATCGGCCGCATGCGTCGCGGAGAACGCGGCGCCGCTGAACAAGGCGCCGGCCGCCAACCAGGTCATTCGCGTGTAACTTGCCATGTAAATTTATTGCGTCCTTTATTTCGGTGCGTTCTATTTACCGTCGACTGAAAATGCCAGCAGCGTGTTGCCCGAATTGATGTAAACGCTGCCGTTCACGATGGTCGCGCCGCCGTAATCCAACGGACCGCCGGCGGCGCGCACGCCGTTTTGCGTTTGAAATGCTTTCGCCGTATCGAAATCCCAAAGAATTTTACCGTCGATGGTCGAATAGGCGCGCAGATGCCCATCCATCGATCCGGAAAAGACACCGCCCGGCATCACCGTAACCGCTTGCGATTGTCCATGCGAACAAGCGCCCTCGGTCCAGGAACAGGCTGGCGCCGGGGCCTTCGTGTGCCAACGCGCTATGCCGGTCCTGGGATCGAGCGCCCAGAGGCTGCCGCCGGGATTGCCGGGTTGTGCCAAGGAGCCGGAAAGGGCGACAAATAAACTGCGGTGATCGGCCGCCGTGCCCCAAGCGACCCCGCCGCCGTCGCCATCGGCGCCCAGCCGGTTTTGCCACAGGATCTCGCCGCCATGGTCGGGATCGAGTCCATAGACCGCACCCGATATCTGTCCGGCCAAAATGACCTCATTGCCGCTTGCCAAGGTCCGCAACACCGGGGGACTGGTAAAGCCCCCGGAAGCCGGTTGCCCCTTCTTGAGCTGTTTCACCCATCGCAGCTTGCCGTCGCTCAAGGCGAACGCGGCCACGGCGTCGGTGAGGGCCTGTTCGACCCCGGTCGTGGAGGGACCGGTGCCCACGTACAGCACGCCGCGCTTCGGATCGATGGTGGGCGAGGAGGCGATGGCGGCTCCAGCAGGTCCGAATTCCTGCACGCCCGCGCCGTTCTTGCGCGTGGGTTGCGGCTCCTCGAGCACGGTATAGCTTTTCCAGAGGACGCGGCCGCTGGCGATGTCGATGCTCGAAATGCTGCCGCGAAAGGTGCAGCAGCTGTAGTTGGGATTCGCCGAATTCTTGTCCTCGTTCGATCCCACCGCGACATACAGCCGGTCCTTGTACAAGGTGGGCGCGCCGATGATGCGCGCCGTCGGGTGTGTATCGACTTGGGTCTTCCACAGCAGCGTGCCTTTCTGAGCATCGAGGGCATACACGGCGCCGGTGTCGTCGCCGAAAAATGCGGCGCTGGGCGCCTTGATGACGTCCAGATGCGCCAGCGTGCGCTTCAACTTTCGTGGTATTGCCACCCGCTTCGCCTGGCCCAGCTCGCCGATGGAAACGGCCGTGCGGCTGCCGGCGGGCGCATCATAGGTCCAATAGGCGCAGCCGCTTTTGGCATCGAGCGCGTAGACGCGGCCCGACGAGCTTGTCACGAACAATCGGCCGTCGACCATGGTGGGCTGGCCGAATTCCGCTCCCCCCTGAAATCCAAAGGTCCATTTCAAGCTAAGTTTCGGCACGTCCATCGCGCGAATTGCCGGTTCCGGCTGGTAACGCGTATTGGAAAAGTCGCGGCCCCAGCCGTTCCATTGCACGCTGCCGACCGCCACGGGATCCGCGCGCGCGGCGCAAATATTTTTTTCGGGAGCCAATGCCGCGGGGACGGGCGCATCCTGGGCCGCGGCGGCAACGCTCCCGGCCAAAGCCAGGAGCGGCGCGTATTTCAAAACCGGAAACCACGCGTATTTCAAAAACAGAGGTGATACCCGCACGACTTAGCGCTTTTCGATCGGCTGGTAGTCTCGTTTGGTGGGACCCGTATAGAGCTGGCGCGGGCGGCCGATTCTCATGTGTGGATCCGCGACCATTTCGCACCAATGCGCCACCCATCCGGCCGTGCGAGCAATCGCGAACATGACCGTAAACATGGAGCGCGGGATTCCCAAAGCGCTATAGATGATGCCGGAATAGAAATCGACATTGGGGTAGAGCTTGCGCGACACGAAGTAGTCGTCTTTCAGCGCGATTTCCTCCAATTTGAGCGACAGATCGAAAAGCGGGTTATTGCCCTTGCCCATTCTCTCCAACACCCGATAGCACATGTCGCGGATGATCTTGGCGCGCGGATCGAAGTTCTTGTACACGCGGTGGCCAAATCCCATGAGCCGCACGCTGTCGTTCTTGTCCTTCACCCTGCCGAGGAACTTGTCGATGTTCGCCACCGAACCGATGCCGTCCAGCATGTCGAGCACGGCTTCATTCGCGCCGCCGTGCGCCGGGCCCCACAAGGCGGACACGCCGGCGGAAATGGCGGCGTAAGGATTCGCGCCGGTGCTGCCCGCGAGCCGCACCGTCGATGTGCTGGCGTTCTGTTCATGGTCGGCGTGCAGGATGAACAAAAGATCCAGCGCTTCGGCGGCGACCGGATCGATCGCATAGGGTTCACAGGGAACGGCGAAGAACATGTTGAGCATGTTCTCGCAGTAGCGCAGATCGTTGCGCGGATAGACGAATGGCTGTCCCAGCGTGTGCTTGTACGCGGCGGCGGCGATCGTCGGCAGTTTCGCGATGATCCGATGCGCAAAGATTTCCCGATGCCGCGGATCGCCGATGTGCGTGGTGTCGTGATAGAACGCGGCCATCGATGCCACCACCGCGGAAACCATCGCCATCGGATGCGCGTCGTGATGAAAACCGCGGAAAAACCCCAGCAATTGCTCGTTGACCATGGTGTGCCGCATGATCGAATTGGTGAACGCGTCGAGCTCAGACTTGGTCGGCAGCGTGCCATTGATGAGCAGCGTGGCGACTTCAAGAAAGCTCGACTTCTGCGCCAGCTGCTCCACCGGATAACCGCGGTACAAGAGCACGCCCGCGTCGCCGTCGATATAGGTGATTTTGCTTTCCGTGCTGGCCGTGGCCATGAAGCCGGGATCGAAAGTGAATACGCCCTGTTCCTTGGTCAGATTCGAAATGTCGAGCACATCGGGTCCGATCGTCCCGGAAATGGCATTTAGCAGGCTGGTCTTTCCGGTCGTGAGATTCTTGAGTTCGTATTTCGTGCTCATTCGCTGTGTCCGACGGCTATGATTCGATTGTTTCAGGCCGCAGCCTTGCACGGGCGTACATCGGAATCAAGCGCATACGTCGCCGAAGCGAGAACCTCGTCGCTGGGTGCGCGAGCGAGTTCGCTTTTGCATCTCAAGATGCGCGGCGTGAGCGCCGCGCGCGAGTGAACCAGCCCGCTTCGAGAAAAGCGGGCCGTCCGTTAGGGTTTTGCCGCGGTGGCAGTCTTTGCGGGCGCGGTTGCGTACTTCTTGCGGAACTTGTCGACGCGGCCGCCGGTATCCACAATTTTCTGCTTGCCGGTGTAGAAGGGATGGCAGTTCGAACACACTTCGACCTGCAAGTCTTGACCGATGGTTGACCGCGTCGCGAAAGTGTTCCCGCAGGTACACGTGACGGTGATCTGTTTGTATTCGGGATGGATGCCGGCTTTCATGAGAACCTCGTATTGCTGTTGCGGCAGAATCGAAGCGCTTGCTTTTTGGAAGAAGCGGCATCGCCACGCCTTGGACCCTTATTTGCTGGCGCGATCTTGGGAATCAAGGCCAAAAACAGGGTCGCGCATGATATGCCCAGTGCGGCTTGCCGACAAGGGCTTTCCATTGCACATATTTGTCCACAATAACTGTGGATAAGTCTGTGGATGGCATCCTGCTTAATGGACTCATTCGGCGCAAATTCGCGTAATTGTTGATTTGATCAAAAAATATACAAGCCGCTTTCATTTTATAATTCAATTACTTACAAGATGCATCTGACCTATTGCAGATGCAATGTGCTGTAGGTCTCACTTTGTGCGAGACACGAAGGCCGATGTGTATAAGCCTAAGCGAGGAAACTTACCTGCAGATCATTGAGGAAGCGCCGTCCCAGCTCGGTGGGGCGCCACCCATCCGCCTTGGGTTCGAGCAGGCTTAGGTCCCGTGCCCGAGCCATCTTTGCATCGAGATGGGCCAGCTCGAGCCCGGTGCGTGCGAGGTAGCAATCGCTGCTAAATCCATCATTTAGGCGCAGCGCGTTCAGCATGAACTCAAATGGCAGGTCCGCCACGGCGATGTAGTTGCCATCCCCCGCGCTGGGAGCCGCCGCGCTGGGAGCCGCGCGGCCGATCGCTGCCTGATAGTCGCGCGGTTGCTTTGGCTTGACGGTGCGCAAGATCTTCTGCGGCAATTCCAAGCTCACCTTGCCGTGAGCGCCGGCACCGATGCCCACATAGTCGCCGAACAGCCAATAGTTCAAGTTGTGCCGGCACTGCGCCGCCGGCCTGGCGTAGGCCGACACTTCGTATTGCGCGTAGCCCGCGTCCGCGAGCAGCTTCTGGCCCGCCAGTTGGATATCCCAGGCCGCCTCCTCGTCGGGCAGCTCCGGCGGTCGGGAGTGAAACACCGTGCCGGGCTCGAGCGTGAGCTGATAGTAGGAAATATGGGCGGGCTGAAGCGAGCACGCGATCTTTACGTCGTTCGCCGCCTGCTCCAATGTCTGCTGCGGCAGCGCATACATGAGATCGAGATTGAAATTATCGAGCTTCGCCGCCTTGAGTTCCTCAACCGCCCGGTGTGTGTCGTCGGCCGAGTGAATGCGGCCCAACACTTGCAGCGCTCCCGCGTCAAAGCTTTGCGCGCCCAAGGAGACCCGATTGACGCCGGCCTCCGCATAGCCCGCGAATCTGCCGCGCTCGATCGTTCCCGGGTTCGCCTCCAGCGTGATCTCAGCATCGTCGGCGAAATCAATCCGCGCTTTGAGCTTCGCAAGCAGGCGTGCGAATTCTTCAGGGGCGAACAGGCTCGGCGTGCCGCCGCCGAAAAATACCGTGTCGATCCTGCGCCCCTCGAGGCGCGGCGCTTCCGCGTCGAAATCCCGGATCAAGGCATCGATATAACCCGCATCGGGCTGACCCGACTTCAACTGGTGAGAATTGAAATCGCAATATGGGCACTTGCGCACGCACCAGGGCATGTGCACGTACAGCGCCAGCGATGCATCGATCATGCGTGCCCCTTGAGGCTCGCGCCCGGCGACTCGCGCCCGATGTGCGCGCGCGAGGCCAGTTGCGCGCGCAGCGCCTGCATCGCCTTGCCGCGATGGCTCAAGCGATTTTTTTCCGCCGGCGGTAATTCAGCCGCAGTCTTGCCCAGTTCCGGCAGCCAAAAGTAAGGGTCATACCCAAAGCCGCCGCCGCCTCGCGGCGCTTCCAAAATGAAGCCTTCCCACTCAGCCTCCGCGACCAGCGGCGCGGGATCCTGCGCGCCCTCGATGAACGCCAGCGCGCAGCGGTAGCGTGCCCGCCGCTGCTCGCGCGCCACGCCCGCAAGTGCGCTCATCAGCTTTGCGTTGTTCGCCGCATCGTCCGCGCCCAATCCGGCATAGCGGGCCGAATAAATGCCTGGCGCGCCGGCCAGCGCATCAACTTCGAGCCCTGAGTCATCCGCGACGGCCGCAGATCCGGTCAAGTTCGCGGCATGGCGCGCCTTGAGCAGGGCGTTTGCCTGAAAGGTCGCGCCGGTTTCCTCAGGTGAGGAGATGCCCAGTTCCCCTGTGCTGGTCAATTCGAACGGCAATCCGGCGAGCAGGGACCGAAATTCGCGCAGCTTGGCCGGATTCGCAGTCGCGATGACCAGCCGCCTAGGGCTCACCGGGAATGCTCACCCGGGCACCGGGGCGCGGGCACTGAGTTGTGCGGCATGCAATTGCGCAATGCCATCGGCGGCAAGGTCCAACAACTGGTCGAGTTCATGGCGGCGAAACGCATGCCCCTCCGCCGTGCCCTGGACTTCGACGAATGCACCGCCACTGTTCATCACCACATTCATGTCGGTTTCAGCGTTCGAGTCCTCGGCATAGTCCAGATCGAGGACCGGGAGGCCGCGATAGATGCCCACCGACACGGCGGCGACCTGGCCATGCAGCGGGTTGGCGGCAACGGCGCGTTTCTTGAGCAGGGTGTCGATGGCATCCGCCAGAGCTACGAAGCCGCCGGTGATCGCGGCGGTGCGCGTTCCGCCGTCGGCCTGCAGCACATCGCAGTCGATGGTCACCGTGCGCTCGCCCAGGCCCTTCAAGTCGACCACGGCCCGCAAAGCGCGGCCGATCAGGCGCTGAATTTCCTGCGTGCGGCCGCTTTGTTTGCCGCGCGCCGCCTCGCGCGCCGAGCGGGTATGGGTGGCGCGCGGCAGCATGCCGTATTCGGCGGTCACCCAACCCTGGCTCGTGCCGCGCAGGAAGCCGGGCACGGAGTCTTCGATGCTGGCCGTGCACAGTACGCGCGTCAAGCCGAAACTCACCAGCACCGAACCTTCTGCGTGCTGGGTATAGCCGCGTTCGAATTTCAATTCGCGCAATTGATTCGCGGCGCGGCCGCTCGGCCTGACGCTCACGCCGCCTTCCAGCGAAGCGCGGCAGCGCTCGTGTTGTCGCTGTAGGGCGCGGATGCCTCCACGGCTTGCGTTCCCAAATCGTTGAGCGAGTCGCGCAAAGGCTTGCCGTTGCTCTGCGCAAAGCGCACGAAATCCTGATCCTTCAAATTGGCCCACAATCCATCGGTGCACAACAGCAGTACGTCGCCGGGCTTCAATTTGCGCCGCGACGATATGGTCATTTCCGGCAGGGCTGCATCGCCGCCAAGACAGCACTCGACGTAGTTGCGCATCGGGTGCCCGTGCACTTCGGCCTCCGTGATCAAGCCTTCGCGCAGCAGCACTTCAACATGACTGTGATCCCGCGTTCGCTCCAGCACCTGCGTCTGGCGCAATTGATAGATGCGGCTGTCGCCGACATGAGCCCAATAGGCCGCCGAATCTTGCACCAGGCAGACCGCGCAAGTGGCCCGCGGACGCGCCTCCGCGCTCAGGGCCGAGCCGAGCTTCACGACTTCTTCGTGCGCTTTGCCCAACGCCAAATGCAAAAATGACATCGGATCGAAAATTGGATGCGGGCTCTGCCAAAACGCCTCCAGAATGGTCGACAACGCCGTTTCCGCCGCGCGCGCGCCGTCCGCATGGCCGCCCATGCCGTCGATCACCATCAGGAGCACGGCCTGTTCCGCGGCCGCAATCGCGACTCGGTCTTGATTTTCCTCGCGGTGCCCGATGAGGCTCACGTCCGCGGTTTCGATCTGCAATGCATGCTCCTCGTCTGCTAAGCTTGCGAACCACCGATTATGGCCGATTTTAGCGACGACCCCCATGATTCGTAGCATGACCGGCTTTGCCCGACGCGAGCGGCAGTTCCCATGGGGACTGTTGGCCTGGGAACTCAAGACCGTCAATCACCGATTTCTCGAGCTGGGCTGCCGCTTGCCGGAGGAATTCCGTTCCGCCGAAGCGGATTTTCGCGCCGCGATCGCCGCGGCCGTCCGCCGGGGCAAAGTCGAGTGTTCGCTGCATTTTCGGCCCACCGTGGTCTCGACCGCACTGGAAGTCGATGCCGAGTTGCTGGCCAGTCTCACGCTCAGGGCGCAGCAGATTGCCGCGCAGGCAGGCGCAGCGGCGCGAATCGACGTGCTGGACCTGCTGCGCTGGCCCGGGGTCATACGCGACGGCACGCGCGACACCGCGCCCATGATCGCCGCCGCGCAAGGTTTGCTCGGCGAGGTTCTGTCGGACTTGAGCCGCTCCCGCGACAGCGAGGGAGGCCGGCTGCAAGATGCACTGGAACAGCGCTGCGCCGGTTTGCTGGAGTTCTCCGCAAGAGTCACGGACCGGCTGCCCGAGATCCGCGCCCGGATGCGCACGAAGCTGCTCGATCGCATCGCGCAGCTGGTCAGCGACGTCGACCAAGACCGCCTCGAACAGGAGCTCGCCATCTTGGCGCAGCGGCTCGACGTCGACGAAGAGATCGACCGCCTGCGCGGTCACGTCACCGAAGTCCGCAAGACCTTTGGCGGCAAGGAACCCGCCGGCCGGCGGCTGGACTTTCTCATGCAGGAACTCAATCGCGAAGCCAACACGCTGTCGTCGAAGTCCCAGGACATCGAAACCACCCGTGCCGCGGTGGACATGAAAGTACTGATCGAGCAAATGCGCGAGCAGGTGCAGAACATCGAGTGATCCAGGTCCGACGGGTAAACTCCAGCACGGCGGCTTGGCGTTCAGACCTTTCTCAGGCAAGAGCGGCCTCATCTGGCCCGGATGCCGCCAGCCTCGCTCAATCAGCTCCGCGACGAAACGGATTCTCGACCGTCAGCGCCCCAAACTTCTGGCCGTGTTGAAGATCTTCACTGAATAAAATCCGACAGCCGGCATCTTGGGCCGCCGCCACGATCAACGCGTCGTAGACGGATAACTTGCGCTCGCGCGCAAGGATCACGGCCCTCGCATGGATAGCGGCGGTCAGCGGAGCCACGGGGCCCAACAATTCCTCAACTACCGCCAGGGAGGCCTCAATCTGGTTCCAGTGCCAACGGAGCTTGCGGCGCGCGACGTTCGTGAATTCGTTGAGAACCTGCACACCTATAAGACCGCCCTCTGACATCAGCGATTCAGCTCGATAACTTCGTCGATCACCGGCAGCGAAGGCGTAGATCAGAATATTTGTATCGAAGAACCGTCTAGCGGGCATTTGCTTCATCGCGATCGAAGCGGAACCCCTTCGGAAGCGGCTTCTTGAGGGCGCGCAACCGCGCAAGCGCCCGCTCTCGACTCCGGTCGCGCTCAACTTCGAACACGCGCTCCCCGCGCAGGACGATTTCGACTTCGTCGCCAGACTTGAGTTTCAGCGCCTTCACTACCGTGTCCGGCAACCGGACGGCAAGACTGTTTCCCCACTTCGACACTCGCATGGCCGCCTCCAAGATCTACAGACTGTATTGTATATCATAAGGATACCTCGTGCGCCTGAAGATCCGCTTCTCACTTCAGAACGCATTGCAGCGGCTCACGTCTGCACTCGGCGACGTCCCATCTTTTTCGCATGTCTCTGCGCGCAGACGTATTGCGTCACCCGCAAGAGCGACGTTTCATGTCGCGCTTTCGATCAAGCCGCGGCGAATTCACTGAATAAGGTTTTCCCTGCATGAGGAAACAAACTCTGATGTTGAAGCGAGACCACATGAAAAATTCAATTCGTCGGCACGCAGCACTCGTCGCTATGGCCAAGCTGTTTGGAGTGAGCGTCCTCATGATCGGTGCCCTTGCAGGCTCCGAAAGTGCCTTCGCTGCGGTCACACAGAGTTCAGGAGAATCCGCGACAGCGCCGTCTACCACGACGACGTCACTAGACCAATACCGACGACACCGCCCCACCCCGCCAACAATCTCCGGGACACCCGCGACCAGCGTCGTGGTCGGCAGTGTGTACAGCTTCACGCCGACGGTATCGAACCCCAGCGGTAGTGCGCTCACGTTCAGCGTTCTGGGCGCCCCGCGCTGGGCCGCCTTCAATAGCAAGTCCGGCCAGCTCACTGGAGCACCGATCAGCACCGATGTGGGCACCGCATCGAACATCGTAATTTCTGTAACCAACGGCACCACACACGCTGCGCTCCCTGCGTTCAGCATCACAGTCGTGGCGGCGGCAGCTGTCGCGACTTATACCGTTACCTATAATGCCAACAGCGCCACGGGCGGTACGGCGCCGACAGACACCAAGAGTTACGCCAATGGCGCGACGGTCACAGTCCTCGGCAACACCGGAAACCTGGCACGCACCGGCTACACGTTCTCCAGTTGGAACACAGCCGCCAATGGCAGCGGCACGCCACGTGGGACCGGAACCACGTTCAACATGGGAACTGCAAACGTTTCGCTTTACGCGCAGTGGACCGCGAACGCGCCGCCTCCGCCCCCACCGCCCCCACCGCCTCCGCCGCCGCCGCCGCCGCCGCCGCCGAGCAACGATCCGACGACTGGGGTTCTGCCTTCGTATGACGATGCCTTTGCAAACTGGAAAAATGCGGGACTTGCGAGCGTGGGCGGCATCCCGAGCCGGGCCAGCATTTGTGCGACGGTCAATCCGCTAGGTGGGGGCCAAGACGACTTCACCAACATCCAGAACGCAATCAACAATTGCGCGGCCGGCAAGGTCGTTCTACTGGGTGCGGGCGCATTCACTGTGCATCTGGCCGATCTGCCCATCCATATTGCGACGGGGATTACGTTACGCGGGACGGGCGACTGCGGCGGCTCCAGCTCGCCGTATTGCCAGACCTCCATCTCTGTGTCTGATGGCGCCCTCGCCTATACGGGAGGGATGTGCGGCACCACGACGGCGAACAAAGTTTCCTGCCCGAACGGCGGACCGCCGGTGATTTTGATGGCGCCCGTTGCACCCGATTACAACTACAGTTGGGCCCAGTGCGGCAACATTGGCGGCAGAGTCGGCACCGGATGCGGAGCAATCTCTTTGGCGGCCGATGCGGCGCAAGGCCAATCGACGATCCAGCTCGCGAGCACGAGCGGTCTCTCGGTCGGACAGTGGGTGCTGATCGATGAGGCGTCAGGCGCCGGCTGGATCGCCGATCCCTTGAATGCCCTCACAGGATACGGCAGCCTATGGGCCGCTGCGGACTGGCTGAATCCTTCCGGTAGCCCCGCGACGGGGCGGGTCATGTGGTCAAAAGCTCTGCTTCGCGGCGGATGGGATTTTGGCACTGCGCTCCCTTCTCAAGCCAACTCGGTAGGTTGCTGGCATTCCTATTGCGACCGACCGACCGCTGAGTTGCACAAGATCGCTTCGATTGGCGTGGGTGCGTGCCCGGGTACCGGATGCACTGTGACGTTTGACGATCCGCTGACCATCGCGTTCCGGCAAAGCGGCAGTCACAACGCCCAGATTTACGGCGGCCCATATAGCAATCAGTCGGGTAGCGGCACGCCTATTTCGATGCTGCAAAATGCCGGCGTAGAAAACCTTTCTGTTCTACGTGGTGTCAACGGCGGCATGGAAATGCAGCTGTGCGCCAACTGCTGGATCAAGAACACCGAGGTCGGCAACTGGTATGGCGGCGGTATTGAAATCAGCTATTCGGTTCGCAGCGAACTCAATACCGTGTATGTCCATCATTGCTGGAACTCCGTCAACAATGGCGCCGAATATCCAATTGCCTTGGATAACGCCTCCACCGAAATTCTGATCACGAACAGCATCACCAACTTCGGCGGCAAAGGAATGGTCGCCAGAGCGGGAGGTGCAGGTTCAGTCATCTCCTATAGCTACGTCGATGACAGTATGTACGATGCAGAATCGGGCATCGGCGACTATTGGGTCGACATGGGGTTGAATGCGAGCCACTATTCGGGACCGCATCATGTCCTTTTTGAAGGAAACTGGGCCGACAACTTAGACAACGACAATACCCACGGCAACTCAACGTACATCACCTTTTTCCGGAACGAAGGCACCGGATTGCGCACGGCATTTACGGATCCTTCAGTTGGCAAGACGGTGAACGACGCCGCGGGGGCCGGCTTTGCCTGTGGGACGTCTGGACCCGGTGGATGCGCGGCAAACGGACCGGCTCCTTTGCGTGCGGCCGGGCCGATGGCATACAACTACTGGTTTGCTTTCGTCGGCAACACACTGGGGTTAGCAGGCCAGACGACCGTGGCCAATGGCTGGACGTATCAGGGAGACTTTTCTGGCCATCGCATATTCATGACGGGATGGAACGCCGGTCCTGGCGGGGTGGACCCGTATCTAAATGGAGTGCTCGGCTCCTACATCTGGCGCAATGGCAATTACGACTACTTCAATGGCTCGATAGCGGACTGGGTTTCCACATCGCCACGCACGCTGCCGAACTCGTTCTATCTGTCTGCCGTGCCATCCTTCTTCAGCGCGGGCGCCGCTTGTACCTATTCGTGGCCGTGGGTGACGCCGACGGGCTCGGCGCCGATCGAAGCAAACAGCTGCGGCGGT
>Ga0210400_10002249_pt1 | contig 18141 bp, 14 predicted proteins | sample IncBWH26MmetaG_FD_155456 | JGI IMG/M metagenome (GOLD analysis project Ga0210400, IMG submission 155456) | Forest soil microbial communities from Barre Woods Harvard Forest LTER site, Petersham, Massachusetts, United States - Inc-BW-H-26-M | ecosystem: Environmental > Terrestrial > Soil >...
CGGCCGCCGGCACAACGGTACCGTGCACATAGCGCTTGCCCCGGGTCCACGACGTCGCCGCACCGATGAGGCAAGCCACGATGGCGAAGTCGAAGGCGGCATGGAGTCCCTGTTTGAACGGTCCGGCGATCAGCGAGGGGAAGAAGCTGCGTCCGAGGAGCACGTGGGCCTGGGCTTGCGACACGTGGCCGAGGACCTGGGGCCCGAGCAGGTTCTGCACCGGGTTCAGGCCTAAGAAGGCAGCGAACAGGGTGGACACCGGGGGGAGGTGTGCCACCTTGTCCGCTGCGGCTTGGGGCACGCCCTGGCTGACCAGCCCGTGGTACAGGCTCTGCGGCAGCCCGGTGGACAGGCCGGCGATCATCAGCGAGAAGAAGATGCCGATGGACAGCACCTGTGCCGAGTTCTGGAAGGTCGTGTTCATCCCCGCGCCGGCGCCCCGGTCCTCGGGGGGGAGGCTGTTCATCACACCCAACCGGTTGGGTGCGCCGAACGCGCCCATGGTCAGGCCCATGAACAAGAGCAACAGCCCGAAGGCCCAGTACGGGAAGTCGATGGGCAACAATTCAAGCAGAACGAACCCCAGTGCCGAACCCAGCATCCCGCCGGTGGCGAAGGGCCGGGCGCCGTACCGGTCGCTCAGGATCCCCGAGATGGGCCCGGCGATGAGGAACCCTGCCGTCAACGGGATCATGTAGATCCCGGCCCACAGCGGGGTGCGGATGAAGTCGTAGCCGTGCAGGGGCAGCCAGACGCCCTGGAGCCAGATGATGAGCATGAACATGAGCCCACCCCGACCGATGGCCGACACGAAACTGGCCAGGGTGCCGGCGGTAAAGGCCCGGATCTTGAACAGGGGCAGCCGGAACATCGGCTCCTCGACCCTGGTCTCGATGATGGCGAAGACCACCAGCAAGAGGATGCCGCCGACCAGTTCGGCGAGCACCCTCGGGTTCTCCCATCCCATGGTCTGCTTGCCGTAGGGCTCGATCCCGTAGGTGATGCCGATCATGACCAGGATGAGCCCGACGGCGAAGGTGATGTTGCCGGCCCAGTCCACCTTGGCCTTGCGGTGCTGGGACAGCTCCCGGAGCTTGATGTAGCCCCAGATGGTCCCGAACAGGCCGATGGGGACCGACACGAGAAAGATCAGCCGCCAGTTGATGGGGGCCAGGATCCCGCCCAGGATCAAGCCGATGAACGTTCCGCTGATGGCCGCGGCCTGGTTGATGCCGAGAGCCAGGCCCCGTTGGTGAACGGGGAAGGCGTCGGTGAGGATGGCCGACGAGTTGGCCAGCAAGAGGGCGGCGCCGACGCCTTGGAAGACCCGGACGACGATCAGGAAGATGGCCGCCGACGAGCCGTTCATCCAGGTGACCGAGAGCAGCAACGAGAAGAAGGTGAAGACGGCGAAGCCCAGGTTGTACATGCGGGACCGCCCGTACATGTCACCCAGTCGGCCGAGGCTTACCACCAGGACGCTGGTGACGACCAGGAAGCTCAGGATCATCCACAGCAGGTAGAAGCTGTTGCCCGGGAGCAGCGGGTTGAGGTGGATGCCACGGAAGATGTCGGGCAGGGCGATCAGCATGATCGTCCCGTCGATGGTGGCCATCAACACGCCCATGGTGGTGATGCTCAGGGCTTGCCACTTGTAGCCGTCGTTCGGTGCTTCCACCGCGGTTGAGTCCCCGTCCTCCAGGGTTCGATCCCCGAAAAGTCTTACGTTGACGTCAAGGTTACACGGTTCTCGACATCCACGGAAAAGTGGGAATCAGACGACCACGTTGACCAGCTTCGGCGGCCGGCTGACGACCCGCTTGGGCGCCTGGCCGGCGAGGGACTCGACGATCTTGGGGGATCCGAGGGCCAGGCCTTCGGCCTCCTCGGCCCCGATGTCCGGGCTCACCTCGATTCGGTCCCTCACTTTGCCGTTGACTTGGACGACCAGGGTGACCAGCTCCTCGACGGCCAACGCAGGATCGGACAGGGGCCACGGCCGGAGATGGATGTGATCGCCGTGGCGCAGCTCCCACGCCTCGGCGGTGAGGTGGGGGGTCATGGGGGCCAGCAGCAACAACAGGGTGTCGATGGCCTCGGCGATGACGTCGGCCTGTCCGCCGCCTCGCACGTAGGGCTGGAGGAGGTTGACGAAGCCCATGCACTCGGCCACCGCCGTGTTGTACGACCAACGTTCGTAGTCCCGGGACACCTTGTCGATGAGCAGATGCGTCTTCCGGCGGACGGCCCCGTCCTCGGCGCTGAGCTCGCCGTCCCGCAAGGGCGTGTCGCTGTCGGTTCCCGTCGCCAGCCGCCACACCCGGTCCAGGAACCGCCCGCATCCCTCGATCACGCTGTCGGTCTGATCGGTCCAGTCCACGTCGTCGGCCGGTGGACCGACGAACAGATGGAACAGCCGGAGGGCGTCGGCCCCCACCGTCTCGATGTACTTCGACGGCGCCACCAGGTTGCCCCGCGACTTCGACATCTTGTGGCCGTCCATGCGGATCATGCCCTGGGTGAACAGATGGCTGAACGGCTCGCGCAGGCCCTCGGGGGCGAAGCCCAGATCGACCAGGGCTTTGGTGTAGAAGCGCGCATAGAGCAGGTGCAAGATGGCGTGCTCGATGCCCCCGATGTACTGGTCCACAGGCATCCAATGGCGGACCTTGTCCTGATCGAACGGTCGGTCCTCGTTCCACGGATCGCAAAAGCGCAAGAAGTACCAGGACGAGTCCACGAACGTGTCCATGGTGTCGGTCTCGCGCACCGCGGGACCGCCACAGATGGGGCACGTCGTCCTCAAGAACTCCTCGTTGGTGGCCAGCGGCGACTGGCCGGTGGGCAGGAACTCGACGTCATCGGGGGCGAGGACGGGGAGCTGGTCGTCGGGCACAGGCACGATGCCGTGGTCCGGGCAGTAGACGACGGGAATGGGGCAGCCCCAGAAGCGCTGACGGGAGACCAACCAGTCCCGGAGCCGGTAGTTGACCTTGCGTACGCCGATGCCCTCAGCCTCGAGCCAGTCGATGGCCCTGGCCTTGGCCGCGGGGATGTCCAGGCCGTTCAGCCAGTCGCTGTTGATCTTCTCGCCCGGGCCGGTGTAGGCCCCGCCGGGACCGCCGTCGGGGCCTCCGTGCTCGTCCCAGCCCGCGGGCGGTTGGACGGTACGGACGATGGGCAGGCCGTAGGCCTGGGCGAAGTCCCAGTCCCGGGCGTCCTCGGCCGGTACGGCCATGATGGCGCCCGTCCCATAACCCATCAGGACGTAGTCGGCCACGTAGACGGGGACGGGCTGGCCGGTGAAGGGGTTGCGCACCGACGAACCAGTGAAGGCGCCCCGCTTGGCCAGGCCGGCCTCTCCCCCACCCTCAGCGGTGCGTTCGATCTCCGAGCTGACGGCGGCGCGGCTGCGGAGGTCGTCGACCTTGCGCCGATGCTCGTCGGTGGTGAGCACATCGACCAAGGGGTGCTCAGGGGCGACGACGGCATAGGTCATGCCAAAGGAGGTGTCGGGCCGAGTGGTGAACACAGTGAGCACGACGGGCTCACCGTCACCCCCGACCCGGTCCACCACGGGCAGGTCCATCTCGGCACCCTCGGACCGGCCGATCCAGTTCCGCTGCATGGTCTTGACCCGCTCGGGCCAATCCAAGCCCTCCAGGTCGGCCAGCAGTTCATCGGCGTAGTCGGTGATGCGGAAGAACCACTGTTCCAAGTCCCGCTTGATGACCAGATCGCCGGAGCGCTCACAGGTGCCGTCGGACAGGACCTGCTCGTTGGCCAGGACTGTCTGGCATCCCGGGCACCAGTTGACCGGAGCGGTGGCCCGATAGGCGAGGCCGGCTTCGAGCAGCTTGGTGAAGATGACCTGGTTCCACTTGATGTACGACGGGTCATGGCTCCGGATCTCGCGGCGCCAGTCGTAGACGGCACCGAGCGAAGTGATCGACGCCTTGAGCTCGGCGATCCGGGCGTCGGTGAAGATCCGGGGATGGGTGCCCGTCTTGATGGCGGCGTTCTCGGCCGGCAGCCCGAAGGAGTCGAAGCCGAACGGGGAGAGGACGGCGTGGCCCAGCATGGTGCGCTGGCGGACCAGGAGATCGCCGAACGTGTAGTTGCGCACATGGCCCATGTGGGCCGGTCCCGACGGGTAGGGGTACATGGTGAGGACGTACCAGGGAGGCCGGGGATCGTCGGCATCCACCTCGTAGGTGCCCTCGTCGGCCCAACGCCGTTGCCACTTCTTCTCGATTGCGACGACGTCGTAGGCCCGTGCCATGGATGCAGATGGTACCGGCGGGCGGAGGGACTCCCGGTTGGCCAGGAGAAAGGCCCGGTTTGGCCGGTCCCGGACGGGCCTGATGTCCGGACCGGCGGCGTCGGCCACACCGCCCAGCGGTTCGATCGGCCGGGCCGTCCGGCGGCCCGTTCCAGGCCCAGCCAGAGTGGAAAAAAGACCGACGGCCTGCTGATAACGTGGCCCCCACCTTCGGGGGCGTAGCTCAGCTGGTAGAGCGCCTGACTGGCAGTCAGGAGGTTCGAGGGTTCGAGTCCCTTCGCCTCCACTCGGAGTACAGGTCAGACCGCCTATTGCGGTCTGACCTGGTTGTCGAGAGACCTTCCATGAGACCCGTTCTGGTGCTCTGGATTCAGGGTCCCCCGGTGGCTGCTGAGGGATTTGGTCACGATGAAACGCCTGCGCTCAACGTGACTTCGTCCGACGTATTCGACGGAACCCTCTGCTTTCCTTGAACTCTACGGAATCGAGGAACCCGTGGGACGCCGACCGTTCCATCGAGCGCCGAGCCAAGCCAGCGCGAGGATCGCCGCTATGGCTCCAAAGTGCCGGGCAGCCGGGAATGCGGACGCCACGATAACGGCTCTCCTGCATCGGAGTTCCTCACTCAGAGAATTTCTGGCGAATCTCAGAATCGGGACATCAAGAAGGGCTAGAAACCGTCGCCTCCGTCGCCTCCGTCACCCCAACCTCCGCCTCCGTCACCCCAACCGTCGCCTCCGTCACCCCAACCTCCGCCACCCCCGAGTTCGCCACCCAAGAGCGCCCCGCCAAGCATCCCCAGCACCCCGCCGGCCGCACCAGCACCAATTGCTGACCCGAGCCCGCGATGGGCCATATCGGCCCACGAGTGCTCGTGGGCCGGCTGTCCATCAGGTGTCTCGGTGATGGAGGGGGCCGGGTCGGGGCCCGGGTCGAATCCAAGACGCGTTCGGACAGCACGGGTCGACTGCAGTCCCTCCAGGATGACCGAACGAACCACGGTCAGCTCGGGGACGCTCTTGGCCTTCCCGAACTGGACGGTCGCTGTCTCATAGCGCTCGCCTGCGTCGGCCAGGCCCTGGACATTCGCCTTGTCGTCGCCACCGTCCAACGTGCTCACGTCGCGGCCGAGCCTGCCCAACAATGCGTCAACTTCGGCGTGGGCTGCGTCAAACCTCTCGTCAACGTTCGAATGTCGGTGGTGCACGATGTCCCTCAGTCCGGTCGTGTGAGCGACGCAGTGTCGCGAACCTGGTGGCACACGTCGCCGACCACTACCAAGAGTACCGTTCGCCATCCGAATCCAGCACGCGCCACCCTGAGAATTCTCTGAACGGGCGGACCTTTGAATCCGCCGGGCCATATGGTCGGGAATGGTCGGAGTCCAGACATGCACCCTCCCCCTCGTACATGCCCCACGGCGTCGGACAACGAAGCTTGCCATGCTCCACACAACCGACGAGGACTGGCGAGGACCTCGAGCTGCTTCGGCCGGCGCCGGCCCATTGAGTGGGCGTTCCACTTGCGGAGCTCGGTCGACGGCTCCATCGTCCTGCACTATTCGTCGAGGTCAGCGGGCTCAGACCCTCGGCCAGATGCGGTCGACCAGCATCCGCGCGCGCTCACTCCGCATTCGCTGGTCGTAGACCCGACCGGCCCTCACCATGTGCATGCCGGCCATGGCCCGCTCTTCTGCTCGGGGTCAGGTCTGTGAGCCAGCCGACGTGGGCTCGAGGTCCAGGTGTCCCTCGACATCATGGATCACGGGCTGGTGGGCCGAAGCAGGTTCCCGGTAGACGTACTTGCCGCCCCGCAGCCAGGAGGCACCGGCGGCCACCAGGCAAGCAGCGACGGCAAAGTCGAATGCGGCATGCAACCCATTAGAGAACGCCGCCGATATCAGCTTGGGAAAGAAGGACCGACCAGTGAGGACGGCGTGCTGGCTGGGGGTGACGTGGGCCAGCACGCCGGCGCCCAGGAGGTGCTGGATGGGGCTGTAGCCGAGGAAGGCGGCGAACAACGTCGACACCGGGGGCAGGTGGCTAGCCCGTTGGGCGGCGGCGGCGGGGACGCCGTGGGCGATGAGCCCGCTCGACAGTGCCGCCGGAAGCGTCGAGGCCAGTCCGATGATCATCAGGCTGAAGAAGATCCCGATCGACAGGACCTGGGCCGCGTTCTGAAACGTCGAGTTCATGCCCCCGCCTGCACCTCGGTGCTGCGGGGGCAGGCTGTTCATGACCCCAGCGCGGTTGGGCGCAGCGAAGGCCCCCATAGCCAGCCCATTCATCAACAAGAGGGCAGCAAAGGCCCAGTAGGGAAAGTCGACCGGGAGGAGCTCCAAGAGCCCGAAGGACAGAGCAGCGGCCAACATCCCTCCAGTGGCGAAGGGACGGGAGCCGAACTTGTCGGAGAGGATGCCGCTGATCGGGCCGGCGGTGAGGAACCCCACCGTCAGCGGCAGCATGTAGATGCCGGCCCACAGTGGGGTCTGGGAGAAGGAATAGCCGTGCAGGGGCAACCAGATCCCCTGCAGCCAGATGATCAGCATGAACATGAGACCACCCCGTCCGATGCTGGCCAGCAGGGTGGAGAGGCTCCCGGCCGAGAAGGCCCGAATGCGGAAGAGCTGCAACCGGAACATCGGGTCCTCCACCCGCGTCTCGATGACGCAGAAGCCGATGAGGAGGGCCACACCGCCGATCAGCAAGCCGATCACCAGAGGGTTCGTCCAGCCCATGACGTGATGGCCGTAGGGCTGGATCCCGTAGGTGATGCCCACCATGATGCCAATGAGTCCCAGCGCGAAGGTGATGTTCCCGGCCCAGTCGATGCGGCCGTGGACCCGGCGGGGAACCTCCCGGAGCTTCATGTAGGCCCAGATCGTTCCAAACAGGCCAATGGGCACCGACACCAGGAAGATCAATCGCCAGTTGATCGGGGCCAGTAGGCCGCCCAGCACCAAGCCGAAGAAGGTGCCGCTGATCCCGGCCACCTGGTTGATGCCGAGGGCCATACCCCGTTGATTCTCGGGGAATGCGTCGGTGAGGATGGCCGACGAGTTGGCGATGAGGAACGCCGCCCCCACGCCCTGGAAGACCCGCATGATGATGATCCATTGGGCGCCGGCCGTCCCGCTCATCCACGTCACGGTGAGAAACAGCGAGAAGACCGTGTAGATGACGAAGCCGAGGTTGTACATCTTCACCCGGCCGTACATGTCGCCCAGGCGCCCGAGACTCACCACCAGCACGGCGGTCACCACCATGAAACTGAGGATCATCCACAGGAGGTAGAAGCTGTTGCCCGAGGCCAGCGGGTCCACGTTAAGGCCCCGGAAGATGTCGGGCAGGGCGATCAACATGATCGACAGGTCGATGGTGGCCATCAACACCCCGAGCGTGGTGTTGGACAGAGCGACCCACTTGTATCGATCGTTATGATCCTGCCCCGGTCGCGTGCGCAGGTTCCCGGGGGGCAATCCGCTCCGATCGTTCAGGTTCTGGACATCTGATGACACAGTTTCCGGCTCCACGTCGGGTCAATCATTGACCTTAACGTAAACGCTATGTTCTTGGCATCACCGGCGGACGGTCGCCGCTGACCGCTAGCCCGTCGCCGGAGCACTGGCGGAGGCCGGAGGTGCGGTGGCGCTGATGGTCGCGTCATCACGATCGGAGACGGCGGACGGCCGCCCCAGGCCGAACAGGGTGCACCCCGCGGCGGCGAACACGGCGCCCGCAGCCACGATCATGGCCAGCCGGTAACCGTGGGCAAACGATTGCACCGCCGGGGCGCGGTACGCCGCGCCCAGGGCTTTGGTCACCGCCCCTATCTGCGCCCCGGCGACGTGCTGAGCCTGTCCGGCGGCAGCGGCACGCGCCGACGCCGGGAACCCGTTGCTCTTGTTGGTCCAATCGGACACCGCGGCATTGACCCCGATGGCGCCCAACACGGCCAGCCCGACCGAGGTGCCGACCTGGCGAGCGGAGTTCAAGATGCCCGAGGCGCAACCGGAGACACCAGCGGGCACGTCCCGCATGGCCACGTTGGTGATGCCCGGGACCAACGTGCCGTAGCCCGCGCCGAGAAGGGCGTACCCCACGCCGGCCAACACGAATGGCGTGGACGGCATGACCAGGCTGAGTCCCAGCGTCCCACAGGCCCCGACCAGGCATCCGCAGGTCACGACGGCGGTACTGGAGAATCGGCGGTGGAGCCTTCCCGAGAGCTGGGCCATGACCAAGAACGGGATGTTCATCGACAGCCAAGACAGCCCGGTGCGCAGGGCGGACCATCCCTCCACGTTCTGGTAGAGCAGGGTCACATAGAACATGACGCCGGTCAGAGCCAGGTAGACGAGTAGGTAGACGCTGCAACCGATGGTAAAGCTCCGAGCTCTCAGGAGGCTGGGAGGAAGCATGGGCGATGGCGTGTGGTGCTCCCACAACGCGAACAGCACGAGGAGCACCACCCCGACAACCAGCGGTGCGGCCACCAACCAGGAGCCCCAGTGGTAGGAGGATGACTCGATCAGGCCGAAGGTGACAGCCAACAGACCCAGGGCACTGGTGAGCACTCCCGGTACGTCGAGCGGACGAGGGACCGGGTCACGCGACTCTTGGACGGCAACCACGGTCAAGACCAGTCCCACCAGGGCCAGGGGAAGGTTGACCCAGAATATGGACGACCACCCGAAGAAGCCGAGGAGGATCCCGCCGACCACCGGACCGGCACCGAAACCCAGCCCGGCGATGGCTGCCCAGGTCCCGATGGCGCCGGCCCTGGTCTCCGGAGGGAAGGTCTCGGTCAAGATCGAGAGGGTCAGCGCCGACATGACGGCGCCACCGATCCCCTGGATGACGCGGGCACCGATCAGCGCCGTGTCGGCCGGGGACAGGGCGCAGCCGATCGATCCCACGGTGAATATGAGCATCCCAATGAGGAACAACCGCTTGCGCCCGTAGCGGTCGCCCAGGGTGCCACCGAACGGGATGAGAGCGGCCAAGCTGAGGGCGTAGGCGCTGACTACCCACTCGAGCCGGCTGGGGGACATGGACAGCTCGCGCTGTATCGACGGCAGCGCGATGTTCACGATGGTGATGTCGAGCAGGATCATGGCCTGCGAGATGCACATGGCCAACAACGTGAGCCGTCGGCGCGACACCACGGACATCGACGCCCGTCGCTCCGACAGCCGACCCATCACCCGCCGTCCGGAACGTGGGACCGCGTGGGCCGGCCATGGCGGCAGTTCCTCACTCCAGGAGGAGGACAAGCGAAGTACACCGGTTCAGTGTGCCATCGCGAGATGGACGCCTGCAGTCCCGGCCTGACAGGTCCATTCCTCCCTGGCCTCGCCGATGGGGCACGGTGCAGTCGAAAACAGGGAGCTCCCATGATCAGGAACCGGAAGCTCCTACGATGCAGCTATTCGACCCGGACGATCGATACAGATATCCGTCCCAGCGGCGGACAGACGCGTGTGTAGACAGTGCGACCATGACTGAGGCACCGGACTTCGACAGGCGTTCCCACTACGAACGGATGCTGGCCGGCGATCCCTACATCGCCGACGATCCGAGGATCGTCGAGGAGCAGGCCGCAGCCCACGAGTTGCTGGAGGCATTCAACGCCACGCCGGCCTCGGAGAAGGAAGAACGGGCGCGGCTCCTGAGCCAGCTGCTCGGCTCAGTGGGGCGAGACGTCGAGGTCAGAGCACCGCTCTTCTGCGATTTCGGGTCGCACATCACCATCGGTGACCGGACCTTCGTGAATTTCGGGCTCATGGCCCTCGACGTGGCCAGAATCGTCATCGGCGACGACTGCCAGATTGGACCCAACGTGCAACTGCTGACGCCCACCCACCCCCTCGACTCCGCGGCTCGCAGAGCCAAGTGGGAAGGGGCCAAGGCGATCACCATCGGCGACAACGTGTGGCTGGGGGGCGGTGTGATCATCCTGCCCGGTGTGACCATCGGCCAGAATTCCGTGATTGGTGCGGGCTCAGTGGTGACGAGAGACGTTCCTGGCGACGTCCTGGCCGTGGGCAATCCGGCGCGGGTGATCCGTCAGCTCTGATCACCGATCGGGCGACTGGAATTCCGGCTGATCGAGCAGGCGCAACCAACGACCGTCGGCTTGCCGGCGGACCACCTGGGCCCGGGCGCCGGCGTCGTCCCGAGGCGGGGTCGAGGTCAGGGCGATGTCCCCGCTGACCAGAGTGGGCAACGGTGACTCCAGTTCGAAGTGTGGCCCCTGGGCCAACACCTTCTCCCACAGGGCCAGGATGGCAGCACGGCCCACCGTCACCTCGCCCGGTGGATAGGCCATCACCGCCTCTTCCTCGTACAGCGCGGCGATACCGGCTGCGTCGCCGCCGTTGGCACGCTCGACGAACAACCGCGTCAGGTCTTCGGGCTTTTGGGCTACCTCGTTCTTGGGCACAGGGATCCTTATCCTTCCGATTTCTTCGACTCCGTCCAGCTTGACTGGGCTGACTACTAGAAGTCCAACAAATAGTTCTACTCATAGCTAGAATCTGTGGCTATGGAGCTTCGCCAGCTGGAGTACTTCGTGGCCGTAGCCGAGGAAGCCAACTTCACCCGCGCTGCCGAGCGGGTGCACATCAGCCAGTCCGGGGTCAGCGCTCAGATTCGCCAGCTCGAGTCGGATCTCGGGGCGACGCTCATCGACCGGTCGGGCCGTACCGCCACGCTGACGACGGCGGGAGCCATGGCCCTCGAGCACGCCCGAGCCGCACTGGCATCGGTGGCGGCCGTCCGAGACGCGGTGGACGAGGTGACCGGGCTCATCCGAGGGCGGCTCGTGGTCGGCATGGTCAACGGGTGCACCATCCCCGGGCTGTTCGAGGCCCTGGCCTCCTTCCACCGCACCCATCCCGGCGTCGACATCAGACTGCTCGAGGACAGCTCCGACCCGTTGACCGAGCGGGTCCGCACCGGCACTGCCGACCTGGCCCTCATCGGGACGGCCGGCGCGCCAACCCCGGGTCTCGAGACATTTCCCATCAGCACCGAACGACTGGTCGCCGCCGTTCCGCTCGACCATCCCCTGGCCCGACGAAAGAGCGCAACACTGGCATCACTCGCGGCCTATCCCATCGTGTGCATGCCCGAAGGGACAGCCCCTCGGACCATGTTCGACCGAACCTGCGCGGAACACGACCTGCAGATGGACATCGTGCTCCAAGCCAGTGCTCCCGACGCCGTCGCCGCTCTGGCTCTACGCGGGTTGGGGGTGGCCATCCTCACCCAGTCCATGGTGGCCAACCACGGCCGCCTCAAGGCCCTCACCATTGGTGACATCAAAACCCCGGCAGGGTTGGCCCTGGTCTGGAGGGCGACTCAGAGCCCGGCCCTCAGGGCATTCCTCCTCCACAGTTATGTGGCCTTCGGGGGCCCTCGGGTGGCCAACGGCTCCTGACCGCCCCGGCGGCAGCCGACATGGTCGGCGCTGCTGCGATGGATCCGGCAGACTGTGCCCTAGACCGAGGTAGGCGCGGATCCGATACCGCTCTACGAAGAGGAGCCCGCAGTGAGCGACACAGACGGACCCGAACGCACCAAGCAGCCTGGGGCGGTCCCCGTCGAGGGCGGCGGCATCTTCCAATCCAGGGCCGACGGGCAGCTGCACTTCACGCCCGAGTCGGTGGGAAGCACCAATCCGATTTCCTCGCCCGTCGATGCCACTCCGCTCGAAGAGGACGAGCCGGAAGGCATCATCCCCCCGAGCCCGCTGTGGGCCATGAAGGACAAGCGCCACGAGCAGTGGGTCATGTTCGGCCACGCCGATCGGCTTCGAAAGCGTTTCGGCACGGGCGACGGCACCATCTACGTGATCGACGACGGCAAGCACCACTGCATGATCGGCCGACGGGTGGGTGCCACCCTCGACGGGTGCATCTACAGCTTGGTGGCGCGGATCGACCGGGACACGTACATCTCACTGGAAGCCGACGCCATCACCGCTCAGGCCGCGTTTGCCCGAAGCCGCGAGCCGGCGCTGGTGGCCACGGCCGAGGGCGACGGGGTGTCGAACCTGTTCGACATCGACAACTACCGGCACCCCGACGACATCCCGGTCCAGTACCTGCCCCCGCACGCCTTCATCGAATTCGCTCACGATCTGCCCGCAGCCGAGCACTGACCGACGACTGCACCCACGGTCTCAGAGGAGCTGTGACACACGTTCGCAAGGCAGCGATCCTGCTGATCGTGCTCTGCCTCTACTTCGCCGTCTTCGGCCTCATCTTCGGGTGGCACCGGCTCCGGGTGGACTTCTGGCCACTCGACCAGTCCGTCGACGGGCCCAACGTCTACGCCTCGTTCATCTGGCTGCCCATCGCATTCCTTGGAGGGTGGATCGGATCGGAGATCCGCGGGGCCCGAAACCTCGAAAAGCAAAAGGAACTGTTCGACCGGCACGCCCGGCACATCGACGAGAAGCTGCACCAGCACCAGCTCTCGGTGGCCAAGCTCCTGGGCATCAGCGACCAGGCCACCGCCGACGCGCTCAACGCGACCCCGGGTGACCGCCAACTCGACACCGACAGCTGATCCCCGTTCGCCTCGAGCTGGACGGCGGCGCCCTGGGCTCAGTCGATGGCCGCCACGGCCAGGCCGAACAGCTCCTGAAACCGATCGACCATCATGTCCCGACCCTTCACGTCGGCGATGACTTCGGCGCCGACGATCTCGTCCTGGCCGGGGAACTGGCCGGCGCCCCCCAGAGGTCCGATCGGGATGGCGATGCCTGTCCCCATCGGTTGGTAGGCGGTGGGCTCGTCGCCGTTGGCCAGCGCGGTGATGTTGGCCGCCACCGTCTCCGCCTCCCGACCGGCGAACCCGGCCATCTTGGCGTCCGCCGTCGACAGGTCGCCCAGGGCGAACACAGTGGTCTGACCCACGACCTGGAGGGTCGGCTCGACCTGGACGAAGCCATCGGCCTGGCGGGCCGCCACCAATGCCTCCCCGAGGTAGTCGCTGTTGGGCACCACCCCGAAGCAGCGGAACCAGATGTCCGCAGAGACCTCGGTTCCCTCCTCGGTGGTCACGGTGAATGCTCCCAACTCGCCCGGCGCCGTGGGCGGGAGGTCCGTGAGCGGGCTGCCCAATACCATGTCGACGTCGATCTCGGTCAGCTGGCGGCGGAGCTCGGCCTTCAGCTCGGGCTTGAACGGGCCACCGAGTATGTCGCCGGCCACGTCCAGCAGGACGATCGACTTCTCCGGCCACACATGGGCGATCTCGCCCGCCAGCTCGATGCCGACGGGACCGGCTCCGAGCAACAGCACCCGGTCCGCCTCGGACAAGGCGCGGTGAGCGGCCCGGACCTGGTCGTGGGCCTCCTCGGTATGGACCTTGTCCGTCTTGGCCGGGAAGGCGTAGCTCGAGCCGGTGGCCAGCACCACGTAGTCGGCCCTGATCTCCTCGCCCGACGCCGTGACCACCCGGCCCGGCTCCACCCGGGCGGCGCGATCCTGGACGACGCGACCGTGGGTCAGCAGCTTGTCGTAGGGAAAGTAGATCTTGGGCAGCCAGGAGGGGTCGACCAGCGCCCGCAGGGCGGCGATGTTGTGCATGAACGCGTCCCGGGGCTCGACCAGCACCACGTCCATGGTCTCGTCCAGCGCCTTGGCCACGGTTACCCCGCCGTAGCCGCCGCCCACGACCGCCACCGTCGGCCTGCTCCCTGCCTGATCATTCCCAGTCATGTGATCTCCAGTCGTGTGCTCGGGCCCCATGGGGCGAGACCAGGTAGGTCTCGTGTCAGATCGTCTCCAACACGATCGTATTGTATTCAGATCATCTGCGCAAGTGATCTTCTCAATCCCACGCAGTCCGGGTAGCATGAGATGGTGGCTGATGACACGACCATCCCCGATGTCGAGCTGGGCCCCTCGGAGTGCACCGCGGCCCTGGCCGAGGACCTGGGATGGGGGCTGGGAGTGGTCTTCCGGGCCTATGTGACCGCCGCCCACGCCGCGGTGGCCGACCTGCCCGGTGGGCCCCGGGGGTATCAGGTGCTCTCGGCCGCGGCCCGAAGTGAGGTCGGCAGCCAGTTGGCCCTGGCCCAATACCTCGGCATCGACCGCACGGTCATGACCTATCTGCTCGACGACCTCGAGGCCGAGGGATTGATCGAGCGGCGCCCGGACCCCTCTGACCGACGGGCCCGTCGTGTCGTGGCCACGGCCAAGGGCATCGCGCTCCTTGTCACCCTGGACGAGCGCCTGCGAGGCGTCGAAGGCCACCTCCTGGCCCCGCTCGAGGCCGGCGCCCGGGAGACCTTCCGCTCCCAGCTCCAGCTCATCGCAGCCCGAGTCAACGCACTCGACCCGGTGGACACGCCCTGCGAGCTGGCCGACCAGGCCGAGGCGGAGCTGCCCAGGCCCCGCACCCTCACCTGAGCCCTCCTCCGCGGGCCGGCAGAGGGCGGCGGCGACCTACGGCATGATGTACGCCCTACGAGAGATCGGTGTGCATTCGTGAGACGGAGTCCTGACCCCGGTACGCCATCACTCCAGCTGATGGCGGCTGATCTGCGCCGCCGAACGGTGACACTGGTGACGATGGGCCTGGTGGCGGCCATGGCCGCGGGCACCCTGGTGTGGGGAACTCCGGCGATGGCCGCCCCCGTCCTCACCGCCCAGCGACTCCAATCGAGCCTGCTGACCATAGGGAACCTCCCACCGGGTTGGTCGAAGACCAATGCCAGCTCCCCCACGACCAAGAGCTGTTACAGCAATCCCATCTGGAAGGTTCCCTACACGGCCAAGGCCCGCGCCGCCTTCCAGATGAACTCCAGCGTGCCCCAGCTGGTCGAGCTGCTCGCCTCCTACCCGAATGCCCACGCCGCCTACCTGCAGGTGGTGGCCAGCCTCAATCGATGCTCGCGCTTCACCGAGACCGTGCAGGGTCAAAAGGTCACGGGAACGATGAGCCCTGTCTCCAACCAGCGATTCGGGAACGAGAGCTCGAGCTACACGGCCACCCTGACCGTCCAGGGGACCCAGATCGATCAGGAGTTCGTGATCGCCCGAAAGGGCAGCACCCTCGCCGCGGTGGCCGTGAGCGACTACGGAGCCGTCGACGGCCAGCTGCTCACCGGGTTGACGACCAAGGCAGTGCGGCGGATCCCGGCCTAGATTTCGGAGGGTCACCGCGAACCGTCGCGGCACTGACCATGCAAGGGGAGACAGCCATGGAGGGACAGAAGGTCCTGGTAACCGGACCGGCCGGGCACCTGACCGCACCGCTGGTCCGCGAGTTGGCCAAGGACAATGACGTCTGGGGACTGGCTCGGTTCTCCCGTCCCGAGCAGCGCTCCGAGCTGGAGGCCCTGGGGGTCACCTGCGTCAAAAAGGACCTGGCCGTCGACCACTTCGACGACCTCCCCGAAGACTTCGACTATGTCTTCCACGCTGGGGCCATGGTGGCCATGGACTCCGAGAAGGACATGGCCCACACCTTCGAGGTCAACGTGCAGGGGACGGGCCGGTTGATGGTCCACTGCAAGGCGGTGAAGACCTTCGTCCACTGCTCCACGGGCGGGGTCTACGCCCATGCCGAGCATCCCCGGACCGAGACCGATCTCTACGGGGCCACCATCCCCGCCTACAGCCTGTCCAAGATCGCGGCCGAGCACCTGGTCCGCTTCATCTCTGAGCAGTGGGAGATTCCGACCATCATCCTCCGTATCGGGGCGGTCTATGGATTCGACGCCACCGGACCGGCCGTCCGGCTCGACCGCATGGTGCGGGGCAAGGAGGTCTGGGTCAACCCGACCGAGCCCCGGGGCGCCTCGGTCATGTGGCAGGGCGACGCCGTGCGCCTGGCCATCGCCGCCTTCGGCGCCGGCCGGCTGCCGGCCATCACCGTCAACTTCTGCGGAGACGAAGCGGTGAGCATCGAGGACTACTGCACCTACGTGGGCCGGTTGCTGGGCATCGAGCCGACGTTCAAATACACCGACGGGACCTACCCGGCGGGCCAGATGGACACCACCTTGATGCATGAGGTCCTGGGACGATGCGAGACCTCATGGCGGGACGGGTTCCGGCAACTGGCCGCCCACCGCTATCCCGAATACGAGCTCCGCGACGTGACCGACTGAAAGCTCGATCGTTCCCTCAGCCGGCGAGCTCTTTCACCTGCTCGATCAAGTCGACGGGCCGCTGGTCACCCAAGGGTACGGGCGACACCTGGAGGTGGGTGACCCCCGCTTCGGCCAAGGCGGCGATGCGCTCGGCGACATGACCGGCTGGTCCGCACAGCGAGGTCAGCTCCAGCAGCTCTTCGGGAACGGCGGCCTCGGCTTCGGCCTTCTTGCCGCTCAGGTACAGGTCCTGGATCTTCTCGGCCGCATCCTCGTAGCCGGACCGACGGGCGACATCGTTGTAGAAATTCCGGCCCTTGGCCCCCATCCCGCCGATGTAGAGGGCCAACGAGGAACGGGACAACTGGCGCACGGCGAGCACGTCGGGTCCGTCGCCGATGGCCAGCAGTCCTCCGGCGGCGATGGACAAGGGCCCGAGCGAGGGGTCCCGCTTGGCCTGACCCTCGTCCAGGGCGGAGCCCCACACCGCCTTCATCTTCTCGGGGATGAACAGCATCGGCAGCCAGCCGTTGGCCACTTCCGCCGTCAGGGCCACGTTCTTCTCCCCCAGTGACGCCACCCAAATGGGGATGTCGGACCGAACCGGTCGGCCGATGATCTTGAGCGCTTTGCCCAACCCGGTGCCCTGGCCCGGTGGCAGGGGCAGCGTGAACACATCGCCGTCATGGGTGAGGGGCTCCTCGCGGGCCCACACCTTGCGGCAGATCTCGATCGTCTCTCGGGTACGGGCCAGCGGGGCGGCATAGGGCACACCGTGGAACCCCTCGATGACCTGGGGACCCGATGCGCCGAGGCCGAGATGGAAACGGCCCTCCGACAGGGCATCGATGCCCGCTGCCGTCATGGCGATCAAGGTGGGCGTCCGAGTGTAGATGGGGAGGATGGCCGAGCCGATCTCCACCGTGTCGGTCAGTGCGGCCAGGTAGCCCATCAGGCTGGGGCCATCCAGCCCGTAGGCCTCGGCCACCCACACCACGTCGAGTCCGGCCCGCTCGAAGTCGACGACCTGGGCCGCTGACTCCCGGAACCCGCCGGCGTAGCTCAGCATCGTGGTGATTTTCATCGCTTCCCCCTCGCATTCCTGCGTCCTCGGTGGCTCGTGCGCGTCAGGCCCACCGGGGCATGTTCGCGTACAGGATGACCGGAGGTCGAGACGGGCGGCGATGCACGCCCCGATCAGTCGGTGGGCGATCCCTCGGCAATGGCCTCGTCCAGCCGGGCCCGCTCGACATCGATCATCTCGGCCACGTCCTCGTCCTCGGCCATGACCGCATCGAGATCGGTGGCCTCGTAGCCGATGACATCCATGTCGGCGAACGTCTGGCGCATCTTCGGCCCCCACAGTCCGACGTCTTTCAACGTCGGCACGATCCGGGTGAACAACAAGCTGCGGAACACCCGTTGGGTCTCGCTGCGGTTGACGAAGTCGATGCAGTCCTCGGGGTCATATCCCAGCCGCTGCCACAGCTCCTCACCCAGAAAGCGATCGCGCATCCGGTAACAGGCGTCGGCACAGAACTCCTCGCGGTCGTCCCGCTCAGCCTGGGTCAGCTGCGGGTAGTAGTCGCGCAGGGCCAGACGGCCGAACATGACATGGCGGGCCTCGTCCTGCATCACGTACGCGTTCAGCGCCTTGGCCAGCGGCTCGGTCGCCATGTTGCGGATGAGCCCGAAGGCGGCCAAGGCGAGCCCCTCAATGAGGACCTGCATCCCGAGATACG
>Ga0210400_10002250_pt1 | contig 18138 bp, 14 predicted proteins | sample IncBWH26MmetaG_FD_155456 | JGI IMG/M metagenome (GOLD analysis project Ga0210400, IMG submission 155456) | Forest soil microbial communities from Barre Woods Harvard Forest LTER site, Petersham, Massachusetts, United States - Inc-BW-H-26-M | ecosystem: Environmental > Terrestrial > Soil >...
AGTCCAGGGCGCTGGCTGCCGATAACAGCACCGCCATCTGATGCCAGGTGGCCGGAATGGCATGGCAGAAGGCATGCGCGGCGCGCTCCGGGTTGGGGCGAAACTGGTCGGTCACGGCGAACAGCACACCGGAGGTGCCCAGCGACAGGAAGGCCTGGCCCGGAGCAATGATGCCCATGCCCACCGCGCTCGCCGCATTGTCGCCGGCCCCGCCCGCCACGGGCACGCGGTTGATCCCCAGCTGCTCGGCCACCGACGCCGTGAGCTGGCCGGAGACGGCATTGCCTTCCACCAGCCGCGGCATGTTCGCGCGCGACAGGCCGGTGGCCGCCAACATGGCGTCGGACCAATCCCGCCTTGCCACATCCAGCCAGCCGGTGCCCGAGGCATCCGACATTTCACTGACCCGTTCCCCCGTCAGCTTCAGGCGCAGGAAATCCTTCGGCAACAGCACCGTGACGGTGCGCGCGAACACTTCCGGCTCATGGCGCGCCACCCACTTGAGTTTCGGGGCGGTGAAACCCGGCATCATGATGTTGCCGGTGATGGCCCGGGCCCGCGGCTCACGCTGTTCCAGCTCCAGGCATTCGGCCGCGGAACGACCGTCATTCCACAGAATCGCTGGGCGCAGCGGCTGATCGGCGCTGTCGAGCAAGGTCGCCCCGTGCATCTGGCCGGACAGCCCGATACCGGTCACGCGTGCCCGCGCGGCGGCCGGCAGGCGCAGCATCGATTCGACCGCGGCGCGCCACCAGTCACCCGCATCCTGTTCCGAATACAGCGGCTGCGGCCGCGACACCGCCAGCGGTGCGCTGGCCTGAGCGACGATCGTCTCGGCCTCATCCACGATCACGGCTTTGACGCTGGAGGTGCCCAGGTCGATTCCCAGATACATGTCAGGAGTGTCCCACGGAAAATCTCACCCGCATTTCCAGACGCTCGCCGGGCGCCAGCTTCGCGATGTCGCTGGAACCCCGATTCAAGGCACCCGCTGCGGCCGTCTGTGGCTCGAGACAGAAGAAATCGAGGCCGGGGGGCGTGTAGACATGCAGCGACCGGCAGCCGACCGCACTGATATTAAGGATCCGATCCGGCCAGCGCACGCTCGCCACTCCGTCCCAATGATCAAAACAATGGTCCAGGCCGACGCGGGCGGCGCCGCGCGCTCGATCGAATGACCAGTCAGCCGGTGCGAGGACTTCCTGCACCGGCAGGGACTGCGCATCCGTCAGCCAGACCGTACGTGCGCGCGCCGTCACCAGCGCCGTCGTCGGCTGGGGAAAATACGGATGCAGACCCAGCATTCCCGGCATGGTGTCGTCCGCCAGATTCTCGATACCGAGGCGGATCTCAAGCCCATCCGCGAGGACCTCGAAGTCCTGCCGGGCGCGGTAGCGCCACGGCCACTCATCGCCCCCACCGAAATATTCCATGGTCGCCTGCGCCGCGGCCGTCTGCTCGATCGTCCAGGCGGCCTTCCAACCCTGGCCATGCAGGGGATGCGGATCGCGGTCCCAGTTGCGCCGCAACTGGACCTCGCGGCCCGCGAAGGCAAACCGGCCATGGGCGATGCGATTGGCATAGGGCACCAGCGGAAAACAGCTCAAGGAAAACGGGTCGTTTTCCGCACCCGGTACCGCCGGTCGAAAAATATGTAGCCCACGCCAACTGAATTCACGGACCCCACCGCCGTGAGCCGCATCCAGCGTGACGCGGCTGTCGGCGTTCCGAAGCACCATGAGTCCCGTCCCCCCTGCCACTGGCCACAGTCTACTTGGTAGCGCTACCATCCCGCAAGCACCCTGCGGATGACATATCAACGCCGGGTCGGGGGTTCGGCCCGGGGGGTCAGGCCGGCGCGGTGGAGTCGCGCTTCACCAGTTCAAATTTCAGAATCCGCTGCTGGGGTCCGAGCGTGCGCCCTTCGCGACCCTCCTGGATCTCCGCCAGCAGCAGTTCGGTGGCCAAACGGGCCATTTCCGCCACCGGCTGCAGCACCGTCGTCAGCGCCGGCCAGATGCTGGTCGCCAGCGGCGTGTCGTCGAATCCGACAATGCTCAGTTGCGAGGGCACATCCAGATTGAGCCGATGGGCTACCGAGACGGCGGCGGCCGCCATGTCATCATTGCTGGCGAATATGGCGCTGGGGCGTTCCTCGCCGGTGAGGAGTTGCTCGGTGGCCAGCAGACCGGAACGGTAGGTGAAGGAGCCCTGTTTGACCCACTCGGTGCGCAATGGAATCTGCGCTTCGCGCAGCGCGGCCTTGTATCCGGCATAACGTTCCGCACTGGCACGGTGGTTTGGGGCGCCGCGAATGAAGCCGATGCGCCGATGCCCCAGGGAAATCAGGTAGCGCGTCATGGAGGCGGCCGCCTCGAACTCATCGATGTGCACGGTCAGGCCGCCGCCTTCCGGAGGCCCGGTGGCGACCACGACAAAGGGAATATTCCGGGATCTGAGCGCTTCGATCGTGACCCGGGAATCGGACAGGGGCGGGGTGAGGATGATGCCGCCGACACCGTCCGCCATGAGCTTTTCCACCGCGATGCGCTCGCCGCGCGTACCGCACTTTTCCAACAGAATCTGACACCCCGCCTTGCGGCTGTGTTCCAGCACCCCGACCAGCAGTTCGTTCATGTAGGCGGCGCTGGGATTGTTGTACAGCAGGCCGATATGCACGGTGGCCGCCCGGGCCAGATTGCGCGCCGCCACGTTGGGTGAATAGCCGAAGTGCTTGATGGCGGCGTCCACACGCTTGCGTGTTTCAGCCTTGACGTTGGCATCGCCACTGATGACCCGCGACACCGTCATGGGTGAAACCCCGGCGTGCTCGGCGACCTCGTGCATGGTTACCGCATTGCGGCCACGCCGTTTTGACTTCTTCACAGTCTCGTCCTTGACCAAGTTGGCATGATACTTGAGTTCCCGGCATTTCAACGACACCGCTTGACAAGATGTTCACCAGGATTGATGGTAGCGCTATCACGTCAGCCGCCCGGCGCCGCTGATGCGCCAGGGTGGGCGGCGTAGACTGCAGCAACAGAAGATAGACTCAAGACCGAGCTGAAAAAAACGCACTAACGAGGGGGCTAAATATGCACGCGGGTTCAAACGACTCGACGCCGGGCTATGCCGATACGGCAACCGCCAACATGCTGTTCGTGTTCGCCATCGTGGCGGTGGCCACCATCGGCGGCTTCATGTTCGGCTACGACAGCGGTGTCATCAACGGCACCCAGGACGGGCTGCAGCAGGCCTTTTCGCTCACCAAATTTGAAACCGGATTCCTGGTCGCCGCGCTGCTGATCGGCTGCGCCTTCGGCGCCTTCATTGCCGGACGGCTCGCGGATCTGATTGGCCGGCGCACCGTCATGATCATCGCCGCCATCCTGTTCGTGATCAGCGCCCTGGCGGCGGGCGATGCACCCTCCTCCGTGGTCTTCATCCTGGCCCGCTTCCTCGGCGGCCTTGGCGTGGGTGCGGCCAGTGTGCTGTGTCCGGCCTATATCAGCGAGGTCACCCCGGCGCGCTCGCGGGGCAAGCTGGCCAGTCTGCAGCAGGTCATGATCATCATCGGACTCACCGGGGCGTTTCTGGCCAACTACGTTCTGGCCAAGGTGTCCGGCGGCTCCACCGGCACGCTGTGGCTCGGGTATCCGGCCTGGCGCTGGATGTTCTGGATGCAGGTCATCCCGGCTGCAGCGTTCCTGATCATGCTGCTGATCATTCCGGAGAGTCCCCGCTTCCTGGTCTCGCGCGGTCGGCTGGCGAAGGCCGAAACGGTGCTGGCGCGCATTTTTGGCGCCGCGGACGCACAGCGCAAGGTGCAGGAGATCGCGCAGTCGCTGGCGGCGGATCATCACCGGCCGAAATTATCAGACCTGCTGGACAGCGCGGGCAAGGTCCGGCGCATCGTGTGGGTGGGCATCGGGCTTGCGGTCTTCCAGCAACTCGTGGGCATCAACATCATTTTCTACTACGGCACGGTGCTGTGGGAATCGGTGGGTTTCAGCGAGTCTGATTCCCTGCTGATCAACGTCGTGTCGGGCGCGCTGTCCATCGCGGCCTGCGTCTTCACCATCTTCACGGTCGACCGCATCGGGCGCAAACCGCTGCTCATCGTCGGCTCCATCGGCATGGCGGTGACCTTGAGTGCGATTGCCGCATCGTTTGCCACCGGCTCGCTGGTGAACGGCTCCCTGCACCTGTCGCATTCGGCGGGCCTCGTGGCCCTGGTCAGCGCCAATCTGTATGTCATCTTCTTCAATCTGAGCTGGGGACCGGTGATGTGGATACTGCTCGGGGAAATGTTCCCCAACCAGATCCGCGGTTCGGGGCTGGCGGTGGCAGGCTTTGCGCAGTGGATCGCCAACTATGGCATCACGGTCAGCTTCCCGGCGATGGCCGCCCATCTGGGCCTGGTGGTCACCTACGGCTTCTATGCCCTCTCTGCCCTGGTGTCGTTCTTCTTCGTGCGCGCCATGGTGCATGAGACCAAGGGCGTGGAGCTGGAGAACATGAAAGGCTAAGGGGCGAGATTCGCCTGCACGGCCGTGGTGAGATCCGCCAACTCCCCGGCCGACGCTGTCCACTGCGGGAAGCGTCCGCCGGGGCCGAACAGGGCCCCGGCGATGCCCGCGACGCCGAACTCCTGCCACAGGCCCGCCAGTTCCTGGGCGGCGGGATCCTCCACCGGGAAGCGATCGCCGCGTACGAAGGCGATCCACGCCGCCAGCGCCTGCAGCAGCGCCGCGCAGTGCCGGCCTTCGGACTGTGCGATGCGCAAGGTCTCCAGCCAGCGCTGCGGAATTTTCTGCGAGCCATCCATGGCGATCTGCCGCAGCCGGTGCGGCCGGGCGCGATTCGCAAAGCGCGCGAGCAGCAGATCCGCATAAGCCTCCAGGTCCTGTTCCGGGGCGGGCGTGAAGCTGCGCGCCGCCTCCTCGCGCATCAGGACATTGATCAGCGACGCCAGCGCCGGATCGGCAATGGCCTCATGGACGAATTCATGGCCACGCGTAAGTCCCATATACGCCAGCGCGGAATGCGCGCCATTGAGCATGCGCAGCTTGGCGGTCTCGTACGGCGCCACCTGCGTGACCCATTGCGCCCCGCCCGCCTCCCATGGCGGCCGCGGCCCGGCGAACTTATCCTCGATCACCCACTGCCGGAAGGGCTCCGTCATCACGGCTGCGGCGTCGTGCGCCCCGATTTGACCCTCGAGCCAGGCAAGATCCTGCGCGGTGGTGGCCGGCACGATGCGATCCACCATGCTGGCCGGACAGCGGCATTCGCGGCGCACCCACAGCGCCGTGGCCGGGTCGGTCTGTTCCAGGAACTGCAGCAGCAACCGTTCCAGCTGCGCGCCGTTGTCGGCCAGATTGTCGCAACTCAACAAGGTCAGGCCGGACAGCGCGCGCTGGCGCCGCAGCGCGCAGGCGCGGCCGAGCAGACCATAGAGCGACTGTGCGCCGCCTTGAAGATCGGCGGCCACCGGCGGCGCCGTGACATCCAGTGATTGATCGCGCTGGCGGTGATAGCCCTTCTCGGTCAGGGTGAGGCTGACGATCTGCGTGTCCGCCGCGGCCAGCGCCGCGATGACCGCGAGCGGATTCTCCGGCGCGACGAGCACCTGGCGGATGGCGCCGATGAGCCGGATCTCATGACCGGAATTGCCCGACTGCGTGACCGTGTACAGGCCGCCCTGGGGTTCAAGCTGGTCGCGCACCAGTGCCGAGCGCAATGAAACCCCGGTAATGCCCCAGTCGCGGGCGCCCGCCGCCATCGCATCGTCCGTATAGACCGCCTGGTGGGCGCGGTGAAAGGCACCCAATCCCAGATGCACGATGGCGCTGCGCCGTGGCAAGGGGTAGCGCGGGCGCTGCACCTGCGGCGCCAGCCGTTCAAGCTGCGCCACGCTCAATCGGGGCAAGCTGCTCATGGTCAATGTGCCACGCCGTGGTCCGGGTCGGGTTGCGAGCGTCCCGGAGCATAACGATAGACCTGGTTCTCATACCAGGACAGCGTCTGCGCCGGCGGTGCGACTCCCGCGGCCAGCGGCAGACCCGATTTACTCTGGAAGTAGGCGATGCAGGCGTCCCGCCACCACTGCGCTTCGCCCTCCTGCACCTTCAGGAAGGCGGCGGTTTCGTAAAACCGTTCCGGATCGACATAGGGCTTGAGCGAATCCCAGCTCTGGATCATCGACTGGACCGTGCTCACGCCACGGTCGTAACGATAGCTGAGTTCATCCCAGACGGTGCGCCCCGATGTCAGCCGGAAACTCCAGGGCACATGATGGAACCACAGCAGATACTTCGAGTCATCGGCCAGCGGATCGGCCAGGCGGCGGGCCACCTCGGGGGCGTAGTCGGCCAGTGCGTTGCTGCCGGTTGCCGTGCGATCAAAGCCGATGCCGTCTTTGCCGGCGTGATGGTAGTAGACCGGATTCCATTCGGCGCGCTTGAGGTTGTCGATCCAAGGACCCGGACCATAGTGATGTCCGGTGGCCATGATGTGTGCCAGGCCCAGCGGCGTCATGTAGTCAACGACCGCCTCGCGTGAGCCCATCATCATGTCCACGATCGGGGTGATCACCTGTGGGGCGCTGGAAAAGCTCATGCGCACCCAGTCGCCGGCAATCTGCTTCGCATCCGCCTGCGGGTTCCAGGCCAGACGGCCAAAGGCATACCAGTCCGCCTGGCCGAAGATCGAGCCGGTCCAGTCCCGATCCACACCCACATTGGAGACGCCGGCCATACCCGTGAGCGCGTGCCCGTCGAGGGAGCCGTCGATCACCCGCGCGACGGTCGAACCGGGCCCCTGCGCGAAGGTGTCCCAGCGCAGCACTTCCGCATACAGCGCGCCCAGGTACACCAGGTGGGTGGAGAACCCCAGATATTCCTTGGTCAGCTGCACTTCCAGCATTTCGTTGGTCTTCGGCAGGGCGCCGAACAGCGGGTGCACCGGTTCCCGCGGCTGGAAATCCAGCGGGCCGTTCTTGATCTGCACCAGGACATTTGCCGCGAACTGGCCGTCCAGCGGCTTGAACTGTGCATAGGCCTGGCGGACGCGGTCCTGGGCGTCCTCCGTGGCGTAGATGAAAGCGCGCCACATGAGTACCCCGCCATGCGGCGCCAATGCGCCGGCAATCATGTTCGCGCCCTGTGCCTGGGTGAGATGGTAGTCACGGGGCCCGGGCTGGCCCTCGCTGTCGGCCTTCACCAGGAAACCGCCGAAGTCGGGAATGGCCCGATAGATCTCATCGGCCTTGGCATGCCACCAGGCGATCACCGCCGGGTCGCGCGGATCGCCGGTCTTGGTTGCCCCCAGATCCAGTGAACTGTTGAACAGCACCGACAGGTACACACGGATGCCATACGGGCGCAGCACGTCCGCCAGCGCCGCGACTTTGGCGATCCAGCGCGGGGTCAAGTACACCGAACTGGCCCCGACATTGTTGAGTACGGCGCCATTGATGCCGATGGACGCATCGGCACGCGCATAGTCCTTGTAGCGCGGATCCAGGTATCCGGGCAGGCGCCAGAAATCCCAGATGGACTGGCCGGCGTAGCCGCGCTCGATGGTGCGATCCGGATTATCCCAGTGATCGAGCACCCGCAGCTTCAGGCGCGGTGCGTCGTGCACATCGAGCCGGGCGAGGGACTCCCGGCGCTGCATGAGCGCCAGGTAGCGGAAGGCGCCATACAGCAGGCCCACCTCGCTATTGGCCGCGATCAGCGTGACCGCATGGCCCTCCCAGCGGGTCGATTGCAACACGAACCCTTCGGGGCCGGCCGCGGCCAGCCCCAGCGCGCCGGCGCGCGCGGCCACCTGCGGCGAACTGGTCGGGGTACCCAACACAATGCTGCCCTCGGTCACGGTGCGGGTCAGCGCCGGCGCGGCCCCCAGCATGCCGGTGAGGCCGGCATTCAGTTCCGCGAGCGCGGCGGTGAGCACCGGCGAGCGGCCAAAGGCGACGATGCCCGTGGCGCGCGCTGCATACGCAGCGTGCACCGAAGCCTCCAGCGGCGGGTAGCGCAACCACAGCTGGTAGCCATCTTCCGCCGCCGCACCGGCGACATGCATCATGCTCAGCACGGCAACGATCAGCAGAACCCGCGATTTTTTCATGCACAATGCTCCTGCCGGCTTGGACCCGCAGTTTGGTAGCGGTACCCTAACTGCGAAATCAGGCCCAGCGCAATCATCCAAGGGGATCGGCCATGCCGACAATCAAAGAAGCACGAGTCATCGTCAGTTGCCCGGGGCGCAATTTCGTCACGCTGAAGATCATCACCGACGCGGGGGTCTATGGCCTGGGCGATGCGACGCTGAACGGCCGGGAACTGGCGGTACGCAGCTATCTGGAAGATCACGTCGTGCCCTGCCTGATCGGTCGTGATGCCCATCGCATCGAAGACATCTGGCAATACCTGTACCGTGGTGCCTACTGGCGGCGGGGCCCGGTGACGATGTCAGCCATCGGTGCGGTCGACACGGCGCTGTGGGACATCAAGGGCAAGCTCGCGGGGCTGCCGCTGTATCAATTACTGGGCGGCGCCAGTCGCGACGGCGTCATGGTTTACGGCCACGCCAACGGCGAAACCATTGCGGCCACCATCGAGCAGGCGCTGCAGTATCGTGCGGCCGGCTACCGGGCCATCCGGCTGCAGTCGGGGGTGCCGGGCCTGGCCAAAACCTACGGAGTCGCCAAGGACAAGGGCCCGTACGAGCCGGCGAACGCGGCGTTGCCCCAGGAAGCCAGCTGGTCCACCGTGAAGTACCTGCCGTCGGTGGCCCCGCTGTTCGCGGCGGCGCGCGAGGCCCTCGGGCCGGACATGCATCTATTGCATGATGTGCACCATCGGCTCACCCCCATCGAGGCCGCGCGGCTGTGCAAGGACCTCGAGCCCTACCGCCCGTTCTGGGTTGAGGACGCCGTGCCCGCGGAAAACCAGACAAACTTCCGTCTGATCCGCCAGCACAGTACGACTCCCCTGGCCGTGGGCGAGGTCTTCAATTCCATCTGGGACTGCAAGCAGCTCATCGAAGAGCAGCTGATCGACTACATTCGCGCGACCATCGTGCACGCCGGCGGCATCACGCACCTGCGTCGCATCGCAAGCTTCGCCGACCTGCATAATGTGCGTACCGGTTTTCATGGGGCCACGGATCTGTCGCCGGTGTGCATGGCCGCCGCGCTGCATTTTGATCTGGCGATACCCAACTTCGGTGTGCAGGAGCACATGGGACATACACCCGAAACGCTGCGTGCCTTCCCGCACCACTACCGGCTCGAAGACGGCTACATGCATCCCGGTGACGCCCCCGGGCTGGGCGTGGATATCGACGAGGCCCTGGCCGCCACCCAGCCCTACAAGCGCGCGTACCTGCCGGTCAACCGGCTGGAAGACGGCACCCTGTACAACTGGTGAGTGATATGCCCAGACCGCTGCATCTGCACGCTGATCGACTGTTTCCGACCGACCCCGCGGTGCGCTCGCTGACCCGTCAGCTCTATCATCACGTGGCCCGTCTGCCCATCATCAGCCCGCATGGCCACACCGATCCGGGTTGGTTCGCCGACAACGCGCCCTTCGCGGGCGCACCGCAGCTGCTGCTGCAGCCGGATCACTATGTCCTGAGAATGCTCCACAGCCAGGGCATTTCACTGGAACGCCTCGGCGTGCCGCCCGGCCCGCCGGTGGAGCCGCGCGCGGCCTGGCGGATCTTCGCCGACCATTACTACCTGTTCCGGGCCACGCCATCGCGGCTGTGGCTGGACTGGGTGTTCAGCCAGGTCTTCGGCCTGCAGGTGTGCCTGGAGTCGAGTACCGCGGATCTGTACTTTGACACCATCAATGAACAGCTCGCGACGCCGCCGTTCCGGCCGCGCGCGCTGTTTGAGCGCTTCAACATCGAAGTGCTCGCCACTACCGAATCGCCCACCGATCCGCTGTTGCAGCACCAGGCGATCCGCGCGAGCGGCTGGCACGGCCGGGTCATCACGGCCTTCCGTCCCGATCCGGTCGTCGATCCGGAATTCGAAGGCTTTCACGAGCAGCTCCAGCAGCTGGGCGCCATGACCGGCGAGGATACCGCCGGCTACGCCGGATACCTCGCGGCGCTGCGCAATCGTCGCGCCTATTTCGCGAGCATGGGGGCGACCTCCACCGACCATGGTCATGTGAGCGCGCAGACCGCCGACCTGTCGGATCGCGAAGCCGAAGCCCTGTTCCGGCGCGTCACGGCGGCCGCCTGCTCGGCAGCGGATGCGGAGCTGTTCCGCGCGCACATGCTCACCGTCATGGCCGGCATGGCCATCGAGGACGGACTGGTGATGCAGCTGCATCCCGGGTCGTTCCGCAACCACAACACCCAGCTGTTCCACCGCCACGGCCGCGACCGGGGCGCGGACATTCCCGTTCCCACCGATTACGTGCACGCCCTGCGACCGCTGCTGAACCGTTATGGCAATGACCCGCGATTGACGTTCATCGTCTTCACGCTGGATGAGTCCACGTACGCACGCGAGCTGGCGCCGCTCGCCGGACATTACCCGGCCATGAAGCTGGGCCCGGCCTGGTGGTTTCACGACAGTCCCGATGGCATGCGACGCTACCGGGAGCAGATCACCGAGACGGCCGGCTTCTACAACACCGTCGGCTTCAATGACGACACGCGCGCCTTTCTGTCCATCCCGGCGCGCCATGATGTCGCACGCCGGATCGACTGCGGCATGCTCGCCAAGTGGGTCAGCGAACACCGCCTCGAGGATTGGGAGGCGGCCGAACTGGCGGTCGAACTGGCGTACACCCTGGCCAAGTTGGCCTATCGGCTGTGATGAAGGCGCGAGCGGCTGCGGGCCCCGATCACTATGACGTGGCCATCATCGGCGCGGGCCACAATGGCCTCACCTGCGCGTGTTACCTGGCGCGAGCGGGACTGAAGGTCGGGATGTTCGAGCACCGCGCGGTCACCGGCGGCGCCGCGGTCACGGAGGAATTCCATCCCGGTTTTCGTAACTCCACCGCGAGCTATACGGTGAGCCTGCTGCACCAGCAGGTCATCCGCGATCTGCGTCTGGCGGATCATGGTCTGCGGATCATCGAGCGGCCGATGCAGAACTTTCTGCCCCTGGGCACGGGGCCCCAGCCCCGCAACTTCTGTGTGGGACCGGCCGGCGCCGACACGCAGCGCGCGCTGGCGGCATTTTCCGGCAAGGACGCGGACCGACTGGCGGACTACTACCGGATGCTCGGCCGGGTGGTCGCTTTTCTGCGCGATCTGCTGCTGCGCACACCGCCTGCGAACCTGCGGCGGACCCGGGACCTGCTGGGGCTGTTGAGCATGGGCAATGCCTATCGGAAACTCACCCCCACGGCGCAGCACGAAGTGCACGAGCTGTTCACGCGTAGCGCGGGCGAGCTGCTGGAGGGCTGGTTTGAAAGCGATGCGATCAAGGCGCTGCTGGGATTCGACGCCGTCGTCGGGGCCTTTCAAAGCCCTTACGCAGCCGGCAGCGGCTATGTGCTGCTGCATCATGCCTTTGGTGAGACCCATGGCAAGGCGGGAGTCTGGGGCCATGCCATCGGCGGCATGGGCTCAATCACCCAGGCCATGACCCGCGAGGCGCAGCGACTGGGCGTGGATATCCATCTGGAGGCCGGTGTTGCGCAGGTGCGCGCCACGGGCGGCCGCGACGGCCCGGCTCGCGCCACCGGTTTACTGCTGCACAGTGGTCGCGAAATCAGCGCTGGCTGCATTGCCGCAAACGTCAACCCGAAGCTGCTCTTCACCCGTCTGATCGAGCCGGCCGCGCTGCCCGAGGAGTTCCGGGCGCGCATCGCGCGGTATCGCTGCGAATCGGCCACCTTCCGGATGAATGTGGCGCTGTCTGAGCTGCCGCAATTCAATGGCATGCCCGCCACGGGTGCGCATCTGGGATCCGGCATCATCATGGCCCCGTCATTGGATTACATGGATCGCGCCTATGGCAGCGCCCGCAGCGCGGGCTTCTCGCAGGCGCCGATCGTGGAGATGCTGATTCCCAGCACCATTGATGATTCCCTGGCTCCGCCCGGGGCGCACGTCGCGAGCCTGTTTTGTCAGCATTTCCGCTACCAGCTGCCGGACGGGCGTACTTGGCCGCAGGCGCGGGCGGCAGCGGCCGAGCGGATTATCGATACGGTGACCGGCTACGCGCCCAACTTCCGGCGCAGCATCCTCGGACAACTGGCGCTCTCGCCGCTGGACCTGGAGGAACGCTTTGGCCTGCTCGGCGGCGACATTTTCCACGGCGCCCTCGGCCTGGATCAGATCTGGGCCGCCCGGCCCTTGCTCGGCTTTGGCGACTATCGGACGCCGGTGCGTAGTCTATATATGTGTGGATCAGGCACCCATCCCGGCGGTGGCGTGACCGCCGTGCCGGGTCACAATGCGGCGCGCGAGATCATCAAAGACTTTCGCTCAAGGAACATCTAATTGCATAAACTTAATAAAGTGTTACGCAGCACGCGGTGCATCAGGTCATTGCCGTCTTCAAATAGATTGATCTGTCGGCGCGCACCGACACAGGGCAACGTCCTACGCTTTAATTAGTCTTTAAGTAGTTGCATTCCTTGGCCAGATTTGATGCCATTGCGGCCGCTTGCGAAGACTGTGGCGGGACCCCCGCTGGTGTTCGCATTGTCCTAATCCGCATTTAGGACTCCCGTTAACCACCCAGAAGGGGATTTTCAATATGAAGAGCACAATGTTCGTTAAGGTGGCCGCTATTGCCATGGTCGTCGCCCTGGCTGGCTGCACGGACCTGAAGCCGCTGCAGGCCCAGGTTGATGATCTGAAGTCTCAGGTCTCCAAGCTGCAGTCTGAAGTGCAGGGTGCCAACTCTGCCGCCGCCCAGGCCTCCTCACAGGCTCAGGCTGCCAATACTGCCGCTGCCGGTGCGCAAAGCACGGCGAACCAGGCACTGGCCGCTGCCCAGGCCGCTCAGGCCGCGGTCGACGCGACCAATGAGAAGATTGATCGCATGTTCAAGCGTTCGATCTCCAAGTAAGCGAACTCAAGATTCGTCCGCTCGCGGACGGAATTTGCTTCCGAAGCGACGCCGCGCCCTGCGCGGCGTTTCTTTGATCTCAGTAGCGGATCAGCGCCGAGCCCCAGGTGAACCCGCCGCCGAAGGCTTCCAGCAGCAGCAGTTCGCCGCGTTTGATGCGGCCATCGCGCACGCCGACATCCAGCGCCAGCGGGATTGAAGCGGCCGACGTGTTGCCATGATCCTGAACCGTGACGATCACCCGCGACATCGGCAGGTCAAGACGACGGGCCGCAGCCTGGATGATGCGCACATTGGCCTGATGGGGCACCAGCCAATCCACCGCGGTGTGATCCAGGCCATTCGCCGCCAGCGCCTCTTCCACGGCCTTGCTCAGATTGACGACGGCGATCTTGAAGACTTCACTGCCGGCCATGCGAATGGCTGAACCGCTGTGGCAGTACAACAGCTCCTTGTACGAGCCATCCGCATGCAGGTGCGTGGACAGGATGCCCGCTTGCGGATCTGCTTTGAGCACCACCGCCCCGGCACCATCGGCAAACAGCACGGCGGTCCCACGATCGGTCCAATCGGTGATCCGCGACATGCGCTCGGCACCCACCACCAGCGCGTGGCGGGCTTCGCCGGCCTTGATGAACTTGTCGGCCACCGAGAGCGCATAGACGAAGCCGCTGCACGCCGCCTCGATACTGAATGCGGCACCGCCCGGGCAGGCCAGCCGCTGTTGCAGCAGCACGCCGCAGTTGGGGAACACGTAATCGGGCGTCGAGGTCGCAAACACGATCAGATCGATATCGGTGGGCGCGAGGCCCGCGGCGGCAATGGCGGCGCGCGCGGCCGGCTCGGCCAGATCGACGGTGCCCTGCGTTTCGGCGGCGACATGTCGCTGCACGATGCCGGTACGTTCCCGAATCCAGGCATCGCTGGTATCCATCAGCCCTTCGAGGTCCTGATTGGTCAGGATCTTCTCGGGCAGGTAGCTACCGGTGCCGGCGATTTGCGAGTACATCAGCGCCCCTTTCAAACAAAAACCTGCGCGACCTGCGCGCAGTGATTGCCGGGTCCGAGTGTAGCGGCCAGAGGCAGGGGCCTTGCGAAGGGGACTATTCCTGGCCTTCGGAGTCGACCGGCTTTTCAATCACGCGCTTGCCGCGATAGAAGCCATCCGGGGTAATGCAGTGACGCAGGTGAGTCTCACCCGACTGCGGGTCGATGGACAAGGCGGGCTTGGGCAGCCCGTCATGCGAACGGCGCATCCCGCGCGTGGACGGGGTTCTGCGGCTTTTCTGAACGGGCATTGCAAACTCTCCATTATCTATTGGCGTTTGAGCAGTTCACTCAACTGCCCGAACGGCCGATGCATCTCGCCGGAAGGCTCCGCGGCGGGGCCCTTTTCTGCCGGCGTACCGACGTTGCCGCCGGCACACTCATCAATCTCATGACGCGGCACCAGTGGCAGCGCCAGCAACAATTCTTCCTCGACCAGATCGCGCAGGCTGATCCGATATTCCGGCGCCAGCACGGTCTCCAGGGTCTCCGGTACCCGCTCGGCCTCGGCGGCATTTGCCACCAGCGCCGCCCGCCCCGTGCTCGCCACCGGCCAAAGCAGCGCGGACAGACAACGCTGGCACCGCAAGTTCACTTCAGCCGCCACCGTGACCTCGGCGACCGCAGTGCGTCCTTCCCGGGCAAATTTCACCCGCCCGCGGGCCGTTCCATCCGGCGCGGCCAGCACGGGCAGCACGCGTGGGAACTCTTTGAGCGGAATCGAAAAATCGATCTCCGCACGCCCGTCGGCCAAGGGGCCGATATCGAGCAACTTCGACCAGCCCTCTGACATGGGGCGCGTATCATAGGTATCGAGCCGCACCAAGTCAAAAGCACTTGGCAAGGCGCAAACCCTTGTTTCGGCAATCCGTTTCACTTGCCTAAAGCGGTGCATCTTGAGCTCCCAGCCAGCCCTGATTCTTGCCTCCACCTCCCCCTTTCGCCGCGAGCTGCTTGACCGCTTGGGCTTAACCTTTGCTGTAGAGGCCCCCGAGGTCGATGAGGCGCTGGTGCCGGGGGAACCGCCGACCGAACGGGCCCTGCGCCTCGCCATCGAAAAAGCCGAGAGCGTGGCGGTGCGAAATCCGGGCGCGGTGGTCATCGGTAGCGACCAGGTTGCCGCCTCCGGAGGCCTCATTCTCGACAAGCCCGGCACGGTGGAGCGCGCCTGCCGGCAGTTAAGGCACCTGTCCGGACCCCAGGCCCAGTTCCACACGGCCTGCGCCGTGCGTTGGCAGAACACCGGTTTCAACGTGAATCACCTGGAGACGGTCACGGTCGCGATGCGCGAGCTGACCGCGGGTGAAATCGAGAGCTATGTGGCGCGCGAAATGCCGCTGAACTGCGCCGGCAGCTTCAAGTCCGAAGGCTTAGGGATCGCGCTGTTCTCGCGGATCGAATCAGAGGATCCGACGGCCCTGGTGGGCCTGCCGCTCATCTGGCTGGCCGGCGCCCTGCGCCAGGCCGGGTTTTCGTTTTTCTAGCGCGGCTCGCCTCACCCAGCGCGTCCAGGACCGCCGCCAGATCCTTGGGCAAGGGTGCGCTGGCGCTGAAATCCCCGCCATTGGGCCAGTCGAATGAAATGCGGTGCGCGTGCAGAAACATGCGGCCCAAGCCCTCCTCGCGCATGCGCGCGTTGAAATCCGGATCGCCGTACTTCTCATCGCCGGCCACCGGGTGTCCGACATGGGCCGCGTGCACACGGATCTGATGGGTTCGGCCGGTCTCCAGGTCCACCTCCACAAGCGAGGCGCGATTGCGGAAGGCCTGCACGGGAGTGAACAGGCTCACGGCGGCTTTGGCGCCGGCCTGCACCCGCACGGTGCGCTCCCCGCCCATCCGCGCTTCGGTATTCAGGGGCACATCGATGCGCTTCTTGCCCAGGTCCCACTGCCCCTTCACCAGCGCCAGATACCCTTTTTGCACCTGTCCGTCGCGCATCAGGGCGTGCAGCACCCGCAGCGCGGCGGGCTTCCGGGCCACCAGCAGACAGCCGCTGGTGTCGCGGTCCAACCGATGCACCAGCTCCAGGGTTTCATCCGGGCGCGCGGCCCGTAAGGCCTCGATGATGCCAAAGCTCACGCCGCTGCCACCGTGCACGGCGATGCCGGCGGGCTTGTTGACGACGATCAACCGCTCGCTTTCACTGATGATCGCATCCCGCACGGTTTCCACGAGGGTGCGCGGCACCCGGGCCGGGGGCGGCGGCGCATCCGGCGCGGGCAGGCTGACCGGGGGAACCCGCACCTTGTCCCCGGTCTGCAGCCGGGTTTCGGGGCCCGCACGCTTGCCGTTCACCCGCACTTCTCCGCGGCGGACAATGCGGAATACCCGGCTGCGGGGCACGCCGCCGAGCAGTTTCGTCAGGAAATTGTCCAGCCGGACCCCGGCCTGGTCAGCGCTGACCTCAACCTGGCGGACCCCTTCCCGGATTTGCCCTTCTGGCGGCTCAGACAACTTCCACCTCAATCGTAAGATATTGTTTTTACAATGGTCTCGGCGCTATACTCGCGAAGCTGTCCCAACATCAAGGGACGGCCACAGGCGCGCGGCAAGACCGTGCGCATGTTACCGGCCTCTTCGGGGGGAGTGGCGCACATGTACCGAAAGTCATGCGTTTCACCTGTTCCCGCGGATGGTCTTTAGTTGGTCCTCGAAATCGAGGCCATCGCGTTGGGCCGACAAGATTGCTGCACCCGATTGAAGTCTCTCAAACAATGACTCCGGGCGCGCCGTCGGTAGAGCTACAAAAGGTTTTAGGCGACCACCCTTTCGGGGGCGGGTCCTCATGAAGATCGAGACTCGATCACACCTATCCTTTTATGTCGTGTCGCGCCGGTTGGCGCGGCCTCCCGTCGTTTGCTTGTCGGCCCCACTTTGCTGGGTTAAGGCCGAACATGAAGAGAATGCTAGTCAACGCCACTCAACAGGAAGAGCTGCGGGTCGCTCTGGTTGATGGTCAGAAACTCTATGACCTGAGTATTGAGCTCCAGTCCAAGGAACAGAAAAAAGCCAATATTTATAAGGGTCGGATCTCGCGGGTCGAGCCCTCGCTCGAAGCCTGCTTTGTCGACTATGGCGCACAGCGTCATGGTTTCCTGCCCCTGAAGGAAGTCTCGCGGGACTATTTCCGCGGCAACCCCCAGGGCGGCCGCATGAACATCCGGGAACTGCTCACCGAGGGCCAGGAAGTCATGGTCCAGGTCGAGAAGGAAGAGCGCGGCACCAAGGGCGCCGCCTTGACGACCTTCATCAGCCTCGCCGGCCGATTCCTCGTCCTGATGCCGAACAATCCCCGCGCCGGTGGCGTGTCGCGCCGCATTGAGGGCGAGGACCGCGACCAGATGCGCGAGGTCATGAGCCAGCTGCAGATCCCCGACGGCATGGGCGCCATCATCCGCACCGCGGGTGTGGGCCGCAGCGTCGAGGAACTGCAATGGGACCTGGACAACCTGCGCACGCAGTGGGACCAGATCGCCGCGGCCGAGAAGGACCGCCCGTCGCCCTTCCTGGTCTACCGGGAGAGCGATGCGGTCACCCGGGCCATGCGCGATTACCTGTCCGATGATGTCGGCGAAGTCCTGGTCGATGACGAGGCCGCCTTCGGCAAGGCCCAGGAATACATGCAGCGCTTCATGCCGGCTGAAACCCAGCGGCGCCTGAAGCATTACACCGACGACATCGCCCTGTTCACCCGCTTCCAGATCGAAAGCCAGATCGAATCGGCCTATGCGCACAAGGTGTCGCTGCCCTCCGGCGGCAGCATCGTGGTCGACTACACCGAGGCACTGGTTTCCATCGACATCAACTCGGCACGCGCCACCCGCGGATCCGACATCGAAGCCACCGCGCTCAATACCAACCTGGAGGCGGCCGATGAGATCGCCCGCCAGCTGCGGTTGCGCGACATCGGCGGCCTGATCGTCATCGACTTCATCGATATGGAGTCCACGAAGAACCAACGTGATGTCGAGGACCGGCTGCGTGATGCGGTGAAAATGGATCGGGCCCGAATCCAGATCGGCCGCCTG
>Ga0210400_10002251_pt1 | contig 18137 bp, 19 predicted proteins | sample IncBWH26MmetaG_FD_155456 | JGI IMG/M metagenome (GOLD analysis project Ga0210400, IMG submission 155456) | Forest soil microbial communities from Barre Woods Harvard Forest LTER site, Petersham, Massachusetts, United States - Inc-BW-H-26-M | ecosystem: Environmental > Terrestrial > Soil >...
GACAAAGAAACAGCGCCGTGATAAGGAATCTATTGCGACGAGTCATCGGAAGAAAATCATCGGGAGAAGATCGTCCATCGCAGACGTGCCTGCGCTTTTGCTGTTTTGCCGCAGCATCGTGAAGTTAGCACGGCGCTGGCCGCGCGGCAAAGTGGCGAACAAGGCTAGGATTCCCGATGCTTGCCTTCCGGTTGCTTGGCTTCCGGTTGTACGTGGTCCGCGAACTGGTACGATTTCACTGGTACGATTTGAAAAGACTGGCTTTCATGAATTGTCCGCTGTGTGGAGAAGTTTGCCATTGCCCGTCGGAGCCCCTTCCCTCTGCATCGTCGCAGCGGACGCCCGACCTCGATCCGGGGCCGTCATCCCCTGGCGCTTTGGATGCGCCACGGAAGGATGAGGAATTTGCGGGGGATAACGCTGCCGAAGCGCGCAATTCGTCGGAGTCCTCGCCCAACTCAACAGAGTCTTCGCCCAGCTTGCACCCTGATTCGCCGGCCGAAGATGCGCCCGCCTGGCGAGACGAACTTTCTGCCCGCCTGAACCGCTATCGCGCCCGGCGAAAAGTGCGTCCGCCGCGTTATCCGTCTCTCAGCCTGCCGCTGAGCCTGCAGTTTGAGGCCCGTGAATTTCCGACAAGCCCGACTGCGCCCGCCGCGCCGTCACCGCTTCCGGTGTTCGAGCAGGTCTCGAACCACGCCCTGGCCTTGGATGGTATGAGTATGACTTCCCCGGACTGCGCCGCCGAGGAGCCGGAAGAGCCGTTCCGGCAGCCTCGCAGCGTAGCGTCGCCGCAGCCCAAGCCCGCAGGAAATTCTTCCGGCCATGCCAACGCCGGACATACCAGCGCCGGACATTATGGTTCGACCGGCTCGCCCGGCGCGACCGGCGCGAAGATCATCGAGTTTCCGGGATTTGCCTGGGGACCGCCGGCGCCTCCGCCCGATCAGCTGGCCGAGCCGGTCAGCGGGCGGCCGCGCATTCTCGAAGTGCCGGAGATTGCGCCTCCGCCGCCGGCGTTGGGCGGAATTACGATTGAGGCAGCCGCGCATCCGGAGGCCGAAAAACGTCCGGGCATCGACATTCCTCTGCAAAGCGCGCCGCTGGGAAGGCGGATGGTGGCGGCGCTGATCGACGGGCTGATCATTACAGCGGCCTCGGCGGCTTTCGGCTGTATCTTCTGGAAAGTGGCTGGGGTGCGTCCGCCGCTGGCGCAGTTGGTGGGGCTTGCCGTGGGAATTCCGGCTGCGTTCTGGGCGGCCTACCAGTATTTGATGATCGTCTATGCGGCCAGCACTCCGGGATTGCGGGTTGCGGGGCTTGAGCTGGCGCGGTTTGACGGGTCTTCGACCAGCCGATCTCTGCGCCGCTGGCGCGTGCTGGCCTCGTGGCTGTCGGCGGTTTCCGCCGGCATGGGTTACGCCTGGGTCTTTCTCGACGAGGACGCGCTCTGCTGGCACGACCGGATCACGCACACCTATCTCGCGCCCGCAAAGCGTCAGACCAAAACCGAAGGGTGCTGATCCTCAAGACGAAAGGCTTCAGGCGACAGGCAGTCAGACGAGAGGATTCAGAAGTCGATGCGTGATGTGGCGATGTTACGCCGGTCATCGGCCGACTACTTGCGCCTATCCCGTCCCTACAGCAGGCCGCCAGTCTGGATCGCCAGATCATTCAGCGCCATCTCCAGCTTCGTAATGGCCGCCCCGATTTCTGGATGCTCTCCTATCTTCTCCTGCAACGCGTTTAGAATCTGCTGAGCACTTCTAATGTGTCCCTCTACTTTGGCTTGATTTGACTCAGGATTGCGCTCGCTCTGCGTTTCCATAACCGCCCACTCCCCTATGTCCCTCAATTCCGAAACAGCGTATCGCTCTATTCTACGCATTCGACGCTACGCGACGGCGCGCGTGATGAGAATTGGCAATTTGCGCTGACACCCGGTTAATGAGCGTGATGAGGATATTACGACAGTTGACCGGAGGTAACGTATATCGGGAAGTCAAAATGGTCTAGCATTGTAGTGAGAAATATGTTTGAGACCTTAGAAGACATGCGTGAGAAGTCTCAGCGACCGATGGATCCTTTTTGGCCGCTTTTGATGTGCAGCATGGACATTGTTCTAGGTCTGTTTTACGTAATCTCCGGGATGCAAAGGCATCAACGGCTCGGAGTTCTCGTCGGAGCCGTCGTCTTCCTGCTGTCTTTGATCTGGTTGGTTGCGACCATTAGATCGCCAGTTCGGGTGAGCAGGCGCGATGTCTGGGTTCGCGGCCAAATTGTGATCTGCATCTTGATGGCGTATCAGGTAGCCTACACTGTTGCTCGCTGACGAAATCAGGCCTTAACACGTTTTGACCGTGGTGTAGCTGGATCGCCTACCGGTCGATTCGGAGGTCCAATCCCCGAAAGAGCTATGCATCCCCCATCAAGTTTCGAGCAAGTTCTTTACGCTTTGATCGCTCTGGTTTAGGCTAATCCTCCTATGCGCGCATCGATTAGTCTTACTCTCCTGCTTCTGACCGCCACAGCCGTTTCCGCCGTTGCCCAAGGACCCAAGCCCGTTGCCGAACGTCTCGCCGCGCAGAACGCCCTGTTCGACGAGCAGTATGAAAGCGATCTGCGGAATTTTCCGGAGCGGGCGACTGCCTTCGGCGACTATCGCTACAACGACCGGCTGGCCGAATACTCGCTCGACGCGATTGCGAAACGGCACGAAACGGACGAAGCGTTTCTGAAGCGGCTGGAGGCCATTGCAACCGCCGATTTCTCTGACCAGGACCGGCTCTCGCACGATTTGATGGTTCGAGTGCTGCAGCAGCGCACTGCCGATTTTGGGTTGAAAGAATACGAGATGCCGATCAACCAGCAGAGCGGCATTCACACTAATCTCGCCGATCTGCCGCTCTCGGTGCCTTTCGATTCTGTCAAACATTACGAGGACTACATCGCGCGGCTGCACCAGATTCCGCACGCCTTCAGCCAGGTCACCGAAGTTTTGCGGGCCGGGATGAAGGACAAGCTGATGCCGGTTCGATTTCTGGCGGAAAAGATTCCAGCGCAGTGCGAAGGGATTATTACGGCGGACCCGTTTCTGTTGCCCACGAAGAAATATCCTGTGAGCATTTCGGCGGACGACCAGAAACGTCTGACGCAGGCGATTACGGACGCGATCAATACTGACGTGCTCCCGGCTTACAAAACGTTCGCAGCTTTCATCAAGACGGAATATGCGCCGCAGGGCCGTACCGCGCTTTCGATTACTTCGCTGGCCGACGGGCAGAAGCGGTACGAGAACGACATTTATGGGCGCACGACCACGCACATGACGGCGGACGAAATTCACCAACTCGGTCTGCGGGAGATGGACCGCATCCAGGCTGAGATGACGGCGATCGCGAAGAAAGAGGGATTCGCCGACCTCGCGCCATTCCGCGCTTCGCTCAAAACCAATCCCAAATACATTCCAACTTCGGCGGAGCAGATCCTCGACGATTTCCGCCATTACATTGCGCAGATGCAGCCCAAGCTTCCGGAACTCTTCACGCTGCTGCCCAAGTCTCCGGTGACGGTGGAAGCCATACCAGAATTTCAGGCTGCCGCCGCGACTCACTACATGACGGGCACGCCGGACGGCAAGCGTCCGGGCCGGGTGGTGGTGGCAACGTCAAATTTTGCCGAGCGGTCGTTGATCAATGATGAGGCCATCGCTTACCACGAAGGCATCCCGGGACATCACATGCAACTTTCAGTGCAGCAGCAGCTCGAGGGGTTGCCGAAATTCCGACTGCATGGTCTCGGCTTCAATGCGTACATTGAGGGCTGGGCGCTTTACGCCGAACAGCTCGGGAAAGAGGTAGGCTTCTATCAGGATCCGGTTTCTGACTATGGGCGCCTTTCGTCGGAACTTTTCCGTGCGGTGCGTCTGGTAGTCGATACCGGCATTCATGCCAAGGGATGGAGCCGCGACCAGGTGGTGGAGTTCATGCGCAAATCCGGCGCCGTGGATGAGCCGACGATCCAGTCCGAGACCGATCGTTATATCTCGTGGCCGGCGCAGGCGCTGAGTTACAAACTGGGACAGCTCAAGTTTCGCGAACTGCGGGAGCGTGCGCAGAAAGAGTTGGGACCGAAGTTTGATCTGCGGAAATTTCATGACGAGATGCTGGACGGAGGCACGCTGCCGTTGGATCTGCTCGATGCCCGGACCGACAGATGGATTACGGAGCAGAAGGCGAAGTGATCCACGTAGCCCCGGACGCATTCGTCCGGGGTGCTTTGGACGGCCGCTCGCTTCGCGGGCGGACCCTTCGACTGAGCTCAGGGCAGGCTGCGTCCGCCCCTACGTGATCCAATCCGCGAGACGAATCGTTATTCTCGCGGCATCGCGCCGAGCGTCTGTGCTCTGCCTGTGCTATCTTCAATGGCTTAGCGTTAATTGCCGTTTCCGCCATTCATGGCCACATCCCCAGAAGGTACAAAACCGGCAGTAAAGGTCTTCGTCGCCACCACGGTGATGTTGACCTTTATTTCGTTCTGGCGCGCCTCCGCGATTGTTCTATCGGACCTGGCTTCCTCCGCTTATTACGCGGGCGGTGACGCCGAGAAGGTCATCGGCAAGAGCGCGCCCTGGTTCATCCTGGCGGTCATGCTGTTCAGCTACGCGGTGCGGGCGCTGTATATCGAATCCAGCAGCATGTTTGTTCGCGGCGGCGTTTACCGCGTGGTCAAAGAGGCCATGGGCGGAACGCTGGCCAAGTTTTCAGTCTCGGCGCTGCTGTTCGATTACGTGCTCACCGGCCCGATCAGTGCGGTTTCCGCGGGCCAATATCTGTCGGGATTCATCAAGGATCTTGGCCGGCAATACCTACACCGTGAGCTGAATTTTTCCGACAACTACTTTGCCGCCGGGCTTGCGGTCATCATCGTCGTCTATTTCTGGTGGAAGAATACGCAGGGGATTCACGAGTCCAGCCAGAAGGCGTTGCAGATTATGGCGATCACCACGGTGATGGTGGTGATTCTGATTATCTGGTGCACCATTACGGTTTTGCGGGCGCCCGTGCAATTGCCGCCGAACCCTCTGCACGCGGGTGTGGTTCCGCTCACCAAAGAGTCGCTGGGCTGGCTGGACACGAGTTGGTTCAGGCATCTTCCGTTTAAAGCGCTCATCTCGATCATTGCATTTGTTGGCTTCGGGCACTCCGTGCTGGCCATGAGCGGAGAAGAGACGCTGGCCCAGGTCAACCGCGAGATTGAACATCCCAAGCTGAAGAATCTCGAAAAAACCGGGCTGGTGATTTTCATTTACAGCCTGCTGTTCACTTCTCTGGTTTCGTTTTTCGCGGTGATGATTATTCCGGACCACGTGCGGCCGGATTTCTTCGCCAACCTGATCGGCGGCATCGCCATGTATCTGGCAGGGCCAACCAGCCTGAAGCTGCTGTTCCACGGATTCGTGGTGCTGGTGGGAGTGCTGATTCTGGCGGGGGCGCAGAATACTTCGATCGTGGGCGCGAATGGCGTGTTGAACCGCGTGGCCGAGGATGGCGTGCTGACCAGCTGGTTTCAACGCCCGCATCATCGCTACGGCACTAGTTACCGCATCATCAACCTGATCGTCGTGATGCAGTTGCTGACCATCGTGCTGAGCCGCGGCGACGTTTACCAGTTGGCGGCGCTCTACGCGTTCGGTGTGATCTGGAGCTTCACCATGAAGTCGCTGGCCGTGCTGGTGTTGCGTTTCACCGAGCCGGGAAACCGTGCATGGAAAGTTCCGGGGAATCTGCACATCGGAAAAACGGAAGTTCCGATTGGGTTGATCATTATTTCCGCGGTCCTGTTTATGACTGCGATTGTGAATCTGTTCACCAAGTATCAGGCGACGATTGCGGGCGTGGTGTTCAGCATTGTGTTCTTCACGATCTTTACCATCTCCGAGCACCATGTTGCGAAAGAGCGGCACGGCAAGCCCGAACAACTCGACCAGTTCCGAGTGTATGGCAATCAGGAACTGGGCAGCGGCGCGATGGGCGTGCGGCCAGGCAACATTCTGGTCGCGGTGCGCGATCCGCGAAATCTCTACTACCTGCGGCACGTGCTCGGCCACACGCACACCGGCAAGCAGGACGTCGTAGTGATGAGCGCGCGCCTGTATCATCGCGAGCACAGTTTCAGTGGGAGTGCGGTCCTGGAGGCGAGCCAGGTGTTCGACCACTACGAGCAGGAACTTTTTACCGCGGCTGTGTCCGTCGCCGAAAAAGAAGGCAAGCCGATCTCGCTGCTGGTGGTGCCGGCCACCGATGTATTTGAGGCCATCATGGTGACGGCGCAGCGGCTTGATTCCAGCCGCGTGATCTGCGGACTTTCGAACAAGCTCACCGCCGACGAACAAGCCAAGCTCACCGGCAACGCGTGGGAGCGGCTGCCGGAGCCGCGTCCGCGGCTGACTTTGGAGGTGTGCGCCCCCGACGGAACGATTCGCGAATTCGCGCTCGGACCGCACACCCCTCGCATGCGTCCGCAGGATGTTGAGCTTATGCACCAGCTCTGGCTGAATATAACTGCCGATCCCAAGTTCGCGGGCGCGCATCACTACCACATCATGGCCCTCGCTCTGGAAGAATTGCAGCGCGAGTTGAGCACCGACCAGCGCGCGCAGTTGCTGCAAAAGCTGCAGAGCGAAATGAACACCCCTACCCGCGATGAAACCTTAGATCCGTAAGGAGGTCCCTATGGCGCGCATATCCGGTGCTCCCCGCAAGCAAGGCGGGTTGATTCGTCGGCTGTTGGTTGGGATCGTCTATTTTCTGACGCAGCGGCGGCTCGGCCGGGTCATCATGCCCATGCAAGTGACGGCGCATCATCCCAGGATTTTTTGGGGATATCTGCAGATGGAACAGTCTCAGATGGGCAGCAAGCTGATCGATGCCAAGCTCAAGGGGCTGGCGGAGCTGCGGGTGGCGACGCTGGTTGGATGTCCGTTTTGAATCGACATCGGCTCTGCCGTGGGCAGGGCAAGCGGCATCTCGACTGAGCAAATCGCGAACCTAAATCACTACCGCACGGACTTCAATTTTTCTGAACTTGAAAGGCTTGTGCTGGAGTACGCCGACAGCATGACGCGGACTCCGGTGGACGTTTCCGACGCGCTGTTCGCGCGGTTGCGGGAGAAGTTTGTGGAGGTTGAACTGGTAGAGCTTACTTCTGCCATTGCGTGGGAAAATTACCGCGCGCGGTTTGATCATGCGTTCGGCATTGAAGCGGAGAATTTTGCGGAAGGAGCGGTCTGCGCTTTGCCGGTGCGGGAATAGCGCGAGTCGGCGACGATGTATGGGCGGGACGCTGGCGCTACTTTTTGAGGATGTTTTCCAGAGAGGCGCGGAGATCGCTGAAGCGGAATGGATATCCGCTCGCGACAAGTTGCGCGGGTTCGACGCGCTGGCTGCCTAACAGGACGGTCTCTCCCATTTCGCCGAAGGTCAACTTCACCACGAAGGCCGGCATCGGAAAAATCGCGGGGCGCGAGAGCACGTTGGCCAGCGTTTTCGTGAACTCCGCGTTCGTCACCGGCTTGGGCGCGACCATGTTCACGGGGCCTTGCAGCAGATCGCTTTTCAAGATGTGATGAATCGCTCCCACCATGTCCTGCACGTCAATCCAACTCATCCACTGACGCCCGTCGCCGATTTTGCCGCCGACGCCCATCTTGAACGGGGTCAGCATTTTTCGGAGCGCGCCGCCCTTGGGGCTCAGCACGACGCCGGTGCGCATCTGAACCGTGCGGATGCCGGCGTCTATGGTCGCCTTGGTCGCGGCTTCCCACTCGCGGCAAACATCGGGAAGAAATCCTTCGCCGGGCGCACTCTCTTCGTTCAACACTTCGTCGCCGCGGTCGCCGTAGTACCCAATCGCCGAACTGCAGACGAAGACCTGCGGTTTGTCTTTCGTCTGGGCCAGAGCTTCTGCGAGAGCGGTTGTACCCACGACGCGGCTGTCGCGGATCTTTTTTTTCTTATCGTCGGTCCAGCGCCCAACAATGCTCTCGCCCGCGAGATGGATGACTGCGTCGAAGCCGGAAACGTTTTCGGGAGCAATCGGTTTTGCAGGATCCCAGGAAACTTGATCCTCGCCGGTAACCTCCCCGCGCACCAAGCGGGTGATTTCGTATCCGCGGGTTTTGAACGGAGGAAGAAGCGCGGCCCCGATGGGCCCGGAAACGCCGCTGACAAGGATTCGAGAAATCATGGCTGACCCGATTGCCACTGTATCAGCCGGGGGCATCATCAACCAAACTTGCGACGGATTTGAAGAATTCGACACGTGCGAAACGCGAGCACGACACAGGGGCGCGATAAATTGAATGAGTATTGACTGGGCCGCCCTCGAACTGTACAGTTCAGATAGTTGAAATGGAGAGTTTGTGGCCACAACACCTCTGAGCAAGAACGGCACCATCGTAGTTTCCGCTCTGCGTGCCCGCGCAAATTTCGGTAAGCTTCTGCGCCGGGTCGATGACGAACGCCGGTCTCTGGTGATCGAGAAGCGTGGCGTTCCGAAGGCGGTGCTGCTCAGCATCCGCGACTATGTGAAGCTGGCCGCGCCCGAACCCGAGGTCCTGAGAGTCATTGGCGAGGAGTCAGAGCGGAGTCGAGCCAGCGCCCTGACCGCGCGCCAGATTGACCGCATCATCAAGACTGCGCGCGCTCAAAGGCCCAAGCGGTAGTGCTCCCTCTCCGTCTGGTCATCGACACTAACGTGCTGGTTTCGGCTGCCATCAAGCCGGCTGGATTGCAGCGCACCGTGTTGCTGCTGGCCATGACGAAACCAGCGCGCTGGTATATTTCCCGAGACATTCTGCAGGAATACGCCGAGGTGCTTGCCCGCCCTGAATTGCGGATTCGCAAAGGCCTTCGGCGTCAATTGCTGCAGCTCATCAGGAACCGCAGTCATCTTGTTTCTGCGATGCGGCGCGTTGAAGCCGCACTCGATCCCGACGACAACATATTTCTGGAATGCGCCGACGCCGCGGGCGCGGACTATCTGGTCACCGGAAATCAAAAGCATTTCCCGAAATTCTGGAAGAAGACCAAAGTGATTACGCCGCGCGAATTTATCAGTCTGGTAGCGCCTCACTTAATAAAATAGCGACGTTCGTTCCACTCCACCGAAATCGGCTTCCCGTGCGGGTATAATCGAACATGGCGAGCTTGCGCCAACAGATCGCTACCACTGCCCTTACGCTCACCAAGTTCCGCGACTTGATGAAGCGGATGCAGGAGAACCGTCCGCAGGACGATCTCACCATCGTCAAGAAGGCCTACGACTACTCCCTGAAACATCATGAAGGCCAGAGCCGCGCCTCCGGCGAACCGTATCTGGTTCATCCCCTGGAAGTCGCGCTGGTGCTTGCCGAAATGAAAATGGACCCGGTCGCCGTCGCCGCCGGACTGCTGCACGATTCGGTCGAAGACACCTCCGTCACCATCGGCGACATTGGCAAGGAATTCGGCGAGCAGGTCGCGCACATCGTGGAAGGCGTCACCAAGATCAGCAAGATCGACTTCGCGACGCGCGAGGAACAACAAGCCGAAAACCTGCGCAAGATGATGCTGGCCATGGTCGATGACATCCGGGTGATCCTCATCAAGCTGGCCGACCGGTTGCACAACATGCGCACGCTCGAGCACCTGCAACCCGAGCGCCAACACAAAATCGCCGAAGAGACGCTGGAGATTTATGCGCCTATTGCGCACCGCCTGGGCATGGGCAAGATTCGCGGTGAACTCGAAGACCTCGGCTTCCGCTTTCTCGATCCCTTGAGTTACGAGCAGGTGGAAAAATCGGTGAACGCCCGGCGCAAGCAGGGCGAAGCTTTTCTCGCGAAGATGCAGCAGACCATCGGCGACAAACTGAAAGAGGCCGGCATTCAGGCGCGGGTGGAGAGCCGCATCAAACGTCTCTACAGCATTCACAAGAAACTGCAGCGCCAGCGCATTTCCGTGGATCAGGTTTACGACCTGTGCGCCATGCGCGTGATCACACGATCGCTGCAGGATTGTTATGCCGTGCTCGGGATCATTCACAACCTGTGGCGTCCGGTGCCGGGACGCATCAAAGATTTCATCGCGATGCCGCGGCCGAATTTTTACCAGTCGCTGCACACCTCGGTGATCACGGAAGACGGCACGCCGTTTGAAATCCAGATCCGCACCGAGGAAATGCACAAGATGGCGGAGGAAGGCATCGCCGCCCACTGGAAATATAAAGACGGCCCAGTCTCGGCGCAGGACGAGCAGCGGCTGGCGTGGTTGCGGCAGGTAGTGGAGTGGCAGCGCGACGTCAGCGATCCCAACGAATTTCTCTCCACGCTGAAGGTCGATCTTTATCCCGAAGAGGTTTACACATTTACGCCTAAAGGCAAAGTGGTGGTGCTGCCGCGCGACGCGACGCCCGTCGACTTCGCCTATAGCGTTCACACGGAGGTCGGCCATACCTGCATCGGCGCCAAGGTCAACGGGCGCATGGTGCCGCTGCGGCACAAACTGCACTCCGGGGACATCGTCGAAATTCTCACGCAGGCTGGACATAAGCCCAGCCGCGACTGGCTGGGGCTGGTCAAGTCGTCGCGTTCTCGAAACAAGATCAAGCACTGGCTCAATGTTCACCAGCGCGAGCGTGCGATTGAAATCGGACGCAAGCTGATCGAAAAAGAAGCGCGCAAGTACCGCATCGCGCTCAAGGAAATCAAAGACGAAGAATTGCAGAAAGTTGCCGCGGCCTATGGGCTGGGCAAGGTTGACGACCTGATGTCCGGCATCGGCTATGGAAAATATTCGGCGCGACAGGTGCTGGCCCGCTTACTTCCCGCCGGAGCGACGCACTCCATTGCCGGCGATATCGAGTCGGAGGGTCTGACTTCGCAACCCGGCGGCATCGCCAGCGTGGTGCGGCGCGTGTTCGGAGATCACAACGCCATCACGGTGCGCGGGCAGGGCGACATGCTGGTCTATCGCGCGCAATGTTGCAATCCCATTCGCGGAGAAAACATTGTCGGCTACATTACTCGTGGCAAGGGCGTGGCCGTGCACTCAATTCACTGCCCGAACGTGACCAATCTGATGTACGAACCGGAACGCCGCATCGATGTCGAATGGGCTCGCGATGAGACTGCCCCGACGGCGTATCCGGTGAAGCTGACGGTGTTCTGCGACGACCGCTTCGGCATGCTGAAGAGCATTACGGGAGTGATCGGCGACGCGAAGAGCAACATCAAGAATATTACTGCGCATACCGCGAACAGTCAGGCCAGCGTGGAGGTTGTCCTCGACATTGCCGACTTGAAACACCTGGAGCAGATCATCGCCGGGCTGCGGAAGATTCCGGGCGTGCATGAAGTGCAGCGGTTGCAGAAAATCTGAAGATGGATTTGGCCGGGCGGCAATCGCCCAACGCTGCGAACTGCAAGGGGCAAAGCCGCCGGATTGAATCAGGCAACCAGATCTCTCCTGACTAGCATCGCACCGATCGTCCAATAAATGAACGAATCATAGGGGGCGTATGGTTCGAACCGGGCGGTTGGTTTTCTTTCTGCTGGCGTGCACGGCCTTGAGTTGGTCCCAAGACCCACCTTCGCATATTCAGGTTTTCGGCGGCTACTCGTATGTGCCCACGAATTTTTCGTACTTGGGGGGCGGTGAGAACGGGTGGAACGCTGCTCTGGACGTCAATGCAAGAACGGTAAAATGGATCGGCTTTACGGCGGATTTCGCCGAGTACTTTTCTTCCTCTCCCTTTCCCCCTCTCGCGAGCGACAACAGCAAGACGTTCACGTTCCTGTTCGGGCCGCGGGTTTCGGTCCCATTGGGCAAAGCGTCCAAAGTTACCCCGTTCGGTCATTTTCTGATCGGAGCAGCTCACGTCAGCGACAATTACCAGGACTTCTCTACCAGCACCTCATTCGCCTGGGCGTTTGGAGGGGGTGTGGACTTCCGCCTTACCAGGCACCTGGCGTTGCGCGGGCAGGCAGACTCCCTGCGCGCGTACTTTGTCGCCAGCGACAATCAACTCCGGGTTCCGAACTGGCACCCGCGGCTCTCCGTGGGTGCGGTTTTCCGATTTTGAAGTTCGTCATGGGTTCGCTTCTCAAATGAAGGAGACTCATGTGGTTCTCTCATCAGTTGCAACTCCGGGGGTGCGAACACATTTCCCGCTCGTCGACGAAGGTTGTGCTGCTGCTTTTCTCTCTCGTTGCGGTCTCTCAGGCGCAGTTGAACTGGGAGGGACAGACGGGCGCTCTCCTCGCTCCCTATGCGTACACCAGCGAGTCGTCGGCGCACGGATTTGGGCATCCGGAAGTTGCTTTCCACTACATGAACGCAGGGCCGGTTCTCGGCAATGAGTTGCAGGCCTCAATCACCGTCGGCTTTCTGAAGATCGGAGAGATCGGCTTCACCCGCGCTTTTAATGTCGAGGGCAGCGCGCCACTCAGTCCAGTGTTTGCCAACGGCTTCAACATTTCACAAATTAAGTTCAGGCTGGTTCCAGAGAACCTGCACAAATCCAAGTTTGTCCCGGCGATTGCAGCCGGTGTGGTCGTCCGTACGCAGGTGCGGCGCGTTACCGAGGTGCTGGAGCGGGAGAACACGACCTGCACCGACTTCGATCTGGTTACGACCAAGACCATCAAGGAGTTGCATGGGCTTCCGATTCTGCTGAACTTTGGAGTTAGGCTCACGAATTCTTCGTTGATGGGGATCGCGGCTAACTCTCCAGACTGGTCATTCAGGACATTCGGTGCCGCTACCTTTGAAGTGAAGGCTCCGAAGCACAGCAAGCTGGTCTTGGGGGCGGAATTTGCCCAACAGCCGCACCAACTCAAGGAGGTGCCTGGGCCATTCTTTCCGACCACGGCCACGGTTCCGACGACACTGGCGTACTTCGTCCGCATAAAGCCGGGCAGCGATCTCCCGGTCAATCTGGACTTTGGAATCGTGCAACTGGCCGGAAAGCTGGGGCCAGCCTTAGACTTGCAGGCTCGCCACCAGTTCACCATGGGCCTTTCCTATCGATTCTAGATTGGCAGCGCGCGCTACGACAATTCCCTCCGGCGGGTGGGCGTGACGGTCGGAGGGTAACGTTTGACTTCACCAGCGTCCATCTGCGTTAATCAGCGGCGGAGGACCAATGCGCGAAGTTATTTCCACCAAAGACGCCCCGCAAGCCATCGGGCCTTATTCGCAGGCCATTAAAGCCAACGGATTTATTTTCGTCTCCGGACAGGTGGCCATCGACCCGGCTACGCAGCAGGTCATCACTGGAGACGTGTCCGCGCAGACCGACCGCGTGCTGCGCAATGTATCGGAGATTCTGGAAGCCGCCGGCAGCGGGCTGGGGAAAGTTGTGCGCTCGGGGGTCTTCCTGAAGAATATGGGGGACTTTGCCGCGATGAACGGCGTCTACGGAAAATATTTCAGCACGGCACCGCCCGCGCGCACTACGGTCGAGGTCGCGCGACTACCGAAGGACGTATTGATTGAGATCGATGTGATCGCGTTGGAGTAGAAGAAAATCTCAACCACAGGGGGCACAGAGGAGCACGGAGGAAGCCTGCGCCCGCTGCACTTCGTGCGATCCGGATTTACCTGGAGGAACTTCCATGATGAAGATTGCAATCGTTGTAATCATCGTAAGCGTCTTAGCGGCTGTGGTTCTCTACGCGCAAACGCCTACCCACAAGCCGGCTGCGGCGGCTCGCCCCAACACCACCGCGCCCACGAAAGTTACGGGCGACGGGGTCAAGACCGATTCCGGGCTACAGTATTGGGACATCAGAGTCGGCACTGGCGCTGTGGCCAAGAGCGGGGATAAGGTGAAGGTGCATTACACCGGATGGCTCACCACGGGCAAGAAGTTCGACAGTTCGGTCGATGCGAATTCGCCGTTCGATTTCACCATCGACGCGGGCGACGTGATCAAAGGCTGGGATGAAGGCGTGACCGGAATGAAAGTCGGCGGCAAGCGGCAGTTGCGCATTCCGCCGAATTTGGGCTACGGCGCCAGCGGCACGCCGGGCGGACCAATCCCGCCAAACGCCACGCTGATTTTCGATGTGCGGTTGCTCGCGGTTACGCCACCGGCCAAACCAAAGGCAAACTAGAATCTGCAAATTGGGTTTGCAAATTTGGTCTGCCCTGGAACTCTACGCCCTCTGTAGTTGAGCTTTACGCTTTGGCGACTTTGCCGCTGCGGATGCAGGAAGTGCAGACGCGCATGCGCTTGCCCTGGCCGGCGACCTTGGCGTGCACCGGTTTCAGATTGATGTTCCAGCGCCGCTTGGTGACGTTGTGGGCGTGGCTGATGCGGTTTCCCGCTTGTGGCTTCTTGCCGCAGATATCACATTGTTGTGCCATGACGACTCCCCGGGTATTCAGATGAAGAATTCAGATCTTGTAGGGCAAACATTGATTTTACGGGAGGTTGGGGGTATTGGGCAAGAGTGTTGCTCCCCCCAACGACGCCTCATGCCCAGACGAAGGTTTGGGTCTCTTGTCAACAATTGACATCTATTGATAATCGACGATAAAGTTGGAAGTTATGAATGTCAACTTAGGCCCGGTATTCGACGAATTTGTTGCAGAACTGCTGGAGACTGGTCTTTACCAATCGCAGAGCGAAATCCTGCGGGAGGGGCTGCGCCTGCTAAAGGAGCGCCAGGATTTCAAGAATCTCCAGCTCTCGCGGCTGCGCGCCGAGGTTGCCCAAGGCGCTAAGCAGGCCGATCGTGGAGGATTCGTCGATGGTCCGGCTGCTTTTGCCAGCGTCCGGCGAACCGGTTCAGCAGCCCGCCGCGGAGCGAAGTGAAACGCTTTGTCCTTACTCGGCTCGCCCGGCATGATCTTGAGGAAATATGGGAGTACGTGGCGAAGGACAGCATCAAGGCGGCCACTCGAGTCTTGAATCATCTTGAAGCCAGCATTCGAGTCCTGGCAAACAATCCGGGAATCGGCCACGTCCGCCAGGATCTCGCCGACCGGCGTCATCGCTTCTTTCCAGCAGGCTCATACCTGATCGTCTATCGGTACCAAACCAAGCCGCTGCAGATCATCCGCACCTTGCATGCTGCTCGGGATGTGCAGAAGCTTCTCGATATCGAGCCGGACAGTTTTGACGTTGACGATCTCAACTAAGGCTCGCTCAACGCCGTATCCTTCGGTTCGGCTCCCCCTATGCGATACTGATGCCATGCAGTCCCCGCTTCAAGCCGCCAGTGCGGCCACCGATCCCAAGTCGGTCAAGGTGAACCTTTCGACCGGCACCGGTGTCGATATTGAATGGAATGACGGTCACATTTCGCACTACAATTTCGTTTATCTGCGCGACGCCTGCCCCTGCGCCATGTGCAACGAAGAACGCGATAAGGCTGGCCGCAGGCCAGGCGATCCGGTGGTCGCGGCAGCGGGCGCTCTGCTGATGTTTAAGCCCAACGCCAAGCCTCTGTCGGCGGAGGGTGTGGGTAAGTACGCCATCAAATTCTCCTGGAACGACAACCACGATCTGGGGCTGTACTCGTGGAAGTTTCTGCGGGAAGTCTGTCCGTGCGCCGAGTGCAAAGCGGCGCGGGCAGCGGGCTAGGGGACGTTCGCCGGGCCATTTTTTCGAGCTTCGACTAATGTGCGTGTGCGTTGATTCAACCTGCGTTCGAACACATGAGTTCGACCAAGCCAATTTCCGCCGTGCAATCCGTGGTCAGCGAACTGCTGGGGGATCTGCACGCCAAGGGCGGCTGCGAGAAAATCGGACTCACGCGCGAGGCCTTCGCCGCGATCCTGTGCGACATCGGATCGAAGCACGCCACAGCCTCGACTTCCGAAAGTGAAATCCGCATATTCTTCCTGAGCCTGCGGGTCGACGAACTCGCTCTCGCCCGAGCCTGCGCGGCCGGGAACAATTCCGCATGGGAAATTTTTCTCACGCGTTTCCGCGACAAGCTCTATCTCTCGGCGCTGCGCATCGCTCGTGAAGATTCCGCCGCCCGCGAACTGGCCGATACTCTTTACGCCGATCTCTACGGCACGAGCACGCGCGACGGCCAGCGGGTCTCGAAACTTTCTTCCTACTCCGGCCGCGGATCGCTGGAGGGCTGGCTGCGCACCGTGGTGGCGCAGGAATACGTGAATCGATACCGGCGCACCAAACGCCTGGTGAGTCTCGACGAGGAATCCGAGGAAGGCGTGCAGTTCCGCGCTCCTGATCCTGAACCGGTAGCTGAGCAAGGCTCGGCGCGGGGCCTGGCGCGGGCCACCGACGAGGCCCTCGGCCTGCTCTCCGGTGAAGACCGCACGGTTCTGAGCGCGTATTATCTCGATGGCCGAACGCTGGCCGAGATTGCGCGCATGCTGGGAGTGCACGAGTCCACCATCAGCCGCAAGATCGACAAGCTGGCCAAGTCGTTGCGCAAGCAGATTGTCGCGGCCCTGGTGCGTGGGGGCATGTCGCGACGTCAGGCCGAGGAAGCGCTGGAGGTGGATGTGCGCGATCTGCAGGTGGATATTCGCCGCAGTCTGGCGCAAGAATCGCCCCTTCCCGCGTTCTCTGAGAAGACGGTGGAAGCCAGAGTCAGGGAAGGCGAGGGATGAAGGGAAAACTGCGCAATACGGAAGTCGTAGAGTCGATAGGAGCTTGAGAGTTAGAAGCTGAAATGCAAAATGTCCCCAAAATCGTGCGCGAGCGCCTGAGGGCGACGGCTCCCGCGGTAGTGCGCTCCGATGCGCGTTCCGACGCGCATCCCGACGCGGACTTGCTGACGGCTTTCGCCGAATGTTCGCTGCCGGAATTCGAACGGACTTCGGTGCTAGATCACCTGGCCCGTTGCGGCGATTGCCGCGAGGTCGTGGCCCTGGCTCTGCCGGCATCCGAAGAGACGTCTGGACCGGTCGTGAGAGGCTTTCGCACTTCGACTCGTGGATGGCTGACCTGGCCCGCTCTGCGTTGGGGACTCGTGGCTGCTGGCGTGGTGGCCGTAGCCTCGGTGGGCATCCTGCGATATCGGGGCCAGCAAGGGGCAGTGGCTCGTCAGAAATCGGTACCGGTTGAGGTAGCGGCCAACGAGCCCAAGCAGCAGGCGCTGGATCGGTTTGTGGCGCCTGAGACAAGGGAGAAGGAGAAACTGCAAGCGCCCGCGGCTCCGGCCTTTGCTGATTCGCGCACTGCCCCGACTTCGGCGGTCGCTGGTTCGACGGTCAATGATTCGGCAGTCGATGCGAAGAAGATCGCGCCTCAACCTGAAGGCTCGGCGATGCTGACGCCCCAGATCAAGAGCGGGACGAATAGCTATCACGGCGGTACGTTTGCCGCCAATACTTTGCCTCACGGCCCCAGAGCGGCGAGTCCATGGCAGCAAAACACGATTCAGAACAATGCCCAGAATACCGCCCCCGTGGCCCCGCCACCTTCAGCGTATCCTGTCCAAGCCGCCGGCCAAGTAGCCGGGAAGGCGGTGGTGCCGTCGGCTAGTGAAACGCTCGAAGCGACGAGCGCGGCGCCCGTCATCGCCACCGAAGCTCAGAATCTGGAGGCGCGTCAGGACAGGGATCTACCGACCATCGATCGGGCCAAGCCGCTGGTTCCGTCCGCTGCCTCCCCTGCGTCGGCCTCTGGCGCGGCGGTAGCGACGCCCTATCGGGGCGGGGTGGCCGGTGGGGTGATCGCGCAGTCCGCTCCCGGGAAGATGCTGGGGTATGTGGTTGATCCGTCCGGGGCCGTGGTGCCCAATGTGCGGGTCACAGTGACTCCCTCGAATACGGGAGGGACGGCTACGGCCGTCACCAATTCCCAAGGCGCATGGCTCATTGCTGGCCTTCCCTCCGGCAGCTATAAGGCACAGGCGGAAGCGCCGGGGTTCAGGACCACCGTCCTCGACCTGAACTACGACGCCAACCAGCCCTCGTTGTACCGTTTCACGTTGGATGTCGGGAGTAGTGCGGAGACGGTCGAGGTTTCCGCGGAAAATGCGCTGGTTCAGACGGAGGGCGCGAATATCGGTGCTCCGATCAACGGGCGCAGCGTGACCCAACTGGTCGCGATTTCCTCCGGAGCGATGGGCGCGACGCGCTGGACCATCAGCGTGACCGGTGGCT
>Ga0210400_10002252_pt1 | contig 18124 bp, 23 predicted proteins | sample IncBWH26MmetaG_FD_155456 | JGI IMG/M metagenome (GOLD analysis project Ga0210400, IMG submission 155456) | Forest soil microbial communities from Barre Woods Harvard Forest LTER site, Petersham, Massachusetts, United States - Inc-BW-H-26-M | ecosystem: Environmental > Terrestrial > Soil >...
GGGAAGAACGTGAAGTTCAAGGCCGATGCGCGAGTGAATGGAGTCAATGTGGCCCAACTCCTGGCGGCCTTCCCTAACGGCGGTGGAAAGATGACCGGAAAGCTGGAAGGGGACCTGAAACTAGCTGGAGAAATCCTGCATTCCCTCCGCCCACTGGCGGGAATGCATGGAGTCGGACAGGTCACAGTGCGGAACGGCCAGCTGCCGAGCCTCAAGCTCAACGCGAATTTGATGAAGCTGGCGCACTTCAACGATCTCGGCCCGGCAAAAAATGATCCATCCGCATTTAACTTGATAACTACAGACCTCGAACTGAACAATCAGCGGATTTCGAGCCGCGTCATTGACATTGATGGTTACGGAGTGGATGTGGATGGCTCAGGCAGCGTCAGCGTCTCTGGCTCAGATGAGTTGGACTATCGCGGGTTGGCGGAGATTACAACCAAGGAAGGCTTTTTCACCAACACCGTTGCCCGGCTGTCCGGAGCCACACTAAAAGACGGTAAGTTGCAGTTTCCATTTCGGATCGGCGGAACGATCGATAGCCCGATATTCTCCAAGGGCCAGGGCGATAACGACCTAGACGCCGGGCAAAAAACTCATTGAGGCCATGCGTCCGTCAGTTCCGGACCAGTGGCCTGCTATCTGGAAGTGATCGTATTTTTGACGTCCGCCGGACTTTCCTGTTCAATACTGCACAGTTCTGTCGCTTGACCACATGGCGCTACGGCTCCCTGACAGGAGGTCGCGAATGGACATCAAATCGACCGTACGAACAGTCGGTGACGTCACGATCGTAGATATCAGCGGCCGGCATGACTTGACCTCGCGTCCGCAACAGAACACCCTAAATTGTGAGAAACTCTTCGCAAAGAGTCCTGAATAGGACTGGACAACAACCCAACGGCGTCCTACAGTGGCTTTAGATTGCAATCCGTAGTTTGGCAGATTTCTGACTTTGTAATGGGGCGGCTCTCTACTGAGTCGCCCTTTCCATTTTGAGAAGGATGACGAGTGTCCCCGCGCTTTTGGTCCGGCTTCCGCGCTTACCAGGTTTAAACCAACGATTGGACTTCTGGCGGGCTATTGTGGCCTGCCTAAGTACTCCTGTTCTAAGCTGGTTTGAAGGACTTGCCGCATTCCAGGCAATACAGTTTGCCGCGTGGCGTGATCAGCCCGCAAAATGGGCAAATACGCTGTTGCCCGAACTCCTTGTCGCGAGGTTTCCTCCATGCCAGCTTTTTTGCCAAAGCAGAGAGGAACGCAAGCGAACTGCGGACACGGGAAAAGAGCTGATAAAGCGCACGCTTCATGGGTTCAACTCGTGGGCTCTCTTGTTGCTGGGGATGCATTGGGATTCGTGCTGAGGCACCAACGGAAAAATCGATCGTCACATACTTCGCAGCGAAACGGCCGGACAAAAATCATTACCAGGATTGTCTTTTCCAGGAATCCCTTGCGTCTGGATAGATGGATTCGGGCGCTTTCGCAGTTCGGGCAGCAAATCATCCTGCTTCTCCTGGCGCGGCGGGCTAACTTCTACCGGATTGTCCGATACAAATAGGACTGGTGACTGTCCACTTTTGGACACGTTTGTCCATAAGAGGTCTCAATCCTCCCGGAATGCAACCTGCTGTTCCAATAATGCTTCGTGGCCCTATCAAAAAAGGGGTGTGTCTAAAACGAAACAGACCCGAATTGTTCACCCAACTAACCTAAACATTAGAGGTTGGCATTTTCTAATTTTGTCCTTTCCATACAGACCGGTTTGGTGGTGATGACGATTATGGCTTCCATTTCACAAGGGAATCAGGGACAAAACCAGCTTGGCCCCGGGCATTCCGCCACACCGAGGGCACAGACCCACAGAACTCGTTCGCTCCGGGTACTTTTCATACACCGAGATGCAGACGCAATTGATAGTTGCCTGCAAGAACTCCGGAAGGGTCAGTTTGCGGTCGCTTCTGATTTTGTGTTGAACCTGCCGCAGTGCGTGCAACAACTGAAATCCCAGAAATACGACGTCCTGCTGGTTGAGTTTCCCCATCCGAGCTGCAAGTCGCCGGAAGCGGTTCTGCTCCTCAATCAGATTGCACAGCAAATCCCGCTGATCCTGTTGACCCCGCGTTTTGGAATGGAGTCTCAGGCCAAGCTCGGCGACCAATCGTGGTTTGACTGCGTCGCCCGTGAACATCTGGCTCATCTATCCACAGCCGTTCGCCGCGCTTTGAACGAGAAAAAGCTCCGGGATGAGCTCGAGGACGCTCGTAGAGCCTTGCAACACTCGCAATCTCTTTACCGGGCCCTGGTGGACAACCCGGCTTACGGAATCTACCAGTGTGATTCAGATGGCGAATTACTCGGCGTCAATCAGGCGCTGGTGAACATGCTGGGCTACGATTCGAAAGAAGAACTACTCGCGGCGAATCGTGCTTCGGTAGTCATTCCAAATCTTCGCAAGAGTGTTCCGTTCACAGCGGGCTCTGGCGAGCGGCAACAAATTGAACCCGTCGAAGTCGAGTGGAAGCGCAAGGACGGCACACCTTTGAAGGTCAGGCTGGGTGGCCGAGGTGCTTTTGACGAAAACGGCAATTTCGCGCGCTACGAAATAATCGCTGTCGACATCACCGAGCAACGAACCCTGGAAGATCATCTCCGCCATCAGGCAGACAGCGATTCGCTCACCGGCTTGGCCAACCATCGGCGGCTATTCGAAGTTTTGCAAGCTGAGATCTGCCGGTCCAAGCGCACCGGGCGTGAATTCTCGCTTCTTCTGCTGGATCTCGATGAATTGAAAAAAATCAACGATCAGTTTGGCCATCTGTTCGGTGACCGGGCGCTTTGCCGCCTCGGGCAGATATTGCAAGACTGCTCCCGCTCCGTGGACACGGCGGCTCGGCATGGTGGCGACGAATTTGCGCTAGTCCTCCCGGAAACAGACTGGGCTGCTGCCACGTTGGTCGCAAGGCGCATTTGTGATCTTCTCGAGAAAGATACCGAGGAGCCGGCACTCTCCGTCAGCGTCGGATTGGCAAGTTTCCCGAAAGATGCCGGCACTATCGGAACCCTGCTCTATGCAGCGGATAAGTCGCTCTACGAGATGAAAGCCGCGCAGCCGCATGCCTCGCGCAGCAGACAGTCTGCCTGAGACTGCTCGGCCACTCTTCAAAGTCATTGTGAGGAAGCAAACGTCGGATGGGAGGTGGCGTCGCCGCTATTCGCATCGCGATCGCGACGCACGCCAGCCGGCAGGACACTTTCAGTCGTGCAACACCACGCTCAATAGGGAAGTGTTGATGTGCAGGCCCCCGTTGTACCTGATGAAGCCCATTTTCTTGAACTTGTTCATGAAAAAGTTCACTCGCGGGCGGGTGGTGCCGATCATTTCCGCCAGCGTTTCCTGCGAAATCTGGGGGAGTACTCCATGGATCTGGTCCTCTTTGCCGTACCGCGCCAGCAACAGCAGCGTGCGCGCCAGGCGCTTCTCGCTCGAGTTGAACAGCTGATCGATCAGGTCCTCCTCGATCCGGATGTTTCGCGCCAGCATGAACGCGATGAACTGGTCGGAGAGCGCGTGCTGCTCGTGCAGCACCTTTAGCATTTCATTCTTCTCGATCACGTGCAATTTGCAGGGCGTGATTGAGGTGGCCGTCCCTATCCGAACGGTCTGACCCGCCAGGCAGCCTTCCCCAAAGAAGTCTCCCGGTCCCAGAATTCCGACCACGGCCTCTTTGCCAAGTGCATTAACGACCGAGAGCTTCACAGTCCCTCCCTCCAAATAAATTACGCTCTTGGCGGTATCGCCCTGGGAGTAGATGACCTCCAGTTTTTGCACCTCTTTGACTTTTCCAGCCACGCCGGCTGAATCGAGAAAAGCCCAGGCGTCAAATCTAAGCTTTTGCTTTGGTGCGCTCTTGGGATTTTTGCTGCTCGGTTTGGCGATCATTCGGGTAACTCCATCCGCAGAGATCTTTGGAAATTCGCCGCAAATTTCTTTTTGGTCCCCACACCGTCTTTCTCCCACTTTTTCCGCCTGGTTTTTGGACCCCGCTTGGTTACTGTTTCCGGCGGAATTTCTTCCCCAATGATCCTTTTGATGATCTTCAAGGGAACCTGCTCAAAATGTGTTGTTGGCTTAAGCATCGAAATTTCCTTTCAATGCTTCGAAGCTAGCAGCCCGGAGGCGCTACGGGTTAACTCTTTTGGATTATGAACAATGGCGTTAGTCGCGAGTATGCGCGTCGGTTCGTGTGCGGGGGGGGGGCGATTCGGCTGAAGCGGTGTCTAATACGAGACATATTGTTACTTGCGGTTAGCGTTACGATGAAATACGATATCGGCAGGTTAGTTTAACGCGCACTCCAATGGGAGGCCTTTATGGAGCGCACTCAGTCGAAAGCCGCGCCCATGCACTTCAAGACGATGATCCAGACGGATGTGCCGCAGGGCCGTGAGGGAAAACACAAGCTCATTGTCACCACGATCCTCAGGGACCTCGACCGTCTCGGCGCTGGTTCGGCGCTTAAGGTGCCGCTGGCCGATTTGGCCCAATCCAAGGAAAAGGTTCGCTCGGCGCTGAATCGGGCCACTCGGAAGGCCGGCCGCCACGTGGCAACCGCCAGCGACGACACCTTTCTATACGTGTGGAACGTGAGCGAGTAGCGAGAGCAACCGGCAATCCCTCCAGCTTAGCCCGCAGCCAAAGCGGGAATTCGGTTGTGTGCGTTCAATTTTCAGAATTGTGATATTGACACGAATTGCAGTGGCGCCCCGGAGCGAGGACTGTGGGATGCCTCTGCGCAGACGGTTGTTAGTTGTCGCGCAGGGCGTGTCGCAAGGATTTGTTCACTACCAAAACCCCATCGTAATGAATGAAGCCCTTCTTACGGAAGCGGTTCATGAACAGGTTCACGCGCGGACGCGTGGTGCCCACCATCTCCGCCAGAACCTGGTGGCTCACCATCGGAATCTGCACCGACGCCAAGCCATCCTTTTCCAGGTGGGCAAGGCGGAGTAAAACGCGCGCAAGCCGTTGTTCGGCATTGGATGTCAGCAGGTCCGCCACGTGATCCTGGTATTTCTTCAGGCTGGAGAGCAGGTAGCTGACCAGCGCGTTGGAAGCCTGAGTTTTCTTGCGCAGCAATTGCAGCATTTTGCTCTTTTTGATGGTGCGTATGGAGCTGCCTGTCATCGCGACTGCCGTTGACATCCGCAACGGATAGCCTGCCAGGCAGACCTCGCCAAAGAAATCATGCACGCCCAGGATCGCTGTCACCGCCGAGGGTTGACCCTTCGATCGCGTGGTCAGCCGCACCCCGCCATGCTGAATGTAGAAAAGCGTCAAAGCGGGATCTCCTTGGGTGAAGATTTTTTGTTTGTCCCGATATTGCTCGACCTTGCCGCCCAGGCTGTGGCCGGAATTGAAAACGCCCAAGTGAGAAGCCAGTTGCCCCTTGTGATTCATAGTTCCTCCGTCAACCCGTCGCCCTGCACAGGCTCTTGCCTTGCCAGCCGCTTGGAGAGGCCAGTCTCACTTCGAGACCCCATTACCTGAAATGAAGTCACTGTCCGGGCCGGGAAAGTTGCGTCCGAACCAACCTACTTCAGGGTTCCCCCCAAGACTGTACAAAACTGAACAGCGCTCCCTCTTAGCCTTCTTTAAGATGCCTCACTGGACGGCGAGACAGAATGATATCGGCCGGTCTGGGCGGGTCGGACGATACTCTTCATCTCGCCGTCCTTCGTGTTTTCACCAGCAGAAATGGTTCGGTATTTCCCTCCATGATTCAGAAAGACGTTTTGCGCCGGCTCCTCGCAAGATTTTACGTTCTGCAATTCTCAACGTTTATTCTGTGTTTGACGTGTTATTCCTACCGCGTCAGGGAACTCCTGGTCTGCTGGCTTTTCTTCTGCTTCCTCTCTGCCGTGCTCGCCATAGCGATCCTTGGCGCTCTGCTCGTTTGCTACGCGGGGCAATATCTCCTGAACTGGGTCGGAGCGGCGAACAAAGTCCTTCCGGACTTGGTGGTTTGCCTTGCGGAAATTCCGCAAGAAGCTTCTTCAGCTCCGCGAATCATCGTCGCAGGGACGCTGGAAGCCGTAGCAGTCCCTATGCGCCCGTGGATGCGCTTGAGTTCCATACTTGTTTCTTGGTCACGGCTACAACTTGAACTGAAGAAGATGTCCGATACTGAACAGACAGCTTTCTCGAACTGCCCTAAGATTTGCGAACCATTGGAAAAGATGTATCCGGAGATATCTTCGGACAGAGCCCTAATCGTCGCCAAGGAGTCATACATTGAAAAACCGACAGGCAACCTTGCTCTTAGCAGTCACTCTCGCCGCCCCGGCATTCGCCCTGGCCGATAATATTCCTGGTCACTCCAGAAGTGGAAACGCCTATGTCGCCTTCTCGGAGGGGTTTTCAGAGCAACAAGGCCCCCAAAGCGGTTCCGCTCGATGCAATTTCCTGCTGATTTCAATAAAAAAGAATGCAGTCGAGACGAACTCCTTCGCTCGCGCGTCTTTCAGCGAATTCGCCAAGAGCGATAAGAGCGCTAATTTTGTCGCGCCGGTGAATACCACAGTGGAATCGGACAGTGACCATATAAAGCTGGTCAATCTCAGTGGCAACCAGGGCGCCTCCTCAGATAAGGATCATGGGACGGCCGCTGGGAGCCACAGCAGTGCAGACGGCGACAGTAATGAAGAAGGTTCTGGCGGCGGCGCTCCTGCCCCGGACATCTCCGTCGCGGAGCCTGCCTCGCAAACGTTTTTGCTCTTCGGCTTGGCCGCTGTGGGGATACTTCTTTATCGGCGCAAGACCCTGACGAACGCAATTTGATCGCGGTCGCAATGGTTGGCGAGCCCCTCAGCACGAGTTTGCATTCGAAAGGCGTCTGGAGAGTGCCGTATGTACCGCCAGGAACCACATAACGTTCAGACCCTGCTGCCGGGCGAGGGGCAACTGTTGGAAATGATTTTCGAGGGTGCCGCGCTCCAGCAGATTTTGGCTCGAGTGTGCAATGCCCTCGACCTGCAAGTGGGAAATGTAGTTTCGCTCGTGTTCCTCCCGGATGACGAGGAACACACTCTGCACTCAATTGAGGAGAGTGCTGAAAAGTTCGGACTAACCGCCTTCAGTTGCAAGCCGATCCTCTCAACCGAAAACGAGTTCCTTGGCACACTTGAGATGTACTGCTGCTTTTCCAGGGCGCCGAACCTCGGCGATTGTGTGCTGATCGAACGAGCCACGCATCTTGCCGCGCTTGCCATTGAACATCACAACCACGACATGGACGCGGACAGTTGTTCCCTGGATTGGAGTGGTTCGGCGCGCAGAAGCCCTCACCAACCGCCCCCGTCGACCAATTGAACGGCAAGAGTTCCGCAGGAAGGGAAGAAAGGGCAACATCACTCCGGGGATCGTGATTACTCAGCCATGTACAAGAATTTTTTTGGTCTTCGCGAGAATCCTTTCAACATAAACCCCGACCCTAGATTTCTGCACCGAACCCCGCGCATTCAGGAAGCGCTGGACCAGCTGACTTATGGTGTTCAAAGCCGTAAAGGACTGCTACTCCTGACCGGCGAGGTTGGTACAGGCAAGACCACCCTGATCAATCATCTTCTTGATTGGCTGCGCCAGCAGCAAACACCGACGGCGTTCATCTTCAATTCTCATTTGAATGTCAACCACCTCTTTGATTTCATTCTCAACGATTTCGGGATTTCCGCGGACTATCACCTGGTCAGCAATATGCTCCTGGAGCTCAACCATTGGCTGCTCAAGCGCTTTCGCGAGGGCTCCACCCCTGTTCTGATCATCGACGAAGCTCAGGGACTCTCCCTGGAATTGTTGGAGGAGATCCGCCTTCTGCTGAATCTGGAGACCGCTTCCGAAAAACTTTTGCAAATTGTGCTTGTCGGCCAGCCGGAGCTTGAAGAAAAGTTGAAACGGCCCGAAATGCGGCAACTTCGCCAACGGATTGCGCTGCGCTGCAACACCGCGCCGCTCACCTTTGAGGAGTCCCGCGGATACATTGCTGACCGGTTGCGCGTCGCGGGCGCGACGCGCCAGCCAATCTTCGAGTCCGACGCCGTCGAGGCACTCCACCATTATTCGCGCGGCATCCCCCGGGTGATGAATCTGCTCTGCGAACACGCCCTCGTTAATGCCTACGTGGAGGGACTCAATCCGGTTCCTGCTCGAATGGTCGAGGAAGCCGCAAGCGACTTCCTGATGGAGGAGTTCCGGCCCCTCTCTTCCCGCCATAGCTCGACTCTCCACATAGACGGCAGGCTCAGCGTAATGCATTCGGAACGTTCAACCGAGACCGGGCGGTCTTTTCGGGCAGAGGTGGCCGGTTCGCGGGAAGAATTGGGCTTGCAAAGAAATGCAACGCCAGTTGGATTTGCGGAAGAGGAGCGCGAACCCACCAGGGGAGAGACCCTGATTGCTACCGCTCCAGAAGAAGCACGAGAAGCGAAACAAGAAAAACAGGGAAGCGCGGCCTTGGAAGTCGGCTTGGACGCATCCCTCTCGCTACTGGACCTGGTTCCCACGTCGCCGGAGGTTGGAGCTCAGCAAGCCAATCATAGCCTCGCCTCGAACCCGAGCACCGCCCAGTCCGATTGTGCGGCCGAACTTGCAGCCACGATGAGCCGGCTGCTCGCAGCTGCCTCCTCGCCTCCAGCGCCGCAGCGGGCGCCCTCGAAAGTTGAAACCGAACGCTCACCAGCATTGAGATTTGCTTCCACTGGAACGCGCCGCCCGTCCGCGATTCCGGCGACAATGTGGCTGGTCAATGCCGTTAGAGTATTTCAGACGGTGCGAGAAACGACGGCCGCCTCCGGAGTTGTGTTGCGGCAATGGCGGCATGGATTCATTCACGATTGGAAACTTTCGGTCACCGCGTTGAACTTACCCCGGATGAAGAAATCTGTCGGGCATTGGCTGCACCAGCCCTTCTCGGCCAAGCCCATGACGTCAAGCAAGAACCAAACCATTTAAGCCGCGCAACGCTTTTCCACGGAAGCTATCGCGTTTCAGCCTTTTTCCTGGATTGACGACAGGCAATTGCTCCCACACCAGGCAATCGCGGACTCTGTATACAAGTGAACAGACGCGTAGGCGGGGATAGCCTAGGATGGCGATGTTGCAATTGGACTGTTCGGTTGCACGGCCCCCAGAGCTTGTTCCCCACGGCCTATACAAGCGTTAAGGATATCGAACGGCAACTTAAGGCGGAACGCAGGCGGAAAACTGCGGGCTTTGCTGAAAGTGTCTCGCAACCCGAACAGAAAGGAAGAAAAGTATGCCTCTCATGCAAGTTTTGCTCACCCTGATCGTTGTGGGCGTATTGCTGTGGCTGGTGAATCGCTTCATCCCTATGCAAGGAACCATCAAGTCGATCTTGAACTCCGTCGTGGTCATCGGCGTCGTTTTGTGGCTTCTGGACGCGTTTGGACTCTTTCACACTCTTTCGCGGATCCGCGTTGGCACGTAAACAAATAGTGGCGAGCGGCCGGCCCGGGGCCGTCATCCCGGAACGGACTTTATGGCCGCAAGAGCAAGCGCGCCGGCCAGGCAAGGGAACGCGCGCGGCAAGTTTCGGTCATGGAGAATAATGGTATGAAATCAATCGGAATAGTCAGCACGACGGCAATGGTGCTGCTCTTGGGCTTTGGCGCGCCGGCTTTCGCTCGCCAGGACCAGCAGGAAAAGCCCAAGCAGCAGGAACAACAGCCGAAGCCGGAGCAGAAACCCCAGGAAAGGCCGGCCAATCAACCGAAACAGGAGCAGCAACCAAAACAGCAACAGCAGCAGCAACGTCCGCAGCAGCAGCCTCACCAGCAGCAGCCGAACTCTCAACCCGAGCAGAAGCAACAGCAACAACAGCAGCAGCAACAGCACGCCCAGCAACAGGCCACGGGCCGGCAAGACCAGCAGCAGAAACAACAGCAGCAAGATCAGGCGAACTCCAACAAACAGCAGCAACAGCATGCCCAGCAGCAACGACAGGCCAACACCGACAGGCAGCAGCAACAACATTCCCAACAGCAAGCGAAGAGCCAGCAAGACCAGCAGCAGAAACAACACCAGCAACAACAGCAGCAGGCCAACTCCGAAAAGCAGCAGCAACAGCAGCGGGACAATTCCCAAAAGCAAGAGCAGCAGATAGCCCGGCACCAGCAAGACCAGCAGCGCCAAGGTCAGCAACAGCAGCAGGACCGCTCGGCCAATCAATCACAACACCAAGACCGCGGGCAGCAACAGCAGCGCTCGGATCAGCAAACTCGTGTGCAGCAGGTCCACATGCAATCCCAGCAGGAGCAGCACCGCCAGGAAGGCGAGCAGCAGGGAGCCTGGCAGCAGCATCGCGCGAATAACTGGCAGTCGGAACATCGGGATTGGCAGCAACGCGGAGGCTATAACGGTTACCGCATTCCGCAAGACAGCTATAACGGTTACTTCGGATCTGGTCACTCGTTCCGCATTTACAGCTACCCGGTTGTGATCGTCGGCGGCTACCCACGCTTTCAATATGGCGGCTATTGGTTCAGCCTCGCCGATTCCTGGCCGGAATATTGGTCCAACAACTGGTACGACGACGATGACGTCTACATCGATTACTCGGGCGACGGCTATTACCTGTACAACCGCAGGTATCCTCGCGATCGCATCGCCATCAATGTCTACGCGGACTGAACGTACACTCAGCGCGTGAAATAACAGTAGCTCCGCCCCGGTGTGCTTGGATGCCGAAAGGCATCAAGCCGCCGGGATGGAGAACACCGGGGGCGCGAACCTGCTGGATAGAGAAGGGAACAACCGATGATCGCAACCGTATTAATCGTGCTTCTGATAATGGCGCTACTGGGAGTTTTTCCGCGGTGGTCGCACAGCCGCAATTGGGGTTACGCCCCGGCGGGTGGTGTTGGCACGATTCTGCTGGTCGTCGTTGTGCTGGTGCTTCTCGGCCGCCTGTAACCCGCGCATCCGCGATTTGTATACCTGCGCATCGTGTGGGGGCTGGATTGAGCTGGAGGTGGGCAATGAATGACAGCAAACAACGCGTGGTCAAGTTCCTCGAAAAGGAGATTAAGACCTACGCGGCATTGTCTCTCTTCTTGTCGAAGAAGAGCATCTTGGAAAGTTTAAATGTGAGAGAGAAGCAGGCCCTGATGCGGCCGGCATTTTACAAAGACAGAATGAAGGAAGCGAGAAAACTTGTTGCCGAACTCAAAAAATCAAACTGAAGCGCGGCCGGCCACTCGGGCTGGTTTCCGCGGTTACGGTCTGCCGTGTGTTCGCATCCTGGCTTTCTTGTTGGCGACGCTCTTGTGTACAAGCAGTTCGTTGGCCTACTCCGTGCTTACGCACGAAGAAATTGTCGACCTTGTATGGGCCGCCGAGCTTCGCCAGCTTCTTTTACAGCGATTTCCGGATTTGACGGAAGAACAGCTCACCGAAGCGCACAGCTACGCCTATGGCGGCGCGGTGATCCAGGACCTCGGCTACTATCCGTTTGGCAGCGTGGAATTCAGCAATCTGGTCCACTACGTTCGAAGCGGCGACTTCGTCGAGGAATTACTCCGGCAGAGTCAGGACGCCAACGAATACGCTTTCGCCTTGGGCGCGCTCGCGCACTATGCCTCCGATATCGCCGGCCACCCTGCGGTCAACGAGGCTGTTGCCATCCAATATCCCAAGCTCCGGGCAAAGTACGGAAACTCCGTCCGCTACGCGCAAGATCACACCGCCCACCTGAAGACGGAATTTGGATTCGACATGGTGCAGGTGGCCAAAAATCGATACGCCTCGCAGCAGTATCACGACTTCATCGGCTTCCAGGTTTCCAAACCGTTACTCGAGCGAACTTTCCCCATCGTTTACGGGGTGGAGTTGAAAGATGTGCTGACCCACGAAGATATGGCCATCGGCTCTTACCGCTTTGCGGTCAGCCGCATGATCCCGGAGATGACCCAGATCGCCCTGCGCACCCACAAGAAAGACATGATGAAAGAGAAGCCCGACTTCGCGAAAGAAAAGTTCCTCTACCGGTTGTCGCGCTCCGACTACGAAAAAAACTGGGGCAAGGACTATACGAAACCAAAATTCAGTACGCGGTTCTGGTCCGCAGTGTTGCGCTACATGCCGAAGATTGGTCCCTTCAAAGCAATGGCGTTCAACAACCCGACGCCAAAGACGGAGGATTTGTACTTCAAGAGCATCAATAACACTGTGGATCAATACCGCATTTATCTCCAACAGGTTCGCAAGGACTCGCTGATACTTGCCAACACGGACTTTGACACCGGCAAGGAAACCAGGGCCGCCGAATATTCTTTGACCGATGAGACGTACGCGAAATTGCTGGGCCAACTGTCCGGTCGCCAGTTCGACCTGACCTCATCCGGCCTGCAGCAAAACATTCTCGATTTTTATTCCGACCTCTCCGCCCCCATCGAAATGAAAAAGGACGCGGCCCGCTGGCAAAGTGTGCTGACTTCTCTCGATCAACTGAAGCTGGTTGACCCAACGCAAAACCTCGCCGCAAGTCCGGCAAAATAAATGAAAACCTGTACCCAAGTGAACAGACACTCCACCCTGGACACGCTAGCATGGGGCATCCGCGAAAGAATCGAAAGCAAACCTGCTGCGCGGAGCAAGCGCTCGTAACAGGGGCCGCTTGTGAGATTGGAGTAAGCAATGCTTTGGACAATTCTCGTCATTTTGTGCGTCCTCTGGCTGTTGGGTGTGGTCACTTCCTATACCGCGGGAGGGCTCATCCACATCCTTCTGCTCGCCGCTTTGGTCATCCTGGTAATTAACCTGGTTACGGGCCGAAGAGGGACGGTCTAGCAGCTGGAAGGGAACTAATGAAACCCATTTTTCTGGTTGGAATTCTATTGATTGTTCTTGGCGGTCTGGCGTTGGCCTATCAGGGGTTCAATTACACTCATCAGGAAAGAGTGCTGGACGTCGGCCCCATCCACGCCACCGCCAACGAGCATGAGCACGTTTCCATCCCACCATTCCTCGGTGGACTGGCGCTGGTCGGGGGAATCGTCCTGGTGGTCGCCGGGGCTCGAAAGAATTCCTAGCCTTAGCTTGTGAAAGTGTCCCGCCTGAGAGTCGGGCAACGCATCTCCCTCTCCTGATCCAAACGGCGTTGAATGGAGTTCAATCGCGCGATGTAAAGAAGTAAGTCATTCGAAAGAAAAGTTCCGACCGTGGAGGTCAACATGAAACGTTCTTTGATTGGAGCAGTGTGCATTACCTTCGCAGCAGTTTCCGTATTCGCCTCTGATTTGAACAAGGAACAAAAACGCCTCGAAGAGAGCGGCGTTGTCATGCAGGAAGTTCTGAATGTCCCCGACAACATTCCTCACGAGCTCTTGGAAAAGGCCGAGTGCGTCATCGTCTTTCCGAACCTTATGAAGGCGGCCTTTGTCGTCGGCGCCGAATACGGGCGCGGCGCCATGGTTTGCCGCACTGGCGATAAATTTCGCGGGCCGTGGGGAGCTCCCGCAATGTACGCCCTGGAAGGCGCCAGCGTTGGTTTTCAGATCGGCGGGGAAGCAACCGACTTAATTCTCCTCGTGATGAATGACAGAGGCATGGAATCCATCCTGAGCAGCAAAGTGAAACTGGGCGCAGACGCGTCGGTCGCCGCCGGCCCCAAGGGCCGCGACGCTTCCGCGGACACAGATGCCTGGATGCGCGCCGAGATCCTTAGCTACTCGCGTTCCCGCGGTCTATTTGCCGGAGTCTCCCTCGCGGGCACTACTCTTCGGCCGGACGATGACGCAAATGAACAGGTCTACGGGCATGCCATGAAAGCAAAGAACATCGTCAGGGGCGATCACGTCGCCGTGCCTGCCACCGGGCGTCACCTTGTGTCGGTTCTCGAAAAGAGTGCGCCGCGCAACGAATCAGAGCACGCCGCTTCGAATTAGGAGCCGTCCGAAAACATCAAGCCTGCCGGGTTAAGGAATTCCCGGCAGGCTTTTTCTTTTTGGGGGCGGTCGTTACTCGTGCAGGACCACTGTGAGCAACGACTTGTTGACCTTGATTGTGCCGTTGTATTCGATGAACCCGAGCTTCCGGAATTTGTTCATGAAGAAATTGATCCGCGAACGCGTGGTGCCCACCATGCTCGCCAGCGTCTCCTGGGAGACTTTTGCTAACACACGTTCAGGCCGGTCTTGTTCTCCATAGCGGGCCAGCAACAGCAGCGCGCGTGCCAGCCGCTTTTCACTGGAATTGAACAATTGATCGATCAGGTCCTCTTCCACCCGGATGTTGTGCGCCAGCATGTAGGCGATGAAATGATCCGATAATTCGTGCTCCGCGTGCAGGACCCGCAGCAGTTCCTCTTTTTGAATCACCAGCAGCGTCGTTGGCGTAACCGCGGTTGTCGTGCCCATGCGGATTGTCTGCCCCGCCATGCATCCCTCACCAAAAAAATCGGTGGGGCCAAACATCGCCACCACGGCTTCCCTGCCGGAACCGTTCACCACCGACAATTTCACCCCGCCCTTCTGGATGTACATGACCGTGCCCGCGGCTTGGCCCTGCGAGTAAATGGACTCACCCCGGCTGTATTCCGCCACTTTTCGCGCCACACCTGCGGTATCGAGAAACTTCTGCGCATTGAAAGTGTCGCCACTGCCTTTGTTTTTGTGATTTCGCCGTTTCATATTGGGTCGAACTGCCTTCTGGGAGCGGACGTTCCGCCCCTACCTACCGTACCAAGAAAACTCTCGCACTACTGTGCAAAAGAGAACAGTCCTTGGTTCCTTAGCCCTCGGTCGAGAACGTTCAATATTAGACAGACATCGACAGTAAGGGATTGGTATACAGATGTTCCGGCAATGGATTGAGTTCTTTATCCAACTACCCAGCAAAAGTTGGAGCGTCAAATGGTTTCCCCCAACTGTGAGCAGGATGGCACGGATTGTGACCGAGCGATGAGGAGAGGCACATGCGTAATTTAACGGTTAGCAAGATGTGGATTCCGGCGTTCCTGTTGGCCATCGTCATGGCAGGCTGCAGCGACCCGGACAGACACGCCGGCACAGGCAGCCCGGGTGCTCCGCTCACTCCGCCCACCGTGACCGCGGTCACTCCACCTAACGGCTCCACACTTGTTTGCCCCAACACCGCAATCATTACCGCCACTTTCAGCAAGCCGATGAACCCCGCGACTATCACCGCGACTTCGTTTACGTTGACGGCGGGCGGTGCCAGCACCTCTGGCACAGTTAGCTATGTTGCCGCCACCATGATCGCCACTTTTACTCCTGCCGCCACTCTTACCGCCAGCACTACGTATACCGCCACGATCACCACCTCCGCTCAAGATCTGTTCGGCAATGGGCTGGCCTCCAATTTCACCTGGACCTTCACCACGTCGGCCCCCTGTCCTCCTCCTAGCGGGGCTATAGCGCTGGCCTCGGCTTGCAGTTTTGGAATTCTCGCCGGCTCCACGGTCACCAATGTTCCCGGGACGGCCACCACCGTTAGTGGGGATGTCGGCGTTTGGCCAGGAACTGCAATAACAGGGTTTGGGACGCCCGCCTCCATCACAGGCGCATTCCACGCGGGCGATTCCGTTGCTATGACCGCCCAAGGTTACTTGACCACAGCGTACAACAACGCTGCGGGGGCAGCCGGAGGGGCTATCCTCAGCGCAGACATAGGCGGACAGACATTGCCTCCAGGCGTCTATAAGACCACCAGCGCCCAACCTTCGCTGGGAATAACCGGCAATCTAACTCTCGACGGTCAAGGGAATCCGAACGCTGTCTGGATTTTCCAGATTGTTTCCACACTCACGACTGCCTCCACGAATAGTCAGGTGATTCTCATTAATGGCGCAAACTCCCACAACGTCTTCTGGCAGGTGGGAAGTTCCGCCACACTCGGCACTGCAACATCCTTCACCGGAACCATCATGGCTCAGGCTTCCATCACCCTCACCACCGGCGCAACGCTAAATGGCAGAGCCCTGGCCAGGACCGGCGCAGTCACCATGGACACCAACACGGTTGTTGTCCCTGCATGTCCATAAAGTCTTCGGCGACGGGCCGGTCTTGCGGCTGGCCCATCGCGCGGTGGACTGGAAAAGCATTTCACGCTGCTAATTTTCGGAGGAACTTTCGTATGTCATCTCAATCGAAGCGCCATCCAGTTCGGGTCTTAATGTTGCTGCCGGCAGTTATTACTGTCCTGTTCACGTTTTCCACTCTCGCCGCGGCTCAGGAGCAGCCTGCCCCCAAGTGGGAGCTTTTCGGAGGCTACTCAGCCTTCGATCCCGGCACGACCATTCACGGCCAGCTTCCCGGCGCCGTGTTGCCGCTTTCCAGCCGCCTCGAATGGAATCCCCGCGGTGTCGGTGTCAGCGCTTCTTATAATTTCGATCGTTGGTTCGGATTGACTCTCGATGCCAGCACCAATTGGGGCAGTGGAGAAAAGGGGCTAGCCAACAGAATCGACGACGCCGGATTCGCCAACATCTCCTTCGGCCCCAGGGTCACCTTCCGCACCCGGCACTTTACTCCTTTCCTTGAACTGCTCGTGGGCGACCATCGCCTCACACCGGATGCCTTCCACGATATCGACAAACTCGGGGTCATGTTCGGCGGCGGTGTTGATCTCAACCTGACCCGGCACGTCGCTATACGGCTCATCAGGGCCGACTATGTATTGTCGAACTACCGCTATGCTCCTACCAGTGTTCCGAGTACGCAACTCTATGGGGTGCGCCTGCAGACCGGCCTCGTCCTCAACCTCGGTGGCGGTGAGCCAGGGCTTCCGCCCAGCGCTTCCTGTTCCGTCCAGCCGACCGAAGTCTTTGCCGGCGAGCCCGTGACCGCAACTTCCCGCGGATCTAATTTCAATCCCAAGCGCACCGTCACATACAGCTGGAATGCCACCAATATAAAAATTCCGGGCAGCGATGCCTCCGCGCAGGTAGACACCACCGGCTTGCAACCCGGCTCCTATGTTGTCACCTCCAACTTAAGCGATGGCAGCAAGCATGGCCTCGCATCCTGCAGCGCTAGCTTCACCGTGAAGCAACCTCGTCCGCCCGTCATTTCCTGCTCCGCCGATCCCGCGACCGTCCTCCCCGGCGCCACCTCCACCATCAGTTCCAACGCCAGCAGCCCGGATGGACGCAGGCTCATTTATAGCTACTCCTCGAGCGCCGGCGATATCTCCGGCACCGGCAGCAGCGCCGCGTTGAATACTGGCAGCGCACAGCCGGGCACTATCACGGTCACGTGCAACGTCGCTGATGACCGCGTTCCCGCGCTCACTTCTTCCAGCACCACCAGCGTGCTCGTGCAAGCGCCGCCGCCTCCTGCGCCAGCCCCGGAGATTAAGCAGTTGGAATCCAGGCTGGCCCTCCACACGATTTACTTCGCCACCGCTCGGCCCACCATTGAGCATCCCGAACGCGGCCTGCTCGACAGTCAAGCCGACATCCTGGAAAAACTGGCTGCGGACTTCGTCAGCTACCTGAAATACAGGCCGGATGCGCACCTAATCCTCAGTGGCCATGCCGATCCTCGCGGAGGCGCTGAGTACAACAAAGGACTCACCGACCGCCGCGTCGCACGCGCCAAGGACTACCTCGTCGAACACGGCGTCCCGGCAGACCACATTGACACCAAGTCTTTTGGCGAAGAGCAACAGCTCACTCCCGACGAGATCAAACAACAGATGGCCGATAATCCGGAGCTGACGCCCGAAGAGCGCCAGCAGCTGGAGAAAAATTTCAAGGTGCTCGTCCTTGCCAACAACCGCCGGGTCGACATCACATTGAGCACCACCGGGCAGCAGTCCATCCGCCGTTACCCGTTCAACGCCAAGGATTTCCTCGCTCTTGTCAGCACCAAGGGCGGCGAAACCAAAAAACCACCAAAGAAGCGTAAACCCTAAGCGCAACCGCCGCTCGGCGGCCCGCAGTTCGTAACCGACGATCCTCGATGGCCTGGTTCGGGCCATCGAGCAGATCGAACCAAAACTGTGCAATTGTGGACAGCGCTTCGCCTGGGCAGCATGTACGATGGGGTGTCGGGAACTGCAGGGAATCGGCATTTGCAGTGA
>Ga0210400_10002254_pt1 | contig 18121 bp, 17 predicted proteins | sample IncBWH26MmetaG_FD_155456 | JGI IMG/M metagenome (GOLD analysis project Ga0210400, IMG submission 155456) | Forest soil microbial communities from Barre Woods Harvard Forest LTER site, Petersham, Massachusetts, United States - Inc-BW-H-26-M | ecosystem: Environmental > Terrestrial > Soil >...
CGGGCTGAAGAAGACCTCCTCCGCGATGCGGCCGCCCATGCAGATGGCGATGCGGCCCTCCATGAACTCCTTGGTGGTGTTGTAGCGGTCCCGTTCCGGCAGCTGCCATGTGACGCCCAGGGCGCGGCCCCGGGGGATGATCGTCACCTTGTGCAGCGGGTCCGCGCCGGGGATGGCCGCGGCGAGGATGGTGTGGCCGGCCTCGTGGTAGGCGGTGATCTTCTTGTCCTCTTCGGTCATCACCATGGAGCGCCGCTCGGAGCCCATGTAGACCTTGTCCTTGGCCTGCTCGAAGTCCGACATCTCCACCCACTTCTTGTTCGTGCGGGCGGCGTAGAGGGCGGCTTCGTTGCAGAGATTGGCCAGGTCCGCACCGGCGAAGCCGGGAGTGCCGCGGGCGATGACTTCCAGGTCCACATCGGGCGAGAGGGGGATCTTGTTGGCGGTGTGCACCTTCAGGATGTCCCAGCGGCCCTTCACATCGGGGCGGTCCACCACCACGCGGCGGTCGAAGCGGCCGGGCCGGAGCAGGGCGGGGTCCAGCACATCGGGCCGGTTCGTGGCGGCGATGAGGATGATGCCCTCGTTGCCTTCGAAGCCGTCCATCTCCACGAGCAGCTGGTTCAGGGTCTGTTCGCGCTCATCGTGGCCGCCACCCAGGCCGGCGCCGCGGTGGCGGCCGACAGCGTCGATCTCATCGATGAAGATGATGCAGGGGGCATTCTTCTTGCCCTGTTCGAAGAGGTCCCGCACACGGCTCGCGCCCACGCCCACGAACATCTCCACGAAGTCGGAGCCGGAGATGGAGAAGAACTGCACCTTGGCCTCGCCCGCGATGGCGCGGGCCAGCAGGGTCTTGCCGGTGCCGGGAGGGCCCACCAGCAGCACGCCCTTGGGGATCTTGCCGCCCAGCTTGGCGAATTTGCCGGGGTCCTTGAGGAAGTCTACGATCTCCTTCAGCTCGTCCTTGGCCTCTTCGCAACCGGCGACATCGGCGAAGGTGACGCGCTTGGCGTTGGCGGAGAGGCCCTTGGCCTTGGCCTTGCCGAAGGACATAGCCTTGTTGCCGCCCGCCTGGGCCTGGCGCATGAAGAAGAACCAGAGCGCCACGAAGACGATGAGCGGGCCCCAGAAGAGCAGATAGACCGACCAGGAGTTGTCGTTGGGCTTCTGCGCGCTGAACTCGTCCAGCTGGCCCTCCTGCTTCCAGGAGAGGATCTTCGCGCCCAGATCCTGCATGGGGGGGGCGATGGTCTTGAACTTGTCCACATCCTGGCCCTGGGCGTTCTTCACGGCCGTGCGGTACGAACCCTCGATGTCGAGGCCCGCGAGGGTGACGGTCTTGTACTTGCCCGCCTGGCCTTCCATGTAGAAGGTCGAGAAGGGGATGTCGTTCACGCGGGTGGTGGGCGGGAACAGGCGGAACACCAGGACCAGCAGGGCGATGATGCCCAGCCAGACGAGGACGCTCTTCATCATCGAGTTCAAAGGCGGCTCCTTGGGCTTTTCCGGCCCTTGGAAGATTCTACAACCTCAGGGCAAGGCACAGGATCTTCCTCTTCAGACCGTTCGATGCAGGTACGCGCCGGTTGGTTCAAAGTTCAGCGTGAAATTCCCCCAGGTCGCGGCCGCTGTGACGGGATCGTGACCGGAGAGCCGCTCCAGGAGCCAGGGCGCCAGGGCCCGAAGCGTCGCGGCCTCCCGGGGCCAGCCCAGGTCGCGGAAAGCCAGTTCCAGCGCACTCCGAAGCCGGATTTCGCCCCAGGAATCGGTGGAAAGCCACAGCACATCTCCTTCGATGCGCCAGCGCGCGCCCTCGTCCGACCGGATTCCAGCCTCCGCGAGTTCATGCAGTTCGCGCACCTGGAGGTGCGTCTCCCAAAGGTGGCGGTCCAGCAGCGGCGCCTCGTCCCGGATGGCTTCGAGCAGTTTCCGCCAGCGGTTGCGGGCGGTGAAAGGCTTCTCGTTGCTGGCGTCCTCCCGCCAGGGCATGCCCTTGCCCGTGAGATAGCGGCGCAAGGACTCGCGCCGGCATTCGATGAGCGGAGACCAGCGTGGGTCCTGGCGCGCGGGTAGCGGCGTGAGCGCGCCCGCGCCTCCGCCACGCTGGAGGCGGAGGAAGACGGTCTCGGTATGGTCGTCCTGGGTGTGCCCGGTGGCAATGGCCATGGCGCCGCAGGCTTCGGCTTCGGCCCGCAACCAGGCCCAGCGCAGGTCCCGCGCGGCCGTCTCAAGGCCCAGTCCTGCTTTTTCCGCGTGGGCCTTCACATCCAGGCAGGCCTCGGCGAGATCGAGATCGAGGTTGCGCGCCAAGTCGCGCACGAAGGCGGCATCCTCCACAGCTTCGGGACGCAGCCCGTGATCCGCGTGGGCCAGGCTGATTTCCAGGCCCAGGCTCTTCCGCAACGCCCATAGCAGGGCCAGCAGCGCCGTGGAATCGCCTCCGCCGCTAATGGCCACGAGCACGCGGCCGTTTTTCACGCCGTCCCCGCGGCGGCGGATCTGGGCGAGGACATCCGTTTCAAAACGGTTCATCGCAGACGGGCCGCCAGATCCAGCAGGGCGGCGGGCACGGGCTTGTCGCACCAGAGCGCTTCGGCCCAGTCGCACATGAGGATGGAGGCCCAGTGCATGGCGCGCCCCTCCACCCCGCGGCGGAAGGCGGGATGGGCGATGCGCGTGGGCGGCTTGGAGGGATCCTCCGTGAACTGGCTGCCGAAAGCGTCGAAGGCGCGCATGCGGCGCTCCCACTGCGCGCTCACATCGAACACCAGGTCCGGCGCGCCCGGGTTTTCGCCGCCCGCCCAGGCGACGGCCTTGGGCCGCCAGGGCTCGCCCACGCAGGGGTAGTTCTTCAGCCCCGCGTAATAGGCGGCCTCGCGGCCCAGCCTGTGGGCGCGGCGGTGGTCCGGATGGCGGTCCTCCGGCCCCGGGAGGATGAGCACCTCGGGGCGCAGTCGGCGCAGCTGGACCATGAGCTTCAAACGGTAAGTCTCGTCCTCCGTAAAGCGGCCATCGGGGAAGGCGAGGATGTGCCGTTCCACGCCTAGGATCCGCGCGGCCTCCATCGCCTCGCGATGGCGCGTCTCCGGTGTCCCGCGGGTGCCCAGATCGCCGCTGGTGAGGTCGAGGATGGCGGCCTTCAGGCCCTTGTCCGCGCAGCGGGCCAGGAGGCCGCCCACATGCACTTCAGCGTCGTCCGGGTGCGCGCCAAGAACCAGCACATCGAGACTCATGGTGCCTCCACGAGATGAAGATCGCCGCCCTGCCGAAGCGCGTCCAGGATGCGGTCCAGCAGGGCCCCGTCACGCAGCCAGAAGAGCCCGGGGATGGCGCGTTCCTGATCCAGGCCAAAGGGGAAGAGGCGCTGGCGCAGGTGTTCCGGATCGAAACCCAGTGTGGTCGCGGCCGAATCGCGAGCCAGGCGCCGGTCCAGTTTCTCCAGCCGGGTTCTTGTCCGCGCCAATTCCGCGTGGAAGCGATGTCCGAGCGCGGCGCCCCAGGCTTCATCCGCTTCAAGAAGGGGCAGCTTGCCTGAGGGCATGGCGGAGGATGGCTTCGCGAACGCGGACCAGTCGCCGCGCTTCAGGGCGTCCAACTGGGGTAGCGCGAGCTTCGCGCCCATAGGCATGACGATGATGCTGGGCCGCGGCACGATGCGCGGTGCGCCGAGCCCTACGCGTTCCCACAGGGGTTCCGCGAGCCGCCAATAGGCGCGCTCCGAAGGCCCCAGCACCACGGCCGCCACGGGCAGCAGCAGCGATTGCATGAGCGGGCGCAGGGCCGCGCCGGGACTGAGCCAATGGCCCGCCGGAACCTTGGATCCTGGTTCGAGGCGCTTCCGTTGTCCGGTGGCGGGATCGAGGCTGAACCAAGCGGATTGCGTGCTGGGATCCAGCGGCGAGGGCGTGCCAGCCTGCCGCAACCGGTCCGCCTGGGCGACAAGGTTCTTCTCAAGATCGAGACTGCGCCAGCGCTCCAGCTCTTCCTGGATGCCGCTCCGCAGCGCCGGGTCCGTGGGCGAGAACGCGCGGATGCCCCTGGACCAGAGAGGCGCGCCCAGCACCATCGCATGATCCCGCAGCGTGCCGCGGGCCTCTGGCACCTCGCCCCAGAGCGATGCCGCTTCGTGTTGATGGGCCTCCGTCCACGGCAACCAGCCGGTGGCCGTTCCAGGCGGCGCATCGAAGTGGAAACGGTGCCGCCTCAGGCGGGGTCCTTCATAGCCCACGACCGAGGCCACCTCCAGGCGGTCGTGGTCTTCGTCCGCCAGCCAATGGACGGCCTCACCGCCGATGCGCTCCGCTTCCACCAAGGCGGCCAGGGACTTCACCACGGACAGCGCCGGACTCCAGCCCGCGCCGATCTGCTGGCCGGTGGCGACGACGGGAAGGGGAACGGACATCCTGCGAGTCTATACGATGGTCTCAGGCATTCCGACGGAGAGGCCATGGGCGACTTGTTTTCCATGCGCATCAGCAGACTCAGATTCTTTGGCCTTGGCCTGGGCCTGTCGGTCCTGAAGATGTTCCTTGATTGGGGCGTGTTCCGGCTCTTTGGACAGTTCTGGTCGCCGTTGATCTATATCCATCCGACGCAGGCTCCCCTCTTTCATCCTGCTGTCTCCGGAGGCTGGGGTCTCTGGTTCGCGCTCTGGGCCATCGCGGCGCCGTTCCTCCTCACGGGCGCCTGGCTCACCCTCAGGCGTCTGAGGGATGCCGCGCTGCCGCCGGGGCTTGTGGTGTTCTTCTTCGTCCCTTTCGCCAACCTCCTGTTCTTCCTCGTGATGTCCCTGGTGCCTGGACGCGACGCCGGACAGGGCGGCGCGGCTGAAGCGCCGCCCGGCCCTGTATCCAGCGCGACCGCGTTCTGGGTCGCGGCCACAGGGGGCGCCGTGGTCTTCTTGGGTCTCATGGCGGTGTCGATCGGTCTCCTGGGCGCCTACGGGATCACCTTGTTCCTGGGGGCGCCCTTCCTGAGCGGGCTTGCCGCGGCCCGGCTCCTCGCGCGACTGGGACCGGGGTCCAGGCCAGCGCTCCGGGCCATCTCCGCTGCGCTGATCGCCGCGACCCTGGCGACGGCCGTGATGATCGCCTTCGCCCTGGAGGGACTCGTCTGCATTCTCATGGCGAGCCCGATCGTCATCCTGCTCGCCTCGCTCGGGGCCCTCATCGGAAGCCTGACCTACCGGCCCATCCGCCCGTTGGCCGCGGGCTGTTCCGCGGCCCTTCCGCTCCTGCTCCTGTTGGATGGAAGAACAGGCGAGCCGGACATCCGCGTGGTCACTTCGGATGTGGTCATCGCGGCGCAACCGGAGGCCGTATGGGACCAAGTGATCGCCTTTCCGCCGCTGCCTCCCGCGAAAGAGTGGCTCTTCCGCGCGGGCGTGGCGGCGCCTCTGAAAGCGGATATCGACGGGGCTGGTGCGGGCGCGGTCCGGCACTGCGTGTTCAGCACGGGGGCCTTTGTGGAGCCCGTCACGGTGTGGAGCCCAGGCCGCGAGCTCAGCTTCAGCGTGGCCGCGCAGCCGGATGTCCTGCGGGAGCTCACGCTCTGGGCGGGACCGAGGCCTCCCCATCTCGACGACTACCTGCAATGCGTCAAAGGGCAGTTCATCCTGGAGCCCTTGCCGGGAGGCCGCACCCACCTGGTCGGCCGGACTTGGTACCGCCTGCGGATGGCGCCTGAACCCTACTGGGGCCTCTGGTCCGATGCCTTCATCCATCGCATCCACATGCGGGTCCTGAATCATGTCGCCATGAAGTCCGAGAAGAGCCATGCCTGATCTGTTCGGCCTCCGGCCCTGGATCCCGCCCGCGAAGCCCGATCTCGCGCGCCTGGCGATGGAGGCGGCGGATGCGGAGGGCGTCGTGTCGCTCGTCGCCTGGCCAGAGGCGGACAAGGGAGGCGTGCGCTTCGGCGGGCTGCCGCCCTTCCTCGCATGGCGGGGCGTGGCGGCGGGACGCGTCCACCTCGTGCTGCTCCAGCCCCGAGAGGTGGGAGCCCTCGTGCCAGGTGCCCGGACAGCGCCCTTGCCGCCCCGCTGGCTCGTGGCGCTGGATCTGGAGGCCCTGGCCAGGCCCTTGCGCCACCACCCGGATCTGCGCGGGTGCGTGGTGCACGCCGTGAGCCTGCCGACCTCCGGTGAAGCCCATGTGCGGAGCGCCGGACCCTCCGCGCCAACGCTCATCGCAGCGGTGCTGGACCGTGTGAGCGGGGTGAAGATCTGGAGCTTCTCCGACTAGCCTCTCGAGACCCTCTTCACCAGTTCCGCGAGCCGCGCCGCGTAGCCCGTTTCATTGTCGTGCCATCCGAACACCTTGACGAAGCGGTCGCCCAGGAGGCGGGTGAGATCCAGATCCATCACCACGCTCTCGTCGCGGCCGGTGAAATCGCTGGAGACGGCGCCAGGATGTGCGAGGGCCATGAACCCGGTGAGTGGCCCTGCGACGGCCTCCCGGAAGGCGGAGTTGAAGGTCTCGACGGTGACGGGACGCTTCAGCGTGGCGGTGATGTCCACGAGATTCACGCTGAGGGTGGGCACGCGCAGGGCGAAGCCGGAGAAGCCTTCCGGCAGCGCGGGCATCGCGCGGTGCAGGGCGCCGAAGGCGGAGCTGGTGGTGGGGATGATGTTCTTGAAGGCGGCGCGGGTGCGGCGGCGGTCCTTGTGGGGCAAGTCCAGGAGCCGCTGGTCGTTGGTGGCCACATGCACGGTGCTCATGCCGGCGGCCTCGATGCCGAAGGTGTCCTCCAATACCTTGACCATGGGTGCCGTGGCGTGGGCCGTGCAGCTGGCGTTGGAAATGACGCGGTGGGCGGCGAGGTCGAGGCCCTGGCCGTTCACGGGCGCGATCACCGTGAAGTCCGCGTCCGGCGCGGGCGCGCTGATGAGGCAGTGGCGCACGGAACCGCGCAGGTGGCGCGCGGCGCTCTCGCGCGCGACGAACTTACCGCTGCTTTCCACCGCCACTTCGATGCCGAGATCCGGGAATGAGATGGCGCCGGGTTCGGTGGCATGGAAGAGCGGGATGGCGCGGCCCTCGATCACGACGCTGTCTTCGCCGTTCTCATGGATGCCTTCGATGTGCAGCGGTGAAAGGCCGTGGACCGAATCGTGGCGCAGGAGATGCACGACGGTCTTCAGATCCGCCGGGTCATTCAACGCCCGGATGAGGCCCGGGTCCGACGCCATGAGGCGCCGCACCAGCAGCCGCCCGATGCGGCCGAGCCCGTTGATGCCGACCATCAGAGCCGGTCGAGGACGGCCACGCAGAGGTCTTTCAGGCGCGCCGAGTACCCGTATTCGTTGTCATACCAGCCGAAGATCTTCACCATGCGGGCGCCCAGCTGCTTGGTGAGGAAGGGATCGTAGCTGCAGCTGGCCTCGCTCCCGACGAAGTCGCTGCTCACCAGCTCGTCCTCCAGCACGACGAGGTAGGGCGCGAGCGGGCCCTCGGCCGCGGCTCTCTTGAACGCGACGTGGACGGCCTCCACGGTCACATCGGATTTCAGCGTTGCCGTGAGGTCCGTGAGGCTCACATCGGGCGTGGGCACGCGCACGGCCACACCGTCGAGTCTGCCCTGGAGGTGGGGCAGCACGAGGCCGATGGCCCTCGCCGCGCCAGTGCTGGTCGGGATCATGTTGATGGCGGCGGCCCGGGCCCGTCGCAGGTCTTTGTGGGGCAGGTCGAGGATGCGCTGGTCGTTCGTGTAGCTGTGCACCGTGGTCATGAAGCCGTAGTCGAGGCCGAAGGTGTCGTCCAGCACCTTCACCATGGGTCCCAAGCAGTTGGTCGTGCAGCTGGCGTTGCTGAGCACCTGCTGCTTGGCGAGATCCAACGCGCCGTCGTTCACGCCCATGACAATGGTGCGGTCGGCGTCGTCGGCGGGGGCGCTGATGATCACATGTCTCACGCCGTTCTGGATGTGGATGGCGGCATCCTTCCGCTTGGTGAAACGGCCCGTGCATTCCAGCACGACTTCGGCTCCGGCGGAGCCGAACGGGATGAGCTGCGGATCCTTCTCCGCGTAGACCCGGATGCGGCAGCCGTCCACCACGAGGTGGTTGCCGTCCGCGGCCACGGGAAAGGGCGCGGCGCCATGGACTGAGTCGTATTTCATCAGGTGGGCCAGCGTGGCAGCGTCAGTGAGGTCGTTCACGGCCACCACTTGCACATGCGGGGCCTTCATCAGGTGGCGCAGCACTTGGCGGCCGATGCGCCCGAGCCCGTTGATGGCGACTTTCCGCATGGCGGACCTCCGTGGGAAGTCAGCGTAGCTGACTTCCGGCTTCCGGCTTCCGGCGTCGGGCCTTTATGCAGACCGGGCCGCTTTGTATTTGCAGATCGTCTGGCAAGGAGGCCCGAAGTCCGACGCCTGAAGCCCGATTGCCCGGTGTTCAGCTCGCGATTGTGGCCCGGCGGTAGACAGCAGGCGGGGCGGCACCAGGCTCCAGCTTGCGGGAGAGGGTGTTGCGGTGGATGCCCAGCTCCCGCGCGGCGGCGCTCTGGTTGCCGGCATGGGAGGCCAGCACCTCCTCGATGTAGATCCGCTCGAACTCCCGGCGGGCCATTTCCAGCGGCACGCCTCCACGGACCAGATCGGCTACGAGGCTCCGCAGCTTCTCGCGCATCGCACTACTCCAAACGCAGGGGAGGTCGAAGCTATCACCGGTCCTTTCCGCCCGCCAAGCAGGAATTCTCGCTCCCGCTGTGGAAAAGTCTGCGGATACTCTGTGGACTTCGGGAGTGCCGCCTTGCGCAAGACCAAGCTCGTGATCACCTTCGGCCCAGCTCTTCTCCAGGGCGACCGGCTCCGGGAAATTCTTTGCTACGCCGACACCATCCGGTTGAACGCGAGCCATGGAGACGCCGCTTCGCGCTCCGAGGCGCTGGACCTCATCCGCGCCACGGCGGCGGAGCTGAAACGGGAGGTGGCCGTGCTACTGGACCTGCAAGGGCCCAAGTGGCGCGTGGGCGTCTTCGAGGGGCAGCTGGCCTTCGCGGCGGGCTCTTTGGGAGCCTTCTACCCTGCGGATCAGCCCGCTCCCGCAGGTGGCTACGCCTGGACGGCGCCGCTGCCCCACCTTGAGCTCTTCGCGGGGGCGCGGACTGGCCAGCATTGGCTGCTGGATGACGGCGCCTTGGAGATTGAAGTCGTCAACGCCACGCCGGATCGCGTGGAGGCCAAGGTCCTCGTGGGGGGCGTCCTCAAGCCACGCAAGGGCATCCACCCCGTGGGCCTGGATGTGTCGGTGGATCCGCTCACGCCGAAGGATCTGGAGGACATCGCCTGGGGTGTGGAGCACCAGGTGGACCTCTTCGCGCAGAGCTTCGTCCGCCGCGCTTCGGACATCCGCCAGCTGCAGATCCTTATCAAGAAGCATGGCGGCAACCAGCCCATCATCGCCAAGATCGAGCATCCGGCCGCGCTGGGCAATCTCGAGGAGATCCTGGAGGCCTCCTGGGGCGTGATGGTGGCCCGCGGCGACCTGGGCGTGGAGCTGGGCGTGGAGCGCGTGCCCACGCTGCAGAAGCAGATCATCGAGGCCGCCCGTGCCGCGCTCAAGCCTGTCATCACAGCCACCCAGATGCTGGAGAGCATGCTGGAGAACCCGCAGCCCACCCGCGCGGAGTCCTCCGATGTGGCCAACGCCATCTGGGATGGCACGGACGCCGTCATGCTCAGCGCCGAGAGCGCCTCGGGCCGTTATCCGGTGGAGGCCGTGAAGTGGTTGGACCGCATCGCCACCGAGGCGGATGCCGCCCACCGCCGCCGCCCGCTGCCCCAGGACACGCTGGACCGCGCGGAGGGCCGAACGGAAGTGGCCGTGGCCTTCGCGGCCTGCCGCGTGGCTTCGGAGCTGAAGGCGCGCTGGATCGTGGCCTTCACCGAAGGCGGCGGCACCGCGCGCATGGTGTCGCGCCTCGCGGGTTCGGTGGCCGTGCTGGGCGCCACGACGGACCAGGTGACAGCCCGCCGCATGGGCCTGTTGCGGGGCGTCTATCCGCTCATCATCCCCCGCGTCCAGAACACTGACGAGATGGTGGAGACCGTCCGCGCCTTGCTCCAGGCCCGGCAGGATCTCGTGGCGGGCGACCGCGTGGTGATGACCATGGGTCTCCCGCTCTGGAAGACGGGCACCACCAACACCATGAAGGTGATGACCTTCTAAAGACAGGCCGGGAAGAGTAGGCTCGGAACGGAGTCTTCAGGAGGATCCAATGCTGCTGCTCGTCGCGCTTCTGCTCACCCAGCAACCCCAGGCCCAGGAGCCGCCCAAGGCGCCCCAGGCCCAGCAGGCTCCGCAGGACGAGGTGGTGCGCCCGCGGCCCATGCCCCTGCCCCCCGCGAAGAAGCCAGGCGCCCTCGCCGGCTGGTCCGCCACCACGGTGGAGGCCGCCGCCAAGCCGGAGAACCAGGCCTGGCTGAAGAAGGGCCATGCCGTGACGCTCACGGGAGAGGTCGTGGATCTCAGCTGCTACCTCCAGCTGGGCAAGAAGGGCGATGCCCACAAGGCCTGCGGCGCCAAGTGCGTGGCCGCCGGCGAGCCCGCGGGCCTGCTCACCAAGGAGGGCAAGGTCTACATGCTCATGGCCGAGCAGCACCACCCCCGCCGCGATGGCCAGGTCTCCATCGCCAAAGAGATGAGCGACCAGATGGGCCAGACCATCACGGTGAGCGGCATGCTCGTGAAGGACGGCGGCATCCCCACCGTGTTCATCGAAGCCCCCGCGAAGTAGGAAGCGCGTTTCGGACCCAAGGCCCCGCGTTCGCGGGGCCTTTTCATTCCGTGAGCCCCCAGCCCTTCAACGCGCCCATCAGAGCATCCAACTGCTCCGTCTCCGTGGTGTGGAAGCGGCTCACGAGCTTCCAGCCCTGGGCCACCTTCTGGTAGCGGTGCAGCCAGAGGAAGGGGCCCTCCCAGGGCTCCTCGGGCCCGTTGCGGGTCTTCACGAGGAAGGCCACGGCGCTCCAGGGGCCGCGCGACAGCACGCGGCGGCCCAGCTCCACGAGGCCCGTGTCCTCGTCATGCTCCAGCACCAGGTCGTCAAGGTCGGGGATGATCATCGGGGAACAGGGTAGCCTCATCCCATGATCCGCATCGAAGCCATCGCCATCGGGACCGAGCTGCTCACCACCGCCCGGGTGGACACCAACTCCATCTGGATCGCGCAGGAGCTGGCCTCGCTGGGCCTGGCCTTCCACCGCAAGACGGCCGTGGGCGATGACCGCGAGGCCATGAAGACCCTCTTCCGGGAGGCGCTGGACCGCTCCGACCTCATCATCTGCACGGGCGGGCTGGGCCCCACCTTCGACGACTTCACGAAAGAGTTGTGGGCGGAGGTGCTGGGCGTGGAGTTGGAAGAAGATGCCGCTGTCCGCGCCACCCTCGTGGCTTTCTTTGAGTCCCGCGGCCGCACGCCGAGTCCCACCAACTTCAAGCAGGTGCTCATTCCCGTGGGGGCGGAGCCCCTGGCCAACCCCATCGGAACAGCGCCGGGGGTGTGGTGGGAGAGCCCGGACGGCTTCCCCGGCAAGCGCATCGTCCTCATGCCTGGCGTGCCCCGGGAGATGAAGCGGATGTTCGCGGAACAGGTGGCGCCCCGCCTCGCGCCGCTGGCCGGGAAGCCCGTGAAGACGCTGCGCATGCTGGTCTCGGGCGTGCCGGAAAGCGTGGTGGATGAGCGCACGAAGGCCCTGAGGGAGAAGCACGGGGCCCTCGACTGGACCATCCTCGCCTCCCTCATGCAGGTGGAGCTCATCGCACGGAGTTCCGACGGAACCGCGCTGAACGCGGCCCGGAAGGATTTCGAGGCTGAGCTGGGGCAAGATCTCGCGCGCACGGGCGTAGGTGCCATCGAGGAAGTGGTGTTGGATCTGCTGGCGGCACGTGGTGAGACGCTCGCGCTCGCCGAGAGCATGACGGGCGGCCTCATCGCCGCGCGGCTCGCGGCCGTGGCGGGGGCGAGCCGGGTGCTGAAAGGCGGGGCGGTCGTCTATTCGGCAGGAGCCAAGGCTGAACTGGCGGGCCTCGATTCAGCCTTCATCGCGCAGCACGGCACCGTGTCCGAGGCTGTCACGCGCGCGCTGGCGGAACGCATCCGCGCGAAGCTGGGGGCGACCTGGGGCCTGGCCGTCACAGGCAACGCCGGGCCGGGCGAAGATCCGGCCGGACCCGCGCCAGTAGGCACCACCTTCATCGCCTTGGCTGGGCCGGAGGGCACGCGCTGCGAACACCCGGTGCAGGCCGGAGATCGTGCGGACATGCAGCTCCGGGCCGTAATGTACGGACTGGATCTGCTGAGACGCGAGGCCCTCAAGGGCCTCTGATAAGGTTGAAGCCATGTTCCAATTCGAGACCGGCCCCGACCCGATGACGGTCCTGCTCTGGTGCCTGGGCGCCTTCCTGCTGGGCTCCATCCCCTTCGGCCTGTTGCTGGTGAAGCTGGCGGGCAAGGGCGATGTGCGCGAACACGGATCGGGCAACATCGGCGCCACCAATGTGAGCCGCGTGGGCGGCAAGGGGCTGGGCGCCGTCACGCTCCTGCTGGACGCGGCCAAAGGGTTTCTGCCGGTCTGTCTCGCGATGCACCAGGATCTGCCGGTGGATCTCGGCGCGGCTCTGGCGCTTTGCGCCGTGGCGGGCCATGTGTTCACGCCCTGGCTGGGTTTCAAGGGCGGCAAGGGCGTGGCGACCGCCGTGGGCGCGGCCCTGGCCTACCGCTGGACGGCTGTGATGCCGAGCCTCCTTGCCTTCGTGCTGCTGCTCGCGCTGTTCCGCCGGGTGAGCCTGGGGAGCGTCATCGGCGCGGCGCTGTTGCCCATCGCCATGGGCTGGCCACAGGAAGCGAAACACGGGGGCTCCTTCCTCGGCATGAAGCTGGAAGTGGTCACGAAGACTCAGGACCCATGGCAGGCCACTCTCTTCTGGGCGCTCCTGGCCTTGCTCGTCATCGCCAAGCACCATGCGAACATCCACCGCCTCCTCAACGGCACGGAGCCGCCCCTCTTTGGCGCGAAGAAGGCGGAGGCGCAGGATGCCTGAGTTCGATCTCGCGGTCTTCGGCGCCGGATCCTGGGGCACGGCGCTGGCCTGCGGTTGGGGGCTGGGCGGCCGCAAGGTGGCCCTTTGGGGGCGCGGCCCGGAGAAGATGGCCGAGCTGGCTCGCACGCGCCTTCATCCGCGCCTGAACGGGACGGAACTGCCCGCGGGCGTCTTACCGCTCTCTGATCCCGCCGCCGCGCTGGCCGCGCCGATGTGGGTCTCCTGCCTGCCGGTGCAGGCCACGCCGGGCGCATGGAAGATGCTCGCCACCGCCGCCTCGCGCAAACCACCGCTATTGCTTCACTCCAGCAAAGGGGTGCTGCAAGAGAGCCACCTCACCATCAGCCAGGCGCTCGAACCTCAGCTGGGTCTTCCCGTGGGCGTGCTGAGCGGCCCCACCTTCGCGGATGAGGTCGCGCGCGGCCTTCCCTCCGCCATTGTGCTGGCGCTGCCCGAAACCGTGAATGAAGCTACCGCGGCGGAGCTCCAGCACTTTCTCGCCACCGAGCGCCTGCGGGTCTACCGGTCCCGCGATGTGGTGGGCGCGGAACTCTGCGGCGCGCTGAAGAATGTGCTTGCCATCGCGGCAGGCCTCGTGGAAGGCCTGGGCCTGGGCCACAACGCCCGCGCGGCTCTCATCACCCGAGGCCTCGCGGAGATGGCGCGGCTGGTGGACGCCTTGGGTGGCCAGCGGGAGACAGTCATGGGCCTCGCGGGCATGGGCGATCTCATGCTCACGGCCGTGGGCCCGCAAAGCCGCAACCGCCGCCTGGGCGCGGAACTGGCGAAGGGCGTGGGCTTGGAAGCCGCGCTGGCCTCGCTCGGCGGACAGGTTGCGGAGGGCGTGAGCACCACCGCCGCCGCGCTGGCCCTGGCCGCGAGCGTGGGCGTGGAGCTGCCCATCACGGAAGCCGTCTCCAGTTTGTTGAAAGGCGAAGACCCCCGCGCCGCCGTGGACAGCCTCATGCGCCGGGGCCTCAAGGAGGAGTGATGATCCGCCTGATGCTCGTTCCCCTGCTCCTGGCATCCATGGGGGCTTGCGGCACACCGAAGGAGGGTCTGACCGTCGGCGTCGCGGACCTGCCGGATGGCTCGCCGTTGCCCGCGCGCTTCGGCGAGGATGGCGGCGACACCTCGCCCGCGCTCGCCTGGTCCGGCGCGCCTGCGCAGACCCGAGCCTTCGCGCTGATCGTGGACGATCCCGATGCGCCCGGCGGCACCTGGACGCACTGGGTGGTCTACGACCTGCCCGTCTCCAAGGGCCTGGATGAGGGCCGCCCCCGCGGCACGGAACTGCCAGGCGGTGGCAAACAGGGCCTCAATTCCTGGGGCCGCCTCGGTTGGAACGGCCCCGCGCCGCCTCCGGGCAAGGTCCATCACTATGTCTTCCGTGTCTTCGCGCTGTCTGCGCCCACGGGACTCGCGCCCGGCGCAAGCGTGGACACGCTGCGGTTGGCCATGAAGGGCAGGGTCCTCGCCGAGGGCCGCTGGACCGGCACCTACCGGAGATGACGATGCGTGGAGCCTTTCGCTGGCGTGTGAATGAGCACGGAGCCGCCGGCTCCGTGACGCGGGAGGCCTTCGATCCGCCCGCGCCCAAGGCCGGCTGGGTCCGAGTCGCCCTCCACGCCATGGCGCTCAACCGCCTTGATCTCTGGACCACGGAGGGTCTTGAGGGCGTGAAGCTGCCGCTGCCCCTCACACCCGGTTGCGATGGCGCGGGCATGCTGGAAGCGGCGGGCGAAGGCGCGGTCCTGCCTCCGGGCGTGGAGCTGGGAGGAAGCGTGATGATCGCGCCAGGCCTCAGTTGCGGCGCCTGCGCGGCCTGCCTGCGGGGCGACGACATGCGCTGCGCGTCTTACAAGGTTCTGGGGCACATGTGTGATGGAACGGCAGCCACCCATGTCTCTGTTCCGGCTGCGAACCTGCTGCCCATCCCGCCCAACTGGGATTTCAAACAGGCTGCTGCGTTCCCCCTCGTCTTCCTCACGGCCTGGGAGATGCTTCAGCACAAGGCGAAACTCCAGCCTGGCGAGACGGTGCTCGTGTGGGGCGGCGGCAGCGGCGTGGGCTCGGCGGCCATCCAGCTCACGCGGTTCCTGGGCGGCCGCGCCATCGCGGTGGTGGGCGATGATGACAAGGCCATGAAGTGCTGGGATCTGGGCGCGGAGCATGTCATCAACCGCAGCCGCGAGGACGTGGCGAAGAAGGTGCGCGAGCTCACAGCCAAGGCGGGCGCGGAGGTCGTCTTCGAGCACACGGGCACGGCCACCTGGGGCGCCAGCATGGCCGCGGTGGCGCGGGGCGGGCGCATCGTCACCTGCGGCAGCACGACAGGCGTGGAGACGCCCCTGAACCTGCGGGCGCTCTTCGCGAAGCAAATCACCATCCTCGGTTCCTACATGGGCCGCCGCGAGCATCTCTGGAACCTGCTGGAGCATCTCAAACGCAATCCTACGAACCCGCCCTTCCGCCCCATCGTGGATCGCGTCTTCAGCCTGAAGGACTACCACGAGGCCCAGCGCCATCTGGCGGCAGGCAAAGGGTTCGGGAAGGTGGTTTGCGAGATCGCGGGATGAGACCGGGCCTGCGGGCGGCGCTGCTTCTTGGCGTCGCCCCGGCGCTCGCGGCGCAAGCGCCGACCTGGGAGGACTTGCAGGTGAAGGGCGCGAAGATCGCCGCCATCCGCATCGAGATCCATCCGGTCTTCGATCTATCCGACCCCCATCAGGACAACTGGATCGGGCGCTTGGCCAACGCGGTCCATGTGGACACGCATGAATCCGTCATCCGCCACGAGCTGACCATCCACGCGGGCGATGCGGTGGACGCGCGGCGCATCCATGAGGCCGAGCGCGACCTGCGCAGCTTCCGTTCCGTGAAGGACGCGGAGATCACGCCCGAGCTGGAGCCGGACGGGTCCGTCACCGCCGTCGTGACCGTGCGGGACGCGTGGACGCTGAAGGTGAGCGCGGGCTACAGCCAGGTGGGCGGCCGCCATTCCTGGGGTTTCGGCCTCCGGGACCAGAACCTGCTGGGCAGCGGCAAAGAACTGTCCTTCCGCCGCGAGATGGACCCGGACCGCACCAGCAACGCGCTGGTCTACAACGACCGTCAGGTCTTCGGCAGCCGCTGGGTCCTCTCCGCGAACTACCAGTCGCTGTCCGACGGCTACGCGCGGGGCTTCGACCTGTCGCGCCCCTTCCTCACGCTCGCCACGCCCTGGTCCTTCGCGGCCGCGACCGCGACCACGCAATCGCGGTTGCTGATCTTCGATCACAACACCCAGATCTTCGAAGCGCCCTCCAAACTGGATTCGGCGAGGCTCGCTTTCGCACGGCGGACGGGGGGCGGCGACATGGGCGCTTGGCGCTTCGGCCTCAGCCTAGAGGCTGGAGATGCGCGCTACGGCCCGCTCACGGTGGACGCGCCACCGGGAACGCTGCAGCCCCCGGATCTCTCTCTCCGCAGATTGCGGGGTCCGGCGCTGACGGCGGAATGGATCCAGGACGGCTTCCGCCCCTTCCGCGATCTCCAGGGCATGGACACGCCTGAGGACTACAACCTGGGTTGGAGCGGGCAGGCGGCCCTCGGCACCTACACCCGCGCCTGGGGCAGCACGGAGACAGCACCCTTCGCGCGAGCGGCCCTGGCCAAAGGCTGGACGCCCGGCGATCAGAGCCTGTTGCTGGCTCAAAGCTATGGCTCCGCGCGGCGCGGGCCTGATGGCATCGAGAACGGACTCCTGGGCGGCACGCTGACGGCCTACCGCTGGGGCTTTCCCCATCAGGTGCTGGCAGGCTTCCTTTCGCTGGACAGCATCCATCGTCCTGATCCGGAGAACCTGCTCGACCTGGGCGGCTTCGATGGGCTGCGGGGCTACACGGACCACGTGCACCCTGGCGACCGGCGCTGGCTGGCCAGCGCGGAGGAACGCATCCTCACGGACTGGCGCTGGCTGGGCGTCCTGCGGGTGGGCTTCGTGGCCTACGCCGACGCGGGTGCCATCCACCGACTAGATGGCCAGGGCTGGAGCCGCACCTATGCGGATGTGGGTGCCGGTCTGCGCTTCGGCGACCTCAAGAGCAGCCTGGGCCGCGTGCTGCTCCTCACCATGGCCTACCCGCTGGTGAAGGAGCCCGGCCAGGACAAGTGGCAGCTGGTGGTGGGGAATATGGTGAGGTTCTAAAAAAGCCCACCACCAAGGCACCAAGACTCCAAGAAGAGCTTTCAATCATGGAGGCCCACCCTCATTCACCCTGGCGTGGCAGGTCGGAATGGTTTGCTTGGCGGCCTCTCGGTGTTCTTGATGTCATGGTGGTTAAGCCCTTTCCCCATCCCTGATAGACTTTCTCGTTTGGCTTTGGAGTCCCCATGAAGGTCCTGATCCTCGGCGTGAACGGCTTCATCGGCTCCCATCTCGTGGGGCGCATCCTGCGCGACACGAACTGGGAGGTCTACGGCATGGACCTCGGCACCCACAAGGTGACGGAACACCTTGGCCACGACCGCTTCCACTTCGTGGAAGGCGACATCACCATCAGCAAGGAATGGATCGAATACCATGTGAAGAAGTGCGATGTGGTGCTGCCCCTCGTCGCCATCGCCACGCCCAAGATGTATGTGCAGAACCCCCTGCGCGTCTTCGAGCTGGACTTCGAGGAGAACCTCCGCGTCGTCCGCCAGTGCGTGAAGTACAAGAAGCGCATCGTCTTCCCAAGCACCTCCGAGGTCTACGGCATGTGCCCGGACACGGAGTTCGACGAGCACGACTCGCCGCTCGTCACGGGCCCCGTGCCCATGGACCGCTGGATCTACAGCACCTCCAAGCAGCTCCTGGACCGCGTCATCTGGGCCTACGGCTGGCAGCAGGGCCTGGACTTCACGCTTTTCCGCCCCTTCAACTTCATGGGCCCCAAGCTGGACAGCCTCAACGCGGCGAAGGAAGGCAGCTCGCGCCTCGTGACCCAGTTCGTGTGGAACCTCATCCAGGGCGAGCCGCTCAAGCTCGTGGACGGCGGCGCCCAGCGCCGCTGCTTCATCGATGTGGACGACGCCATGGACGGCCTGATG
>Ga0210400_10002255_pt1 | contig 18118 bp, 11 predicted proteins | sample IncBWH26MmetaG_FD_155456 | JGI IMG/M metagenome (GOLD analysis project Ga0210400, IMG submission 155456) | Forest soil microbial communities from Barre Woods Harvard Forest LTER site, Petersham, Massachusetts, United States - Inc-BW-H-26-M | ecosystem: Environmental > Terrestrial > Soil >...
CCTGAGGATGCGCGGTCGTGTGAGCGCTTTGCCGGTGCGTGCTGCCGCAAGCTGGCGATGCCTGTCGGCGGTTTGTATCTGCGCCTTGATCTCGGCTGGGTTGGGAGGCCTGCTGGCGGGTTGCACAACTCCGATCAAGGTCCAGCATATGGACCCCGGCCAAGTAGAGCGTCAGCTCGAAAGCAATGTCATTTCGACTGGCCGGCTCAGCGAGGCAACTCGAATCGTATTGCATCGCGAAAACCTGTCAGATCAATTCGAGACGGATCCGGAAGGAGCGAGAGCGAGCCTGCACAGTCGGCTTGCGGCGGGTAAGTCAAGCCCGGATATGCTTTACGCCCTGGCCGAGATGTCATTTTTGCAAGCGGCTGCAAGCGGCCAGCATCATCAATCTTTGTCATCCGCTGTTTATGCATATGCGTTCCTGTTTCCGAACGATCCCAAAGAACGCCCGAGCGCCTTCGATCCACGCTTTCGCGCGGCTTGCGATATCTACAACCGGAGCATTACACGAGCGTTTGCATCGGCCGACAGGTCGCGCCTTGAACTCCGCTCGGGCCGGTATCCGCTCTCCTTTGGAACTATCGACGTAACGTTCGATCCAGCGCGTGCACGTTGGGGAGACCAGGTTCTGTCGAATTTCACGCCGGCCGATGAATTGGGTGTTACAGGATTGAACATCCGTTATCGCCGCCCGGGTATCGGCGCATCGCTCGCGGCCGATGCGACGCCGCCGGTTCAGGAAAAAGGCTTCCAGGTTGAGCCCGATGTGAAGGTGCCCGTGACGGCGCTGCTTCGGGTCGATGCCCCATCGCTTTCTCTGCGCACGGGCCACCTGCGCGGCACGATTGAAGTTCACCCCGCCTTCGAGCCCAGCGAGGTAACGATTGCGGGACAGAAGGTGCCGCTGGAAGCCGACACGACCACGGCCTTCGCGTTCAGCCTCAGCGATCCGAAAATATGGAAAAGCGAGCTGGCCGGCTTTTTCGACGGCAGCTTGTTCGACCGATCCGCCGCACAATTGGTTGGTCTTGAGCCTTATCGGCGCGGCCAGATCCCGGTGGTCTTTATTCATGGCACGGGCTCCAGCCCGGGCAGGTGGGCCAACCTGATCAATGATCTGCAGAGTGATGCGGCGCTCCGTGAAGGTTTTCAGTTCTGGTCTTTTTCCTACGCCACCGGAAACCCCACATCCTTTTCTGCCGAACGATTGCGGGCAGCGCTTGAAGAGGCAGTCTTCAAGCTGGATCCTCACGGCACGGATCCTGCGTTACGGCAAATCGTGCTGATCGGTCATAGCCAAGGGGGGCTGCTGGCAAAATGGATGACCATCGATAGCGGATCCCGCCTCTGGGATACGCTAAGCGATAGGCCGCCCGAACAGCTGCGTCTGTCGGAAGAAAACAAATCCCTGTTGCGGCGAATCTTTTTTGTCCGGCCATTGCCGGAGGTACGGCGCGTGATTTTTATCGCTACGCCGCATCACGGAAGCTTCGTCGCCGACGACGCGATCACCGAATTTGTCGCGAGGTTCATTACGCCAGGCGGGGCCTTTCAGAGCGCGTTGAGCGACTTGACCCAGGACAACGCCGAGCAGTTGAACTTTCGTCCCGAGTCGACGCGGTTCGGCAGCGTCTGGAGCATGTCGCCCGACAACCCGTTGCTGCAGGCGTTTTCGACTATTCCGGTGTCTCGGAGAGTTGCCGCTCATTCGATCATCGCGGTCAAGGGTAGCGGTCCAGCCGAAACCGGCGACGACGGAGTTGTGAGCTACCAAAGCGCCCACATCCCGGAAGCGACATCCGAACTGGTGGTCCGTTCGGGTCATTCGGTGCAGTCCGATCCAGCTACCGTCAACGAGGTGCGCCGCATATTGCTTCTCCACCTGGCCGAAGCCTGTCTCAAAGATTGTGTCCCCGCGGTTACCACTGATCGCCAGCGACCCGCCCCGTATCGGTTGGACGCGGGGCAGCCATCATCAATCAACGCCGCTCGCCCTGCGACAAACCGGTTTTGGCCCGAAGCTCGAGCCGCAGCTCAATGAAGCTGGGCCGTCTGGCGCGCTACGCCGCCTTTGCTCTTCTGGCAGTCGCGGTATTGCTGATTGGATCCTGGTGTTCGGGCGCCATCTGGTACCGCTGCGGTTGTGAAGGAGCTGTACGAACGTTGCTGGCGGGAGCGGCTGCGTTTTTCTCGGTTGCCGCGGCGCTCTTTCTCGCGACGCGGTGGCGATGGCGGGTAATGGCCGTCTATGGGGTTGCTGTGGCGGGTCTTCTACTGTGGTGGGCGGCGATATTGCCTGCTGGCAGTCGAGAATGGGCCCCCGATGTGACCCAAAACGCCACCGCCGCATTCGACGGTGGCAGCGTCGTGGTCAGCAATGTTCGGAATTTCACCTGGCGGAGCGAAACCGACTTCGATCCGGCCTGGGAACAGCGCAGCTACGTTCTGTCACAAATTACCGAAGTCGATCTGATCATGTCGTATTGGATGGGGGAGGCCATCGCACACACGATTGTCAGCTTCGGTTTCGATGATGGCGGTCGACTGGCCTTTTCAATCGAAATTCGTAAGGAGGCGAACGAGGTCTTTTCGCCGATTGCCGGATTTTTCAAAGAGTATGAGCTGGCGATTGTTGCAGCCGACGAACGCGACGTGGTCCGGCTGCGGAGCAACGTGCGCGGCGAGGATGTCCGAATCTATCGTATGAACGTCAATCGCGACAGCGCACAGCGGCTGCTGCGCTTATACCTCGAAGAGGCCAACAACCTGGCGTGAACTCCGCGTTTCTACAACACGTTGACCTCCAACTGCACGACCTTGGTATTCGACATGGTCAAGATCATGCATCCAGGGCTCCCCCTTGATGCTCGCATCATCCTGTCTGGATATTTGCCTAACTACGCTTATGACATGGGTGCCACCAACACGCATATGTCTTTCGACAGGCTCCGGGAACTGTCGAGGATACATGACAAGGCTTTGCGAGCCGATGCCGATCCAAATTTTTCAGCAAAGATCCGAGAGGGGGTTCCGCCACCGCTGTGATGCGACGGCGCTCCTTTGTCTTTCGTCTCCGGCGGCGCTGGCTTACACAGATAGGCTGTACCCAGCCGCGTTGGCGATGACCGTGAAACACGAGCCGCGCCCCTCGGTCGAGCGGACTTCGACGCGGTGCCCCAGCAGATCGGCGGCGTGCTTGACGATGAAGAGCCCGAGGCCGAGACCGTCCGTCCGGCTCTCGTCCGCCCGCTGAAACGCCCGGAAGATCGCCGACAGCGCGCTGGCGCGGATGCCGACCCCGGTGTCGCGCACCGAGATGCGCAGTTCCGGGCCGCAACGGCGGCAAGTGACCCACACGCCGCCTTCGGCCGGCGTGTAGTCGATCGCGTTGCGGATCAGGTTCCGCAGAATGCCGGTCAGCAGAACCGGGTGGCTGAGCGCGGTGCCGCGCGCCGCCGTGACGACAACCGTGATCCCTTTCCGCCGCGCCATTTCGGCGAACTCGGCCGCGAGATCCTCGAGAATGGGGCGCAGCGGTACCGGAACATGGAGGTCGTCGCCCGATCGTTCGCGCAGCTGCAGAGCCTCGACGAGCTGGCCCAGCATGCCGGCCAGTTGCGCGGTCGCGTCCGCGGCCCGCGCCAGCTCCTCGCGCTGTTCCTCGGTGTCGAGCGTTGGCGCCAGGACATCGTGTGCGCTGGTCATGATTTGCAACGGCTGGCGCAAATCGTGCCCGGCCATCGCCAGCAACGTCGCCGAGAAGTCGCTGGCGGCCCGGTCTGTCTCGCGGCTCGCGCCATCGTCAACGCGGCGCGTCTCCCAGCGGGCAGGCGGTGCGGCGCGGAATTCGGCAATCGTGCCTGCCATTGGATCTGCTCCTGCGCTATTCCCGGATCGGGCTCGGCAGTAACTTAACCACCCAGCGGCCCCGGGTGCTCTTAAGTCCTGTGAATCTGAGTTAATTCGACTGAAGAGAGCTGATGGGGCCTGAACTTGAGGGTCGTGCCGGGATTGGCGCCAGCTTCTCGGCGATGAATCGGCCGATTGCCGCGGCGCGAATTGACCTCGCTGAGGCGGTCAGCGATGGCTCCGAGGCGATCAATCGGAAGCGGTAACAGTCCGTCAACAAACAATCTTTCGGCGCGGTGGTGGTCCGCGCCTGGTATTCGAGCCACCGCCAGCAACGCTACGGCGGCTGAAAAAATCTGAATTGCTCTGAAATTAGAGGTTCGACTTTTCGTTAACCAATTCTACGATTGCCCATTATGGATCGCGCCCGAGCGCCAGCGGCAATCGAATTTGGCCGTTTCCGGGTCCTACCGCTTCGCCGCGAGTTTTTCGCCGAGGACCGGCCGATGGAGCTCGGCGGCCGCGCGTTCGACGTGTTGATGGCGCTGATCGAGGCATCGGGGGCTGTCGTCGGCAAAGACGCTCTGATGCACCGCGTCTGGCCGGATCGGACCGTCGAGGAAAACAACCTCCAAGCCCAGATCTCGGCACTGCGCCGGGTCTTCGGGGCGGACCGCGACTTGATCCGCACGATTGCCGGGCGCGGCTACCAATTCACCGGCGAGATTCGCACGGTCTCGGCAAGCCCTGATGCGCAGCCGGTCACCACGGCTGCCGTTCCGATCTCCGCTTCGGCGCAGACACCCACCAACCTCCCGGAGCCGATTTCCGAGCTGATCGGCCGCGATGTCGAGCTTGACGCCATCCCGGACATCAGCGCCTCCCACCGCCTCGTCACCCTGACCGGCGCCGGAGGTATCGGCAAGACCCGGCTCGGCTTCGAGGCCGCACGGCGCTTGCTGCCGCGCTTTGCCGATGGGGTTTGGGCCATCGAGCTGGCGCCGCTGTCCGATCCCGAACTCGTGCCGGTCGCCATCGCGACGGTGCTCGGGCTCGAACTTGCTTCGGGCATGGCAACGCCGCTCTCCGTCGCGACCGCGCTGCGTTCGAGGCAGCTCCTGCTGGTGCTGGACAATTGCGAGCATGTCGTCGACGCCGCGGCGCGGATGGTCGAGGCGTTGTTGCGCGCCAACCCGGCAGCCTGCGTGATCGCCACCAGCCGCGAGCCGCTCCGGGCAGAGGGTGAGTGGGTTTATCCGGTACCGCCGCTCGCCGTGCCGGCGGAAGGCAGCCCGGATAGCGAGCCGCTTCGCTACGGCGCCGTCCGGCTGTTCGTCGAGCGGATGCGGGCGGCCGCGCCATCGTTTTCGCCTGACGCACGGGGTACGGCCGCGATCGCCGGAATTTGTCGTCGCCTCGACGGCATGCCTCTGGCCATCGAGTTTGCGGCGGCACGCGTCGCGACCCTTGGGATCGAGGGCCTTGCGGCCGGGCTCGACGACCGTTTCCGACTCCTCGCGGGCGGCCATCGCACGGCAATGCCGCGCCATCAGACGCTGCGAGCGACGCTTGACTGGAGCTACGAGCTGCTGACCGAGCCCGAGCGCATGGTGGTGCGTCGCCTGGCAATCTTCGCTGGCGGCTTCACGCTGCCGGCCGCGAGTGCGGTCGCGGCTGATGACAAGATTGCCGCGTCCGAGGTCGTCGATTGCGTTGTGAGTCTGGTCGCGAAATCGCTGGTGACCGCGGATACTGACGGCGTGAGGGTACGCTATCGGCTGCTCGAAACGCCCCGAGCTTATTTACTCGAAAAGCTCGTTCAAGCTGGCGAGTTTGACGCGGCGGCGCGACGCCACGCCAAACGTTATCTGGATGTTTTTGAAAGCGCCGAGGCGGAGGCGGCGACCCGGCCAACCGACGAATGGCTGGCGGACTACGTTCCGAGAATGGACAATTTGCGTGCGGCGCTGGATTGGGCCTTTTCGCCGGGCGGTGACGCTTGGATCGGCGTGGCGTTGACCGCCGCCGCGGTCCCTCTGTGGATGCATTTGTCGCTGATGGAGGAGTGTCGCGAGCGCGTCGAGCGGGCGCTCGCCAGCATCGATCCCGCGTCGAGCGGAGCGCAACGCTGCGAGATGCAGCTCTATGCGGCACTGGGCGCGTCGCGGATGTATACGAAAGGCCCCGTGCCGGAGACCGGCGCTGCCTGGACCCACGCCCTCGATCTCGCCGAGTCTCTCGGTGACGCGGCCTATCAGCTGTCGGCGCTCTGGGGGTTGTCGTTTTATCGATCGATAAGTGGCGAGCATCGGACTGAGCTGGCGCTGGCCCATAGGTTTTGCAGCATTGCTGCGAGCCGGACCGACCCGGCGGATTTGCGCGTTGGCGACCGGATGGTGGGAACCTCGTTGCATTATCTGGGAGACCAAGTCGGCGCGCGCCATCACATCGAGCGCATGCTCACGCGCTCGACCCCGTCGATCGATCGCGTACGATTGTATCGCTTCCAATTCGACCAGTCCTCGGCGGCACGTTGCATTCTTGCGCATGCCTTGTGGCTTCAGGGTTTTCCGGAGCAGGCCGTCCGCACCGCGCAAAGCAGTGTAGATGGCGCGCGAGCAAGTGATCATGCGCTTTCGATGTGTAATGCGCTGGCGCAGGCGGCTTGCCCGACCGCGCTCTTCGTCGGCGATCTGCCGGCAGCCGAAGGCTTCGTGGCAATGCTGGTCGAGCATTCGGAACGACACGCGCTCGCGGTTTGGCAGATCTGGGCCCGCTGTTTGAGGGGGGTACTCCTGATCAGACGCGGAGAAACTGTCACCGGATTGTCGCTTCTTCGAGCCGCTCTGGAAGAGCTTCGCCGCACGGGTTACGTCTTGCGCTACACAGGATTGCTCGGCGTGTTCGCGGAAGGCTTGGGCGGTGTCGGCCAGGTGAGTGAAGGACTGACGGCAATCGGCGAGGCGTTGGCACGATCGGAGCGCAGCGAAGGGCGCTGGAACATGGCTGAACTGCTTCGTATCAAAGGCGAGCTTCTGTTACTGGAGAATGCAACGGACGCAGCCGCGACGGCCGAGGATCACTTCCGGCAAGCGCTCGACTGGGCGCGCAGGCAGGGCGCGCTCTCCTGGGAACTGCGCTGCGCTACCAGCCTTGCGCGGCTGCGGCGCGACCAGGCTCGACACGAGGAGGCGCGCGAACTCCTGGCGTCGGTGTACGAGCGGTTTACCGAAGGTTTTGCGACTGCCGATCTTAGAGCGGCGAAGGCGCTGATCGACGAACTGTCATAGCTCGAAAAGCTTCTCGGAGACTCCGCCGGCATTCGCGTCGTCGCCCGACGGAAATCCGGGCGGTGCGGGTCTTCAGTGATGGTTCGAGTGGTGCGTCAGCCGCGCCAGGCGGACCCGCGGATGACGCTGCAGAAATTGCCGCGGCGGAAATGCGGTTCCTTGTCCGCGATGACGTCGGCCTTGACGTTGCCGAAGGTCGTCTCGGGCTTGTGCTTGATGCCGTCATAGAAGGCCTGGATGATGTCTTCTTTGAAGTGTTCCGTGCGGGGATAGGTCCTCACGATCGCCTCACGCGCGCGGTCGCTGTATTCGGGATAGGCCAATCCCAGGACGTCCATTTCGACGCCCGCGGTAAGGAGCGCGACGACCGGATGCATATGCTGCGGAATCCCGGGCGTGGTGTGGAGGGCGATCGCCGTCCAGACGGTGTCGATCTCGGCCTCGGAGATGCCGTGTCCACGCAGGAAGTCGCGCGCGACATTCGCACCGTCGACCTCGAAACGCTCGTTGGGGCTACTGTGCCTCGGCGTCAGCCCCATGTCGTGGAACATGGCGCCGGCATAGAGCAGCTCGGGATCGAACTTCAGGCCGCGATGCCTACCCGCCAACGCCCCGAAGTAGTAGACGCGACTGGAGTGATGGAAGAGCAGAGGCGTCTCCGTATCTCGCACCAGTTCGGTGATCTCACGCGCCAGTTTACTGTCGGGGCTTCCCACCCCTTCGACGATCAACGACATCGTATTCTCCTAGCTGGATCTATTGGCGGACAGGGCAGGCGGCTCTGAACGCACAACGTGGCGAGCGCCTCGTGACCCGAGCTTCGCCCTCGCATGAAATCGTTTTAATCGCGCCGATCAGCGGTGCCGGATGGCGTACAAAAAAGCGCCCGATCCGTCCGCCACCCTGATCATTCGATACCGCCTCGGTCCGCGCCTCGCCGACAAAACTGCAGCGCGATATCGACTGTTATGAGGCTGGGTGTCGGTCGGACAGGCAATAGGAGAGCCCCTCCAGGCAACCGACCCTGCAGAGTGACCCGCTCGAGCGGTGCGGTTTTGCGGATGCCGATGTGCTGCGGCGCACCTTCGCCCGCCATGTCGGCGTGACGCCGGCGGAGTATCGCGAGCGGGCACGGGCGGCTGTCCTAAAACGGCCTTCGGCAAAAGAAATTGGCCGAAGCACGAGGCTTCGGCCAAGTTTGAACAGGGAGGCTTCACGTCTAGGAGACGTAAGGGTCCGTAGACCCTCTTTCCGGGCGCAAGTCCCGGAAACTGTTTTGGGGTCCCCAAACCCCAGAAACTTGTAGCGATGCAGTATCGCGCGAGAACGAATATCGCGGTGGACGGGCCCGATCACCACCGGGAATTCGTTCTGGCTCGTCTGCAAAAAGCGCAATGCTATCCGAGAGCGGCTAATTATCCGCGGCAACTTGCCGCAGTCGCGGTTTAGCTCAATCGGCTTTCGGCGACCTTGCGCAGCAGAAAATCACGGAAAACGCTGATGCGCTTCGAGGAGCGCAACTCCTCGGGATAGACGAAATAGGCTTCCTGCGGCGGCCCGGTCAGCTCGGGTAGCACGCGCACCAGATTGTTGTGGTCGGCCGCGACGAAGTCGGGCAGGGAAGCCAGCCCGAGCCCGCTCAACACCGCGCGCAGCATGCCGTAGCTGTTGTTGACGCTGAGGATCGGGCGGCGGTCCTTGCCGGGCTTGGCGCCGCTGTCGAGCAGCCAGTTGAGGCCCGGCACCGGCGGGCGGGAATCGTCGCCGTAGATAATCAGGCGATGATCGTCGAGATCCTCCGCCCGCTGCGGCATGCCGTGCTTTTTGAGGTACTCCGGCGAGCCGTAGATGTGCTCCTGGACGCTGACGAGGTGCCGCTGGATCAGATCGGGCTGGCGCGGCGGCGTCATGCGGATCGCGACATCGGCCTCGCGCATCGACAGATCGAGCTCGGAATCGTCGACCACGAGGCTGACCTGGATCTCCGGGTAGAGATCGAGGAATTCGTGGATGCGCGGGGTCAGCCAGATCGACCCGAACGCGACCGTCGTGGTGATCTTCAGCGGTCCTTTCGGCCGGTCCTTCGATTCGGAAATCAGGCTTTCCGACATCGCCAGCTTGGCGAACACCTCGCGGGCGGTGCGGAACAGGAGCTCGCCCTGCTCGGTCAGGATCAGGCCGCGCGCGTGACGGTGGAACAGCGGCACGCTGAGGCTCTCTTCGAGGGCGCTGATCTGGCGGCTGACCGCCGATTGGCTCAGATTGAGGGCTTCCCCGGCATGCGTGAAGCTGCCCGCCTCGGCGACGGCGTGAAATACCCGTAACTTGTCCCAATCCATCGACATCTTGATTGCTTTCGAGCCCCCCGCTCGCGTCGACGCAGCGCCTATTCGGCCGCCCGCATCGCCGCGGCATCCTCTTCCGCTGCCAGGAACTTCTCGGCTTCGAGAGCGGCCATGCAGCCCATGCCGGCGGCGGTGACCGCCTGGCGAAACACCTTGTCGCGCACATCGCCGGCCGCATAGACGCCCGGTATTGGCGTCGCCGTCGAATCGGGCGTGGTCATGATGTAACCGTCCGCGTCGAGCGGCAGCTGGCCGGCGACGAGGCCGGTCACCGGCGTGTGGCCGATCGCGACGAAAACGCCGTCGGTAGGGGTCTCGATGACCGTACCGGTGCGCAGGTTGCGCAAGATCGCCCCTTTGACCTCGGGGGGTTCCGGCACGCCGACGATCTCTTCGACGACGCTGTCCCATACCACGTCGATCTTCGGATTCCGGAACAGCCGGTCCTGCAGGATTTTTTCGGCGCGCAGCGTATTGCGCCGGTGCACCAGCGTCACCCGCCGGGCGTGGTTGGTCAGGTAAAGGGCTTCCTCGACCGCGGTGTTGCCGCCGCCGACGATAATGACGTCCTTGTCGCGGAAAAAGAACCCGTCGCAGGTGGCGCAGGCCGACACGCCGAACCCCCGGAAGGCGTCCTCACCCGGCACGCCGAGCCAACGCGCCTGCGCGCCGGTGGCGAGTATCACCGTGTCGCCGAGGTAGATATCGCCCGAATCGCCGGTCGCGACGAACGGCCGACGCCCGAGGTCGAGCGCGGCGACCATGTCCAGGATCATCCGGGTGCCGACATGCTCGGCCTGGGTATGCATCTGCTCCATTAGCCAGGGGCCCTGGATGATCTCCGCGAACCCCGGATAGTTCTCGACATCGGTCGTGATCGTCAGCTGGCCGCCCGGCTGCAGCCCGGTGACCAGAATCGGTTGCAAATTGGCGCGTGCCGCGTAAATCGCTGCGGTATAACCCGCCGGCCCCGCGCCGATGATCAGCACTTTGCTGTGATGGTGCTCCGGCATCCGGCAAATCCGGTTGTTTGGACAGCACACTATACCATTTTTTTCTATTCGGGGGCCGCAGCGCTGCGGGATTGCCGCTCCTTCGGGGGTGCGGTCCCCGACTTTGTGCGGTGCGAGAAGCAGAATATTAACGATGCGCTATAATAAGCGCCAATGAGCGCCGACCGACATCGGCGCCGCGAGGAGGGTCTAGGGGTGGCAGAAGGCCAGGTGGTCGAACGAAAGCTTGCCGCGATCTTTGCGGCGGACGTCGTCGGCTATAGCCACCTGATGCAGCTGGACGAGATGGGCACCTTGCGGGCACTGCGCGCCGCGCGGGCGATCGTCGACCGGCTGATTGCCGAACATCGCGGCCGCATCTTTACGACGGCCGGGGACAGCGTGCTCGCCGACTTTCCGAGCGCGGTCGACGCTGTCGAATGCGCGCTGGAGGTGCAGCAGGCGATCGCGCAGGAAAACACCCAGCGGCCCGAGGGCGAACGGCTGCGGTTCCGCATCGGCGTGCATCTCGGCGATGTCATCGTCGATGGCGACAATCTGCTGGGTGACGGCGTCAATATCGCCGCCCGGCTGCAGACTCTGGCCGAGCCGGGCGGGATTTACGTTTCCGTCGCGGTGCGTGACCAGATCGGCACGAAGCTGCCGGCGGCATTCATCGATCGCGGCGACCAGCGCCTGAAGAACATGGCTCAGCCGCTGCGGGCATTCGAAATCGTCGAGCCCGGCGCCGAAGGTCTTTCCGGCTTTCGCGCGCGCAGATCCGCCGCCCGGCGTTCTCGGGTTGGGCTTGGCGCGGCAGCGGCGGCGATGCTGATCGCCCTCGCGGCGGCGGGATGGTGGTGGTCCGGCTTGCCAAGCTCCGGGCTGATCGCCTCACGACAGGTCGCCGGGCCCGCCACGCCGAATGCCGCCCCGGCGGAGACCGCGGCGGCCCGGAATATTCCGGCGGCGCGGCTGTCGATGGTCGTGCTGCCCTTCGCCAATCTGAGCAACGATCCGGAGCAGGAGTACTTCGCCGACGGCATCACCGAAGATCTTACGACCGACGTGTCGCGCATCGCCGGCGCGGTGGTGATCGCCCGCAACAGCGCGTTCAGCTACAAGGGGAAACCGGTCGATCCCAAGCAGATCGGGCATGAATTGGGCGTGCGCTATATCCTCCAGGGAAGCGTTCGCCGGTCCGGCTCGCAGGTCCGCATCAACGCGGTGTTGATCGATGCCGAAACCGACACCCAGCTCTGGGCGGAACGCTTCGACCGTGACATCGGCGATTTGTTCGCGGTGCAGAATGAGATCACGGCCCGCATCGCGCACGCGCTGCAATCGCAGCTCGCGATCGCCGAATCGCGGCGCACGATCGCCCACCCCGACGCCCTGGATTACATCCTGCGCGGCCGGGCGCAGCTGTCGAAACCCATCTCTCCCGAGAATTACAACGAGGCTATCCGCCATTTCGACGCGGCGTTGGAGCTCGACCCGCAATCGGTCGAGGCAGCTTCCTGGCTGGCGACATTGCTGGCGGTCCGCGCGCTCGATGAGCTGAGCGACTTCCCCAATGACGATTTGCATCGCGCCAAGCAGCTGGCCGCGCATGCCCTGGCAGCCGCGCCGAACAACGCCATGTCGCACTACGCCAGGGCCCAGGTGTTGCGTGCCGAATCGCGCTGCGCCGAGGCGATCCCCGAATACGAGGCGGCGGTCGCGCTCGACCGCAGCCGCGCCCCCGCCTATGCCCATATCGGCTGGTGCAAGTTCCTGACCGGCTCGGTCGACGGCGTCATCCCATATTTCGAGCAAGCGATTCGCCTCAGCCCGCACGAGCCCGCCATCGCGCCGTGGTATGGGCGTCTCGGGGTCGTGCACCTGCTGCAATCGCATACCGACGAGGCGGTCATCTGGCTCGAGAAGGCGCGCAGCGAGAACACGCGGCTACCGTTTGTGCACGCCTGGCTGGCGGCGGCTTACGCGCTCAAGGGACAGGATGAGCAGGCTCGCGCCGAGCTCGCCGAGGCGCAGCAGCTGAACGAGGGCTACGGCAATCTGGCGACCGTAAGAAAATCACCGTGGTTCACCAAGCCAGAGGTCAGGGCGTTGGCCGAGGCCACCTACTTTGCTGGCCTGCGTCAGGCCGGCATGCCGGAGTAGGCGCCGCAATAATCGCCGTCAGAACCCAAACATGTGGTCGAGGCTGAAGGCGCCGTCGCGGCCCAGCAGACCGTGATATCCGAACAGGCGGCAGGTCGAATCGCGGATGATGGCATAGGCGCCGCTGCCGGCGCGCTTGCGGATCCCTTTGTCGAACAGCGCGTGATAACGCAACAGCCGCGACCCGGAACACGGGATCGCGAGGCCGGTCCGCGCGATCTCGTTGCCCGCCCGATCGTACAGGATGATCTCGGTTGCGCTTTCCGGTCGCCATGGGCGCGACGCCGGGTAGATCAGATGGCAGAGCGTGTCATAGGGCAGCTCGCCGAGCCGCAGGAACAGGCGGGTGGATAGCCCGGGTGGGCGGCCGCCATAGGATTGCGGTTCGTCGCGATACACCAACAGCGTGTTGAAGACATGCGCTCCGAAACTCGTCTCGGCGGCATGGCCGCTGTCCCGGTGGCGATAGCGGAACAGCGCATGCAGCCAGCCGTCCCCGCTGCCGCCGGCCGCGAAATCGTAGACCAGCTCGACATGGCCGTAGCCGTCGCCGAGCGCTCCCGCAATCTCGTCGAGCGGCAGGGCCGCCGCATGATCGCGCGGCAGGCGGCCGAACGCTTGGCGCGCCACCTCGCTGCCGGCGGGATCGTAGACGATCGCGGCGATCGGCAATTCGGCTTGCGACAGCGCCATCGGCGTCGGCAACACCAGGCTCTGCCACTCGGCATATGGCAGGATCGGCGCCGGCAGCAGGTAGCCCTTGCCGAGCACCTCGCCGAGTTCGGGGAGCTCGGGATTGGGCTTCAGGTCGGCGCGCTCGACATTGACATGGGCGATGCGGCGGTGCCCGTCCGCGACAATCTCGTAGCGCGGCCGCACCACATGCTTGCCGGCGCGCAATTCGATCTGGCGCGGCCAGGCGAGGCCCGGCAACAGCTCGGCGACATCGACGGCACGGCTGGCGAACGGCCCGATCGGCTCCGGGATCGCCGCCGATATCTCCTCGCCCATCGGGTTCAAGGCGATCGCGCCGGGCGGGATCGGCGCGGGATGGCTGTTCTGCACCCATAGGATGACGCGCTCGCCCGGTGCCGGCGCCGGCAGGCCGGCATAGCGGTCGGCCGGCCACGCATTGGCGTCGTGCGTACAGGACAAGGCGCCATCGCCGGCCGGCCCACTCTCGCCAAAAGTGTCGAGCGCGTATTTGACGACATCGTGTCCGGCCGCGCCGACGATTTGGATGAACAGCTGGCCGGCAAAGTCGCCGAGGCCGAAGCGCTGGCGCACTTGCCGACTGTCGATCGTCAGTGCAGTGACGCCGGGACCGCCGCGTTCGCACCATTCGGCGATCGCTTCGCCGTCGCCGTCGAACAGGGTCAGCCAGCAGCTGACCTCGGCGGAACCGTAGCCGGCCCAGTAATTGACCGTGACGAGCCGTGTATGCAGCGCGCCGGTGTCGCGAAACAGCGCGAAATTGGTCGCGAAATTGAGGGGGTCGAGGTAGGTGCGGCGATTGGTCAGCCGCTCCTCGGGGATGCGCATCGCGTCGAGGCTCAGCACCTGCGCATCGCCGGGTAGGTAGGGCTGCAGCTGGCCGATCAGCCGCTCGGCATCGAACGCGGCGACCAGCACCGAGCGCGCTCCGCTCTTGGCGAGCCGATCGACCGGGGCTGCCCGCCGGCCGAGCACCTCGCCGCCCAGCCGCGCGACATCCTGGACATAGATTCCGGCGATCTCGATGTCGGCCAACCCGAAAATCTCGGCAAAGCCTTCCGCCCCGCCTAGCGGATCGAGGATCGCGGTCGGCGGCCGCGCGGCAAGCGCCGCGACCAGCGCATGGCCGGGCCGCGCCGCGTGCGGGTGGGTTAGCGCCTTATAAAGCGTGTTGCCGCCGCGGATATTGTCGAAGGTCTCGATGCGCAGGGCCATGGTCGGCGGATACTACACCGGGCCGCCCCGGCGCACAGCTTGGCATCCCTCAGAGCGGCGGCAGGACCGGGTCGGCGGCGGCTCGCGGGCGCAGGCGAAACGGCAGACGACCGCGCGCGAAAGCCACCGCCAGCCCGCGCGTCACCACGACGCCGATAAAACCTCCCATCACCACATCGCTCAAATAATGCGCTCCCATGACGACCCGACTCATGGCGACGAGCGCGGCGCCAACCGCATAGAACAGCACCGGCTGCGGCCACAGGCACCACAGCGCCGCTGCCAGCGCGGCCGCCGTCGCGGCATGGCCGGACGGAAACGACCAGTGGTCGGCGCTCAGGCCGATCCAGCTGAACTCGTAGCTCCCGGCGGAAAACAACAGCTTTGGGCGGGGCCGGCCGACGATTACCTTGAGGATGTCGACGAGAATTCCCGACACGGCGATACCGGAAAACAGCAGGGCCGGAATCCGTACGGCGGCGCGCATCCGCGCCGCCCATCGCTCGAACGGCGGCAGATTGCCACCCCAGCGGAGCATAATGAACGCGACCCCGAACACGATCAGGTACGGTATCGCGACGCCAAGCGATCCAATCGGCCCGAAGAACGGCCGCCAAACCGTGCCGGCCTCGCGGAAATAAGCGGCAAGCGGACGATCGAACCAGCCGATCGAAACGATCTCGACCAGCGCGAGGCCGGCTGCCCACAAGCCGATCCGGGCCGGACGCGACGCCGAACGATAGCCGAACGCGCGATAGATGCGCGCCGCCGCGGGGCTGGCGAAAATGTCGCGCACCACGATCCACTGATACAGCAGCCAGCTCGTCGCGAAGACGATCAGCCCGGCATAGACCACGTCCGACAGGAAATGCCGCCCGGCGGCGATGCGGGCGAGCCCGACCAGCGCGCCGAACCCCAAGGCGGTAGCGATCGCCACCTTCCGGCGCCATCCGAAGGGCAGCAGGAATGCGAAGCTCACCAGCGAGAAGCCGAGCGCCGCATGTCCGGAAACGAACGCGCAGTTGCGTTCGCATTGCGCCGCCGGCAAGGGCGCTGCCGTGTATTGCCGGGAGCCGGCGAATTCCGTGACCTGTGCCGGCCGCGCCCGCCCCCAATGATCCTTCAGCCCGGTATTGACGATCAGTCCGGGACCGAGCGAGATTGCGGCGACCAGAAATATCAGCGTCTTGCGGTCAAGCCGCCACAATGGCCGGCCGGCAACGATGAGCCAGCCCGCGGCGATCACCGCCAGCACAATCAACAACCAGACGATCCACGGCACCGAGCCCTCTACCGCCCGCAGCGGCGGCCAGCTGGCGAGGTAAAACCCCTGCGCGCCGTCGTAGAACAGATGGCTCGCCGCGAGATCGATGCTGGGCATCAACAGGAACAGCGCGGCGATCAGCGCCCACAGCCCGCCGTAGAGCATGGCTGCTTTCATACCCGCCGCTTTTGCTCGAGCCGCGCGAGGACCGCGTCGCGCAACAGCATGCCGGCCCGGGCCGTATCATCGGGCGGAGAATAGGACCAGCTCTCGATATGCCCGGCAAACGGCCGGGTGATGCCCGCCTCGCGCATCATGCTGTGAAAGCGGCCGAATTTGGCATCGCCGCCCCAGCGATTGTTGGCGAGTTCGATTATATGCACCGGCTTGCCGGTAGCCGCCGCCTCGCTGACCATCGATACCGAATCCGCGGTCACCAGCAGCGCGTCGGCGATCGCGAGATAGGCGTAATATGGGTTGTCGCCGGTGCCGTCCCAGATCTCGGCCGGCAGCCCGGCGAGGCGATCGCGGAGCAGGGCGACCCCCGCCGCTCCGGTGCGTCGCGATGGCGTCACGACGGCCGCGCCGCCGCCGGTGCGCAGGATCCCGGCGATCGCCTCCGCGATAGCCGCGAGCCGATCGAGCCCCAGCCGATAGCTGCGGTTCGGGCCGCCGATCATTACCCCGATGATGGGTCTCGGTAATTCTGCGAGCGCCGGAAAGCGCCCGCGCTCTTCGGCTAGCCGCGCCGGCGTCACTCGGTGAATGGCGCCGCACGTGACGACCGCACGCGAGCCGCGCAGCCGGTCGTGCTCGGGCACAAACAGCAGGTCGAATTCGTCGCGGCCGACGCGCGGGTCCTGGACCTGTGCGGCGAAGGTATGGCCGCCGCTGGCCCGGCGAATAGCCAAAGCCGGCATCGCGCTGTGCCGGCCGCAGCCAATCACGAGGTCGGGCCAGGGTGGCGCCAGGCGGACGCCGCCTTCGCTGACCGCCCGCAACGGCGCGAGCCACAGCTGCGGCGGCAGCCAGGCCCAGGGCTGGCGAGCCGAGAGCCGCTTTTCGACGAATGGAAAACCGGTCGCCTCGGCAAGGCCGAGCGCCTGGCTCGCCATGCCCGGCTTGCCGTCATGCAACACCCAGACGAGCGGCGCTTTCTCGTTCGGAGCCGCCGTAACCGGATCACGGATGTGCAGCGCAACCATGCGCCCGGTTTACGGAAACCGCGCCGGAGCGGCAAGCGGCGCATTGATGCAAGAGAGGGATCATTCCCGGGCCCGAGCAGAGCGACGCAGCCCGGATCCCATGAACACGGCCCTTCCGAATGGCAAAATTCGAAGGAAAGCGGGCTGGGCTCCAGCTCGCGCCCTGCCCGTCCTACGCCCTAGGCGCTTGCCTTGCCTCTCCGGCCCTTCGCGGGCGTCAGGCTGAACGCGACGCTCATGACCTCGTAGGATTTGTTGCCGCGCGGGGTCGAGACCTCGACGCTGTCGCCGGCGCCCTTGCCAATCAGGGCACGGGCCAGCGGCGAGGTCACCGAAAGCCGGCCGTTGCGGATATCGGCTTCGTCCTCGCCGACTATCCGGAAGGTCTGCTCCTCTTCGGTCTCCTCGTCTGAAAGCGTGACCGTAGCGCCGAATTTGACGACCGAGCCCGACAATTTCGAAACGTCGATGACCTCGGCCCGGGCAATCTTGTCCTCAAGCTCGGCAAGACGGCCTTCGATAAAGCTCTGGCGCTCGCGGGCGGCGTGATATTCGGCGTTTTCCGCCAGATCGCCATGGGTGCGCGCCTCCGCGATGGCGCGGATGATCGCCGGACGATCGGTCGATTTGAGGCGCTTCAGCTCCTCGTGCAGCCGATTGAAGCCCTCGACGGTCATCGGGATCTTGTTCATCAAAGCCGATCTTGCCCTGATAACGAAACAGGCGATGAAAGGTAGGATTGGAGGGGTGCGACTTCAAGGCAACCCTGACGCAGCGCGCCGATAGCCTGCACCGCGGCGCGCGCCCCGGCAACCGTCGTGTAATACGGAATGGTGTGGGTCAGCGCGGTGCGGCGCAGGCTGAAGCTGTCGGCGATCGCCTGGGCGCCCTCGGTGGTATTGAAAACCAGCTGGACGCCGCCGCTGCGCATCTTGTCGACGATGTCGGGCCGGCCTTCCTGCACCTTGTTGATTTCGGCGACCGGCAGGCCTTCCGCCTTGAGCTTCTTGGCGGTGCCGCGGGTGGCGACGAGATCGAAGCCCCAGGCCGCCAGCTGCCGGCAGGCCTCTACGAC